>Ga0307380_10001718_pt1 | contig 31764 bp, 27 predicted proteins | sample UN3MG_FD_202239 | JGI IMG/M metagenome (GOLD analysis project Ga0307380, IMG submission 202239) | Soil microbial communities from Risofladan, Vaasa, Finland - UN-3 | ecosystem: Environmental > Terrestrial > Soil > Coastal area > Acid sulfate soil | place: Finland: Risofladan, Vaasa | collected...
CATTCGATCCTTGGCGACGGGAGCGACGACGGTGCAGCCGCGCTCACGCAGGCGAGCGACGAGCGGTCCGAGCCCGCCGGTCAACACCCGGCCGGGCGCGGCCGCGTCGATCAGCGACGCGTGTCCCACACCAAGAACGCTGGCAGGGGTTCGTCGGTCGGGGTAGGGGCCTCGGACCCGACTTCCCGCAGCGCTCGACGCGGTAGCTTCGCCGAATGGCCCCAGCACAACGACGTCCGCTCCGATTCGGTTGGCTTTCGCCGTGCATCGGCAACCGCTGGAGCGATCACAAGCCGATCGTCGTCGAGCAGGCGAAGTACATCCTGCCCACGGTCAACGACCACTTCGACTCGATGTGGGTCGCCGATCACTTCTGGGGATTCGACGCGAAGACCGATCCGTTCGTCGAGGCGTGGACGTCGCTCACGTGGTTGGCCGCCAAGTTCCCGGACGTGCAGCTGTGCCACCACGTGCTCGGCCACGGCTACCGTCCGCCGGCGCTCACCGCCAAAATGGCCGCCACGTTGCAGGTGTTCTCCGAGAACCGGTTGATGCTCGGCATCGGTGCCGGCTGGCGCGGCGACGAGTACACCGCGTACGGCTACGAGTTCCCGTCGCCGTCGGTGCGCTACGCACAGCTCGAAGAGGTCGTGGCGATCTGTCGGCTGATGTGGACGCAGGACGATCCCAGCTTCGAGGGCACGTACTTCTCGATCGACGGTGCCGCCGCGCCGCCGTTGCCCGAGGTGGTGCCGCCGGTGTGCATCGGAGCGAACGGCGAGCAGGTCGGCTTGCCGCTGGCGGGGCGGATCGCCGACATGTGGCACAACATGGCCCGCAAGGAGGACGACTGGCTGCGCAAGTACGACATCGTGAAGCGCGCCGCCACCGATGCGGGCCGCGATCCGGCCGACATCGAGACGGGCATCACGATCGAGCGGGCGCTGCCCGAGACCGACGCCGAGTCGGCCGAGCTGCACGACCTGATCGCTCGCTGGCACGAGGTCGGCGTCGACCACGTGGTGATGGACTTCGGCAACCCGCCCTCGACCGATCCGATCCTGCGCTTCTCCGAGCAGGTCATCGCTCCGCTCCGCTGACCTCGACCGCCGACCTCCACCGCGCGCCCTCGACGCTCGCGCCATCGCCGTTTGCGTCGGATTCCGGGTGGGCCGGGCCACCGGAACCTCGACACAAATGGGGATCGGTCGGGCTGGCGATTGGTGGTCGGGGGCCTCGAACGGGGATCATTACGTGATGACCCACGCCGACCGACAGGACCGGGCACGTTGGATCGCATCAGGGCTGCCCGACGCCGTCGTCACGATCATGTTTCGCGACGGAACGCTGGCCCCGCCGCACGCGGCGCGCTGGTACGACTCGTCGCTCACCACCGATGAAATCGCGGAGTTCCGGCGAGCGGGACGCCCGGCACCCGATGCTGCATTTGCCGCCTCGCTCGAAGCACGCGGCCTCCCGACCGACACCGCGTTCATCGAGACGTGGGCCGGTTTCGACGCGGCCACGATCCTGCGCGCCATCGACCGCGGCTTCACCTCCGGCGAACAGTTCGCACCCTGGGCCGACACCGACGCCGACGTCATCGAGGCGGCTCAACTCGCCGTCGTGACTGCGGGCGGCGTCAAGCCCTCCAAAGCGCTTGGGCATCTGCGATCGGGGCGGACCGCCTCGGAGATCGCCTACGCCGAGGCGGCCGGCATCAAGGTGAAGAAGGTGCAGGGATGGATCGATCGCGGGCTGTCGGCCGAGTCCGCCGCGCGATGGTCGTCGGCGGGATTTTCGGCGTCGAGCGCGTCGGCGTGGAGTGTGGTCGTCGACGATCCGGACGTCGCACGACTGCTCGAATCGGTGGGCTTCGATGTGGACAGCGCACGCGAGCAGCGTCCCGAGGAGGGCTGGACGACCCGCGTCGTTCGCCGGCGAATCGCTCTCGATGCCGGTGCCGCCGAGGAGTTGGCCGACGACTGGGCCGCGACGACGCTGCCCGATCGCAAGCTCGCCAAGTGGGTGGCTGCCGGACTTCGACCGGCCGATGCCGCAGCATGGTTGACATGCGACTTCCGGCCCAGCGAAGCCGCCCGATGGGCCGACAACGACTTCTCGCCTGCGAGTGCTGACGCCTGGCGCCGATCCGGCGTCGACCCCGACATCGCCGCTCGTCGACGCGATGCGGGTGTCCGCCCGGCCGTCGCCGACTGACCGAACACTGCAAGCCAGCACCAGCTCACGTTTGCGTCGGGTTTCCGGCGGGGTGGGTCACCCAAACCCCGACGCAAACGTGGTTGGCTCTGGCCATGTGGACGATTGGGGAGGTACGGGTCACGGAGATCGCCGAGCTGACCACGACGTCGGCGGCGCACTGGCTCCTGCCGGATGCAACAGCCGAGCGGGTCCGGGAGATCGAGTGGATGGTGCCGCACTATGCGACCCCGGACGGCAAGGTCCACATGACGATCCGTGCGTTGGTGATCGAGAGTGGGGATCGCCGCATCCTCGTCGACACGTGTCTCGGCAACGACAAGCAACGCCCGGTCGAGTCGTGGAGCATGCGCTCTGGCCCATTCCTGGATGACTTGACCGTCGCTGGGTTCCCGCCAGAGTCGATCGACACCGTGCTGTGCACGCACCTGCACGTGGACCACGTCGGCTGGAACACCCGGCTCGTCGACGGTGAGTGGGTACCGACGTTCCCGAACGCTCGCTACCTGTTCGCCGACGTCGAGTGGGCGCACTGGCGGCGCGACGACTCGGGGATGGACCAGGTGCTGCGCGCCGATTCGATCCAGCCGGTGATCGACGCCGGCCTCGTCGACCTGATCGCCACTGACACCCGCCTCACCGAGCACGTGACGCTCGGACCGACGCCGGGTCACACGCCCGGTCATGTCAGCGTGCTGATCGAGAGCAACGGCGAGCGAGCGGTGATCACGGGCGATCTGTCGCACATGGTGTGCCAGGCGGCGCACCCTGAATGGGGGAGTTCGTTCGACGTCGACCCCGCCCTGGCCGAGGCGACTCGTCGCACCTTCTTCGCCGATCGCGCCGACACCGAGGTCCTGGTGCTCGGGACCCACTGGGAGCCGTGCGCCGGATACGTCCGATCTGACGGCGACGTCTGGCGCGTCGAGCCGGCGGGCTGACCGAGCAGCAGCGTCGAGAGCCACTCGATGGCTGCGCGAGACTCCGCCGATGACCCGTGACCTCCCCCGGCCCGGCGCGCTCGCAGCGATCGGCAACACGCCGGTTGTTCGCCTGTCGACGCTGCCCGGCCATGAGAGCGCGGACGTCTGGGTGAAGCTCGAGGCCGCCAACCCGACCGGCTCCTACAAGGACCGCATGGCGTTGGCGATGATCGAGGGCGCCGAACGCAACGGAGCGCTGCAACCTGGCCAGACCGTCGTCGAGTACACCGGCGGATCCACCGGCAGTTCGCTCGCTCTGGTCTGCAGCATCAAGGGCTACCCGCTGAAGATCGTGTCGTCGAACGCGTTCGCCGAGGAGAAGATCGCCACGATGCGAGCACTCGGCGCCGACGTCGAGCTGATCCACAGCGACGAGGGCATCCATCCCGAGTTGATCCCACAGATGATCGCCCGCGTCCACGAGATCGTCGAGGCCGAGGGTGCCCACCCGACCGATCAGTTCAACAACCTCGATCTCCTCGACGGCTACCTGGGCATCGGACGTGAACTGATCGAGCAGATCGACGGCGAGATCCATGGGCTGTCGTTGTACGTCGGTGTCGGTGGCGCGTTCACCGGAACGTGGCGTCCGATTCGTGAGCGCTGGCCCGACGTCGTGCGCACCGTGGTCGAGCCGTCGGAGTCGGCGGTCATTTCCGGTCACCCTGCGGGGACGCATCGCATCGAGGGTGGCGGTGTCGGATTCGTCCCACCGCTGATCACCGAGGATTCCTATGACCGTATCGAGCTGGTGAGTTCCGAGGAGGCATTCGAGTCGGCGCGACAGCTGGCACGGGTGGAGGGCGTCTGGACCGGCCCGAGTGGCGGCGCCAGCATCCTCGGCGCGATTCGGCTCGCCCGCGAACTCGGACTGGGGCACACCGTGGTAACGGTGCAGCCCGACAGCGGACTGAAGTACCTCAGCGGCGACCTGTACCGCTGAGCCCACCACGTTTGCGTCGAGATTCGGGTGGCCCGTCCCACCCGAATCTCGACGCAAACGGGAAGGTCGTGGGGTCAGGCGATGGAGCAGGCCATGTCGGCCCCGCAACACATCGGCGACTTGATCTTGCCGTGGCCGTTCGGGCACTTGGAGACCTGGACCGAGGATCCGTCGTCGCGCTGGATCGTGTCGTTCACGAGCGGAGTATCACATTCGCCGCAGGTTGCATTGACGGACATTCCACAGGTGGGGCAAGCGTAGGTGGCCATCCGGCGATGTTAGGCGAACTGGCGGGTGCTCACCTGGGTGGGGTCGAGCCGGGCTCGCGCCCGCGGGCGACCTCGGTCAGATCGGCGAGCCGGAGATCGCGGGCCCGGCGCCGCTCGACTTCGTCGAGGTTGCCCTCCGGCACGTACATGCGCAGACCCAATGGATGGATCTCGAACTGCAGGGGCGTGTCGGCCTCGAGTGCCTCGCCGTCGACCCCCATGTAGGCCGATCCCGACTTCGAACGCACGTCGAACTCGGTGGCCTGGAACTCCCACCAGTACTTGCTGTAGTCAGGCATGCCGAGCATCGCCATCGTCATCAGGCGAGCGGCCTGCCTGCCATTGCGCGGCGACAGCGCGAACACGCCGAGTTCGCCACCGTCGAGCCGCCGTCGCTGCGCGACGTCGCGCTTGGCGCCGAGCACGTACCTGTTGTTCGACACCATGATGACGAACGCTCCGTCGGCCTCCTTGCCGTTGGGTGCCGTGTACTGCAGGTCGAACGTCTCGGCTTGGCGGCCGAGGAGCTCTGACGCGATCTTGCTGCTGACCTCGACTTTCGCGTCGCGATAGTCCTCGGACTGCACGATGGTCGCGTAGATCCCGAGTGACACGTTGTTGACGAAGAGACGGCCGTTGACGGTGGCGAAGTCCACGCGACGCTCGATCGCATCGCGGTAGGCGAGCATCGCAGTGCGCGGGTCGTCGCGGTCGAGTCCGAGGTCGAGCGCGAAGTGATTTCGAGTACCCGCTGGAATGCACACGAAGGGAAGGTCGTGCTTCACCGCAACCGACGCAACGAGGGCCTGCGAGCCGTCGCCGCCCGCCATGCCGATGCAGTCGGCGCCTCTCGCGACGGCATCGAGAGTGAGTTGTTCGAGGTCGAGCCCTTCGGCGAGCAACACGGTCTCGATGCCCAATTCGTCGGCGAGTTCGACCAGTCCGAACTTGTCGACCTTGCCTCCGCCGGACCAGGGATTGCACAGCAACACCGGCTTGGACGGGGCGGCCTTGACGCGCACCGACGATGTCGGAACGGGTCGTTTCAACGCGTAGTTGGCCAGGAAGACCATCAGGTAGACGATCGCGACGATCAGCGCCAGGCGCAGGACGACGTACTCGAACTTCGACAACGCCTGCGCCAACGCGACGGTCACCAGCACGGCGCCGACGACTCCGGTCAGCGCGGCAACCAACTTGACGACGCCGACCTCGGTGACCACCCACCACGCTCCGGCCGTGAGCAGTGCAATGCCGAGGAGCCCGACGACGATCGACGACGACTGGCGGAAGACGGCCTGCACCACCAACGCAATCACCAACAGGAACAGCGGGGCGACGGCGACGGCTGCAGCCCGGCGCTTCGAACTGACGTTGCTCACGGCTGAACGCTACTCATCTCGTCACTGCAACTCTGGATCGACGCGGCGCCGTCGGTCGAGCACTGCGAGAGGCCGTCTGTGCAGCAAGAGCAACCGATGTACGGTGGCTGATCCAGATCGGCGACTTGTCGATTCGAGCGTTCGGAGACCGACAGCGTGAAGGAACCGAAAGCTCCCCGAGCGGGACTTGGGACGTTCGGCGGGGTGTTCACGCCATCGATTCTGACGATCCTCGGCGTGATCATGTACCTCCGGTTCGGTTGGGTGGTCGGCAACGTCGGGCTGCGCAACACGCTGCTGATCGTGACGATCGCCACGTCGATCACACTGCTCACCGGGCTCTCGATTTCGCAGATTTCGACCGACCAGCAGGTTCGCACCGGAGGTGCGTACTACATGGTGAGCCGCTCGCTCGGCGCCGAGATCGGCGGAGCCGTCGGGATTCCGCTCTACCTCGCCCAGGCGTTGAGTGTTGCGCTGTACACCCTCGGCTTCGCCGAGGCCGTCAACGTCGTCGCTCCCGGCATTCCGATCCAGCCCCTCGCGTTCGGCACCACCATCGTCGTCGCGATCTTCGCTCTGATCTCGGCGAAGGCAGCGATTCGAGCCCAGTACGTGATCATGGCCGCCATCGGGCTGTCGTTGGTCGTGTTCTACTTCGGTACCAAACAGGTCAACGAACCTCCCTTGCCCCGCAGCTTCGAGCCAGCCTCGTTCTGGAAGGCCTTCGCGGTCTTCTTCCCGGCGGTGACGGGGATCATGGCGGGCGTCAACATGAGCGGCGACCTCCGTGACCCCCGTCGCTCGATTCCTCGCGGCACGCTCGCAGCGATCGCCGTCAGCTACGTGATCTACATGACGATCCCGTTGGTGCTCGACGGTCGCGCGTCGCAGAGTGCCCTCGTCAACGACCCGCTGATCATGCGTGAGCTCGCATTGTGGGGTCCCGCGGTGATCGTCGGAGTCTGGGGCGCGACGTTGTCGAGCGCCCTGGGCAGCATGCTCGGTGCGCCTCGAATCCTGCAGGCGCTCGCCCGCGACGGTGTCCTGCCGGGACGCATGAGGGTCTTCGGTCGGGGGTCGGGCTCGAACGACGAACCTCGTATCGGCACCTACGTCTCGTTGACGATCGCTCTCGTCGTGGTGCTGCTCGGCGACCTCGATGCGGTGGCACCGGTGCTGTCGATGTTCTTCCTCGCGACCTACGCGGTCGTCAACTTCGTCTCTGCAGGCGAGACGTACCTCGGCAACCCGTCGTTCCGGCCCACCTTCAGGATCCACTGGAGCGTGTCGCTGCTGGGGGCGATCGGCTGCGTCGCCGTGATGCTGCTCATCAATCCGGTGGCCACCGTCATCGCCGTGATCTTCGTGGGCGTCATCTGGACGTTGCTGAATCGCCGTCGGGCACAAAGTCGCTGGGGAGACCTCCGCCAGGGGATCTGGATCAACATCGTTCGTTGGGCGGCATCGCACATCCGCCGCTCGACCGACACGAAGAGTTGGCGACCGAACATTCTCGTGTTGGCGGGAAGCCCGACGAAACGGTGGTATCTCATCGAGCTGTCCAACGCTCTGACGCGAAGCCGGGGGATGCTGACGATCGCGACGATCCTGCCGGAGCCCACGACGACCCAACGCAAGCGCCAGCTCGCCGACACCGTTCGCGAGCATCTCGCCGAGCGTGACGTGTCGGCGCTCGTGAGAGTGGTGTCGGCACCAACCCCGTACGTCGGCGCGTCCGTGCTGGTCGAGGCATATGGGCTGGGCACGTTGATGCCCAACACGGTGGTGCTCGGTGACGGCGAGACCACGTCCGATGCCGGCGAGTACGCCACGATGGTGAGTCGGATCCACGACGCGGGTCGCAACATCGTGATCGTCAGGGCGCCTGACGACACCACTTTCGGAGAGCGTCGGAGCATCGACGTCTGGCTGAGATCGATTCGCGACAACGGAGCGCTGATGATCGTGCTCGCCGACGCGTTGCGGTCGTCGAAGCTCTGGCGGCGGGCAACGGTGACCGTGCGGATGGTGGTGCCGCGGGCCGATGCCGCCGAGGACGTGGATGACAACCTCCGCGAGCTCTTCGCCAGCGCCCGGCTCCGCTTGGACGTGGATGTGATCATCGACGAGCGGCCCGTCGGCGACGTGATCGGCGAACGCGCGGCGCGCGCCGACCTGACGCTCGTGGGTCTTCCGGATCCATGTGTCGATCCCGAGGACTTCCCGGACCGTCTCGCGGCAGCCCTGTCGGTGGTCTCGACCGACAGGCCCGTTGCGTTCGTCCTGGGTTCGAACGACGTCGATCTCGAAGCGCTGCTCGACTGACCGACCAGTAGCACCCCGTTTGTGGGCAGATTTGGGTGGGACGGGTCACCCGAAACGCGACGCAAACGGATGGGCCGGGTCATGATGGGCAGATGGCGGAACGGCTCCTCACTCCCTCGAAGATCACGGCGTGGCTCGACTGCGCGCACTTCCTCACGTTGCAGCACGAGGTCGAGGCCGGCACCCGTCCGAAACCGTCGAGCCCGTTCGGTGAGATGGCCCAGATGCTGCTGACCAAAGGCCTCGAACACGAGGCCGCCGTGCTCGAGCGCTACCGAGAAGCCGGCCTGTCGGTGTTCGAGGTACCCGAGCGCGACACGGCGATCGGCGAGTCGTTCCAGCAGTGGGTCGACCGCGTCGGCGACGTGCTGGCCGACGGCCACGACATCGTGTTCCAGATGCCATTCGTGCACGAGGGCATCCGGGGTATCGCCGACTTCCTCCGCCGCGTCGACGACCCCGACACCGGGACATCCACCTACGAGCCGATCGACGCCAAACTTGCCCGCAGGGAAGCCAAGCCCGGACACGTACTGCAGCTGTGCTTCTACGCCGAGGCGATCGAAGCGGCCACCGGAGTGCTTCCCGAGCGGATGCACATCGAGCTGGGCTCGGGTCGATCCGAGTCGGTCCTGGTCGCCGACGTGCTCGCCTACTGGCGCCGGCTGCGAAGCCAACTGGCGAAGCTTCTCGCCGACGGCGCGTTCACCGGCACCCGAGCCAAGCCGTGCGACCACTGTGAGTTCTGCGATTTCGAGATGGTGTGTGACGCGGCCTGGCGTGAGGCCGATTCGCTCGTGCACGTGGCCGGCGTGCGCACCGCCGATCGCCTCACACTCCAGCAGAACGGCGTGACCACGATCGCCGCGCTGGCCGTCCTCGACCATGAGGTCGCCGACATCGACGACGCCCGCCGCGAGGCGTTCGTGCGCCAGGCGCGCCTCCAGGTGGAGGCCCGCAACGCGCCCGACCACAAGCCGCCGTTCGAGCTGCTCACCGCACCGGTCGTCGACGACGCTCCCGATCCGATCGGTTTCGCTGCGCTTCCTGCACCCGATGACGGCGATGTGTTCCTCGACTTCGAAGGTCACCCGTTCTGGCATGCCGACGCCGAGCTGTTCTTCCTGTTCGGCCTGATCGAGAAGTCGGCGGCGGGCGCGTGGGAGTTCCGGGCGTTCTGGGCGCACGACAAGGTGGAGGAGGCGGTCGCCACCAAGGCGCTCGTCGACCACCTCGCCGCCCGCCGGGCGCAGTTCCCCGACATGCACGTCTACCACTACAACCACACCGAGCGTTCGTCGCTCGAACGGTTGGTGACCGAGCACGGCGTCGCGGAACTCGCGCTGGAACAGCTGATCAGCACGGGTCTGTTCGTCGACCTGCTCCCGATCGTGAAGGGCGCGATGCAGGTCGGTGTGGAGGGCTATGGCCTCAAGCACATCGAGCGGCTCACCGAGTACGAGCGCGGCCACGAGATCGACCAGGGCGCCGGCGCAGTCGTCGAGTACGAGCGCTGGATGGGGTCGGGCGACGAGGCCAGCCTCACGAAGATCGCCGCGTACAACGAGGACGATGTGCGCGCCACCGGCGCTCTGCGCGACTGGTTGGTGACGCAACGCCCCGCCGACGTCGCGTGGCGCGACGCAGTACTCGGCCGGGAGGAACCGGCCACCGAACTGGACGCCCGTATCGAGGAGCTCCACGCGTTCGGCCCCGGCACCGTCGAGCATCTGATGGGCGACCTGCTCGGCTACTGGCGGCGCGAGCGCCAGGTGGTCGGCGCTGACGCCTACCGACGGTCGATCGCGGACGAGGTCGATCAGTTGGACTCGCTGTCGGCGATCACGCGGTTGACGTTCCGGGGGACGAAGCCGCAGGTGAGCGCAAAGACCGGCAAGCCGTTGAAGTGGCCGTGGGCGCGCTTCACGTTCCCGCCGCAACCGATCGACGTCGACATTCAGCAGGGCTCGAAGCTGATCGTGGCGCTCAACGAGCAGAAGTGGCTGTTCTTCAAGCTGGAGCAGATCGACCTCGCTGCCGGCGATCTGTGGGTCACGTGGGACGACAAGGCGGTCGAGGCGGGCGTGATTCCCACGTCGCTCGTTCACTACAAGTGGTTCGAGGAGGGCGCGAAGTTGACGGCGCTCGAGGACCTGGCCGATGAGATGTTGGCCGGCCGCGCCGACCGGGTGGGCCACGCGATGCTGCGCCGCGATCTCCCTGCGTTCCTGCCGGGTCGTGGCCCTGATGATGGGGTGTTCGTCGGCGAGGTGCCCGCGATCTGTGGATGGGCGCCGGGACTCGATCGGAGCTACGTCCCGATCCAGGGCCCGCCGGGAACGGGCAAGACGTACGCCGGGGCCCACATGATCCGCACGCTCGTCAATGCCGGTCTCCGCGTCGGCGTGACGGCGATGAGCCACACCGCGATCGACAACGTGATGCAGGCGGTGGTCGATCGGTTTACCGAGGAAGGCGAGCGCGACTCGCTGCGAGCGGTCCGCAAGGCCAAGCAGGGTTCGGTTCGCGGCATTCGGTACGTCGACGACAACGCCGGCGTGGCGCGAGGCGACTTCAACGTCATCGCGGGCACGACGTGGTTGTTCGCGAGCAAGCCGATGCGCGAGAACCCGGTCGACGTGCTGGTGGTCGACGAGGCCGGCCAGCTGGGCCTGGCCGACACCGTGGCGGCCACGATCTCGGCGACCAATGTGATCCTGCTCGGCGATCCGCAGCAGTTGCCGCAGGTGTCGCAGGCGAGCCATCCGGGAGGCGCTGGTGCAAGCGTACTCGAGCATCTGCTCGACGGCGAGCTGACCGTGCCGGCCGATCGTGGCGTGCTGCTGGAGACCACCTGGCGGATGCATCCCGACGTGTGCGGGTTCATCTCCGAGGTGATGTACGGCCGCAAGCTGCGCAGTCACGAGTCGTGTGCCGGCCAGTCGGCCGCGGGCCAGACGGGCTTGCGTTGGCTGCGCGCCGAGCACAGAGGCCGCTCGACCGAGTCGCCAGAGGAGGCGGCGATCGTGGTGGCCAAGGTGTCGGAGTTGCTCGGCCAGCCGTGGACCGATCAGGACGGAACGACCCGTCCGCTGATGGTCGACGACTTCATGGTGGTGGCCCCGTACAACGACCAGCGGCGCTGCATCACCGACGCGTTGCGGGTCGACCCCGCGACGCGGAGTGTCGAGGTCGGCACGGTCGACAGTTTCCAGGGCCGCGAGGCCGCCGTGGTGCTGTTCTCGATGACGACGTCGTCATCGGACTTCATGCCGCGCACGGCCGACTTCCTGTTCTCGAAGAACCGACTCAATGTGGCCATCAGCCGGGCGAGGTGTCTCGCCTACCTGGTGTGCACCGACGAGTTGCTGGACACGCGCGCTCGCGACGTCGACGAGATGGAGTTGATCTCGGCGCTGTGCTCGTTCGTCGAGCGCGCCGGCTGAACGTCAGCGGGTGCAGATCTCGAGCATGTCGATGACCGGCTGGACCCGGGCGACCTCGTGGCTGCGCAGCAGGTTCGCCTTGGCGAGCAGGGCGAGCACCGCCATGGCGGTTTCGGCGACCCTGACCTCGTCGTGGAACAGGTAGACCGCCGACGCCATCGTCACGCACACCGGCCAGCCCAGCTCGCGGAAGCGGAACGACTGCAGCAGGTTGTCGGTCTGGTAGCGCACTCGCTCGGGGCCGTCGGGGAGGTTGAGTGCGAACCCGAAACCGGGGTCGATCCACAGCTTGTCGACGCCCGAGCCGGTGATCAGGTCGAGCCGGTTGCGGAAGAACGCCAGCTGGTCGTCGATCATCGTCTCGACAGGTGGAACGTCGTCGTCGGAGCGGGCGGTGTCGCCGGGCGTGTAGCAGACGATGAGGCCCGCATCGTGGCGGCCGATCGCCTCGTACAGCGCCGGATCGTCGACGCGGCCGGTGAGGTTGATCACCTGTGCGCCGGCGTCGAGCGCGGCGAGCGCGACACCGGTGTGGTACGTCTCGACCGACACGAGGAGCCCGTCGCCGATGAGCGCGTCGATGACGGGAAGCAGCGTTCGGAGCTGGCCGTCGACGTCGACGAGGTCGGCGTTCTCGCCGGTCGACTCGGCGCCGATGTCGATCATCACGGCGCCCTCGACCGTCATGCGGCGGGCTCGGTAGAGCGCGGCAGGGACGTCGTGGGCGATGCTCTCGCGATACGTCGAGTCGCGAGACAGGTTGATCACCCCGAGCTGGTACGGGCGGTCGTCGAAGGACCGTCCGGCCAACTCGAAGGTGCGGATCGGGTGAGCGATCGCCTCTCGGTTGGCTTCCCACAGAGGGAGGAGATGGTCGGGCGTGATCATGGGTGGCTCCGCGTGTCGGTTGTCGGCGTGTCAGGTGTCGGTGTGCCAGATGTCGGTGCGTGCGGTGAGGTCGCCGGGTTCGACGGGCAGGTCGGCGAGAAGGTCGCTCATGGTCCGTCCGAGGCGTGGGTGGACCAGGTCGGCGGCGACGTCGCACACGGGCATCATCACGAATCGTCGTTCGTGCATGCGGGGATGGGGGACCTGGAGCGCGTCGCCGTCGGTGACGAGGTCGCCGTGCACGAGCAGGTCGAGGTCGAGAGTGCGGGGACCCCAGTGCTCGATGCGTTGGCGCTCGCGGCCGGCCTCGATTCTATGGAGCAGGGCGAGGAGGTCGGCGGCACCGAGCGTGGTGTTCGCGCTGAGTGCAGCGTTGAGGTAGGGGCCCTGGTTCTCGGGGCCGCCGACCGGCGCGGTCTCATACAGGGTCGAGCACGCGACGACGTCGATGCCGTCGGTGTCGCGGAGACTGGTTGCGCCGGACCGAAGGTTCTCGAGTCGGTCGCCGAGGTTCGAGCCGAGCGCGATCAGACAGCGCGTCGATGGTGGTCTCGGTGGCGAGGGGCGCATGGCGATCAGGTCGGATCTGGCTGCGGGCGTCGTCGTTCGATTGCAATGCCGACGCCCTCGGCGGTGTCGAAGATGTCGAGCTTCTGGACGGTGACGTGGACAGCGTGCGCCAGTTCGTTGCGTAGCGCGAAGACGGCGATGTCCTCGGCCCAGGTCTCGACGAGTTCGATGTGCTCCCCGCTCGCTGCTCGGGTCAGGACGAATTCGACGATGTCGGCGTAGGACACGTAGGAGCCGGTTGTCTGCACCTGATCGGCATAGTCGTCGACGGTTTCGATGGCGATGTCGAATCGGACGCGCTGTGGGGCCTCGCGCTCGAAGTCGTGCACGCCGATGGAGGCGTCGACGACGAGTCCGTTGACGATGATCCGGTCGGGATCGGCGCTGCGTGCGCGTCGGGCGTTCATCGGGGCGGAAGTGGGGTCGGGGGTGGCCATGGTCCCTCAGGGTCGAGCCAGCAGGGTAACCGTCGATGCCGTCGTGGCCTCGACGCAGCGGTCAGAACGTGGACATGGTCAGCTCCCTGAGAGGCACCGATCGAGGCTGACCGCTGCCGTCAGCGCGTCACTGGTGCGCTCCCGACGCCGCACGCAGCCAGACGACGACGGCCTGGTCGACTCGTTCGTCGAGGGTGTCGCCATCGAGCGACCTCACGACCTTGGGAAACCGCGTGGCGTATGACCGCAGCAAGGGGGTCACGGCCTCGGGATCTTCGCTGCCGCGGAGTGCGTGCGCCGTCATCGGCACCCACGTCCCGGCGAGCAGCACGTTGGCCTGGCCCATCGTGGTGAAGTTCCGCCACCACGTCTTCGTGTCCGGCTGGCCCACGACGACAACGAGCCCACCGGGGGTGTCGGCGTACTGGACGGGCAGCGTGAATTCGTTGCCTGATCGACCGCCTCGGTAGCGGATGAGCACCATCTTGGCGGACATCACCCGGTGCAGCGGCGACTTCAGTACCGTTTCGACGAACGCGTTCGATCCTCCCATGGCTCCGACGCTAGGCGGTCGCCGCGCTCGGAGGAACCTGACGACCTCGGGCTGATTCCCGGTGCGTCATGATGGGGCGATGGCCCGAGCGATCCAGATCACCGTCGACGCCGCAGGTCCGCGCAAGCTCGCCGAGTTCTGGTGTGATGTGCTCGGCTATGTCGAGCAACCGCCGCCGGCAGGCTTCGACACCTGGGAAGCGGCGCTCGAGGCGTTCGGCATCGACCAGTCGGACCCTGACCGGGCGTTCGCCATCGTCGATCCTGACGGGGTCGGGCCCCGCGTGTTCTTTCTGAAGGTGCCCGAAGCCAAGACAGCAAAGAACCGGATGCACCTCGACGTCCATGTCCATCCGGCCGAGTTGCATTCACGGGCGGCAGAGTTGGTGTCGCTCGGGGCCACTCACGTCGGCGAGTTCGATGAGCCCGAGGGTCACTGGATCACGCTGCTCGATCCCGAAGGCAACGAGTTCTGCCTCCACTGAGTACCTCAGCGGTCAGACCAGCGATGTAATCGCGTCACCGCTCGCTGGCGATGCGGTCCGCAAGGGCGAGCATGTGGCGGCCCACCGGCTGCAGGTCGATCTTGGTCGCCACGAGCCCGGTCGACACCCGCTCGACCACCCCCCACTCCCAGATCGCAGTCGCGTCGAGGCCGTGCCGGGCCGCCATTCGGCGGGCGGTGATCATCGTGTCGGCTGCAGCCGGTTCGTCCGGGTCCTCGCGCAGGATCACCCCGAGGTCGTATTCGGGTTCAGCCACCAATCCGTCCGGGTCGACGAGCTTGAACGAGTCGCTCGCCTGGAGCGCGTTCCATTGATGGACGTCGCCATGGACGAGGACGGCACGTTCCGGATCGTGTGCGAGGAGCCGCCGCTCGGCGCAGGCCAGTGCGTGATCGACCGTGCGTCGCTCGCACGGTTCGTCCAGCTCGGTCCAGACCGTGGAGATGTACTCGGTCAGCCACGCCGCCTTGTCGGCTCCGGTGGGCAGCTCGATGTCGTGCGCAGGCCGCCAGATCTGTGCGGCCGCATCGCAGAGCGCGGGAAGCCGCTGTCGATAGGGAAGTCCGAGGTCGAACATCGATGATCCGAGCTGCTCCATCAGCAGAGCGCCGCGGGCGGGGTCGTCCCGGTACAGCACCGGACAGCCGTCACCCGCGGCGAGTCGCAGAACGGTTGCCTCGTGGTCGTCGAAGCCGCCTCCGCGTCGGGGCAGGAGCACCTTCAGGACGGCGGGCGTGCCCTCGGCCATCACGACGTCGGCGACGAACGCTTCGGTGCCTTCGTCGTAGGTTCGACGAAGCTCGATCGACCAGTCGCGCTCGAGCCCACGCACGAGGTCTGTCAGATCGTCGATCCAGTCAGCGTGGCCTTCGGCGATCGCCCGGTTGCGCACGACCTCGGGCAGCTCGATCATCCCCGGACGCTACTCATCGTGATCGGCGCAGCTATCAGAGGTTACACCTCGGTGGGTCGGAGGTTAACGTGCAACCATATGGTTGTATGTACGTTGACCGACGAGGAAGTCGACCGGCTGTTCCAGGCCCTGGCTGACCGAACGCGCCGCGACATCGTGCGGCGAACGATGCTCGACGACGCCTCGGTGTCGGCGCTCGCTCGGAGCTATGACATGAGCTTCGCTGCTGTGCAGAAACACGTCGCCGTCCTCGAGCGCGCCGAGCTCGTCGTCAAGCGGCGGAGCGGGCGCGAGCAACTCGTGCGGTGCAACGTCGACACCGTCCGCAGAGCGCAGCAACTGCTCGATCAACTCGAGTCGATCTGGCGCGACCGGCTCGATCGGTTCGAACAACTCCTCGCCGAGGATCGCACCACCACCACACCATTGGAAACGGAGAACCCCACGCCATGACCGTCACCGACGTCCGCAAGGATCCCACCGCACTCACGATGGAGATCGTCTCGGAGTTTTCCGCACCGATCGACCGAGTCTGGCAGCTGTTGGCCGACCCGCGTCAGCTCGAACGATGGTGGGGCCCGCCGACCCATCCGGCAACGTTCACCGACTTCGACCTCACGCCGAACGGGGCCGTCGCCTACTTCATGACCGGACCCGACGGCGAGCAGTACCACGGTTGGTGGCGCGTTCGCGCGGTCGAAGCGCCGAACCTGTTGGAGGTGCAGGACGGCTTCGCCGACGATGAGGGAGAACCGAATCCGGATCTTCCCGTCAATGTCATGCGAATCGATCTCGCCAGCGAGGGCTCGACCACGCGCATGACGATCCGCAGCACGTTCCCGACGCTCGATGCGATGGAACAGACTCTGTCGATGGGCGCCGAGGAAGGCATGCTCGCCGCGCTCGGCCAGATCGACGCCATCTTGGCGGAGTGACGACGTCCCCGGTCTGACCGCCGCGGTGCCACCGAGGTCAGACGTTGCTCGCGCGGCCTTCCCAATATGGCTTGCGGAGGTCGCGCTTGAGGATCTTGCCCGAGCCGGTCTTGGGGAGTTCGTCGATCCACGAGATCGAGCGCGGGATCTTGTAGCTCGCCAGGTGCTCGCGTGAGTGCGCCTTCACGGCGTCCTCGTCGAGGTCTGATCCCACCCGCTTGACGATCACGGCATGGACCAACTCGCCCCAGTCGTCGCTCGGGATGCCGAACACGGCTGCTTCGTAGATGTCGGGGTGCGACTCGAGCGCGGCTTCGATCTCGGCCGGATAGATGTTCATCCCGCCCGAGATGATCATGTCCTTCTTTCGGTCACAGATGTAGAGGAATCCCTCGTCGTCGCGATACGCGATGTCGCCGACGGTCTGGAAGCCGTCGCGATGGTCTTCCTCGAACTTGTCGTGCTGCTTGTAGTAGTCGGCGAACACCGCGGTCGATCGCACGAACACCTCACCCGTTGCATCAGGGCCGGTTCCGGTGACGATGCCGCCGAGTTCGTCATACAGGCGGATCTCGACCATCGGCGCCTCCTTGCCGCACGAGGCCGGCTTGCGCATCTGATCCTCGGGTCGCAGCACCGTGTTCACGCCGAGCTCGGTCGAGCCGTAGATCTCGAACAGCGACTCGGGCGGGAAGTCGGCCACGTACTGCTGCTTCAGCGCAAAGCTCCACGGCGCCGCGTTGGCGATCATCACCCGCATCGACGACGTGTCGTACTTGGCCTTCACGTCTGCGGGCAGGTTGCAGATCATCCGGATGGGCGTCGGCGCCGAGAACGTCGAGGTGGCCCGATGGGTGTCGAGGATTCGCAACCAGTCCTCCGGATCGAACTTGCGTTGGAGCACCACGGTCTGGCCCATCGCGATCGCACTCGCGGCGAACCCGCCCGGGCCCGAGTGATACAGCGGCCCGGTGGTGAGGTAGACGTCGTCGGGCCGGTAGCCGATGTGCTGCATCAGTGCAGCGCCAGCTCGGGGATCGGCGACCGTGCGACGGAACGCGCCCTTCGGCTTGCCGGTGGTGCCGGAGGTGTAGGTCATCGTCGCACCGCCCTCGTCGACGTCAGCGCGCTCGATCACGTCGGTCGAAGCGGCAGCGACCAGTGAGTCGACCACAGTCATCCCGTCGGGAGCGTCACCGTCGAACACCAGCAGGTTGACGACCTTCGGGATCTCGCTGCGAATCCGCACGAAGAGTTCGGCGAACTCGGCGTCGACATAGACCGTTGTTGCATCGCAGTGGTCGACGACGTACGCCGCCTCCTCGTCGGAGAGACGGTAGTTCAGTGGAACGGCGGTCGATCCGATCTTGCGCGAGGCGCTCGTCAGCTCCAGGATCCCCGTCGAGTTCTGGCCGCACCACACGACCTTGTCGCCAGGCCTCACGCCGAGATCGTCGAGGACGTGGACGAGTTGGTTCGCGCTCTCCTCGAAGTGTTCGTACGTCGTCGTGCGGACATCGTCGGTGCCGGTCGCGCCGGTCCGGTCGTCGATGATCGCGGTCTTGTGTGGTTGTGCCGCGGCCAGCGCAGTGAGCAGATCCCCCATGGGGCAAGTCGTAGCACCCGCCGGTGCGACATCTGGGGTCAGACCCCAGATGTCGCACCTAGTGGTCGGGCCTGAGGGCGGTGACCTCGATCTCGATGCGCATCCGGTGGTCGGACAACCCGACAACCATCATCGTCGCCGCGGGCCGGGCGTCGCCGAAGTAGCGCCGCATCGACGGCCAGCACGCTTCGAAGTCGTCGGCGTCGGGGAGCAGGTATCGAACCCGCACGACGTCGGCGGCACTCGACCCGGCACGCGTCAGGGCGTCGTCGATGTTCGCGAGTGTCTGGTCGACCTGGTCGACGATGTCGTCGGAGATCGTCATCGATTCGTAGTCGAACCCGGTCGTGCCGGCGACGAAGACCCAGCGTCCGTCGACCACTGCCCGCGAGTATCCGACCGCCTGCTCGAACTCGCTGCCTTGCGAGATGCGTTCACGACTCATACCGCCAGCCTGGCACTCAGTGGGTGGGCCAGGTGGCGACGGTTTCGTACACAGCGCCGGCGTCGGTGAGTGTGCTGGCGACGAGTGCCACCTCGTCGACATCGAACGATGCTTCGAAGGGACGGCCCGCACTCCGCGTCGGTCGTGCGTTGCGGGTGAGTCGGGCGACGGTGACGTGGCCTTGGAAGCGTGTGCGTTCGCGCTCGGTGCCGAGGCCCCGGACCGCCTGTTGGACCACAGCGGCGAGGTCGTCGACGCCGGTCACCGGAGTGATCAACGACCGTTCGCCGAGGAAGTCGAACGCCGGTCCGAGCACCGCGGTCGCCGCGGGCAGCAAGACCTGATCGAGCCGATCGCGCACCTCGTCGATGTCAGCATCGCCGAGGAACCGCATCGTGATGTGCAGGTTCTCGATCGGGACCCACTTGACGCCCTGGTCGCGCGGTCGCTCGAGGTCGGCCAGAAGCTCGATCACGCGCTCGGGCGGCCACACGGCGACGAACAATCGGGTCATTCCAGCCAGTCTGCCTCGACCCGCTATGAGCGAAACCGCTGTATCCGATCGCTTCGCTCATCGGTGGGTGGGCTGAGCCCGTTGCGATGAGTGAAACCGCCGTATCCGGTCGCTTCGCTCATCTCCGAGGCGGAACAGGGGCGGTGCGGTCAGGCGGTGGCGAGAGCGGCGTCGCGGCGTTCGGCGAAGCGCTTGGCGACTCGCTCGCTGGTGGCGAGGCGCTTCATCAGGCGCTCCTGCGCTGCCGCGCCGTCGCCGCTCAGCCCGGTGATCTTGTCGGCGCCCCACTGGCGCAGCACGACCGGGGCGAGGATCTGCTCGTGGTGGATCTGGAGGTCGTAGATGCCGGCCTTTGCGATCAGCGCAGCGTGGCGATCGAAGTCCGGGATGCCGGTGCCGGGCATCGCGAAGCTCCGAACCTGCTTCTCCATCGCGATCATCATCGTGTTCGGGTCGACCTCGATCGCGGCGGCGGCGAGGTCGCGGTAGAAGAGCTGGTGGAGGTTCTCGTCGCTGCCGACGCGCTTCATCACCTCGTAGCCGACAGGGTCGCAGAGCAGCGCACCGGTATTGCGGTGCGAGATCCGGGTGGCCAGCTCCTGCAGCGCGAGGTAGATGAATCCCTCGTGCAACGGTGGGTTGGGGGTCTCGCCGCCCGAGACCTGTGCCATCCGCGAACGTTCCAGCTCGACGGGGTCGATCGCCCGAGTGGTCATCAGGTAGCCGTAGATGGCCATCGAGTGGCGGCCCTCCTCGGCGGTCCACCGACGCACCCAGGTGCCCCACGCTCCGTCCTTGCCGAACAACTGCTCGACCGTGCGGAAGTAGTACGGCAGGTTGTCCTCGGTGAGCAGATTGACGAGCAGCGCGCTGCGGACCTCGGGGCCGATCTCGAACCCGCCGAGGTCGGCGTCGTCGGGCGACCAGGTGGTGCCGGATTCGTGGTCGCGCCCGCGGCCGTAGGGCACGTAGTCGTGGGGGAACCACTCCTTGGTCGTCGAGAGATGACGCTCGAGGAGCGATTCAGCGACGGGCGTCAGCTCGTTCAGGATCTCCGAGTCTTTCACCCCCGAGAGCCTACCTACCAGTAGGTAGCCAATCCAGTCGGACGGACATCTGGGGCCCGGCACCAGCCGGGCATCAGATGCCGTCGGCTGCAGCGGCTCCGGCGGCGTCTTCTTCGGTCGGGGCGTTGGCGTCGGCTCGGAGTCGGCTGAACACGTCGGGCGGTTCGCTCCACGGGTCGGCCAAGGTCCCGGCCCGAGCATCGCGAATGGTCCGCCACACCCGCTCGGGCGTGCACGGCAGGTCGATGTGACGCACTCCGAGATGGGCGACGGCGTCGATCACGGCGTTCTGCACTGCTGGGGTGGCGCCGATCGTGGCCGCCTCACCGATGCCTTTGGCCCCGAGCGGATTGAGCGGTGTCGGAGTCTCGGTCGAGTGCGCCTCGAACGACGGCAGCTCGGCCGCCGAGGGGATCGCATACTCGGCGAGGTTCGACGTGATCGGATTGCCATCGTCGTCGAAGCGCACCTCCTCGAACAATGCCTGACCGACGCCGGCGGCGATCCCACCGTGCTGTTGGCCCTCCACCAACAGCGGCGCGAGCACGGTGCCACAGTCGTCGACGGCGACGTGGCGCACGAGGCGCACCTTGCCGGTACTCGCGTCGACCTCGACGACCGCGATGTGCGCACCGAACGGGAACGTCGAACCCTCCTGGTGGAAGTCGAATTCGCCGTCGAGCTGCTCGCCGACCTCGTGCGCCTTCCCGGCGAGATCACCCCAGGTGAGCGCTTGTGCCGGAACGCCCGCCACGCCGATCGTGCCGGTCGCCGTGTCGACGACGATGTCGGCTTCGTCGGCTTCCAGCACCCGCGCAGCGAGCTGCGTGGCCTTGGCCACCATCGCCTGCGTTGCGCCACGCACAGCGGAACCGCCGAGCTGCAGCGACCGGGAACCGCCAGTGCCGCCGCCGGTACGTACCCGGTCGGTGTCGCCATCGACCAGCGCGATGCGCTCGACCGGGATACCGGTCTGGTCGGCGACGAGCATGGCGTAGGCCGTCTGGTGTCCCTGCCCGTGCGACTGGGTGCCTGCGTAGATGGTGGCAGTGCCGTCGTCGTGGACCTCGACCGCGCCGAACTCGTCGCTGCCACCGCCTGCGGTGATCTCGACGTAGGAAGCCACCCCGATTCCGAGCAGCATGTCGCCGCCCGCCTCGCGCCGTCGCGCTTGTTCCGCACGGAGCTCGTCGTAGCCTGCCGCTTCGGCCGCCCGGTCGAGGGGGAAGTTGTAGCGGCCCGAGTCGTACGTGTTTCCGGTGAGCGTGCGGAACGGGAACACGTCGTCGGCGAGGAAGTTGCGTCGGCGGATGTCGATGGGGTCGATGTCCAACTCCAGGGCGGCCTGATCGACGAGCCGTTCCAGCAGCGCCGTGGCCTCCGGACGTCCGGCGCCGCGGTAGGCGCCCATCGGCGTGGTGTTGGTGACGGCGACTGCGACGTCGAACTCGATCGTTGGGAACGCGTACGTGCCCTGCGCCATCCGTCGGGTGCCGCCCGGCAGGAATGCGCCGATGCTCGGGTACGCGCCGGCGTCGCCGACGAGCCGCACTCGCACGCCCGTGAAGTCGCCCTCGCGTGTGCACCCCAGCTCGGCGTACTGGATCTGGCCGCGGCTGTGAGGGAGCGCCTTCATGTCGTCGCTGCGCGGCGGCACCCACACCACGGGCCGTCCGGTACGGCGCGCTGCCGCTGCGACCACCGAGTACTCGGCGTGGATACCGGCCTTGCCGCCGAATCCGCCACCGACCTGTGGTGTGATCACCCGGATCTGCGCCGGCTCCATCCCGAGGGCGCCGGCGAGCTGGCCGTGCAATCCGTGAGGCATCTGCGTCGACGCCCAGAACGTGAGGCGTCCGTCGGCCTCGACCTCGGCCGCACAGCAGTCGGGCTCCATCGGAACGACCGCCAAGCGCTGGTTGACGTAGCGACCGCGTACGACCACGTCGGCCAGCGACAAGTCGGTTCGTGGCTTGTCGGCGATCACCAGCGCCTCGTTCGAGCCGTGCCCGGGGAAGATCTCCTCTGCCCCGACCGCCAACGCGTCCTCGGCGTCGACGTAGGTGGGCAGCGGATCGATGTCGGCCCACACCAGTTCGGCGGCGTCCTCGCCCTGCTCGAAGGTCTCGGCCAACACCACGGCGATCGGCTCGCCCACGAACCGCACCCGTCCATCGGCGAGGGGTGGACGGGCGAAGTCGGGATGCACGGTCGCAAACCCATGGTGCGGGGCGACGCCGAGTTCGGCCGCGGTCAGGATCTCGACGACCCCCGGCATCTCGATCGCGTCGGTGGTGTGGATCTCCCTGATCAGCCCATGAGCAACGTCGGATCGCACGAACACGGCGTGAAGTCTTCCAACGAGTGCGAGGTCGGCGAGGTACTTCCGGCTCCCGGTGAGCAGACCCGGATCCTCCGTCCGCAACACTCTCGTGCCGAGAATCGATCCTTGTCTGGGCGCTGCGGAGGTATCGGTCACCGGACTGAACATACTGGGGCACCGTCGGCGACCTCGCCCGCGGGGGTCCGCGTCGTTCGCGTGATGTGTTGGGGAGGAGGCTCGGGTGGGTTGACGGGAACGTTGGGGTTCCTGGTGATCAGCGTGGTGTGGCTACTGTCGGCTCGGGTGGGTTCGGGGGATGCGCTGACACGAGCGAAAGGGGGACGAGGTGACGCTGGAGGACGAGTTGATCGAGAGCCTGGCGCCGCGTGCCCGCTCGGTGTCGCTCGCCGATGGTGAGGTGCTCGTCGAGCAGGGCGACGCCGCCGACAAGGTGTACTTCATCCAGTCGGGTCGGATGTCCGCGTCGAAGTCGACCGGGCGAGGCGATGTCGTCGTCGGCACGGTCGAGGCGGGCCACGTGATCGGCGAGGTCACGGTCGTGGCCGGTGGATTGCGCACTGCCACGCTCACCGCCAGCGGGCCGGTCGAGGTGTTGGAAATCGAACGCGTCGACTTCGAGGACTGGCTGAACAGCCATCCGGAGATGGCCGACCGCGTGTCGGACGAGGCACGCGAGCGAGTCGATCGCACGAACGTCGCCACGATGATCGCCGAGCTGATGGGCAGCACCGACCACGCGATCGTGCAACAGGTCGTCGACCGGGTCGACTGGCGCCGACTCGAAGCCGGCGAGGTGTTGTTCGAGCAGGGCGACGTCGCCGATGCCGCCTACTTCGTCGTCGGCGGTCGTGTGACCGTGCACGTCGTCGACGACGAAGGCGAGGAACGGCTGGTCGCCGAGCTCGGTCGCGGCGAGGTCGTGGGCGAACTGGGTCTGCTCGACCGGGCCCCGCGGTCGGCCACCGTTCGTGCGGTTCGCGATACGACGTTGGCGTCGTTCTCTGCGGCGACGTTCGAAGAACTCGTCGCGACCTCGCCGGCGATGATGCTCAACGTCACGCGTCGCATTCTGCTCCGCTTGCGCAGCCCATCGCAGCGCAGGTTCGACCGGGCGTCGTCGCTGACCGTTGCGGTCACCGCGAGGTGCGATGCCGGCGCATTGGTGGCTGAGATGGCTGCCGAGATCGCCCGGTTCGGCAGTACCAAACATCTGTCGAGTGACCGTGTCGACCGGGTCCTCAATCGCACGGCGATCTCCCAAGCGTCGACCGACAACGTCGGTGTGCCGCGCCTGGCGGAGTTCATGCACGAAGCCGATGTCGGCAACGACCACGTGCTCCTGCAGACCGACGCCGAGATGACGGCGTGGACTCGGCGCTCATTGCGCCAAGCCGACCGAGTCGTGGTGGTGTGTTCGCCGAATCCGGACGCCGCCGAGTGCGCGTTGATTTCCGAGATCTTCGCCACGATCGCCGACGCCGGTCATGTCGCCCGGATGCTCGCAGTACTCCATCCGGCCTCGACGGAACGGCCGCGACGCACCGCCGATCTCCTCGCCCGCTGGCGCATCGACGATGTGGTGCACGTCCGTAGCGGTTCTGCCGAGGATGTCGCTCGGCTGGCCCGACTCGCAAGCGGTCACGGGTACGGGCTCGTGCTCAGTGGTGGTGGAGCCCGCGGGTTCGCCCATCTCGGCGTGCTGCGGGCCCTGACCGAACAGGGTGTTCCCGTCGACAAGGTCGCGGGCTGCTCGATGGGCACGGTGATCGCCGCAGGCATCGCGCTCGGACCGCGCGGTGAGGAACTCCTTGCGCTCGCCGAGGGTCAGTCGCACCGGTTGCTCGACTACACGATTCCAGTGGTGTCGCTGCTGAAGGGCGGACGCATCACCCGCAACATCGAGCAGACCTTCGACGACCGTGACATCGAAGACCTCTGGCTGCCCTTCTACTGCGTGTCGACGAACCTCACGAAGTCGCGTCTCGAGGTGCACCGGCGGGGCAACATGGCACTGGCCGTGCGAGCGAGCCTTGCCATTCCCGGCGTGCTGCCGCCGGTTCCCTATGACGGCGACCTGCTCGTTGACGGGGGGGTGCTGAACAACCTGCCGTTCGAGGTGATGCGTGACGACAGCACGGTGGGCACGATCGTCGCCGTCGACGTCGCACCCGATCTCGGCCCGCGCGCCCACAGCGACTTCGGGATGTCGGTGTCGGGTGTGCGTGCGCTGTGGGCATCGATCACACCGGGACGCTCCGAGTTCCCCAGTGCGACTTCGGTGCTGTTGCGCAGCATGATGACCGGGTCGGTCCGCAACCAGCGTGAGTCGATGCAGGCGGGATCGATCGATCTTCTCGTCACGCTGCACCTGCCAGGGATCGGGATGCTCGAGTTCGAGCGAACGCGCGAAGTGGCCGAGGCGGGCTACGAGGCGTCGAAGGCCACTGTGACCGAGTGGGCAGCCACACGAACCGAGCTGGGAGTTGCCTGATGTTGTTGCTGACATTCCGCGATCTCGTGTACCGCAAGACGCGGTTCATCGTGGTCACCGTGCTCGGGGCGGTGGTGTTTGCGTTGCTGTTCGTGATGACCGGACTCGTGAACCAGTTCAACCTCGAACCCGCGGAGACGGTCGAACAGTTCGATGCCGACCAGTGGGTGCTGCCCGAAGGCGTGTCGGCGCCGTTCACATCGGTGTCGTTGATGCCGGCCGCGACGCTCGACGCCGTCGATGCCGCCACGAAGTCGCCCGTGGTGATCACCCGCTCGAGCGTGTCCGATGGTGGGACACCCGAAGAAGTGGTGCTCGTCGGCTTCGAGCCGGGCGGGCTCGGCGCACCGAAGGTCGTCGAGGGTCGTGTCCCGGAGGCCGAGGGCGAGGTGGCGGTCGGTCGGACGCTCGACGTCGACGTCGGCGCCGACATCACCGTGGCTGGCGAGCCCTTCACCGTGGTCGGGCTCACCGACAAGACCACCGTGCTCGCAGGGATCCCCTTCGCCTACCTCACCTTGCCTGAGGCGCAGATCCTGGCATTCACATCTACGGACGTGATCAGTTCGGTGCTCGTCTCCGGCGAACTCGGCGCGCTTCCAGCGGGACTCACTTCGCTGTCGTCCGATGAGGTGATCGATCAGACTCTGCAACCCCTCGAGGGTGCGATCGCGTCGATCGATCTCGTTCGGGCGTTGCTGTGGATCGTGGCGGCGATCATCGTCGGTGCCGTGGTCTATCTGTCGGCCCTCGACCGTCAACGCGACTTCGCTGTCCTCAAGGCGGTCGGAGCGTCGAACACCTCGCTGCTCGGCAGTCTCGCGCTCCAGGCGGTGTTGATCGCGTTGGGTGCGGTGGCGCTCGCTGCGGTCATCCAGGTGTTCCTTGCCCCGCAGTTCCCGCTTCCGGTCACCGTGCCGACGAGCGCGTTCTGGCAGCTTCCACTTCTTGCGGTCGTGATGGCCCTCGCAGCGGGCGCGATCGGGATGCGCAAGGTATTGAGATCTGATCCGTCGCAAGCATTCGCAGGAGCAGGGACATGACCGTCGGACCACTCACCGTCACCGACCTCGTCGTCGAGTTCGTTCACGATGGCTACGCCATCCGCCCGCTCGACAACCTGTCGTTCCAGGCACAGGCCGGTGAACTCGTGGTGCTCCTCGGCCCGTCGGGGTGCGGCAAGACGACGTTGCTGTCGTGCGTCGGTGGAATCCTCACGCCGACCAGCGGCACCATCCGGCTCGGCCCGACCGACGTGACCGGGTTGAAGGGTGCCGACCTCGACGCGTACCGCCGAGAGGAGATCGGCTTCGTGTTCCAGGCGTTCAACCTGATCCCATCGCTGACCGCCCGTGAGAACATCGCGGTGCCGCTGATACTCACTGGCCACGGCCGCAAGGAATCGTTCGCCCGTGCCGACGAACTGCTCGAACAGGTCGGGCTCAGCGAACGTTCGGGGCATCTTCCGAGCCGCCTGTCGGGTGGTCAGATGCAACGCGTCGCGGTCGCCCGCGGGCTCGGCCACAACCCGCTGCTACTGCTCGCCGACGAGCCGACTGCGAACCTCGACCACATCCAGGCCGAGGCGATCATCCGATTGCTGCAGGGTCTGCGCGATGACGGACGGATGATCGTGGTGTCCACACACGACTCGCGTCTCGTGCCGATCGCCGACCGCATCGTGCAGATGGTGCCGCCCGACCAACACGAGGAGCGCCCGACCCACGACATCACGTTCTCGGCGGGCGAGTCGATCTTCGAACAGGGCGATCCGGCTGACCTCGTGTACGTGATCAAGTCGGGGAACGTGGACGTGATCCGGGTGCTCGCCGACGGTGGCGAAGAACTGCTCACCAAGCTCGGCGCCGACCAGTACTTCGGTGAACTCGGCCCGTTTCTCGGGTTCCCTCGCTCGGCCTCGGTGCGAGCGGTGAGTGATGTCGTCCTCACCGCCTACAGCCCGCGAGTGTTCCGCGAGAAGGTGCTCCACAAGACCTGACCCCATTCACGTTTGCGTCGACGTTTGGGTGGGACGCCTCACCCAAACCTCGACGCAAACGGTCAGGAACGACCCGAACGGTGTCGTCGGGGGTTCGGGGGCCTGCCAGGATGACGGAGATGTCCGGGAAGCTGCCTCGCCTCGCCCTGTCGGAATTGACCGACCTCCCCGTCGTCGAAGCGTCCGGTGTCGCGGTTCGGCGAACCGAGCGCGGTGCGGTCGTGCTGGTCGTCGGCGACCGGACGTCGGATGTTGGCGCCTGCGTAATGGGCGCCGACGGAGCCCTGGACGACTGGCAGACGATCGATCTCGCCGAACTGCCTGGCTGGCCGCTTCCGCCGGGCGACAGCCAATTCGAGGCGATCGCCGCTGATGGCGGATCCCTGGTAGCCGTCATGACCGAGGACCCGCCGCTCGTGCTCGTCGCCGACACGGTCACCCGTGAGTTCCGCGCCGAGATCCGACTCACCGCGCCAGCCGGGTCGCTGCTCGACGGGCAGTGGGACGATGCATCGTCGCGCGGCGAGGGGCTCGTCTTCCTGCGAGGAGGCCGGCTTCTGGTGGCACAGGAGAAGCGTCCGCGGGCGTTGATCGAGTTCGGTCCGGTCGGCAGCCAGCCGCAAGGACTGTCGAGCGAGGACTTCTTGGCACTTGGTGAATCGTGGACGGCGCCAACCGGTCAGGTCGACTTCGTTCCGCTGTCGATGTGGAAGCTGAAGTCGGCAGCCAAGAAGGCACTCGGTGACGTCAGCTCGATCGGGACAGACCTCGAGGGGAACCTGTGGTTGCTCAGCGACAAGTCGCAGCGGGTGGGACGGCTCGGGCTCGACGTTGCACTCGATGCCGGCGACGACGACGTGCGTGACCTCGACGAGATCTGGGACCTACCGGACGGTGCGGTGAAGCCCGAGGGCATCGCGGCGCTCGGAGACGGTCGCGTGCTCGTGGCGCTCGATACCCGATCGACCTCGGGCAACGGGATGATCGTCACCCGCCCTTCCTGACCGCACGGATTGCATCGGGGGTCAGACCCCAGATGTAACAGGGTCAGGGTGTGACGCCGTTGGCGGCGAGGAACTCGAGGGTGCGACCGAGGGCGATCGCCGCTGAGCGTGCATCGTGTTGCGGGCGCGCATCGCAGTTGAAGCCGTGATCGGCGCCTTCGTAGACGTGCGCGGGGACGCCGGGATGGGCCTCGGCGATGGCCTGGACCTGGTCGAGTGGGATTCCGTGGTCGAGCTCGCCGAAGTGGAGCATCGTTGGCGCCGCCGGTGTGCGGTCTTTCATGCCGAACACCTGGCCTCCGTAGTACCCGACGGCCGCCGCGATCGGGAGATCGCACGCCGCGATCCACGCGACGCTGCCACCGAAGCAGTACCCGATGACGGCCACTGGCCCGGTGTCGCTGACGTGCTCGACCGCAGCGGTCACGTCGAGCATCGCCGCGTCGAACGCGATCGGCATCACGAGTTCGATGCCGCGCGTCTTGCCGGCCTCGTCATAGCCGAGTTCCACGCCGCGCTCGCCCCGGTCGAAGAGTGCCGGAGCGATCGCTCGATAGCCGAATGACGCATACCGGTCGACGACCGAACGGATGTGGGCGTTGACCCCGAAGATCTCCTGCACGATCACGATCGACGCCGATGCGCCGTCAGGGTGCACCTCGTACGCGTCGAGTTCGTGTCCGTCGCTGGCCGTCAGTCGAGTCATCCCGCGACCGTACGCCACGCACCCACCGCTGCGATGAGCGAAACCGCCGTATGCGGTCGCTTCGCTCATCGGTGGGGAGGGTGGGCCGGTTGCGATGAGTGAAGCCGCCGTATGCGGTCGCTTGGCTCATCGGTGGGGCGGGTTCAGCCGGCGCCCTCGCCCGCAGCTTCGCGTTCGATGTCGGCGAGTGCTTCTTCGATCGAGCCGTAGAAGTGCTCGGCGTCGAGCGTGGCGAACAGTCCGTAGTCGTACACGAGGTGCTTCAGGCGCGCGCGGAGCTCGACGAAGGCCATGTGCACCCCCTGGGCGTTGAGTTCGTCGTCGAGCTGTTCCAGCACGTCGGCGGCGGTGACGTCGATGTCGGTGATCGCTTCGCACTGCAGGACGACCCATCGCGGGTTGCGCTGGCGTACCAGCTCCCGAACCTGGTCGCGGAACATGCCGGCGTTGGCGAAGAACAGCGGCGCCTCCCACCGGAACACGACGATGCCGTCGCGCTCCTCGATGGCGTGACCACCGACGTCGCTGTGCCAGCCCTCCTCGCCGTCGACGCGTCCGAGGACCTCGCCGTGCGGCCACCAGTTGCGCCTGAAGAAGAGCAGGATCGACAGCACGACGGCGATGAGGATGCCCTGGAGCACGCCGAAGAAGACGACACCCGCGGTCGCGACGAGTGAGAGCAGCAGCGAACTCCTGCGGAGCCCGAGATAGCGGCGCAGCGTCGCGAGATCGACGAGCGAGAAGGCCGCCGCGATCACGACGGCGGCGAGGGCGGTCTGTGGAAGGTTCGCCAGCAGCCCGTTGAAGAACAGCAACAGCAGGGCGACCATGCCCGCGCCGATCAGTCCGGTGAGCTGGCTCTTGGCGCCGGTCTGGTCGGCGACGGCGGTGCGCGAGCTGCTGGTAGAGACCGCGAAGCCCTGGAAGAACCCCGCGGCGACGTTGGCAGCGCCGATGCCGATCATCTCCTGGTTGGGTTTGACCTCCTCACCGCGTCGGGCGGCGAAGGCCGTCGACGTCGCGATCGTGTCGGTGAGCGACACCAGTGTGATGCCGACCGCCGCGACCAGCATGGGCGCGACGTCGCTCACGCTTGTCCACGGCATCGCCGGTCGCGGCAGACCCTTGGGAAGGTCGCCGACGGTGGCGATGTCGAGGTCGAACATGCCGGTGACGAGTGTCGCTCCCAGGACCGCGACGAGGACCGCAGGGATCGTCCGTGTCAGCCGTGGGAGTCCGAGCAGGACGGCGAGGGTTGCGAGGCCGAGCCACAGCGCGGTGGAATTCCGGTCCGCGAACCCGTCGAGGAACGCCTCGACCTCCGCGACGAACCCGTCGGCATCGGTCGAGAACCCGGCGAGCTTGGGGAGCTGGCCGACGAAGATGGTGATCGCCAGGCCGTTCATGTAGCCGACCTGGACCTCCTTGGACAGCAGGTCGGCGACGAATCCGAGCTTGCCGATGCCGAGCCCGATCAGGATCAGGCCCACCATCACCGCCATCATCCCGGCGAGGGTGATGGCGGTCGCCGGATCGGCGGTGACGACCACCAATGGCACGATGGCGGCGAAGATCAGCGGTGAGACCGACGAGTCGGGCCCGAGCACGAGAATTCTCGACGGCCCCATCACCGCGTAACCGATCAGGCAGGCGATCGTCGTGTACAGCCCGGTGACGGCCGGGAGCCCGGCGAGTTCGGCGTAGGCCATCCCCTGGGGGACGAGGATTGCGGCGAGTACGACTCCGGCGATCAGGTCGAAACGCAGCCACGACCGTTCGTATGTGCGGACCGCGGTGATGCCGGGGACGAGTCCGCGCCAGCCGCTCGGAGCGACGATCTGGTCAGACACCCGAGGTGGTGGCGATGCCGGCGAACGGGTGATCTCGCTGTTCGCGGTCGAGGCGACGGATCTGGAGGACCTTGTCGACCGCGACGAACAACGGCGAGATGAGCGACAATCCGATCACGAGGACCCATTGTGCGCCGGTCAGCGACACCGTGTCCAGCAGGCGCTGAAACATCCCGAGTTCGACCGCAAAGACGGTGAGCGCCCAGCCGAGAATGATCCAGCCCATGTAGGGGAACAGTGGCGCCGACCACGGCACCTGCCGTTCGCGACGCATCACGAATCCCATGTTCACCGCGCTCAAGGCGACGACGGCGAACGCCATTGTCATCGACGTCGATCCGACGGTGGTGCTCGGCTCACCCGGGCCCCACGACAGCACCGCCAGCGCCGAGCCGGAGATGAGGAAGCCGCTGATCACCCAGCGCACGGTCTGCGCGCCAGTGGCGATCTTCGAACCGGGTGTACGAGGTGGCCTGCCCATCACGCCGGGGTCGGGAACGTCGACGATGAAGCCGACGACGACCGTGGCGACGACGAAGAACTTCGCGAACAGCAACTGCATCGGGAACAGCGCCACACCTTCGTTGATGTTGAAGATGGTGGCGATCAGCATGAGCTGCAGCACCGACGACAGGATCGTCAGCTGCAACTTCACGTACGACGAGATCCGACGGTAGATGTCGCGCCCGAGGTCGACCGCGTGCACGAGCGTGCCGAAGTTGTCGTCGGTGAGGATCAACTTGCCGGCCTGTTTGGTGACCTCGGAGCCACTGCCCATCGCGACGCCGACGTCGGCCTGCTTCAGTGCTGCGGCGTCGTTGACGGCGTCGCCGGTCATGGCGACCACCTCGCCAGCCTCCTGCATGAGGCGGGCCAGACGGACTTTGTCTTCGGGGGCAACCCGGCCGAAGACGTGCAGCTGGGGCAGCTGCGCCTTCACGTCCTCGTCGCTGAGCTTCTGGAGATCGGCGCCGGTGATGACACCGGGGCCGAGGCCCAGCTGATCGGCGATCGCTCGAGCGGTGACCGTGTGGTCACCCGTGATCATGCGGACGTCGATCCCGGCGCCGTGGGCCATGCGGACTGCTTCGACCGCCGACGGACGGAGCGGATCGATGATGCCGACCAGCGAGATCATGACGAGGTCGTGCACCTCGCTCATCGGGTCGGCGGCGGCGGCACTCATCGTGTCGTCGGAGAGCGCCCGCGCGGCGAAGGCGAGGACGCGCAGCCCCTTCTCGGAGAGTTGCTGGTTGGCATCGATCAACTCCTGCCTGACCTGGTCCATCGGGACGACCTCGCCGTGCCACAGTGCCTGCGAACACCGGTTGACGACGACGTCGGGCGCTCCCTTCACGGTCATGAA
>Ga0307380_10001719_pt1 | contig 31756 bp, 33 predicted proteins | sample UN3MG_FD_202239 | JGI IMG/M metagenome (GOLD analysis project Ga0307380, IMG submission 202239) | Soil microbial communities from Risofladan, Vaasa, Finland - UN-3 | ecosystem: Environmental > Terrestrial > Soil > Coastal area > Acid sulfate soil | place: Finland: Risofladan, Vaasa | collected...
GCAACGCATCGGACGGTTGTTTGAGATGCATGCTAATCACCGCCTGGCGGTGGAGGATATGCGTACGGGCGATGTCGGTGCCGTGGTTGGTCTCGCTGACACGCGAACGGGAGACACGATTTGCAGCGTGGAGCACCCGATCATCCTCGAAGCAATCGAGTTCCCTGCACCGGTCATTGGCGTAGCGGTGGAGGCGCAGACTCGTGAGGATGGCGACAAGCTGGCCAAGGCGCTTGCTCGTCTGGCCGAGGAAGACCCAACATTTACCGTGCGCTCGGACGATGAGACCGGAGAGGTTGTTATCTCGGGGATGGGCGAACTGCATCTTGAGATTATCCTTGATCGCCTGCGACGGGAGTTCAACGTGGCCGTGAACTCCGGTCAGCCGCAAGTGGCGTACCGGGAGACGATCTTGAGCGGTGTCGACCACGAGTACCGTCATGTCAAGCAGACTGGCGGCCGCGGGCAGTACGCACACATGGTCTTTCGCATTGAGCCGAGCAGACCGGGAGCGGGCTTCCAGTTTGATGATGAGATTAAGGGGGGCAAGATCAGTCGCGAGTACCTGCGGGCGATCGAGAAAGGAATACTTGATGCTATGACTAAGGGCCCGTATGCGGGCTTTCCGATGGTCGATCTCAAGGTAGTCGTTTACGATGGCTCGATGCACGAAGTGGACTCGTCGGAAGCCGCGTTCCGTATCTGTGGAATGATGGGCTTCCGTGAGGCGTGCAAGAAGGCGGGTCTGTCGCTACTCGAGCCGGTTATGAGCGTTGAGGTGACCGCTCCTGAGACCTACACGGGTGCTGTGACGGGAAGCCTTGCCAGCAAGCGGGGAAAGATCCTCTCCATGGATACGAAAGGCAACGCTGCTATCTTGGATGCGAATGTGCCCCTCTCCGGGATGTTCGGGTACGCCTCCGAGCTACGAAACATCACCAGCGGGCGCGGAAACTTCAGCATGCACTTTGAGCACTACGAAGCCGTCCCATACGCATTGGCAGAAGAGATTGTCGCCGCTCGTCGGGAGGAGAAGACGAAGGGATGAAACAGTGACGAGTGATGGGTGATGGGAAAGGGCAAGAGAATTCTCACGCAGAGGTGTGAGGGGATGGAGGGTTATGGATCATGAGACGCAGAGAGGTTCATGCTGCGAACTGACCGCTGAAAGCTGATGCTTCCTTTCGCGATCTTGGCCCTGCCTGAGCGTGTTCGCATGCAGGCAGGCCTTGAGAGAGCGCAGCGAACAGGCGAGAGGAAAGGCTTGTGCCTCCCGCAAAAGCGTAAGCGCGATAAGTGACGAGAAACGCAGAAAAGCATCCTCTCGCATGAGCTTCCCGGGTTCCTCGCCGTGCTTCTGCGGCATTTGTCCCTGCCCGATGGGCAGGTGTGAGTCCAGCGTTGCTCTGTGCCTCAACGTGGCAGACAAGCTGCGACGCAACAAAAGACTCGTCGTGTGCCCGTGGGGGACGAAAAGAAGAACACAGCACACCTGATCTGGGTGTGCTGTGTTATGTTAAGTGAATTTATTTGCTGGCACTAAACGACCATGACGTCTTGCGCCTGTGGACCTTTGTCGCTGCTAACAACATCAAACTCTACCTTCTGTCCATCTTCCAGCGTGCGGTAACCCTCACCGCGAATTGCTCGAAAATGCACGAAAATGTCCTCACCCTGCTCACGCTCGATGAAGCCATAACCCTTACTGTCATTAAACCACTTGACGGTACCGATCTCTCGATCTGCCATATATACTCACCCCCGAACTGCAAATTCAATTTATGGCAGAACGTTTGAAGCCGACCATCAAGCCGTACTACAGGTAACACGACTGCCACTATCATGGGTAGAATGGCATACTGAAGGTCCATTGTCAATGTCAGTTGTCTCATGCTCATCTTGTATGGGACAACTCTCCGGCGATCTTCGGCAGTTTGGGCATGGATGTGCCTTAGGTAACGGGGTCGATTATGCAGGCGACTGGCGGCCGAAGTCGTCCGTGGGGCATAATCGAGAGCGACATTCTGTGGCATAGGAAAGGGGGACATCATGGGACGTGAAGACAAGCGACTGCATGAACGGACGGCTCGGCAACTCGAACAGCGGCTTCACCGCAAGCCGACCGACGACGAGGTGGAGCAAACGATTGCCGATCTGCACGAGACGCAGCGCAAGGCGACCGGCCGGCCGACGGCAAGCAACCCGAAGCGGGGCGTGAGACGCTGAGGCTTGTCCCAGAGCGAGCACGTGAGTTGTAGCGCCTTTTGGGACAGATCGGGTGCCGTGTTCTCGGAGAACACTCAGGTTACTACGAAAACCATTTGATGGGAATAATCACAGGATACTTGTAGGTGGACCGTAGCTCTTTGGAGACATTGCTTGGGATCACGAACCCGGCAAGAGCAATAATCCGAAAGGGGCGGACGATGTCCGACCGCAGTCTCTCTAGTCTAGCGATCCTCCAGGCATAGATGGAATGCGGGCCATGCAAAGGCGGAAATTCGGAATTGGAAGTGAGAAAACAGTGATCCGGGGTGGAAACCACCACCAATCAGAAGGCGCGCATCTAATTCGAGAGGCAGCCACGCGGCCGGCGGCGGAGCAACCGCTGGTGGCTGTTCAGCATCGAGGGATAGAACCCACGCTTTGGATGCTGTATCCCGCTGGAAGCTCGGCGGTGCGATTCAGATAACGTGTGCTAGGCCGTGCAAACAATGTCTATGTGGATAACGTGCCGGTGAGCTACAGGAACTCCAAAACGGCGCGTTTTCCGGCCAGCTCTACTCGCTGATTGGGTCATCTTATCTTCATCCCCGCCTCTGCAGCCTTCATGAGCAGGAAGCTGACGAAGGCTGCAACACGCGACATGGACTTAGCATCATCGTGTGACGGTGGTGTATCTACATCTGCCAGAGTGTGTCTTGTCCCTAGAATCGCTTGTGAATCCGTAGATCGCAGAGAACCCTTTCTCAAGCGCTGGATGGACATTTGCTCCATCTTTGAGCTTTTCCGGAGCCTGCGCTAAAGTCGCCTTCCTATCACTGGTCATGTCGGCAGCATGGCTCGACTGCTGGAATCGACTCCTTGATGGAATTTCGCTAGTCGGGAGCCTTCTTGTCGTCGAGGAGGTCGAGTGCACGCTTCAGATGAACGGTAACCATTTCGAGTCCTACTGATAAGGCTTCCTCTACAGATTCGATTTCAACTTCATCTGTTATCTCAATAACCTGGGCCTCAACGACGCGGTAGGCGGAGTTCTCTTCCTCCAGAAGTCCGTTGCGGAACTCCTTCAGAGTCTCTGACCGGTACTCTGGGACGTTCTTTAGGACAAACTCAACAAAGTCGTAGACCTCATACCATATGTGCGCGACAAAAAAAGAACCGGCGAAGTGTCTGATAGGTTGTGTTCGAGCTCTTAGACTTGAAGTCCGGCCGCGTGTCTAACGGCCACTTGAAGAAATCGAGCCAAAACAAGTTAAGGAGCGGATTCACCGCTTTGAATCCACCATCGAATCGATCTGGGCAAGACCATTTCTCCCACACGACGATTGTGAACGCACTCTATGTTCGGTTTCGCAGTTATTCATCAGCAGACTCTCTTTGGAGAGCCTTCGTGACGGGGTTTGTAACCCTTGCGCTGTGAGAAAAGTGCCATGCCTTCTTCCGATGTAACAATAATAAGCGTGCCGGCTCAACAGCAGTTTCGACGGGATCGTTCTACGTGTCTATTCCTTTTCCGTCGCTCTTCTCGACTCATTTGTTACCGTATATTGGCATAACATTCATACATGTCATTCCACGGCCATGACACTTCTCGATCAAATTCACCAAGCATACGATGCCAAGCACTGCTCCCGTCGGATCAGGGGGCGTATGCCCGATGGGTCGAGCGATCCTTGCGCTCAGGTGTCACCAACATCCACCGGAAAATCCCCGGGCCACTCTCCCCAGGTGCGCAATCAATCACCGGGTGTCGTTTCAGGTAACTATCGAGTAACCCCCTATGCTCCCGGAAGCTCGGCGGTGCAGTGCGGGCAACGCACGGCATCGATCGGGATGTCGGTCTTGCAGTAGGGGCATGTCTTCGTTGCCGGCGCTGCCACTTCCTTCGGCTTCTCCATCCTAGCCACCGCCTTGACTACAAGGAACATGATGAAGCCGATCACGAGGAAGTTTATCAGCACGTTGATGAACGCCCCATAGTAGACCGCTGCCACCCCGGCATCGCGCGCCGCCTGCGCGGATGGATATGCCGTCCCGGAAAGGTTGGCGAACAGGTTAGAGAAATCGACGTTTCCTACCGCCTTTCCCACGAGAGGCATGATGATGTCGAACACGAACGACTTCACGAGCGCTCCGAACGCGGCGCCGATGATAAACGCCACCGCGATCTGGACTAGATTCCCCTTGGTAATGAAATCACGAAACTCCTTCCACATCTGGACCACCTCGCACGATTTGATGGATCATCCTAGCACAAATATGAGGTGATTGTGTAGCGAAACCATGAAGAGTGCTCTGCCTCGCAGGTGGGAAATCTCACTGTGAACCGTTGCCTGCTCGTGGTAGTATGCATGACAGGAGATACGAGCTGGAAACGACAAAGGAGGTCGCAGATGATTGACAACCCCGTCCTCAGGGTGATGCTTCAGCGTAAGTCAATTCGGCGCTACACGGAACAGATGCCATCAAACGAGGTGGTGACTGCGATAGCTCGCGCGGGTCAGCAGGCGCCGTTTGCTGGGCAATTTGGAAGTGTGCTCCTCTCGCGAAAAAGGGAGAAGAACCCGTTTCACGCGCCGCTTCTGTTCACGATCTGTGCTGATATCAAGCGCATGGAGCGCATCATGGAGCTGCGGAACTGGCGCTTCGTGACCAACGATCTCTTAGCCCTCATCTTCGGTTTTCAGGACAGTGCGTACATGGCAGAGAACATGGTGATCGCCGCGGAGAGCCTGGGGTTGGGGAGCTGTTTCTTGGGGAACGCACCCTACATCGCCGACAAGATTGCCGATGAGTACAACTTGCCGGATCGCATCTTCCCGCTGGTGCAATTGACGATGGGATACCCGGCTGAGGATCCACCGGTACGGCCGCGCTACCCGATTGACTTCACTCTCTTTGAGGACACGTATCCCGCGCTCGACGAGGAGACTGTTCGCGCGGCAATGAAGGAAATGGACGATGGCTACATAGGACAGGAGTACTACGCACGCGCAAACCACAAGATCCCACTGCAGGAAGGACGAGAAGAAACGTTCACCTTTGAGAACTACGGGTGGACCGAACACATGTGCCGCAAGTGGGGACAGTGGTTTCCCGATTTATCCGAGCTACTGAAGCAATTCGAGAAGCGAGGGTTTCATCTCAATCGTGATCGTTTCGATCGTGATCGTCTCGATAGTAATCGTCTCGATAGCAATCGTTCGTCGGAGACAAAGGGTGAGTGATCTCACCCCACATCAGGGTCTATCAGCCAACGCAACACGGTTAGTGACGGAGCTGCTCGCGGTGCGCAAGCTCTGCATTGATGTATTCTCTTACCTTGTCAGAATTTGCCTTCAGGTAGATCAGAGCATTGGCATGTCGCGACGTGACGCCGGCGAGCGCCCCCCTCGTGATATTTCACCTTGAAATCGGTGAACTTGAGCCCATGCGCCGTGGAAATGACGATGACGCGATTGTGCGGCTTGATCGTTCCTCGTGCGACGAGCTTCTCCAGCGCTGCTAGGGCGACACCGGTCTGCGGACAGGCGTACAGCCCGGCGCGATCCGCGCGGGCGGAGGCGTTGGCCAGCTCATCTTCGCTTGCCTGCTCTACGATCCCATCGAACGCGCGCAGCGCCTTCACCGCTCGCTCGTAACTCACCGGCGCACCAATTTGGATCGCCGAGGCAAGCGTCTTTTTTGCGCGCACCGCTCGATAATCCTTGAAGCCGGTCTCGTAGCTCAGATAGAGGGGATTGGCGTTCTCTGCCTGTGCCGCGACGATCCGCGGCAGGCGATTGATCAGTCCAAGTTCGTGCATCATCATCAGCCCACGGCCCAGGGCGCTGATGTTTCCCAGGTTCCCGGCAGGGATGACGATCCAGTCGGGTACTTCCCAGCCGAGCTGCTGCACGATCTCGATTCCCACCGTCTTCTGTCCCTCGATGCGCAGCGCGTTCATCGAATTTGCTAGGTAGATGTTCTTGTCAGCGGTGATCTGTTGCACGATCTCCATACACCCGTCGAAGTCGGCCTCCAGACCGAGCACGATCGCTCCATGCGCGATCGGCTGGGCGAGCTGTGCGGTAGAGATCTTCCCACGCGGGAGGAAGATGATCGCCGGGATCCCTGCCGCAGCGGCGTAGGCGGCGAGGGCCGCCGATGTATCGCCGGTAGACGCACAAGCGACGGCGCGGATCTCCACCCCATCGGAGATGAGCTGCTTGACGTGCGAGACGAGAACGGTCATCCCCAGATCCTTGAACGACCCGGTGTGGCTGATCCCACACTCCTTGATCCACACCTCCGGCAGTCCGGCGAGGTTTTTCACTCGCAGAAGCGGAGTATAGCCCTCTCCAAGAGAGACGATGTTCTCCTCGTCGAGTGTCGGTGCGACCCATTCCTTCTTCGCCCACACCCCGCTCTGATACGGCCATTCGCTCATCCGTGACCGTTCGTCGAATAGAGCCTTCCAGTCCGCTCCGGAGCGCTCTTTCAACGAGTTCAAGTCGTGTTCGACGTCGAGCAGACCGCCGCAGGATTCGCAACGATAGATGACGCTATCAAGCGGGTACCTGCGTCCACAGCGGATGCATACAAGCCAGGTTTGAGAAGACATTACTAACCTCCGATTACGTGGGTCATGGTCGCATGAATGGGCAGATAGCCTTGCAATGCAAGTTCTTCGGTGGGGAGCGACGCCTCATCGGGTTTGTCCGACAGGCCGAAGAGGAGCGCACCGCTGTCGCGAGAGCGCTGTGCAACCTGCATCACTTCACGGGTGATGACGATCTCCTTCTGCAGCAACCGCTCCATCGGTGTGTCATCGGGAAGAGTCCCCATCTTCTCCACGGTGATCAGGTACTCATTGTGGCGAAAGTCAACAAACGGGGTCGGGTTCCCTTCCGATAGGGCTTCCTTCACGCCGCGGTGGGCCTGACGAAGTGCTGGCGAAAGATCGCCCTCATGCGCGTCCACTAAGGAGATAAACTGCGCAAATCGCTGTAACTTGCCGCTATCGAGGGCGTCGAAGAAGGAATCGCTCTTGATCGCCACGCTCTGCAGCATGAGGCAGATGTAGGCCAGGTAGTCCTGATTGTCGGTGGTGAATGTATGGTAGCGCGACTGATTGAGCCTGTTGTAGTCGGCCTGGAATGACTCTTCATCGAAGCTATCTTCGAGTGGCTCGCGGATAGTCACGCGAATCGCCTGCAGGCGCGCTTCGTCTATAACGTGATCGTTCCGTCCGCGTGCGCCGAGTGCTGTCTTGTCCAGGTCGATCACCACCGCCGTGCGTTCATCGATTCGTATTCCCTTCGCGCGGCGGAATCCTTCAAAGCCATCGAGCACTGACCAGCGGTTGCTAAGGAGGATTGTCGCCCCATTCCCTCCTTCTACGCGCGTTTCCTCAGGCTCCGTCGTCTCCGAACCGATAAACGCGGCACCGCTCCAGTTGCCGCTTGCTAGCAGGTTGACAAACGCTGTCCCGTCGTTTACCCGTGTGTCGCCGATGTAGAGCAAGCGTACGATGGGTTCTGTCTCACCCCGCAGCTCCTGGGCGCGCTCGATGATTTGCGCCACTACCCGGGCGTACTCCGGCGAGCTCTTACGCGGGGTCACTCCCAAAGGAATACCAAGCTCTTCACGCAGCTCGGAAAGCTTCGGAAGCCGCCGATCGATCGGGATCAGGTTGCGGTAGACGATGAAACTACCGAGGAGGTCCTGCACGCACGCGCGACCGTACACCCTCATGACGATCCTCCATGCAGTGACTTGGGGCTCCCTGCTGCGAGAGAAGGGAACTTGTGCAAGAGAGCAAGAACGTTGGTGACGAGACCCGACGCTGCAGTGCTTTCGTAGCGTCGTACCTTGTGTACGGCGTTGCTGCTTAAACAACCCTCTACACGAAATTGTCGCATGAAGACCAACTCCGGTTACGTTCTTGGCACCTGTTTTTCATCTCAGCAGCCCTCTCTTGATGAGCAGCTCTCCATTCAGCAGCGACCCTCCGGCCGCACCGCGGATGGTGTTGTGCACGACGATGACCAAGCGCAGATCGAGGATCGGGCATTCTCGCACGCGTCCCACGCTCACCGCCATGCCGCGCTCGGCGTCGCGATCTCGCCGTGGCTGCGGGCGGTCATCCTCATCTCGCACTACAATCGGCCGCTTCGGCGCGCTGGGAAGATCATGCATATCTGTTGGACCGCGAAAGGCGCGCAGGGCTTCTATCGCCTCCTTCGGCGTCGGCGTGTTTTCAAACCCGAGCGACAGGGCGATCGTGTGCCCATCGATAACCGGAACTCGGTTTGCGTGCGCGCTGACGCTGATCTCGGCCTCGCGCTGCTCTCCGTCTCCGACCTGCCCCAGCAGGAGGCGCGTCTCCCGCGCGATCTTCTCTTCCTCACCAGCGATGTAGGGGATGACGTTACCCAGGATATCGAGCGATGGAACGCCCGGGTAACCCGCACCGGATGCGGCCTGCATCGTGAACGCGAACACCTTCTTCAACCCAAACGCATCGTGCAGCGGCTTTAGAGCCATCACGATCCCCGTGGTCGAGCAATTGGGGTTGGTGACGATGAACCCCGGCCAGCCGCGCCCCGCGCGCCGTCCGGCAATGAGCGACAGATGGTCGGCGTTCACCTCGGGGATGATGAGCGGTACGTCCGGTTCATAGCGAAACGCGGACGCGTTCGAGCAGACGGCGTATCCAGCTTGAGCAAACTGTGGCTCCACCTCGCGCGCCACATCAGCGGGGAGGGCGGAGAAGACGAGCCGTGCCGGAATGTTCGGCTCCAGTGGGGAGACGATCATCTCTTTAAGTGAAGATGGCGGATCACCGGGGACAACCCAGCGACAGGCGTCCGCGTAACGCCGCCCGGCGCTGCGTTCTGAGGCGGCGAGGGCCGTGACCTCGAAGAATGGATGCTCCGACAGAAGCTGTACGAAGCGCTGTCCAACCGCTCCGGTGGCGCCAAGGATGGCGACTGGAATTCTACTTCCCATGATTGATAACCTCCTCGTGAATCCGTTGCATCGCTTTCGTCGCATCAGCGGCGTCGACGACAAGCGATATGCTGCATTCCGACGATCCTTGCGCGATGGCGATGACGTTGATGCCAGCACCACCGAGTGCGCCGAAGATGCGTGCTGAGATTCCCGGAGTGCCGCGCATCCCGGTCCCGATGGCGCTGATGATGACAATACCATCGTCTGACCAGATGCGGTCGATGTCACGCCTGCTGATCTCCCTATCCATCTCTTCTTGCAGTGCGCGCACCACTCTCTCGGCGCCCGCTGTAGGGATGACAAAGCAGATCGACTGCTCCGATGAGGCCTGCGAGATCATCAGCACACTCGTTCCCTCACGGGCGACCGCGCTGAACGTCCGTCCGGCAATCCCGGGGACGCCGACCATCCCTCTCCCGGCGATCGTCACCATGCTTAAATCCGTGATCATCGTCACCGCTTTCACCGCGTGCCGTGAGTGTTCGTTGCGTCGCGCACGATGCGCGTCCCCGGGCGCTCTGGGTGGAACGTGTTCTTCACCCACACGGGAATCTCGCGCTCAATCACCGGCCGGATCGTGCGTGGGTGGAGGACCTTCGCCCCGAAGTAGGCGAGCTCGCCGACCTCGGTGTAGGAGATCACGGGGATCACGCGCGCGTCGGGGACGCTGCGCGGATCGGCGGTCATCACTCCGTCGACATCGGTGAAGATCCAGACAGCATTCGCGTCCAACGCATCGCCGATGATTGCCGCGGTATAGTCGCTCCCGCCGCGGCCGAGGGTCGTCGTCACTCCATCCTCTGTCGCGGCGATGAACCCGGTGACCACCGGAGCTACTCCGGCATCCAACAGCGGCACGAGGCGTGAAGTGATGCGTTCTCTGGTTAGCTGTGCAATCGGCGCGGCGTTTCCGAACGTAGCATCGGTGACGATGAGTTCCGTGGCGTCGACCGCTTCACTGCGCACGCCCGCTTGCTGCAACAGGGCGGCAAGGATGCGCGCGCTCATCCGCTCGCCGCGCGAAAGGGCGGCATCCATCACCCGCGCGGTGACCTCACCGAGCACGCGCACGCTGGCGCACAGGCTTTCATACTCCAAGATGAGAGAATCAATGATGGAGCCAAGAGAATCACGGGCGGGATCATCGTCCAGCAGTTCAGTTATTACGTCGAGGTGGCGCTTGCGCAGCGAATCGCACACCTCGAGGTAGGTCTCTCCATCCCCGGCGGCAGCGCTGACGATGCCGCGCGTGAGATCGTCCGTCACACCGCTCATCGCCGAGACAATGGCGATCACGCGATCACCGTATCGAGCATGTTCAGAAACGATGTCCCTCACCTGCGCGAAGGCCGACGCATCGCCAACCGACGTTCCACCGAACTTCACCACCAGTCTGCTCATGAGTGCTCTTTCATGTACACACCGAGGTTCAGAATGTCTCCCAACACGCCGGCTGCCGTGACGAGTGGTCCAGCCCCCGGGCCGGATATTGCGATCGGCATCTCATCGTAGAAGCGCGTGTGGAAGATGACGCTGTTCTCCGCATTATTGAGGATGCCGAGCGGCCCCCCCTTCTCCACTTGTACGAGCCCGACCCTTCCCTTTGTGTTCTCGACGTTGGCAACGTAGCGAAGCGAGCGTCCTGCACTCTTCGCTTCACTCACCTGGCGCGCGTAGTCGTCATCGAGTGAATGGACCTCGCGCAAGAATTGGTCGACTGTCATATCGCTGAGCGAGTCGGGGAACATTGGCTCCACATCGATCTTGTTTGGTTCGAGCGGCCAGCCCACGCTTCTCGCAAGGATGAGCGCCTTGCGCAGAACGTCCGTTCCCATAAGATCCTCGCGCGGATCGGGCTCGGTGTAGCCAAGATCGCGCGCGCGCAGCAAAGCTTGCGAGTACGGCGCGCCCCGTTCCATCTGACTGCACATGTAGCCGAGCGTGCCGCTCAACACCCCCTTGATGGAGGTGAATATGTCTCCGCAGGTGAGAAGATTGCGTAGCGTGGAGATCACCGGGAGACCGGCCCCCACCGTCGCTTCGTAGCGCACGTAAGGATGGGTGAAGAACACCTCTGCCTCTGACCAGGCAGTGGCGAGTGGTCGCTTGTTTGCGAGCACGATCCCGCAGCCATGCGAGAGCGCGGATCGAAGGAGAGGCACCGTATCGTTGGATGCCGTGACATCGACGAGGATCGTCCCCGGGAAGAGGGCAGATGCAAGCTCGGAGAGTGGCAGCGCTCCGCTCATTCCTTCGAGTGTTCCACCCGCACCCTTGATCTCCAGAGCCTCGTTGAGCCTTGCTTCCAAGAGCCCGTTATCGTCGAGGAGCGCGGCGTGACTGTCGCATACACCGACCACGCTTATCGAAGCGCTGTCTCTCATATTGTTGTTCTTGTCGATGATGAGGCGCAGAAGTGATCTTCCCACCTGCCCCATCCCAAGCAAGACAACGGATGCTTTCCTTCTCTGTATCCCGCTGTTCTTTTTCATCAGTACCTCCTCTGGGATCAAAAAGAAAAGACCACAGGCAAGCACCTGTAGTCCTCTTCTCCGCCTCGCTCCAACCCTCAATGGTTAGAGCGAAACAGAGACGTACGTCGTCGTGGCGTAACCAAACGAAAGGCCGAGAGAGAATTCGCACAGCGTCTTGTTCTCGCGTCCTTTCGTCATAGTGATTACCAGCATACAGATATCGGATGCGTTCGTCAAGGCCATGGTGGATGATTGGCAGGCAGGCATGGTTGAGAAGAGCGCTGGCTGTGATTATTATGTAACCACAGTGGGAGGTATAACGTGAAGGCACGGCTTGTTCGTATCGGCAATTCCAGGGGTGTTCGGCTTCCCAAACCGTTGATTGAGGAAGCTGGTCTCACCGAAGATGTTGAACTTCAGGTGCAAGAAGGGCAGATCATCATCTCGCGGGTTTCGCACGTTCGTGAGGGGTGGGCTCAAGCGGCAGAGAAGCTTGCCACGCGAGAGGAAGATCAACTTATTGATGAGCCCACTGCAACGCGCTTCGACACTGAGGAGTGGAACTGGTGAAAGTCCCCGAAGTGCATCGAGGCGACGTGTATCTTGTCAACCTTAATCCCACTCGTGGCCAGGAAATCCGTAAACTGCGCCCGTGCTTGGTGGTTTCTCCCAATGAACTCAACGATAACATTCAGACCATTATCGTGGCCCCATTAACTAAGGGAAGCCACGCATACCCTTTTAGGATCCCTTGTCGTTTTCAGGGTCAATCTGGTCATATCGTCCTTGATCAGATTCGCATAGTCGATCGTGAGCATCTGGTTCGGCATTTAGGCACAGTCTCTCCGCAGGTGCTTCAACGATCGCTCCTGGTTCTCCAGGAGATGTTTGCGCTGTAGCAAGCAAGGTGTGGGGGGCTGATTCCATCCGCCACCAATTCGGGAATAGAGCGATAGTTCTATGGTGCGAATTAACCACTGACTGGGGGCTAATCCACCACTGAGTGGTTGAAACGCACCCCGAAGTTGCGAACAGCCTCGGCTCGCCCAGTTAAGAGCGACAACTTTAGGGCCTTGAAGTTCCTCGGTGACTTGTTGGGTGACCGCTTCCTGCGCGGGATTGTTCTCCATACCAGTGATCAACTGGCTCCCTTTGGCTCAAACCTGTATGGTCCTGCCGGTGAGCACGTTGTGGCGGGGTGGTGAAATGCACTACAAGAACAGAAGAGACATGACGTAACACCGCGGTATTCTCGCTAATCCTTCTGCTCTTGCAAGGGAATACAAGAAGACGTACGGTAGGTGGGTAAGGGAGGTGATTGTTGTGCCAGAATTCGAGCCTCGAATTGACAAGTCCCATCTATCACAACGTAACCAGACTTTGGGCAGAATCATACGCAATTACAGATTCTGGATTGTCGCAGGGGGGCTTGTAGCTATCACCGCGATCGCAATTATGAGCCAATTCCCAGGGAGCAATGCAACCACTGCCGTGAAGAGAACCATCACCGCTGTCTCATCATCGGGACGTACGTACTTAGCTGGATCATTGAAGGGGGGGACTGCCGTACTGGTTGATGACATGGCGGCTTATTGGGTTAAGAATGGTCGGGTCTACGCAGCGAATGGCTTTGCGCGAACATGGTCACCAAGCATAAGCTATGCAACAGATTCTGATATCAGCTTCGATTCGGTTGAACAGGCTGTTAAGTAGAGCTTGTCCAGGAGTTGGGCAAGAGACCGTTTTCATGCCAATTGTGTGACCAGTACTGGCCACACAAGGGAGGTATACATGAGTGCAAATTGCCCAGTGTGTTCTACGGAGATGTTGGAACCGGCTCATGATGTCTTCGAGACCGGTGCAAAAACCTACTCTTGTTCCAACTGTGGCCGCTTTGAACTGGATCTGCAGGGCCAAAGCTTGATTTCCAGAATCTCGTCAAACAACCCAGAACAGCTGCCTCTTCTGAGCTACGCTATTCGCAAAATGAATCACGGTACAGATTGCCCTTCTGTTTCGAAAAAACTTATCGAGGAAATCCTCAGCAATTCGCATCTTCCATCTCCAGCAGAGCAAGTTGAGAATTTGCTTCTCTGGCTAGGTGAGAATCTACATTTCTTTGGCGAGAGGATTCGTATAATTCCCCAGACGCACACTGCCGTTATTGGGGCCGCCAGTCTGGAGAACTTCTCCATCGTTGTGCAGGAGCTGATCGAGCGTGCTCTTTTCAAAGGATCTGCTGCGAGCGGTCCTTCATTTAGTGGAACACTCACTCTTGAAGGATGGCAGACGTACGAGAATCTCAGACGGGGTAGAAGCGCTTCCCGAAAAGGCTTCATGGCCATGCCCTACGGCAATGATGACCTAGACACCGTTTTTCATGATTGTTTCAAGCCAGCTGTGGCTGCTGCTGGATTCGATCTGCGGCGACTAGATGATTCTCCCTCGGCGGGATTGATTGACAATCGGCTCCGTGTCGAGATCCGCACATCACGGTTTCTAGTTGCGGATCTAACAGGAGACAACCTGGGAGCGTACTGGGAAGCTGGCTATGCAGAAGGTCTCGGGAAACCGGTGATCTACACATGCGAGAAGAGCTATTTCGACAAGAATAAGACGCACTTCGACACGAACCATCACCACACGGTGGTTTGGAACCAGGACAAGCTTGATGATGCGGCTGCAGCCATGACAGTGACAATCCGTGCTACGTTGCCATCTGAAGCCATCATGGAGAATTTCGAGGATAATGGTGGCAACTACTCTGAGATCGAGAGACCACAAAAGGAGAGCTAATTCTGCGCCAGTGAGAGTGGTCCAGACCCTCTGTTCTGATGCTTTCCCTCTACAATTGCTTGGAACGGGCGAGATGCAGAACAAGCTGTAATTTGTAGGATCGTTGAGGTGTCGCTGTCCTAGACACAGTTCTGACGTGGCTTGTACATTGCTTGTGAAAGGAGGCCTTATGGCACGTTCATGCTACTTCAAAGGGGAAGATGGGGAACCAGAGCTTCGTCTGTCTGTGGTATGTCATGCAGATATCCTTGGCTATAGGCAACAACTGGCTGAGGCAGTGAAGAGTGATACTGAGAGGGAGCTTTTCTTGACTCTCGCAGGGGCTATCGACGAGTCCTACGGCTTTCTCCGCAAGCTTGCTGACCCAAACGGATTTGGCGATGAAGATATCTACGCTGTGAAGGTTTTCTCAGACAATGTCGCGATGGGGTACCCAGTGTCCGGTAGAGGAGGTGGCATGCATGAGTTGGCCAGCGCTCTTGACCTGCTGTCTTTCATGCAGTCGGTAATGGCGTCACATGGCTTCCTGATAAGGGGCGGCCTGGCAATTGGAAATTGCTACATGGATGAGGATATAGTCTTTGGCGGCGCATTCCTCGAAGCCGTCGAGGAGGACGAATCTGGGACTCCTCCGCGGATAGTTCTCGCTAGGGATACAAGGGAGATAGCGCTTCGTTATCTCAAGCGCTACCAAGTTCCCATAATGCCTCAGGAATGGGGAAACTATCTACTTGAAGACACAGATGGTTCATATTTCATTAGCTACCTTGACGCGGCCTTCTCTGCGTTTCCTGATGGCGGCGTCTTTACAGAATTACTAGAAGGGCATAAGAAAACCGTGGAACGGGGATTGCAAGAAAGCGTTGAAACTTCCAGTGTCTGGTCCAAATATGCATGGGCCGCGAGGTATCACAATTTTGTTTGTAGAGAGTTTGCTGAGAGGCATATTTGCCCACATGTCTCTCCGGAGTTTCTTGACTACGACATAAGGATTCGTGCTGAAGTGGGAATAATGCTCGTGGATCCAGAACCTCCTGGTCCGAGTCCCAGGAGGATTCAGATCAGAGATTAGGGGATTCTAGGGACTCATTACACAACTCTCATAGCCATACCTCTTTCATTACTCCTGAGAGGACTTGTCGTCCTTCTCGATCTTCTCCACAACGATCGTGCACTCGGTCACGAGTGCGGCGATAGCGCCGATAGCGGCCAGGGTGGGCAGGAAGAGTACGCCGACCACGCCGAACGTCAGCGGAATCTCGATCAGGGTCTTTCCTTCCTTGTTCTTGATGGTGATGCGGCGGATGTTTGCCTCTCGCACCAGCTTCTTGACCGTTGAGAGAAGCTTTTCACCGCTGATTGTGAATTCTTCCTTGCGAAGTCTCTCCTCGTCCATGTTGAGTCTCCTCTCTGTCGATGAACGGCATAGCCAGCTCGTTCGGAAGCAATTTCCCAAAAAGGTTTCTTCGCTATTCGGCCTGCCTGCTGCAAACAGGTGTGGGTAACCTGGAAGAATTGACTATAGACAAGTCTGCCTGTGGGTCAACCGCTTGACCCACAGGCTTCGGAGCCATTAGGAAACCAGGAAAGAATGGCTCGCTGAATTACCCGCTTTACCTCTGGGGTTGGCTTTGCGAAGTTCGAAAGCAGTCCGTGCTCCTTCCCAATCCCTCTCAGATATGGCTTTAAAATCGCAAATCCCGGTCCTAGCCAGCGGTGTACCTCAATGGCAGTTGCGAGGGACCTAAACGAGGTTACGGCCGGACATCATCACCGGGGGCGGGACACAAGGTCTCTGTTCCTATCTTGCTCCCCGGTGATAGACCGCTCTTCCTAAGCCAACCGGGCTAATCCCGATGGCTTCTCCGACGCCGTGCCGTCACCAGTGGCGCCACGGTCACCCACAGGGCGATGGTGATCAACATCGCCATCGTGTAGCCCAACGGTTGCTGATTAAAGTGGGGAGCGATAACCCTGGAGAAGAGCATGAGAAAGAAAGAACTCAAAAAGAAACCAGGTATCGCCGCCAGTATCGCGAAGTAACTGCACATCGTGCACCTCCTGTATTGTATGAAAGGGTTCCCAGATTCTACTTGATCCCTCTCTTAAGCTTCTCTAAGGAAAGCATCTCGCCTCGCCTTTGTCAAGTGTGTCTCGCGGGCAGGCGTGCTTTTGAGCCAGCTCTGGTTAACGGGGTGAGTGAGTGCTTGGTGGGCGTGTTCGCACCCAATCAAGCATTCGCGTTCGTTTAAGCCGAGCATTTAAGTATGACAACGGTCGGTTTCGCGCATTCGTCTCCCGCCCTCCGTCTTGCTCTTAGTCTCACGCCACCCCGAATCAAAGCGGCGCCAAGGCTCGCCAAGAAACGGTCACGCAAGCTGGTTCGTGGGATTCGGTTTCTGTTGATCGCTTTTAGCATCCGCACATGCTTCGCCGTTCTTAGTAGCTCCTGCTGGTGGATCTTCGCCAACTCAAAGGATTGGTCAATCATGATTACCTCCTCGGCTATTCCGGGTCGGTCGGCTTCATCGCCTGGACCGCGATGCTCGCAATCGAGGCTGCCACTTCTTCCGATACTTCCAGCGTGGTTCCGGTCTTCTCTGCGATCGATCGTGCGGTAGGGCCATCAAGTACTCCTTTGGCGGTTACCTCACTGACCACTTCTATCCCCTGAAAACCGGCTGCCTCTATCGTTATCAGGTACTCCTGCTTCGTGATTGCTCCGGCCACACAGCCGACGTAAGCCTCGATGGAATCCTTGATCGCTGAGGGAAGCGCCTTTGCTAAAACGATGTCCGAGATCATGATCCTGCCCCCGGGCTTGAGCACCCGATACGCCTCCTCGAACACCTGGGGCTTATTGGGGGATAGGTTGATCACGCAGTTGGAGATCAGCACATCGACGACATTGTCGGCGAGCGGCAGGTTCTCGATCTCCCCCAGCCTGAACTCCACGTTCTGGTAGTCGTGCTCCCTGGCGTTTTGCCTTGCCCGGTCGATCATTTCAGCCGTCATGTCCACACCGATAACGTGCCCACTCCTGCCAACAGCGTTGGCGGACAGGAAACAATCGATTCCGGCGCCGGACCCAAGATCCAGCACCACCTCACCCTCCTTGAGAGAGGCCAGGGCAGCGGGGTTCCCACAGCCCAATCCCAGGTTGGCTCCGTCGGGGATCGTCCCGAGTTGCTCAGCCGTGTAGCCGATTGTTTTACTCATCGAATCCTGCGAGTCGTCGCAACCGCAGGGGGTGCCCGCACCGCAGCAGGAGCTCTCCTGTGCGGCAATTCTGGCGTAGTTCTCTCTGACCGTCCTTCTGATGTTGTCGTCTTTCATGAGAAGAATCTCCTTGCTCACTGCTCCCGTAAAGTGTCTTTCATCGCCGCTTCCAGCGTGGCCTTCACCATGTCAGCGAGCTCCTCCACTTTGGTCAGGGTGATGCAGCAAACCTTACCGTCCTTCTCCCAACTGGTGGCCGCCAGCTTGTCGCCGGCGCGGATGTTCGCCTTCGCCCTGAGTTCTTTGGGCAGCACCATCTGCCCCCTGCCGTCCACACGCACGACCGCCTCCACCTTGCAGCACTCTGCCCTGCAATCGATTGGGGATTCGGAAGATCCGTTGTCCGTACACTGAACCATGTCGCACGCTCCTTTTATCAGAATAATCAGAAATATCTGATCAATATGATACCACTGATATGGCCTGGTGTCAACTCCCAACCATCCTCCTATCGGGTGACGGGCCGAATACGTGGAACCAACGGCAGATTGGACTTGGAAAGGCCGTGTGGTTAGGAATAAGGGGAGCACATATCCCTGAGGTCGATGTTCGGAAAGCGCATCACGCTGTTCAGACTGCTCGTGTTCGAGGCTAAGTGCTTGGGGGCATAGCTTGATTCTTGAATTCCTTCACCTGCGCCGTGCCTCGGCGACCTCAGCAATCTACTCCATCGTACGAATATGTCTACTGTCCTTGGGAATTGACTGCCTGGATTAAGTGTGCCTCCTACGTTTCACTCCTCGCCTTTCTCGTCCTCCTCAACCTTCTCCACGACGATCGTGCACTCGGTCACGAGTGCGGCGATGGCACCGATGGCGGCCAGGGTGGGCAGGAAGAGTGCTCCGACCACGCCGAATGTCAGCGGGATCTCGATCAGGGTCTTTCCCTCTTTATTCTTGATGGTGATGCGGCGGATGTTCCCCTCTCGCACCAGTTTCTTGACCGTTGAGAGCAGCTTTTCACCGCTGATTGTGAATTCTTCCTTGCGAACCTTATCCTCGTTCATGGCTGTACCTCCTTCACTGATCTGTGGATAGTCATTGTAGCAATCTACTCCACCTCAAGGCTAGTGTGTCAGATCTCTCTCGTCGCAGCGGACCCAGACTATTGCTGCTATGTGAGCTACCTGCAATGAACTCGTTGTGAGACGAGCAGGAAGCCTACGGCTGTACGGAGATCTTCTTCTCGACGAATCCCCTTTTGGCCGTGATTGGTCCGATTGGTGCTGTTGCATGGACAAACCCCACATCCAGGTCGAGAGCCTTTCCAACAAGGGAGAGAGTCTTCAGCGAGATGTTGGGAACGGTTGCATTCTCAATGCGGGAGATCATCTGCTGGGTCACTCCTGCTCGTCTGGCAAGTTGCTGCTGTGTCCAGCCCAGGTGTTCTCTGGCAGCGCTAACCTCGTAGGCAATCCGCAGTTTCTTGTACTCCTCTTCGTAGCTACGCGCAACCTTTTCGTCTTTGAGCACCCGCTCCAGATGATCTTTGAATGTCCTCATATCTTACTCCTGTGCTGTGCCAGCCAGTCGTCTCGATAGGCCTTCGCCCGTCTCATCTCACGGGGTGCCACGCGCTTGGTGGTCTTTGTGATACCGTGAGTGATGACGATTATGTTCCCCTGCCAGAAGAAGTAGAAAACGCGATACCGTAGCTTAGAAACCTTCGCTCGTAACTCATGGATTCCATCCTCAAGCAGATCCGCGTAGGGCCGGTGTAGGTGAATACCCTCTTCCTCAAGCAACTGCAGCAGCGCCATTATTCGCCCCTTCTCGGTTGCAGACGGCAACGCATCGATGAACTCCTCAATAGGGCACCGTCCTTCCGAATCGGTGTAGTAGATTAACTCCCAATGGCTTCGTGAATACATGATACATCAATTATGACGTAGCAACAACCTCCCTCCGTGCCTCGTGTACTACCTTCACAACCACTTTTCTCGATCGATAATAGCGACTGGTCGGCGGAGTTTCCAAGCGCGAAGCTCTATCCATTTATCGCCTTGCACTTGTGGAAAGAGGAGAGGCCGATTATAAAGAGAGCATTGGATTTTCTAGCACGAGAGGCTTTAGCATTGAATCGTGAGGGGGACGGATGGACGAAGAGAGATTCGCAAGGATGCGCGAGATGCTCGCAAGGATCGGTGATCACCTTTGACCGGCCGACGATCGAAGAGGAGATTGCCGAGTTAGAACAACAGATGGCCGCGCCTGGCTTCTGGGAGAAAAGGGAACAGTCTACCGATGTGAGTCGTCGCCTGGAACGGAACAAGTCTCTCCTCTCCCGCTACGATGATTTGAGCGAAGAGATGGAGGATATCGACATCCTCCAGCAGATGGCGTCGGAGATGGACGATGAGGAGGAGCTTTCCAAGATCCTCTCCCGTGTCTCTGCCCTGGACGAGAAGCTGCGCGCGTTCCGTATCGAACTCACCTTCTCCGGGCCGCATGACCTTGCCGATTGTTACCTGTCAATCAACGCCGGCGCTGGGGGAACCGACTCGCAGGACTGGGCGGAGATGCTGCTTCGCATGTACGGCCGCTACTGCGAGCGGATGGGATACAAGGCGAATTTACTCGACGTGAGCGCGGGGGAGGAGGCGGGGATTCGCAGTGCAATGCTGGAGGTGAGCGGTCGCTACGCCTACGGCAACCTGAAGAGCGAGAAGGGCGTGCATCGGCTCGTGCGCATGTCCCCATTTGACGCCGCCCATCGACGTCACACGTCGTTTACCGCTGTCTCCGTGGTCCCGGTAACGCAGGAGCAGGAGCTGGAGATCAACCCCAAGGATCTGCGCATTGATACCTACCGTTCAACCGGTGCCGGGGGCCAGCACGTCAACGTCACGGATTCGGCGGTGCGGATCACGCACCTTCCGACGAAGGTCGTCGCCTCGTGCCAGAATGAGCGTAGCCAGCGGCAGAACAAGGAGACAGCGATGCGTGTCCTGCGGGCGCGCCTGGGGGAGCTCCTCCGTCAACAAGAGGCGAAGAAGATCGAGGAGCTGCAGGGGGAGCTGTTGGATATCGAGTGGGGGAGCCAGATTCGCTCCTACGTCCTTCAGCCTTACCAGATGGTGAAAGACCACCGCACGAACTACGAGACGGGCAACGTCGATGCCGTGCTTGACGGCGATATCACCGCATTCATCGAGGCCTTCCTTGAACAGAGCGGATAGGGATGAGCCAAGACACGATGAAATGGAGATGGGATGCCAGGAGAATGTAAGGAGCTGTAGATAGCCGGAGTTGTCTTTGTGGGTGAACTGGACGTGAAGGCTGGCTGCCTCGTGGGGAACGTCGTACACAAGGTACGACGCTACACATGCCTTTTCGTAGTTCTGGGGTGGTAAAGATCATGCCAACAAACGTTGAGATAAAGGCCGTGGTAGCGGATCTTTCTGCGCTGAGAAGGCGAGTCGAACGAATCAGTGACACGCCCGGCGAGGAGATCTATCAGGAAGACACGTTTTTCGTCGTCTCGCATGGGCGGCTGAAGCTGAGGGGCCTCTCCCCCGAGCGCGGTGAACTGATCTACTACGAGCGCACCGACGCGCGCGATCCAAAGCCGTCTTTCTATCTGATCTCAAGGACGTCGGATCCCGCTTCGCTGCACGCCATCCTTGCGGCGAGTCTCGGCATCATTGGCCGCGTGCGTAAGCATCGCACGCTCTACCTGGTTGGGAAGACGCGTGTCCACCTGGACGAGGTGGAGGAACTGGGCACGTACATGGAGCTGGAGGTGGTCCTCGGCGCAGGGGAATCAACGAAGGAGGGAGAGGAGACCGCGCGGGCGCTCATGGATGAGCTGCACATCGATCTGTCTGACCTGGTTCGAGGAGCGTACGTTGATCTGATAAACGCGGCAGAAAAAGCAGAGGCTGGAGGTGATCAGTAGATCAGGCGATAGATACGGTTTTACGATCGCCTGCAACAAGCCATGAAATATCTTCCATTTGCTGAACCGGGGAAGGCTCCGCTTCCGGAGCGGATGCGGCCAGATGACCTCGATGAGGTTATGGGTCAGGGAAAGATCCTTGGCCCGGGCGGACCGCTGCGTACGCTGATTGAGCGGGCGGATTACCGATCGCTCATCTTCTGGGGACCTCCCGGAAGTGGGAAGACGACGGTAGGGAAGATCATTTCCCGTCGCTCGGGGGCCGAGTTTGTTCACCTCTCGGCGGCCCTGTCCGGGGTGAAAGAGGTGAAGGCGGTCCTCGAACACTCGCGCGAGAGCTACGAACTGGGAGGGAAGAGGGATCTCCTCTTCCTCGATGAGGTCCACCGCTTCACGCGCAATCAGCAGGATGTCCTCCTGTCGTACCTTGAAGCGGGGAGCATCATCTTCATCGGAGCAACAACGGAGAACCCGTCCTTTACCCTCAATGCCGCTCTCCTGTCGCGCTGCCAACTGTTCGTCTTCTCAGCTCTCTCTTCTGAGGACATCAAGGGGCTTGTTCGGCGGGCGATCGATGATCAAAAGGGGCTTGGGGGACGATTCAAGATCACCACTGAGGCGGAACGGGCGATCATCGCTCTGTCTGATGGTGACGCGCGGCGAGCCTTGACCACGATCGAACTCGTGAGTTCGATCGCTTCCGATGAGACGATTGATGTGCCGCTTGTCGAGCGAGCGGTGCAGCGCAAGGGCCTTAACTACGATCGCAGCGGGGAAGAACACTACAACCTGATATCGGCACTCCACAAGTCGATAAGAAACTCCGATCCCGATGCGGCCCTGTATTGGTTGGCGAGGATGGTCGAAGGGGGAGAGGACCCACGCTACATCGCGCGGCGTTTGATCCGCGTAGCAAGCGAGGACGTTGGCCTTGCCGATCCGCGGGGACTGCAGATTGCACTTGCGGCGAGGGAGGCAGTGGATGCCATCGGTTCGCCGGAGTGCGACCTGGCGCTGGCTCAAGCCGCCGTGTACTTGGCGTGTGCGCCGAAGAGCAACGCCCTCTACGTGGGCTTGAACGCAGCCCGTGAGGACGTGCGCAATCTTCCTATTGAACCCGTCCCCCTTCACCTGTGCAACGCACCCACCAGCCTCATGAAGGATCTCTCCTACGGGGAAGGCTACAAGTACGCACATGATTACGAGGAGGGGATAGCACAGATGGAGTGCCTTCCCCCTTCGCTACTCGGAAGGATCTACTATCGCCCCACCAAGCGGGGTGATGAGGGGACTCTGCGCGAGAGGCTGGACAAGATCAGAGCAAGACGCGACCCACAAAACCCTAAGTAGCCGCGAGCGGCTGTTCATAATCAAGCTATAGAAGACACTATGAAACTACTTACTTTTCTTCTCTTCGCGATCGAGATACTGAATGATCGCTTCCACGACCAAGTAATTAATGGAGCGTTCCTGAGAACGGGAAAGCTTCATCAGCCTATCTACTGGGTTCTTTTCCATCTTGTTCTTGGGAATGTAGATGGATAAGGTATTCACTCTGTTGACCATATTGCCTTGTTCACCTCCTTTCACACCGATTAAGTATACTGGAATAAGCATCGACTGACAAGAGGGTGTTTCTAAAGAAAAGCATGCAAGAGAGAGTAGATAATCGGACTGTTCGTGTGCGGATGCTTATCTCGGGGCACGTACAAGGCGTATTCTACCGTGCATCCACGCAGGATAAGGCGCGTTCGCTTGGCCTATCGGGATGGGTGAGCAACCTGCCCGACAGGCGGGTGGAGATCATCGCCCAAGGCAGCCCACATGACGTGCAGGCGCTCATCATGTGGGCTCATATGGGACCGCCGCTGGCGCAGGTAAGCGACGTAGCCGTCAGTTGGGAGGAGCCGCGTGCGGGAGAGATCGGATTCTGCGTTCGCTAGGCATGATCAAGCCTTGCTGTACATGTAGCGCTTGATGTCCATCTTCACGCTCTTCTCAAACGGTTCGTCCATGAGTGTGATTGCGTCCCTGTACTTGATGCGCTTGAACGGGGCCAGGTTTTCGTTGTGCACCTTGATCTCCTCCCACAGGTAGTCGATCGCCTGCTCGGGGGTCGTTATGCCCTTTTCCTTAAGATCAGCCCATTTAGGATAGATCTTTACCGCCACTACTGGCGCACCCTGACGATCGGCTTCGTAGACTAGCAGTTCCTCGATCCCGGTGATCCTGGAGAGTTCCCACTCCACCTCTTCGGGGTACACGTTCTTTCCCGTCTCAAGCACGATCACGTTCTTCGCCCTGCCTGAGAGGATCAATCGATCACCCTCCATCCGCCCGAGGTCGCCGGTGTGGAACCAACCCTCCTCATCTATTACCTCGGCCGTTGCCGCCTCGTTCTTGTAGTAGCCGGCCATGATATTCGGCCCGCGGGCCACGACCTCTCCGATCCCGGATGCATCTGGCTTATCGATACGCAGCTCCACGTTCTCGTACGCTACCATCCCCGGTTCGGTGGTGAATCGCTCGCACATCGCCAACACGGGAGCGGTCTCTGTCAGGCCATAGCCTTCCATGACTCCGATTCCCATCCTACGAAATCCGTTTGCCACTTCACGGCTGAACGGCGCCCCACCTGAGGCAAAATAGCGGAAGTCTTTTCCAAATAGCTTCTTGCTCACCAGTTTTCCCATCAGCGTGGGGGATAGCTTGTAGATTGACTTCTTCAGCAGGCTGCCCTCGATTGATGTCATCACCTTGCTGTACAGGACGTTGTACAGCTTAGGAACGCCAAGGAGGATCGTCGGGCGGGCCTTGGTCATCACTGTGGTCAGATTGCGGTCGACTGGCGCATAGGTTGACGTCGATCCGCAGAGGATTGGGACAAGGAGTGCAACGGTGAGGCCATAGATATGATACCACGGTACGATCGTGAGGAAGTTATCCCGCTCTGAGCTGTCGGCAACTTTGACTCCGGTAAGGGCGTTGGATGCTATGTTGCGGTGGAGAAGCATCGCCCCCTTGGCGTTTCCCGTTGTCCCGGAGGTGTACATAAGGACTGCCATGTCGTCCGGGCTCACGTCAACTTCGGTGAACGCCTTCTTCCCGAGGAGTAGTTGATCGAGGAAGTGTACGTCGTCACCATTTGGCCGATCCATGGAGATGATGGCGATGTCATGCAACTTTTTCTCGCGTATCGCCTGCAAGTCGTCGACCTTCAATCCGGAGACAATGGCTACCTTGACTTCCGCCTCAACGAGGATGCGCTCGATCTCTCCTTCTTGCAGCTCGGGATCGAGGGGAACGACGGTGGCCCCGCACTTCAGGATCGCGAAGAATGCGGTCGCCCACGCGACACGCGGCTTGGCGATGAGTGCTACCTTGTCTCCCTTCTTGATCCCCAGTTCGTTAAGGGCCGCTGCCAGGCGGCTAGCCATCTCCCCAAGGCGTACGTAGGATATCTCGTTTAAGACGAGTTGGATGCCGCGACCGTGCTTCCTCTCCTGGGGGACCAACATACGCAGTGCAATCTTCTCGGCATGTGCGGCAACAGCTTCATTGAACAGCTCGTTAAGCGTTGGATACATGGTTTCCTCCTTTATAAAGGTGGCGTTTGATGTCCATCGTGCTCGTTTTCGGGAACGGTTTGTCGACGAGGATAATGTCCTCCTTGCGGCGGATGCGCTTGTGCGGGGCGAGTCTCCCCTGGCGTGCCTTGATTGCAAGGAGAGATGCGGCGAAACGGATGCGAGGGCGAGACATGATCGCCACCCTGTCGCCCTTCACGATTCCCATCTTCGCCAGGCCTACGGCGAGGATACTCGCTATCTGGTCGAGTTCGCGGTACGTGACCTCCGGTGGCTCTTGTGGCTTCTCTTTTGTGTTCCTTATCGCTGTCCGATCGGGAAAACGTGTTAACGTACGGGAAAAGAACTGCGGGATGGTCATGTACACTACCTGCTCACCTCTGGCCTGCTAAATAGTTCTCGACTTCCATTGCGGCAATTGCTCCATCCGCCGCGGCGACTACTGCCTGTGCGTAACGGCTCGCTCCCGCGCGCACATCCCCCGCGGCGAATACACCGGGGAGATTAGTTCTCAGACGATCGTCCGTGACTATGTAACCACGCTCGTCGAGTTCGAGTGTACCTCTCACGAACTCAGTATCGGGGATATGCCCGATGTTGACAAACAGGCCGTCTATCGCTGCCTGTTCGGTTTTCCCCGTGGCGAGGTTCCTCAGCAGAACACCGGTGACACGATCCTCGCCAAGCACCTTCTCCACCACCGTGTTCCACAGGAATGTGATCTTCTCGTTCTCTTCCGCACGCTTTTTCAGGATATTCGACGAGGCTCGCAGGGCGTTGGGATCATCCTGCGGATGGCGGACAAGGATCTGCACCGACTCCGCGAATCTTGTGAGGAAGATTGCCTCGGTGAGGCCAGAATCGCCCGCTCCAACCTCGATGATCCTCTTTCCCTGGAAGAAGAAACCGTCACAGGTGGCGCAGTAGGAGACTCCCTTTCCCTTCAGCTTCTTCGCCCCTTCGACCGGGAGTTCTCGCGGGTGCGACCCGCTGGCGATGATCACCGCGCGGGCCCCGTACTCTTTCTGTGTCCCGTGGACGCGGTACCCATCACCGAGCGGCTCGATTCCGGTGACGGTGTCCATGATGATCTTCGCTCCCAGCCTCTCCGCCTGCGAGCGCGTGCGCTTCATCAGCTCTGGCCCAGCCATCTTCTCAGGAAAGCCGGGGAAGTTCTCAATGAAGTCGGTCTCGTTTAACTGTCCACCGGGCAGTCCCTGCTCCAGGATCACGGTAGGCAGAAGCGCTCGCCCGCCGTAGATTCCCGCGGTCAATCCGGCCGGGCCGGCGCCGATAATTATAAGATCCGTATTCATGCTGTTTTCCATAATAACAGAGATTATAAGCCAGATTTACTCGAGGTCAAAGTCCTCAACCACGAACATCCCCTTCGCCTTCTCCAAGACCTTCTTCACCTGTAGCCGTGCCTCGTCGAGCGAGGTCTTGACCTCCGAGGCGAGCGTGATCCCCTCCTCAAAGAGAGCGAGGGCCTCATCGAGTGGGACATCCTCCTGTCCCAGACGCTTGGTTATCACTTCCAGCCGGTCCAGGCTTTTATCGATCTTCATCCGTCTTCACCTCCTCAACGCTTGATAGAACTGTTCCCCGCAGCAAGTGTGTTTCAAGGCTCATTCCCGCCGAGAGCCTGGCCGTGTCTCGCAGTGGTTCCTTCTCTCCGAGGATACGGGTGATCGAATAGCCGCGGCGCAGGGGAAGCCGCGGATCGGACAATAGCAGCAATCCGCGTGCGTGGTCGAGCGCCTGTGTCCGTTTGGCCATCGCTTGCTGCATCTCGCGCAGGAGCGCCTGAAGGTGTATGTCGAGCCGCTGGGAGAGGGAATCAATCTTGCGGCCGGGAAGGCGGAACACGTACTCGTGCAGGCGCGAGTTCATTCTCTCCTCCCGACGATCGATGTTCACGCGAACACGCCGCAGGTTTTGCGAAGCGAAAGCTTGCAACTGGCGGCGTAGGTCTTCTTGGTCTGGAAAGGCGATCTCCGCTGCGGCAGATGGGGTGGGCGCGCGTCTATCGGCGACGAAGTCGGAGATTGTGAAGTCGATCTCGTGGCCGACCGCTGAGATCACCGGGATCTTGCACGCATAGATCGCCCGCGCTACGTCCTCGGCATTGAATACATTGAGGTCCTCGAGTGAACCGCCGCCGCGGCCCACGATTAACAGGTCAAGCGCGATGTGCGACGCGCTGAACCGCTCTGCGCTAGTAATGGCGGAGACGATCTCTGCCGCTGCTGCCTCCCCCTGGACCGAGCTTGGAAAGATGTAGAGCTCCGCCAGCGGGAAGCGTCTGCCGGTGACGGAGATGATGTCGCGGATCGCCGCTCCGGTTGGGGAGGTGACAACGCCGACCCGCAGAGGGTAAAGCGGGAGCGGCTGCTTGTGGTCCTCATTGAACAACCCCTCTTCCTGAAGCTTCCTCTTTAACTGTTCGAAGGCGACCTGCAGCGCCCCCAGTCCCGCTGGCTGCACGAGCGAGACGATGAACTGGTAGCGACCGCGCGGCTCGTACAGGGTTGCTCTCCCGTAGGCGAGAACCTCCATCCCCTCCTCCAGTGGCTGCGTGGGAGCGGGGAGGAATGGTGAAGCGAACTTGAACCGAACAGCGGAGATCTCCGCCTTATCGTCCTTTAGCGTGAAGTAAGTGTGCCCAGACGCGGCGCGCTTGAGGTTGGATACCTCGCCGCGCAGCCATACCGCGCCAAGGCTGTCCTCGAGCATTTGGCGTGCAACCTTGTTGATCTCAGAGACGGTATATACGTGCTGTTCTTCCACAAGAAAGAGAGTGTAACTTCCATCACACGGAAATGAAAACGGCGTCTGCTCACCCAGGCAAACCCAATGCGCCCGGGTTGTGAAGGAAGCTTGAGAGCTGAGTCATCATATTGTTCTCCCTCAAGGAGACCGGGAAACCATGAGAAAACTTGGTTCCTTGTCGTTTGGAGTGGGTAGCCAGAGATACGATACACGACATGTAGTCGCGCGCAAAGGTCTAGCCGGCACAGGCAGCCACGGAGAAAGAGTGGAGCAGTTCAAAGAAGCGCTTAACGTGGCAGGCAAGCTGCGACGCTACGAAAAGCCGGGATCTTGTGTAGTGTCTGATCTTGCCCTGGTAAGCCGGGATCTTGTGTAGCGTCGGAGCCCTGTTGGCATTTCAGACAGGCAGACTCCGACGTTGAGCTTGTGGGCTTGTGTTGTTGGTTTGCATCAGTGGCAGATGAACGCTACGAAAGGGCGGGATCTTGTGTAGTGTCTGATCTTGCCCTGGTAGGGTTTTCCTTCAACGTTGCGTCGCGTTGTTGACTAAAAGCACAATGAATAGCCAAGGGGATGGTGCTTTGTCGCTTGCAGTCAGGAGTCTATTACCCACTCCAAACGACAAAGAGCCGAAAACTTGTTCTTCAATCTTTCCGATCTCTCACGGAATTCTCCTGTTCTTGGTGGAGGCAGCGAGCAAGGATCTTCTCTGCGAGATGGTGAGGGCAGTTGTGGAGACTTGCTGCCTGCCAAGGCAAATGCTGTCGCGAGGGACAGCATATCAACCAACGCTATGCCTGCGAACTTGCTTATCTGGCGGTGCAAGTATATACTTCAGGCTAATCTTTAGTAATTTAGAAAGTTATCGCTTTCTGGGGAGAATCCATGAATATCCTCACAGTCGTTTCCTCCACTGCTGGAGGGCTTGCCCTCTTCCTCTACGGGTTGCGCATCCTCAGTGACGCACTCAAACGGGTCGTCGGTGACCGGATGCGCGAGCTTCTCGAACGACTCACCGGCAAGGCCTATCGTGGTGCAATCGTGGGAGCGCTAGCCTCGGGAATCCTGCAATCGAGCAGCATGACGATGGTCCTTCTGATCGGGTTGATCAACGCCGGGGCATTGACGCTCACGCAGGGGATCGGGGTGATGCTCGGTTCGGAGATTGGGACAACGCTCACTGCTCAGCTCATCGCGTTCAAAGTTGGGCACTTCTACCTTCCGGTGATCGCGATCGGGTTTATCTTGGCGGAGGTCTTTCGTGGGAAGAAAGCAGGGGACATCGGCCGGATCATCCTCGGTTTTGGCCTCCTCTTCCTGGGAATGGATGTGATCTCGAGCGGACTGCGGGGGCTTTCCGAAGCTCCGACCGTTCTTCAACTCCTTCGTTCCTGCGGATCAAATGCCGTGTTAGGGGTGCTCGTCGGGGCGGGGGTAACGGCGATCATCCAGAGTTCCTCGGCGATGACCGCGATGGTGATCGCCATGGGGAGCGCGGGGATTATCACCCTCCCGGCGGCGATCGCCCTCATCCTGGGAGCTAACATCGGGACAACTATCACCGGGATGATCGCCTCGATCGGTTCCTCCCTCTCCTCGCGGCGGTTGGCGGTCGCCCAGGTACTGGTGAACGTCCTTGGGGTTGCGGCCTTCCTTCCATTTGTCCTTCCCTACTCACGTCTAGTCGCGACGACAGCCACCAGCCTCACTCGTCAGATCGCGAACGCGCACACGTTCTTCAACGTCACGGTAACGCTCATCCTGTTGCCGCTGGTGGGCGGGCTAGTCTGGCTGACGAAACGCCTCATCACAGGCAGAGAGACTCTAGTTGATACTGCACCGCAATTCCTCGGCGATGAATTCCTGAACGCGCCGGCGATCGCGCTGGAGCAGGCGCGAAAGGAGCTATTTCGTATGGGAGAGTTGACAACCGCGATGCTCCACTCCTGCCGCGAGGCACTCCTAGGGGGAGAGAGGGGAGAGGTGGAAACGGTGCTTGAGACCGAGGAAACGATCGACGTCCTCAACCGAGCGATTGGAGCCTTCCTAGACCGGATCGATGCAAGCGAACTCTCATCGCTCGATGCAAAGCGCCTGCACGCGCTGCAACACGTCTCAGGCGACATTGAGCGCGTGGGGGATCATGCGGTGAACATCGCCGAACGGGCCGAAGTGGTGATAAAACGAGGCTTTGTTTTCTCCCAGGAAGCGAGCAGAGACCTTTCCGATATGTTCGACAAGGCCGTCCGCCTGTATCGCCTCTCCCTGCGCACGCTTGAGCGTGAGGACCGCACGTTGGCTGAAGAGGTGTTCGAGTTGGAGAAGGAAGTCGACCGCCTTGAGATCCGGTATAAGGAGGACCACATCGAACGGCTCGAATGTGGAATCTGCAACTCGGCCGCCGGTATCCTGTACGTCGAGGTACTGCGGAACCTTGAACGGATCGGTGATCACGCGGTGAACATCACCGGGGACGTGCTCATCATTACAGGAGCTGCGTAGAGCTGGCAAGGGAGACAGCACCACACCCGGTAGAAATCACTCCCAGCAATGGTTCTATGTGGTAGACTTCGAAGGCATGGTCAGGCCGTACAGCTCATAGACGAGTCGGTTGCGTCGATCTGGCGCTGGGACGTATCTATGATTATGGACAAGTCAACGGATAGAGCTGGCTGACTTCTTGTAGATGAACTTCTGCACCATCAGCGTCACTGCGAACCGCACCGCTAACGCAGCAAGAAACACGAAGAATGAAGATGTGAACATGCCTCTTGGATTGTCAAGTCACACGGGGGATCACCTCCCGGAGTTCGTAGTCTCTTTCGTTCTTGAGCATTGACCAGAGGACCCGGACAAGCTGTCGACCCAATGCTCGGATTGCTTGGTTGTGCTTCTTGCCATCTGCTCGTTTCTTGTCGTAGTACGCCCTGGATTCAGGAACACAACGGATGTGATGTGCTACCGCTGTCATCATCGCTGCCTTGGCGCGGTGGTTGACTGACCGTGGACACTTGCTGCCGTGATGTTGTCCCGAATCTTTGGAAAGAGGACTCATCCCTACATAGAGAGCAAGGCTTCTTTCACCGGCAAAGCGTTCCGTGGTTCCAATCTCGCCAGCAAGTTCAGCAATACAGGTCTTGCCAAAGCCCTGTATGGAACCAATCCGGCGAGCAAGCTCTGACTGATCAGCTAGTGCAGCCATTGCTTCATCCAGGATATGCACTTGGTCGAGGAGTTCGAGGATCCGCCTGGCATCCGTAATGATCATCGGCCCTACATACTCCACCTCAGCTGAGAAGCTTGCCTTTCTCTGCCATTCCTGGATGATACGAGCGTAGTTCTGACCAACGCCCGGAATCTTAAGCAGAGTGGTGGACTGCAAGCGAGCCAACTGTGTCAGGTCGTCACGGTACGTGAGGAACCGTAGGAACTTGAGGTTGCTTACGTTGCTAGTGATAGCGAGTAGTTCCGGGCAGACGGCTTGCATATCAGACTGTATCCGGCTGGCTACGCGAACCTTCTCCTTCACCAGTTGTCTGCGCCGTCGACTGAGACGTTTCAACTTGTCGTTGACCAATGGAGCTGACACCACCTTCTGGAGCGCGTCCTTAGCCAACGGCAAGTGGTCTTTGAGGTGAAACAGCTCAAGGATCTTCCGTGCGTCAATCGCATCTGTCTTTGCTGCTCCAGGAAACACCTCCTTGAATCGGGCCAACTTCAGGTTGTTCACGT
>Ga0307380_10001720_pt1 | contig 31735 bp, 17 predicted proteins | sample UN3MG_FD_202239 | JGI IMG/M metagenome (GOLD analysis project Ga0307380, IMG submission 202239) | Soil microbial communities from Risofladan, Vaasa, Finland - UN-3 | ecosystem: Environmental > Terrestrial > Soil > Coastal area > Acid sulfate soil | place: Finland: Risofladan, Vaasa | collected...
TGGCTGAATACGAGAAGTTTCACATAGGGACTGACTAATGGACAAGATGCATCACGTTAGCTCAATTCGAGCAGGTATCACGTACTTCTATCTGACAGTTGACGGGCAATCATATCGCATTCGCTGGGCAGATTGCTCACCTCGTTTGGCAAAAGCGACCATGTCTCAACGGAAACGCCTCGAGGTTTCGCCATCCGGCTATGGTCTTCACTGGCCGGAGATAGACGAGGACCTCGCTATCACGCCGTTGTTACAACGCGCAGAGAGGGTCGTAGCACGTGGTCGCGTGATTGCTGGTCAACCGATGAAAGCAGAGGTTCACGCCTAGCACTGACGGCGAAGGGTTCCCTGCCCGGATGACGTAGTGCAATCTACCGCAGAAGTCAAATAGTGATGCAGTCAGGGGCAGTCGCTAAGGATACCTGGCAACCAACTGCCCCGCATTGTCGTAGAGTGCAGCAGGATCAGGCTCACTGTTATTCCAGATGCTGCTGTCAAAGCCGCAGTTGTAGCCCCCCTGCCCCGCATCTTCGGCCATCGCCCAGATGCGCAGCACCTCGCCAGGATTGAGCACGCCCCCCAATGTGCACCTCTGATCCCCCTTCTCGCTGACCAGCACCCACCCGCTAAAGTCCTGTGCCTGGTCTCCGTCGTTGCGAAGGTCCACAAACTCGGCGTGCTTGTCCACCGCCATGATGCGAATCAGGGCATCCGTGGGAGCAGGTGGGGCTGGAGTAGCGGCCGCAGGCACGGGCGCCGGTGTTGGCCCCCACAATCCACGTTCGGCTTCCATGGCTTCCTGCTGCATCTTCAGAAACAAGTTCTGCTGGCGCACGTCGGGCGCATAGGTGACCGACTGTGCATACCCCAGGCGCACCAGTTCAGCGTTGACGAACGTACCATCCGCCAGGAAGACGTAGCGCAGCAAGCGCCCGTAGCGGTCGGTTTCCGACACGTCCTTCTCCAGGTACACGGTCTTGTTCTCGACGAGTTGCCGGTTGGCCTCGGTCGCTTCTGGCCCCATCCACTCCACCGGCTCGTACGGGTGTCTGGTCTCTGGGCAGTCAATACCAATGTAGCGCACGGCGTAGACCGTTCCGTCAATCTCCACGTTGATGGTATCACCGTCTACCACCTCCACGACCTCTGCCGCAACTTGCTCGAAAGCAGGCGTGGGCATATCGGCCGGCCTGAACGTAGCGGTTGGCGCTGGGGTTGGCAAAACGGCTTCACCGCAGGCTGACGTTACCAGCACAAGCGCCAAGACGGCCAGCGCCGATGGCCAAACTCGCTTCTTCGCGTGTCTACCAGGCATCATTGGATCCTTCAATGGGTGTCAACCTTACCACAGGTTGCGCCATTTGTCTACCGTAACCTCCCGGGTGTATAATCTTTTGGCTGGGGTGCACAATGAAATCTCAATCCAGGGTAGCACTTGTTCTGGTGGCCGCTTTGATGCTGACTGGGATACTTACAGCAGCGCTTGGGAGTGCTGAGCATCCAGCGACGATGGCGGCTCCTCCCCTGGATCCGCCGTGCCCGATACCCACCCAGGAGCTGTTCTTGGTAGACCCTGTCACCTCGCCCACCGGCCAATTCACCCAGGTCGTCACCGTCCGCCTCGGCAACGGGGAGGCAGTAACCATCACCGCCAAGTCCAGCACGTTCGCCGCCCATGGTGACTATGATGCCTACTCCTACCCTGCGACGGTGACCGTGGCGCTGCTCACCGACACCATCCATCACCTGGAGGTGTTCGGCAAGGTCAGGGTCGTCGAGCACGATGGATGCATCTATGGCGGCTACACGCTCTACACGGACAGGGACCGGTTTGGCGCACCGCTCACGATCTGGCAGCGCACCTACCTGACCCGCACTTTCTGTCTCCCACTGGTATTCCGCCATTACAGTGCTCACCGTTAGTTGCAGGTTGCCTAATTCGCGTAAAGGTGTAAAATATGCAAGTAGACTTCCGTATCTTGCGCGCCGTGATGCGATATTACGCCTACCGGCCGAAGATTGATGTGGCAAGCGGGCTCAGCGATGCTACTGTGGCTTCACTTGCGGATCCCCAGAACCGGTACGACCAAATCCTGGCCCATTACCTGGCCGGTGCGATCAGCCTGGCACGCACGGCCGAACTTGTAGGTTTGCCCTGGCCGGAACTGCGTACTCGCTTTCTGCGGTTGGATGTTCCGTTGCGCACTGCACCGGCTGACCTGGGTGAAGCGCAGGCTGACGTTGAGGTCGCTGCAGCATGGACTCCCCCAGCCCAATGACAACACCGCTCACCCTGCTGGACAACACGGTACTGAGCAACTTTGCCCTGGGATGATCAAGACGCCCGCAGCGTGGCTCGCCGCCACGGCGTCCCTGCAACCGGCACACTCGGTGTTTTGGTCCTGGGTGTGCGACGAGGGCTTCTCTCCAAGAATGAAGCCAATGCACTCTTGAAAGAGATGATTGCCGCCAGGTATCGCTCTCCTGCTACTGACCTGGATTCTTTGCTCTCCCAGTAATTGTGGCACTCTGTGGTTTCAGTGGATTCAGTGTTTCAGCGATTCAGGCGCACCTCGTGGACGATCTCGTTGATCTCATCCAGCGACAGCGGCTCGCCCTGCGGGGCCTGGGCCACGATCTCCGTCACCGGCACCGGGGTGATGCAACGGATGCATTTCAGTGTAGAGGCGAGTTTGCATGGGCCGCACCGGCCTGGAAGAGCCGGTGCTGGGCTCGTATTCCCTCCCAGCGCCGCCTGTTCCACGGCGGCGCGGCCCGCACGACTGAACGGAACACGGAACACGCAACACGTTTCACCTGGAGGTACCACGATGAAACTAATCGCGAGAGCCAGACCCACCCTTGTCCTGCTGGCCATGGTCATCGGTGCCGTTGTCATGAGCGCCGTTGTCGCCAGCGCCGGGCACGCGCTGCCCGCCGTGCCGGCGTCCGCTCTGCCCTCAGCCGGGGCGCCGTCCGTCCACGCGGCGGCCCGCGCGATTGCCCCCTCCGCCGCCTCCATCGCCCTCTCTACCGGCACGCTCACCCCCACCGCCTACCTCCCCCTCGCCTTCTGCTCCGCCAGCCAGGCCTCCGCCGTCCGCCCCCTGCCCGACACCACCACCGGCATCCACGTCTTCAACGACCAGTTGTCCAACAGCATGAGCGAGCCGCAGTTCCAGTTCGCCGCCACCCACTACGCCGGCACGCAAAAGATGGCCCGCTCCGACGCCGACCACCTGCGGGCCTACAACCCCAACTTTGTCATCCTGCACTACCGCCTGGGGCTGGGGCTGGGCTACCGGGCCATCCAGGGCACGTGCAACCCCACCGGCGAGTGGCTCCACATCGTCGAGGGGGACGACTGGGTGCGGGAGTGGCCCGCCTCCCCCCAGGACAGTTGGTTCTTCCGCTGGAATGGGCAACGGGTGCTCCACTGCGACTGGGGCTGGTACCTGGTGGATCCGGACGACTCCGCCTGGCGGACTTATTGGTCGGCCGAGGTGCTGCGCCAACTGCGGGCCAACGACGACGACGGCCTGTTCGCCGACAGTGTCAGCGTGCCCAACTACCTGGGCCAGGACCGCTTCAGTCCGGAGCTGCCTGCGGTGGATGCGACCTTTGAGAACGCGTGGGCTGCCCGCATTGAGCGCCTCATCGCCTATATGCAGCAGGGAGAACTGGCCGGCTATTACTTTATCCCCAACGCCGGCCAGTGGGTCACCACCCGCGATCCCACCGATTACTTGGGCGCGGATGGGGTGATGATCGAGGGCTTTGGCGGGTGGGGTTACGGCAACTATTTCGACCTGGCCGATTGGCAGTTGCAGATGGACCGCATCCTGGGCCTGGTCGGCCAGGACAAGGCGATCCTGGCCCAACAGTACGTGGACCCCGCCGACGTGAACGACCGTACCTTCCTGCTGGGCTGCTACCTGCTCATCAAGGGCCGCACCACCTACCTCAACTTTGACCTGGGGCTGGAGCCGGAATGGTTCCCTGAGTACGGGATCCCCATCGGTAGCCCCGTGGGAGGCCACCCGGCGAACGTGGAGGCGCTGTGGCGCGCCGGATGGAGCGTCTACGCCCGCACGTACAGCAACGGGCTGGTGCTGGTCAACCCCACTACTACCGCCCGCACGGTGAACCTGGGCAGCACCTATTATCGGGCCACGCCGGACGGCGGCGGCGAGGTCCCTGCCGATGGGGACGTCTCGGCCTGGACGGTGACGTACGCCCCGGTGACCGCCGTCACCCTGCAGCCCAACCGGGCGGCCGTGCTGCTCTCCACCACACACTAACGCAGAGGCGCGGAGGTGCAGAGGCGCAGAGAAATCCACAACAAACCTCTGCGTCTCCCCGCCTCTGCGGCTCTGCGTTACGGGCGTCAGGAACTAACGCAGAGGCGCAGAGGTGCAGAGACGCAGAGGAATCCACAACAAATCAGGAGGTATCACCGCAATGCAACTCACCGGAGGACAGATCGTCGTCGAATCACTCGTCCGCGAGGGGGTGCCCTACGTCGCCGGCATCCCCGGCCACGGCACGCTGGGCCTTTCCGATGCCCTCGTCGGCCAGGACAAACTCAAGGTGCTCCAGGTCCGCCACGAGCAGGCCGCCGTCCACCTGGCCGACGGCTACTACCGCGTGGCGGGCGTACCGCTGGCCGTCTTTACCTCCATCGGCCCCGGCGCGATGAATACCGTGATCGGCGTCGCCTCCTGCTACGTGGACTCGATCCCCGTGCTCGTCCTCACCGGCAACAGCCACACCCACATGGCCGGGCGAGGGGTCCTCCAGGAGATCGAGCGCCAGCATGACGCCAACTCCCTGGCCGTGTTCGCCCCCATCACCAAGCGCATCTGGCGACCCACGTCCGTCGAGCGCCTCCCGCGCATCCTGCAGCGCGCCTTCGCCGAGATGCTCACCGGCCGCCGTGGTCCCGTCGTGGTGGACCTGCCCATGGACGTGCAGTGCGACAGCACCGACGCCCACACCCACACTCCCCCACACACATACCGCCCCAGCGGAGCGGTGCTGCCCGACCCCGGCCTCGTCGCCCAGGCCGGGAGGCTGCTCGCCCAGGCCCAACGCCCGGTGCTCGTGGCCGGGGGCGGCGTGATCGCCGCCGGGGCGTGGGGCGAACTGCGGGCGCTGGCCGAATTCCTGGGTGCGCCGGTCGTCACGACCATGATGGGCAAGGGGGCCTTCCCGGAGGACCACCCCCTGTCCGCCTTCCACGGCGGGTCCAAGGGCACCACCTGCGGCAACGCGCTCACCTCGGGCGCCGACGTGCTGCTGGCGGCCGGCATGCGCTTCGCCGACGAGTCCACCTCCTCCTACCGGCACGGCGTCAGTTACGCCATCCCCCCCACCCGCTTGATCCACCTCGACCTGGACCCGGCCGAGATCGGCAAGAACTACCCGGTCGAGGTAGGTCTGGTGGCCGACGCTAAAGCGGGGCTGGGAGCGCTACTCGAATGGCTGCGCGCCCACAGCACCCCCCGTGGCGACGCCCACAGCGCCTATCTGGCCGAGGTCCGGCGGCTGCGGGAGGAGTGGCTGGCGCAGGTGCGCCAACTGGCCGCGTCCGACCACGCGCCCATCACCATCTCCCGCCTGGTCGCCGAAGTGCGCGCCTTGCTCGAGCGGGACGCCATCGTCGTGACCTCGTCGGGCAACGTGCAGGCGCAGTGGTTTCAGGAGGCGCCGGTCTACGCGCCCAAGACCAACCTGACCGCGGGCGGCTTTAGCACCATGGGCTGGACGGTGCCGGCCGCGCTGGGGGCCAAACTGGCCGCCCCGGAGCGCCAGGTGGTGGGGTTGGTGGGGGACGGCGACTTTCTGATGACGTGCCAGGAACTGGCCACCGCCGTACAGTACCGCATCCCCGTCGTGTACGTGGTGGCCAACAACGTGGGCTGGATCGCCATCCGCGACCTGCAGGCCGCCGTCTACGGCGAGGAACGGGCGGTGGGGGCCGAGTTCCTGCAGGATGACGAGCCCGTCACCCCCAACCTGGCCGCGCTGGCGCGCGCCTTCGGCTGCCAGGCCGAGCGCATCTCTGCCCCGGCCGAAGTGCGCCCCGCGCTGGAGCGGGCCTTCGCCGCCGGTACTCCGGCCGTCGTCGAGGTCATGGTCGAGCGCACCTACCCGCTCTCCGGCACCCCGGCCGTCGGCTGGTGGGACGTGCCGGTGCCGACGTACCTGGCCGAGCGGCGGGCACGGTACGAACGGGAGAGGGCGGAGGAACGATGAACGTGTTTCGTGTTGCGTGTTTCGTGCTCCGTCACGCACCACGCAACACGGAACACGGCTTATCCATCCAACCACTCCCGAATCAACCCAGGGGCCTGCTCTCGACCTACCGTGGCCTGCTGCCGGGTACGTAGATTCCGTACGGTCAGTTGGCCTTGGGCGACCTCATCCGGGCCCAGGATCACGACCACCGGGATGCCCTTGTTCACTGCATAGCCAATCTGCTCGCGCAGTGGGTCAGGATCGAAGTAGATTTGCGTCCGCAAGCCGGCCTGGCGCAGCATTCCGGCAGCCCTGATGGACTCGTCCACCAGCGCACGGTCAAAGGCCGTCACGAGCACCTGGGTGGCCGTCTTGCCGACGGAGGGCGGGAACATGTTCTGTTCCTCCATCACCACGATGATGCGCTCGATGCCGATCGTCGTGCCGGTGGCTGGCAAACTGCGTCCGGTGAACACCCCAACCAGGTTGTCGAACCGGCCTCCACCCGTGACGCTGCCAACACCCGCCTCCTCCACGATGGTCTCATAGATGGGGCCGGTGTAATAGTCCAGCCCGCGCGTCATAGACACGTCAACCGCAACGTAGCGCTCCGGCACGCCGAGCAGGTCCAGGTAATGCAGCATCTCTTCAAGTTCGGCGATCCCTTCCACCGCCTCCGGGTACTCCCCCAGCCGCTCACGCAGGGAGCGCAGGACGGTCGAGTTGTCGCCCTTGATCTCCAATAGCGATAGCAGCCGATCCACCACATCATCGGGAATCAGCGCCGCAGTCCCGCCATAGATTTCCCGCAGCACAGGCGTCACACCGGTGATGAGTTGTCCAGCCGCTTCCTGGACACGGTCCGGCTCGACCGTGCCCGGGACCTCTTTAGCCAGGATCGCACGCAGTGCGGGTTCGACGGCTGCGGCTACACCCTCGGGAAAGGGCACCGGCCCACCACCGCCTGGACCCGGGACGCGTTCCTCCCTGAGGCGTGCTCCTACCTGCTCCAGTGCGACCTTCTTCTGCAGGTACAGGCGTGCCACGCGCCGGAGCGCTTCGATGATGGGAGTGGGCAGCCCTGCCATAAGGAGCTCCTGCTTGACCCCCTGTAGACCAATTTTGGGCAACTTGTCAATGGATTGGTACAACTCCCGCAGCAGGCCATCTGGCACGCCCGCAAATTGGCCGATGCCGTCCAATATCTTGCGGTTGTTGACGTGGACGGTGAACGCGCGAAAGCCCAGGCGATAGAGGATGGTATAGATCACGGCCACCGTCTCCGCATCCCCCAACATGCTGCTGCTCCCGACGGTATCCGCGTCACACTGGTAGAATTCGCGGTAACGGCCTCGCTGGGGGCGGTCCGCCCGCCACACCGGGGCGATATGATAGCGCTTGAATGGCTTGGGCAGGTCGGGGTACATGGCGATCAACCGGCAAAGCGGCACGGAAAGGTCGTAACGCAGCATGAGCCGCTCCTCACCGCCACCGTAGGTAGCCGAATAGATCAGCCGCTCCGCCTCGCTGCCATACTTGCCCAGCAGCGTCTCCTCCAATTCGAGGGTCGGAGTCTGCAAGGGCTCGAAGCCAAATTCCTCGAACACGCTCCGAATGACGTCTATCACGTACTGCCGGCGGACCATCTGTTCTGGCAATATGTCGCGCATGCCGCGCGGGACACGGGGCTCAACTTTGCTGGCCACCATTCCTCGCCTCCTATTTCTGGACCGGTGGAAACAAAAAGAGCGTGGAAACCACCTGTTCCACGCTCGACGGTGCGCCGTTACAAGGTCATAACACCCAACGCTTCAGAGTGCTCCTCGAGCGTGGCCGTGGCGAACGTGGTGGGCATGATGGAGGTGCAGGCCAAGGCTGGCCGTCACAAGACGGCCGCACGCGCTCCAGGTTCCCTGAAGAAGGGTCGGTGTCAACATCGGACTCACACTCCTCAAAACAGCCGGAGCATCCTCGCCATCAGGGTGGACGACGGGATTCGAACCCGCAACCACTGGTTCCACAGACCAGCACTCTGACCGTTGAGCTACGTCCACCGCGCTTCTGCAGAACTATGTTACCACAATATTGGGAGGAACGCAAGCCAGACACACGCACCAGGTCCCATTGCCCCCTTTCTTCCTGTGACAAGATGGCCCGGCGTGCTCAGGCGAACCGAGTTTGCATTCAACTGCTACTGGGTTACGATTGGGCGATGCCGAGGGTTGGCTTGTCGTAGTTGCCACCTCAATGTTCCCCTCCAGGAACGGCGGCTCCTGCGCCCCCTCCTGGCCGAAGGTCATCCCATAGTTGGGATTGGGCACCTTCTCCCGCGCCACGTGGAGCACCTGCATGTGGGGCAGGACGACCTTGTCCAGCGGCGGCACGACCTCCGGCACCTCCCCGCTCAATGGCAGCGGGCCGGTGGAGGTCAGCGACAGGGTGGGCGTGAGCGGAACGGGGGTGGGAGTCGCGACGTCGGCCGGGGGTGCGCCCCAGGCGGTCGAGTTGGCCGTACCGCTCCAATCGGTTGGCGTCAACTGGCTGACGTTGCCCGCCACGCCCAGCGTGACGTTGACGTAGTCGCCAGCGGTCACGTTGTCGGGAATGATCTTGGGGTTGACCGGCACGACGGCCGCCACCAGGTCGGGATCGCTGAGCGCGAGCGAGAGCCGGTGGGCGGCGGCGGGATTGTCAGGCATGACCACACTGTTCCGGCGCAACGGTTCGCCCGCGTGGACCGTCTCGATCACCAGGCTGCCCACGTAACTATCTATCTCCGCTTCGTGCACCAGGCGCGAGGCGACGCGCGGGTTCATGGTCTGCTCGTCCACGGCCAGCATCTCGCGGGTGAGGACGGTGTAGGGCGGGACGTCCTGCAGCGCGATGACGATGCGGTAGGGCGGGGGGTTGAAGATGCGGCCGGCGACCAGGATGACGACGAAGGCGGCGACGAAGAGGATCAACCCGATGAAGAAAGTCAACGATTTCCAGACGCGCAGTTTCACGATAGGACCTCCTGGATCAGGGTATGGCAGCCAGCAGCGCGTGGGCCTGGGAGAGCAGGTCGGCCAGCAGCATGGCGGTCACGCGTCGCTCGCTGGTAGTGAGTTCAGAGAGGCTACGTCCACCCAGGCGGTGGAGGCTAGCGTCGAGCGCGGCCAGGTCGGCGCCGATGGGGAGTTCGCGCACGCGGGCGACCATCGCGCTGGCAGTCGGGGCAGGGAGGGTGGGGTCGGTCTGAAGGAGGAGCGCCAGCCAGCGCGTGGCGGTTTCGTCGAAGCCGTGGGCCTGGGCCTCGGCCAGGATGGCTTCCTGCAATTGTGGAGAAAGGCTCGATGGTGTGTCCATTGGTTGGGTATCGGGAAACAAAAAGAGACCCTGAAGTGACCTTCAGGGCCTCTTGGTCGCCGATGTGTGCCGCTGGCCTTCGTGGGGCTCGGGGCAGGGGGGCCTCTATGGGGGCCGGACGCGGGCAGGGGTCTCGCTCGTGCCTGCGCGTTCGGGGTGGCCGTCGGGCGGCTCCGGGTTGGAACGTGCGCCTGGAACGGAGTCCAGGATGAGAGTGTCGGGGAAGAGTATACCAGGGTTAGCGGCGGATTTCAAGGGGCGAGTGTCCTGGGTGGGGGAGACGGATGTCCCAGGTTTGTGGACAGATGTCCTTCGGCAGCCGGAGTGATGTTGTCTGAATCAACCAACCGAGCTCACATTCAGCCAGCCACTGTGGTACTGCACAAAATCGTACCTGTAACGAACCCTAAGAACTGGACAGTATCTGAGCAAGAAACACATGATATGCTGTCATCAGGAAGCTTCATCTCCTGAACCAGGATCGAACACTTTCCTTCGCTCCCTTAGAACTTCTCGCCTCCAGGGTTGCCTCAATAAGTGAAAAGTGCCAACCGCACGCAAAGTGATGCGATCGCCGAGCATCTGAAACGCCATAAGTTGGCTTGCCATTAGGAGGAGCTAGCAACTCCCTCGGCGCCTACCATCTATTCTTGGCGCTATTGGCTCTGAACCGAACCACACACGGTCAGTAGCCGCACGGAAACGACCACCTACTGGACTCAGGATCGGCTTTGACTTTTCGCCTCAATCGGAGTATTATTACAGTAGCATAAACTGTATTTTCGCGTCATCACAGCAGCCCTCACTATAATCATAATTCACTGGGGAGGGTAGAATAATGTGAACGATTAGCAGCCGATGTCTATCCACCGAGTTGTCCTGGTGGTTAGTCGGCTGCTTCGTTTTCGAGCCAGTCAATCCTGCCGAGATCTAGTGATGAAACCGAGGCTTGGGCAACGGACCTATCTCTCCGTTCACCAGCCAACGCTGGATGAGATCCTCCGATGGCCCGGATTGCTTCCGACGTTCACGTTCTGATAGACGTTTCTTAGGCAGTGCTCCTTTAGGTTAATCTTTCCGACCTCCAGCTGACTCTGCTAGTGGCCAGAGTCTCTAGGCGTAGATAGGAGCGGAATGAACAGGCATCTACTAGCCGGATCAAAGTGTCGACTGCATGGAGGAAATGAGATATATGCCAAAAACACAGCCCGTAACCTGTTTTCCATCGTGCTGATCGTCATGCTGATATCCTTTGCACTGACGTTGTCAATACTCTCAAATCCTGCCTGGGCTAGCCCGTCAGAGATTGCCATTGAGGTCATCCCAGAAAAGGTGGAACTTCCTTCCGATCGCGACGTCCAGGTGCTGGTTGTGGTGCGAAACCTTGGCTTAAGAGGTCGGGGCAGCAATGGCCTCCGGCCACCTGCCTATGCGGCGGTTCGCTCAAATAGCCGCCGGGTATGCCCGCCACAGCGCAGGAGAGAAAATGATGCAACGAGTCAAATGGCCTGTTTCCCTATCCATTTCGCTAGCGCTGATTGTCATCTTAGGGGCTACAAGTTTTGCAGGTGTCCAACCCACTACAACAGTTAATGCCCAGGTATTGAGCGGGTTACCAGTTTCTGGCCCAACAGCTGATTCGTTGAACGCAGCAGGAATAGTATCGGCCACTGATGGTTGGGCTGTGAAGGATAACGGCGCCTTGTTGCGCTGGAACGGCGCTTGGCTATACAGTCCACTTGGATCTTCAATTGTCAAGGTGAGACGCGACACATCCTACGGCTTGCCATATGGTTCAGTTCACTCCGCTGGCGTCAGCTCGATCGTCTGGGGCACCATGAGGCCCAATGCTACTCTGACCATAACGCTCACCCATTTGGGGACATCGCTTGTGACACGGACCATCCAGACCGACTCGCGCGGCAACTTCTCAGTGTCAGTTGATCGGCTCATTCATGATGGCGACACATTGCAAGTGTCGGATGGCCTGGATGTCAGAACCGTGCCAGTGCCATCCATGATCGCTCACGTCGATCCGAAGACAAAGACAATCACCGGAGTAGGACCGAGCAACATTTCTTCCACGACTCCAAACGCTCCGCACACACTTCAGATTTCGCTCCAGGGCATAACTCGTCAAGTTACAACAAACGCGACAGGAGAGTTCACTACCAGCTTTGCTGAGAGCCCGTATCTGGCGGGTCTCCTCGGGGCCATGATATATACGACTACCAGTGGTGATAGGGTCTACAAGCCTGTCTTCGTTGCTGACCCGCCGGTCCGAGGGCGGACTGATGACTGGCGCGCTGATGTCATACTAGGACAGCCAGATTTCACCCAGATCACTTTCAATGAGGTCACAGGCAACAAGATTTTCAATCCTGCAGGGGTGTATGTTGATCGGTCGGTTCGCCCAAACCGGGTCTACATCTACGATTCCGGTAACAGCCGCGTGCTGGGTTTGAGCCAGCTGGGCTCTGCACAGGGCGGACCGGAAGCCGGTCAGCCCTGCACGTCGAACTCTGACCATCCTGGTTCTACCTGCCGGATCGACCCAAATCGACCGGCAGACGTCATTCTCGGTCAGCCGTCGCCTTTTTCCTCGGCCTGCAATGCGGAAAGCGGGTACCAGTTCTATCCTGATGTCCCGATGACTGATCGTGACTTACTATGCGGACTGCGAGAAGAGCAGAATAGCATCAGTGAGGGATGGTCTGGTGCAACTATGGCATCCGATGCTCAAGGCAATCTGTACGTGACCGATGTGTTCAACAACCGGGTGCTGCGCTACGATATCCCGTTCACGACTGACACGGTGGCGGACTACGTCTGGGGGCAGGTGGACTTCTCAGGCATCCACTGCAACCGCGGCGCCGGCTACTTCACAAAGGCGGATGCCGGCAGCCTTTGCCTGGCGCCACCCCCAGGTTACAGCGACCTCCAGGCAGGCGTTGCGCTTGACGCGTCTGGCAACCTCTGGGTAACGGACAACTACAACAATCGTGTCCTGCGGTTCCCGTTCAGCCCCGTATTGGGCCGCCCTGACATAGATGCGAATCTGGTTCTTGGTCAACCTGACTTCGTGACGATCAGTTCAGGTTTAGCACTCGATCAGATGAACAAGCCTGCCTCGGTGCGGGTCGACGGCGCTGGACGGGTGTATGTGGCAGACAGCCTCAACGCCAGAGTACTCGTCTTCGAGCCTCCACTGTCAAATGGGATGGCCGCAACCCGGCTTCTCGGGAGCGGCTTGCAGTGGCCGCTGGGCCTGGAACTGGACCTCCATGGGGGGATCTGGGTGAACGACTTGGGTCAGCACAAGGCGATTCACTTTGTCAATAGCGTGCTTGTGCATTCGGTACCAACAGGTTGGTTCACCTTTGGGGGCATGGGAATCGATGCTGACGAGAACTTGATGATCGCTTTTGACCACCAGGTGCAGCACTATGCCTCGCCAAGCTTTGCCCAGGATGCGGTTTTCCTGCAAACCGAAGCCCCGGGCATTATCAATCAGACAGGACCTAGCGGCCTGTATGGCGGGGTCGGGCTCGAGGTAGCAGCTGGCCAACTGATTTGTAGCGACTGGTCTCGTCTTCTATTTTGGAACAATCCCTGGAGCCTGACCAACTTCCAGCCCGCTGATGGGCTGATTGGCGAGCCCGGCTTCCAGACTCGCCAGGGCAGCTTCGTCGGTTTCGGCAGACTCCGGGCTGATGGGCGCGGCAGGTTGTGGACCGTGAAGGGGGGCAACGGGCGGGAAGCCAAGATCCTGGCATTTCGGCTGCCGCTCACCACTGGAGCAGCGCCGATTATGACTCTATCCTCACCGCTCCCACTGCTCGGTGGGGGGACATTCGCCTGGAAATGGTGGCTCTACCTAGGCGGTATTGCCTACCAACCTGCGTGTGATGGCCTGTGGCTGTCAGATGCCGAGTACAACCGAGTCTTTCGCATCCGAAACGTGAGCACCCAGCCTGTCGTGGATATCGTCCTGGGCCAATTGGACGCGGATGGAACGCACTGCAACCAGGGTCGTGACTCTGATGACGGTTACATCCATCCAGCCTCTCCCAGCCGAGATTCCTTGTGCCACCCTGGTACGCTTGCGTTTGATCAATACGGCAACCTGTTCGTGGCTGACGGGAATCTGGAGGTGGCCGGAAATGGCAGGTTACTGGAATTCGATAGAGACACTATCCCGAACAACCCGACGACAGCTGTATATGGAATTCCGGCCTCATATGTGTTTGGCCGCAACGGCGATTTTACTCAAGCCAACTGTCTGCCTATCCGGCAAGATGTGATGTGCGGGCCGTGGGAGCCAACGTTTGACTCGCAAGGACGAATGGTGGTTGGCTTCAACAGCTACCTGGGGCCACGTTTCCCTATGGTCTATCAGGATCCATTGTCCAACCCTCTACCAATCGATGCTCTGGCCGATTTTTACTCCCAGCCGCTCTCTGCCAGGTTTGATCAGTTCAACAACCTGTATATGCTTGACCACAACCGGAGCCGCATCCTGGTCTACTGGCGAAGCGATGTCTCGACATATGCTGTGGCTGGAATGATCCGAACAGAAAGCGGCGCGCCAGTGCCTGGGGTGCCGATCGAGACCAGTGGCTATGCTGCAGCAGGTATCTCGGACGCTACAGGCTCTTATACGGTTTCAGGTTTGATCACCGGCACCTACGAGTTGGTGCCAAGGGCAGATGGCTACACCTTCACACCAGCGACGCGCATGGTGAGTGTGCCGCCAATGGTAGGAGGGCAAGATTTCGTCGCTCACCGGATCGTACCCTGGTCTCTTTATCTACCCCTAGTCGGCCAGTGAAGAGGCCGAGCTCGTGGTTGCTAACTGGAATGGGTCAATTTCGTTGTGTATTTCTGTCAAGCGCCGGACGTAAATGTACCACCGATGTTGACAGTGCGTAATTGACGTTTGGTGGTTAGCCCGCTCGCGGCTTTCCAGCTCAAGAACGCGCCAAATCAGCGATGAAGACAGTTACCCTGGACCAACAAGCCGCCGAACGTGACGCCTACATACGTCAATTATGCAGTCTCCCGATGGGCAGTGCGTAATTGACGTTTGGTGGTTAGCCCACTCGCGGCTTCCTTGCTCAAGAACGCGCCAAATCAGCGATGAAGACAGCTACCCTGGACCAACAAGCCACCGGACGTGACGCCTACAAACGTCAATTACGCAGTCTCATCAGACCTGGTACATTTTGACCCGGCTAATGACAGCTCGGCGTACTTGCGCGTGAACCACACCTCCGGCGAGAACAAGGCTCCGTCGCCCCACATCCAGGTATGCCCGTTGGCCAAAGCCAGGAACACCCCCACCTGACGCACGTTTTCTTTCCCGAGCCGACCATTGTGCTGACGCGCACTCCCGGCGCTGTGCAAGCCCGCCCTGGCATCCGCGCTTTCATTCAGAATCAGCACACTGCCCTGCTGCAACGTGGGCGTAACACGGATCTCGGCCCGCACTTGCTGACACACAACTTGCACCGACCACGGCGAATGGGATATGAAGTGCTGGAGGTTCTCGCCAGCCTGGCCCGTTGCACCGCCGATCCGGCTGAAGTTGCGGTTGGTCCCCATGCGCAACAACCCGCTCAGATAGTGATAGGCATGTCCCGACTGATCACGGGTCTGCGTCCAGAAACACGCTCAACAGCGCTTCCAGCAACCCACCAAGCACTCCAGCAGTTCAGCCACCCCCTGTGGTGGCAGTCCCCACCGCAGGGGGTCCAGCAACGATCGTTGGCGCTTTTCGATGTCATTCGCCTATTGATAGCATATTTGCCGAGTCATGTCGAGACGGCAAGTCTTTGTTACTAGTGTGCCATTGTCGTAATAGGTTCCTACCTTGAGTTCCGGAGCAATCACTACGTCGCTGAGCCTATCAATCACCGCGGACCAAGTGAGTCCTGTTCGTCCTACCAACCGCGTACAACCGACCATCCGTTCCAAACACGAAAGGAGCACTGCCTTCACCTACCGGACCCGAATCAACAATACCAGTACCAGGCTCGAGTGGGTCATAGACGAAAAGACGGCCACCTACTGCGGTATAGACCTTTCCGTCAGAGCCGACAAATAGTGCTTCTCGATCAATCTGATCTACGCCGGTAGCATATTCTCCTAGGTCCTGAATGCCGAGGCCAGGGTTGACCGGATCGAACACAAACAGCCGTGGTATCATTCCATATCCAACGGTTCCGTATATCCGACCATCCCTGGGATTCGCTACTATGTTCCATGATTCGTGGACTCCAGGCCAAATGGTTCCGATCACTGTAGGGATCTGTGAGACAGAATCAAACTTGAAGAGGACAGCGCTCCCAGGTGGATATTCCCATATACGGGAAGTCACGCCATATATGTTGCCATCGGAACCGACAGTCAGACCAGTGATCCTGCGCTGGTCAGGAATAAGCCTTTCCATATATGTCCACGACTGTGTTTGAGGATCATAGATTGAGAATTGTCCCTGGCAGCAAGTTCCAACGTAGATCTTGCCATCAAATCCCACCGCAAGACCATGCCCATATTCATCGCCAAATGCCCCGAGGTTCACAAAGGTATGTGGTGATGGATCGTAGGAAGCAAGATTCCCCTGTCCGAATGTTCGAGAGGTTGTCACGTATACCTGGCCGCCTGATCCAAGAGCGAGGCGATCAACGTACGCGCCTGTACCGGGCACTTCCAGCTTGGGCGAAAACGTGTCACTTGATATACCGTAATTGAAAAGATAGGGGATCCCGGAACCGTATGTACCACCTACGATTCCATCCCCCAGAATGCCAATGAGACTGTTAATATTGATTTCACCGGGTGCCGCCTCACCCAGGTCAGTCCAGACTATCGGAGCGCTCCCCTCGTCTGCAAACACTTGAAAGTCGTCGAAATGGACGTGGGGTGGAGAGTAGCTCCAGGTAATATAGCCAACTCTGCCCCAGGAGCCTGCTAAGTCAGGAACCGTCAGCAACGATGTGAAGTTGTTACCATCGGTGGACCAGTACACAGTAAGAGTGTTGCCACTGCCGGCACTACCAGGGGCAATCACAGTTCTGAGCCAGTAGTCTGTATCTAGAGAGATCGGCAGGTTTCCTCGCCCTGTGCTTACAATGTTTCTCTGCCGAGCAGCAACAACTTCCCAGATCGTCATATCATCCCAGAAGGGATTCACAGTGACCCGGATGTGGTTTCCTGGATCATTATAGGCCAGAGCTAGACCGGCTTCATCACGATTGATCTGAAAATTGACCTTGGTGGTCACTGAGCCAGTCTCAAATTCCACCCCATCTTTTATCAGATATTTCTCTTGATAAGTCGCAGGAGAGAGGGGAAAACTCAGGAGTCTGTGTTCTGGCCCAACACCGCCGACCTCTTCAATGGTGGGTGTGATGAGGTTGGACCCATATTCGGTCCAACCGGCAGGCGACTGGCTGACGGGATAGCTGCTGAAATCATCAAAATACGAGATGGGAGAGGTGGCAGAGGCCACCTGGATGATCGGGAGATAGACAACATGCGAACAGGTTGGAACTACTAGGTTCCCCTCTCCTGAGGCAGTCCTTGAAGTTCCTTCGCTATTGAAAGCACTTACGGACGCGGTGGCAGTGCGCAGGCCACCATTAGCCTCGCAGGGAATTACTGCTATCACGCTGGAGGTTGTATCCTCGTCAGCAGTTACGGTGATTCTTCCAAAACCCTCTATTTTCCAGGTAAATCTAAACCCATCCTCATTGTCTGAATTATCTTCCCAGAGCAGACTGACGACCACAGCAGTGCCAATGCTGTTGTCTTCGGATAGAAAGGAGACGTTGCCTGGAGGATCAGGCGTGGAGAGAGATGACACACTTTGATTACTCGTTGTTGGCGAGAGGGTCTTGCCGTAGTTGGCAAGGAGGATTTTGGCGTCACTGCCGTCAACATCGCAGTCTCTGTCAAGGTCGGCTACATTGTCGCAATTTGTGCTGCCCCAGTTCTGGATAACTATACCGTAATCCATTGTATTCACGATCCCGTCACGGTAGAGGTCGCCGGGAAGTGGAGTAAAGACGAGAAGCGATGAGACCTTATCGTTCACACATTGCCCATTATCGAAGTAATCATCAGAGAAGTCAAACTCATCCCCTTCCTGGAAAGTCACCTGTCCGCCTGACCACTGTTCGTCAGAAGTACTATGCTCATAGAGGGTTACTGCCCACCAAGGGCGAAGACTCAACGAGGAGGCTTGGTCGCTAAACCAAAATGGCGCATTGAAAGTGCCACTACCGAAGAAATAGACTCGGTCACCACCGTACCCTGCATCCCAATAAAGTATTGTGGCGGGTGGCACAGGGCCGCAGCTATTAGAGTAGAAGTCTGTTGAGGATGAGACGAAATCTTCCGTTCGATAGCTGAAAAGATGATTGCCTTGCGTATTGAACCAGCTGCTGTCCGGTCTGCCGTCTTCCCAGTATAGTTCTAAGTGAATATGGGAGCCGAGTGACTCATCAGTATGGTCGGATCGGCACTCACCAGTATGGTCGGATCGGCCAACTATCTGACCCTTTGCCACAGTTGAACCACTGCTAACTGAAACCTCTTTGAGATGAGCGAGGCGAACTGACCACCCGTTGCCGGCATCGATAATCACATATTTACCATAACCAGCATCTCCCTGATCTCCCGTCGCGACGGTTCCCCCAAAGGGTGCCAAGACATCTCTATTGTAATCGCATTCCCCTGGAGCATTAAAGTCAATCGCGGCTCCAGTTGCTGAGCCGTTGCTCCAGTGATCGTTCCAATCCTGCGTTATCTGGCGCGGTTCTTCCTTCTTTTTCGGATCACATCGATGACCACATCGCCAGGGCATGCCCATTATCCTGAGAAAAGCCCAATCCTCTGTTGTCTCTGCTTGCACATCTCTCGAAGAAGAGATTGGTATGGAGAAGCTAGAAAGCATCTGACGAAAGATATCCTCGTGTTGTACAAATTGCTCCTGATCAATGGTATGCATAGAAAGCCGAATCAAGCCAACTCGCAGCGTGTTGATATAGACGGACACGGTGTAGTAAGCTTCGGTGCCTTCAGCGCCAGGTGCAAGGGTTTGGACCTCTTCTATGGCCGGAGCTCCGGCAACTTGATAGTGCTGAACCACCGTATGCTGGTGTATTCCAGCCACCGAGGCTTGCCCTACTTGTCTCCTGGCTAGGTCTTCGAAGAACTCTTGTTGAGCCTGGGGGGTGTCAGAGGCGAACCCCTTCAAACTAGGGGCTTCAACCTGTGGCTTAAGGTCGACGCAAAACTGAGGCTTGTTGTGCACCCGTTCTCCTTGATTGGCTCCGAAACACCGAAGAGTAGGCTGTCGCAGCATATGTGTATCTAGCTCAAACCAATCCACTGGATACTGGAGTATGATATTCAATTGACGATCAGTGTAGGTCTGCCAGCCAGTCTTGCTGGTAGGCGGGGTAATAGCTATCTGGTCAGTGGAGGGAGTAGGTGAAAAAGCCCGAAGGCCGGGGGGCTGTGGCTGGCTAGCGACTTGCGAGGCTCGGCCAGCGAGAGCATTTAGAGCAGAGGCCGAAAAGAACAGCAGAGCAAGTCCTACAATGCTTTTGCAGCTAAGAGAGATTTTCCTTCCCATCGCTATGCCCCTCCTGGCTCATATTACTATATCACAAACCTCGCAGTAGCGTAAGCTCCCCTGGGAGGAAGTTTTCGAAGCGGAAGCCTCCTGTCGGCGATCCCCACATACGACACTGCTCACAGTCGTGGTCACCAATCTGGGCGGACGGCGGTTACATAGGGCCAGACTTTTGCCAGTGAGCGCAAGCAGCTCAGCTAGTTGTACTGGCCTCCTGGCATAACCAGGAGGGCATTGCAGCAAAACTATCGCGTGCTCCAGTTGCACACGACGAGGGGCAGGTAAAGCTGCGGGATTTGTTTCACACTGAGTTCATAGGTAGCATCACAACCACAGATGCTACCGGAGGCTTGAGTGACTCGAACAAAGTGTATCCCATCCAATGGCGCTTGCCACTCCAGGTATGACGTCCATCCTCCACCGCTATTGTCGTCCGAAGCCAGCAGCGTTACGCCGTCTAGATCGTACACCTCCACAATCGTGTCCACCCCTACCGCCAGGTTGCTGGTCTGCACGACGTAGCTCCTCCCCGCGACTGCCTCCAGATGGAACCAATCTTCATCTTGTGCGATGTCAAATAGGCGACTGACCGGCGTGCCATCCAGTGGGACGGCCCTGGCAGCATCATAGCTATCGTCGGGTTCCTGGCTATCAGTTGGACACAACAAAGGAGCCTGCAGATCGAAACTGCCAATCTCTGTGGTTTGAGCAATGGCCTGACTCTTTTTGATATCCATAGTAGTAGTCAGTGCTTCCCAGGTATTGTCCGTGTCATCCCAATGGTATACAGTGAGTTGGTTAGAGTTCAAGTGCAGTACTTCGGTCACCCCGTATGTCACGCTCACAGTTATTGGCTGAGAAAAGCCCGAGTCGTCTGTCAGTGTGTTCAGGCTGGCATTATTGCCCGTCAGCCACTGTAAAACCCGTAACCAGAATGAATGCCCAGTGGTACGCAATTGTGCCAAAGGTTCCGCGACTGGCGGTGTATCCCACAGTTCCAGAGTAACCGTGGAGGTGAGCGCTCCGGCTGGAATAGTGACACTTACATTACCCGATGGACTGGAAATGACAGTTCCTGAACTGTCACCTGTATCCAAGGTCCAGAGTGGATGCTTCCACAAATAGTGGCTACGGACACTCCAGAGATCTGGCCCTGACCTTTCGTCCCATCCATACGGGTCCACCACTTCATCTTGCATCCACTGCCCATCGCCGTTCTGGTCGTAGTAGGTCCCAAAGTGTAGGTGAACCCCCTTACTACTGCCAGTCTCCCCCATAACACCCAAAGGCTGTGAAATCGTATCGGTGATCTTCATGCCTGCGGTCACAGAGACCATCTCGAGGTGGGCATAGAGGGTGGCATAGCGGTTGTGGTGATCAATCCAGACCTGGTTGCCATAACGACCGCCACAGGTTGGTTTGCCTTTCTGACAGGTAGTCACGATGTTGATGACAGTGCCAGGAGCAGCAGCGAAGACTTGCTCGCTTGGGCTGAGGCTCTGAAAGTCAATGCCGTTGTGGCCGTCATAACAACTCACACCGGTATCGCAGGTATCACGATTGGTTCGTGCGCAGCCAGTATAGTGTCTACTACTCCAGATAGTTGCATCACAGTTCATACCATAGTTAGGATAGGTGTGGTCAAACCACGAGCTCACCCGGCGAGGGCCACTACCATCCACATTCCCCTGGGCAGCCTGAGCGAAGTTGGAGTAGGATACGGGCAAATCAAGAAAGGCGCCTCCCACTGTCAGCTTGGTTATGAAGGCGTCCCAGTCATTGTTATAGGTCGTATCGAAGGCATCAGGAGTTACAGGAAAGTTAAGGGAGCCAGTGTCGCCTGTGATGTAGACTACCCCAGCCCCATCTACGGCAACTGCAGAGCCGCTCTCCTGCCCACTTCCGCCCAGAAAGGTGGCGTATTGCAGGGCTGAGCCGGTGGCGTTCAATCTCACCACGAAGACATCGGCATCACCACCATTGTAGGTCGTGTCAAAAGAGCCTGGCACGGTGGGGAAACCGCTGGACTGAGTCCCACCTGTCACGTAGGCTGCACCAGTGGCGTCCACAGCGATAGCACGGCCTGTATCGGCCCTGCTCCCACCCAGGAATGTGGAGTAGGACAAGGCTGAACCAGCAGGATTCAGTTTGGCTACGAAGGCGTCGCCGTGCGGAGACTCGCAATTGCTGCCACTGCTACACACTATGTCGAAGGCGCCCGGTGTAGTGGGGAAGTCAGAAGAGACTGTGCAACCCGTAACATAAGCGGCCCCGGTGGCATCCAAAACGATGGCATTGCCCCAATCATCGTCACTTCCACCCAGGAAGGTAGCGTAATCTAGGGCTGAACCAGTGGGGTCCAGTTTCACCACGAAGATGTCGCTATAGGGGCCATTACAGTTCCCATCGGTGCCGCAGGTCTTGTCGAAGGCGTCCGGTGTGAGGGGGAAGTCAGGGGATAGAGTATGCCCCGTTACAAAGGCCGCCCCGTCCTTATCTATTGTGATACACTGTCCGAGGTCACCGGCCTCCCCACCAAGAAACGTGGCATATTGCAGGGCTGAACCGGCGGCGTTCAGCTTTACTATGAAGGCGTCGTCATAGCGACCACCGTTGCAGTTCCCATCGGTGCCGCAGGTCTTGTCGAAGGCGTTGGGTGTGAAGGGGAAGTCAGAGGATACAGTATACCCTGTTACGAAGACCGCCCCGTCCTCACCTATTGCGATATACTGGCTGATGTCATTGGCCTCTCCACCAAGGAACGTGGCATATTGCAGGGCTGAACCGGTGGCGTTCAACTTTACTATGAAGGCATCCTCATAGCGATGGTAGCCGTCACTGTTGCAGTTTCCATCGGTGCCACAGGTCTTATCGAAGGCATCGGGCGTGGAGGGGAAGTCAGAAGAGCGAGTCTGGCCTGTCACGTAGGCCATCCCTGCTCGATCCACGGCGATGCTTGAGTCGAAGTCGCCATCCGCTCCACCCAGGAAGGTGGCGTATTCCAAACCCGAACCGGCAGCGTTCAGCTTCGCCACAAAGACGTCGTAGTTGTGGGGTGCGTAAGCCGTGTCGAAAGCCCCCGGTGTGGTAGGGAAGTCAGGGGAACTGGTATGGCCCGTGACATAAGCCATCCCATCAGCGCCCACAGCGATGGAGGTGCCTATATCACTGTCATTTCCGCCCAGGAAAGTGCTGTATAGGAGAGCACTTGGATTGTCCTGCGGGGAAACAAAGAGTCGGGAGGGCCGGGGTTGTGAGAGAGGAGAGGTTACCTGAAATATACCGCGTGCTACGTTAAGTGGTACAGGTTGGCTGTCTACCACGGCACCTTTGACTGACAGCAATGGCAAGGTAAACTCACCTACGGGAGTCATGAGATGCATATGATCGCTGTCCAAGGTCAGCGTATCTGCACCCTCCACCCACAGATGCATGGTGCCCAGTTGTAAGGCTGCTGAGTCTTCTCGCACCACCAGGCGTTGCACTAATCGCCCGTTTTGGCTGGTGATTTCCAGGTCAAGGCCGGGGTAGATATCCAAGTAGCGCACACCGCCCCACACGGGCACATCGGTATACCACTGTTTCGGATCGTCCCCAGTGAAGTAAGAGATATGAGTGTCCAGGCGATTGAAGGGCTCAAGGTGTGGACGAGGACTAGCACCGGGGAAACTTAGCTTTAGGTTGACACCCTTCCATGGGGAAGGGGAAACCAAGCGAAGAGAGAATAAAGTGCTTACCCTGTTGTCTCCTGCCCCTCTTGCTTTCTGGTCGGGTTGTTTCATAAACACCACCCACAATGCGTCGTCGGCCAGCCAAACAGCATGGTCACCACCACGCACCTGAAAGCGAGCACCGTCAGCGAATTGGCCCACGTTCTCAATGAACATCACAGGCGCGCTCTGCAAAGCCTCCATCGCTTGCGCTTGGCCGGGGACAGTAGCAGACCATTCGCCCTTACTTTCGATTGATCTCAGGACATATCCTTCAATGGAACTCCGGACAGGCACAGCCTGTGCAGCCCAGGCATGCGTTTCACCTGGCACGAGCAGGGTCAGACCTGCGATTAGGCTCAACAGGATGAGAGATTTCGCTTTCATTGTTCCACTCCTTCAGTTTGATACAGGTACTCCTGCTATCTCGACCAATGTCCCAGGTGCGGTTTTGTCTGTGGTGTCGTTATTCGCGTACACACATTGTATTGCGACTCTGGGAATAAGTCAACACCGTTTCCGCCAGTGCCCTGGCTATTCCAGAGTCAGTCAGGCCTACTACTCTGCCGACCTTTCTCGGACTGATTCCAGGTGAACTATCGCAGTTGCCCAATTCTAGGGGGTCACTACACTCTGTAACCGCCTCGGCCCTATACCCATTGTCTTCCCCACCAGCGACTCTTAGGTCTTGCACAATACATAGAATGTGTCTGGAGCTACGGAAATTAACGATGTTCCTATTGACAAATCGTATAGATTGAAGTATAATATATCTAAATTCCATTGTACCGTAACTATTCAGCTCTACGCTCTGCAACACTCGGGCCAGTTCCCGATCGTGCCTATTGGAATAGTTACATTGTACCTTAAAATCCGAAAAATCTTTTTGGGAGGTGTGCAATGGAAAGATTCCATAGCTTGAGCCTCTCGGGGAGTCGGTAGGAATGACTCCCCGGGGGCGTACTCGGAGAACTTTTTGGCAACCCTGGTTATATCGTTACATAACCGGGTTTCTCTCCAAGTGCCAATTTGGGCTATACGTAGCATTTTGCGTGCTGCTGTATACCCTGGTTTTTCGAGAAACGCTTCCGGGAGGAATAGCAATTGCTCTTCTTCTGGTGGTGTTGCTTCATGGAATCCCATTGGGTCAGTCCCGGGGTAAAGCTGCAGCGCTGATCCTCCGGGGAATCCTTGAAGCCGTTCTCAATAACCTAGCCGGCAGTTAGTCGGTCAGGATTGCGTATGCGGGTCAAGGGTTAAGCTGACTGGCTTTAGTGCCCTTGCCCCCAAGAGGATTTTGAGGTGCTGGGGCCACTCCTTACCGGAGTGGCCTTCAGTCTTTCATAGGGGAGAAGTTGTTAGTGTCCCCAGCAACGCAGCAAATCGGTTAACGCCGTTTATGCTACCCTCACTCTCGTTGTCGTATTGAGACCAGCAGAGATTGTTGCGGAAACCTGATACTGTCTATCAATCGTGCCGGATTCCGGTGGGACGAAGACCGACTCCACGATTGGCGGTGCGCAACAGGATGTACCCCAGGGCTGCCGTCGCCATGGCCAGGATCGCCCCCGTGCGGGCAAACTCCCCCGCGGTGACCGGCAGGTTGGCCTGGCCTGTACCGTTCATACAGTGGTTGGGTGGCGATCTCGACGATCCACTAATAAAAGTCCTCTGCTTTCAGGCCACTCTCCCTCCCACGCATCTACCCGGCGCAGTAGTCCTGCAGCAGCACGAGCACTCGCGTCGTCCAGTCGAACTGCCGCGCCGGCCCCTTGCGCTAGGTCTCGGACAGGCGAACAGGCGTCTTCGGACCAAAATCCCAGAGGCCCTCGGAAGTCCGCCTGTCCCACAGCCAGCGGATCGCGTCCCACGCCTGCTCCTGCCAACCCGGGAAACGGGAGAGCAGCCCCAACGACGCAAACCAATGGTCCAGGCGCCAGGTGTCCAGGTAGTCGTCCGGGGAGGACAATCTCGCGCCCAGGTAACCGATGCCGCCCTCCTTGTGCCATACCCAGTCCAGCAGTGCTCTCTCCAGGTCGCGCGGCAGGGCGCACGGACGGGCACTGAGCAGCGCCAGTTGGTACTTGCCGCTGAGCACCAGGTAACTACCCTGGACCGTCGCGCCGGTCAGTTCGCGATGCGCGCGCATCTCTGCCCCGACATCGTACCGGCCCGCGGCGAAGGTCTTCTGTGCGACCGACAGCCACAGGCTCCACACGTCGTCCAGGGCGGGATAGTCGGGCTGGACGCGGGCCAGCATGGCAGTGGTGAACAGCCGCGCACTGGTGGGCCAACGGTCGTTCTTTTCGGGCGGGTCAGGGAAATCGGCGAGCGGGCCCTCGAGGAGTCCAGCCAGGTAGCGTGCGGCTTTGCTCAGGATGGGATGGTCCACATCCAAGCCCAGCGCCAGCGCTCGTTCCACGCCTGCCTCGGTCGTGGGGATCTTGTGCCAGGCCTGGCTATCCATGGAGTGGAAGCGGTCCCAACTGCCGTCCGCCCGCTGCTCGCGCTCGAGTTCCCGGACCCAGCGGCTCGTGGAGAGATCGTGCCGGGTCTGCACTGTCTCGGGGCTGTCTGAGGGCCTGGCGGGGACGTCGCGCAGGAGTCGGAAGCGCACGACCGGGTCGGGGTCCCGGCGAGAATGTGCTCAGCAGTTCCATGAATGAGATCTGCCTCAGAGGTCATCGCCGCATCCACTTAGTCGTAATGGGAAGATAGAGCTCATAGGCGCTGACCGTCGTGACACGGGTCGAGACGAGCACACTGGCATCCAGCCGCGACGTAACCGTCAATACCAGGGTGTCGGTAGTCCCCGGGGCTGTGCCGGGTGGCACTGTCACGGCTATCTGAACATCGTGAGCCTGCCCACAATGCAGCGGCCCCACGTGCGCGCCTCCAAGGATGGACAGGGGCCACCCGCGTCCGGAAGTGGCGCTCAGCCGGAAGCCATCCTGCCCGTTGCCGGTGTTGCGGAGGGTGAAGGTGTGCGTGATGGCCTGGCCGGACCTCCCGAAGGTGGGGGCCGGTGCCGTCAGGTCCACACCCGGCGTGGTCCCGCCATCTGTGAAGCGGTAGATGCTGTTGTCGGCGCCAAAGGCCGCGACCACACTGCCATCCGGTGCCAGGGCGATCCCGGCCGCGTTGCCCGGTCCCTGGGCGAAGAGCGCGGCCGTGCCGTCCGGCGCTGCCCGCCATAAGGCTCCTGTTTCAGTGGAGACCAGCAGGTCGGCACCTGCGAAGGCCAGGTCAATGGGTGCGGTGACGGTGACGAAGGAAGTGATGGTGCCGTGACCATCAACCTGGGACACCTGGTTGCCGCCGATCTCGGCTACGTGGAGCAGCCCCTGCGGGTCGAAGGCGAGGCCCTGGGGCTGGTTCAGCCCGCTGGCAATGGGATGACGGACCCCATCCGGCGAGAAACGGACGAGGTTACCCGGCGGTCCCTCGGAAACGTACAGGTCACCGCCCGGGCCGAAGGCCAGGCCGCTCAGCCCCTGGACGTCTTCGGTGAAGGTCGTGGCAGCGGCGCCGGCGATCCTGGTGATGCGTTGGGGGCCGTTGGGACAGGCTTCGGCGACGAAGAGCTCGCCCGCGGCGTTGAACGCCAGCGCGGGTCCCCGGGCATGGCCTGAGAAGGAGCAGAAGCGGCTGCCGATGGGCTCAATCTCTCCGCCGGCGTTCAGGCGGGCCACGATGGTGTTCTCCAGGCTGATGAAGTACAGTGTACCATCCGGGCCATAGGCGACGTCGGCGGCGGTGGACAGGCCGTTACGAGGCACGACGGGGGACACGGTGCCGTCGGGCGCGATCCTGGAGAGGCCGTTGAGGTCGTGTTCCGTGACGTAGAGGTACCCGTCGGGGCCAAAGGCCATGTCCCACACCCCACCCAACTCCTGGGCAAAGGTGAATACCTCTCCGCCGGGCGTGACCTTGTACACCTGGTCTGCCAGGACCGCCGGTACCTGGGGCAGGTCGGTGACCTGGAAGCCCAGGGTGAGCGCCTCCCCCACATAGAGGTTCCCCGCTGCGTCCCGGGCCAGGCCGCAATAGTTCTTGTACGCCGGGAGGCCGGGCAGCTCCGCCACCACCGAGACGGCCCTGGCAGGCGTGATCTTGCGAATGTCCCGCCGGGACAGCACGTAGGCATTGCCAGCCCCGTCGAAGACCATATCCCCGGCCACGCCGGCCAGCCACAGTTCCGCAGAGCCATCGCTCAGATCAATGCGCACGATGTCAGCGGCGTCGCTGGCGTACAGGTAGCCGTCGGGTCCCATGGCCAGATACCACGGCCACTCCAGCGAAGTGACGAAGGGGGTCCGAGTGCCATCAGGGACGATCCTGTAGATGGTCTTGACCTCCTCCGCCACGACGTACAGATTGCCATCGCCATCAATGGCCAGGTCACCGGGTGCGCCGGCAGAGGCGAAGAAAGCGACCTCGCTTGCTTGTGTCACCCGGCTGACCCTGGTGGCCGAAGCGACGAGCATTTCGCCCCGGGCGTCGAAGGCAATGCCGAAGGGGGCATTCAGGCCGTTCGATGGCACGATGGGGCAGGCTGCGGGCGCATCGCCGACCACCCAGACGTCGTCGAAATCAGCCTCGCCCGAGGCCACGGTGAGCAAGAACGTGCCGGTGGCATAGGTACTGTCGTCGGCCTTGATCTTCAGCTCCTCGTCCACGTAGGCCTGGAGGTGGGTCCCCTCGCCTCGTAGAGCCAGGGTGTACCACGTATCGGCCAGGTAGGGCCCGGCGTCGGTGCCCAGGAGGCTCCACTGGGCGCCGTCCCACTCTTCCAGCTTCAACTCACCGCCGGCTTCCAGTTCCAGGTAATAGCCTGCGTGCTGCTGGTCCACGCGCAAGGCGATCTTGGCTTCGCCAGTGTACACTCGTACGCGGGCCTCGACGCTGTAATCGTCCCACGCGGTATTCGGGTGTGCGAAGGCAAACCCGCTGCCGTGCAGCACCCGATTACTGTCCTCAGTCCGGATCTCCCAGTCTCCGTTCAGGAGCCAGTCGTCGGTCCCGCGCTCGAAATCGTCGGCAAACAGCAGCGACCAGACAGGGGCTGCCGGCGCTGCTGCCGCAGGACGTGCCGCTCTCTTGTAATTCACAGGGCTGGCCAGCACCAGCAGCCAAGCCAGCAAGAGAAGCAAGAGATGGATAGATTTCCTCTTCATCGGGAAGCTCCTGTGGCGATAGGCCGCCTCAACAACGGGGCCTGGCCTGCCTGCCAGCAGGTCGTTCCTCCAGGCCGTACCTGGCCAGGAGGGCGTCAATGGGATAGTGGATGAATCCCTCATACGCCAACACGATCCTATCCAGGTTGCTGCACAAAGCGCCCACCGGTATATCGGCTGGGGAAAAGAGCTGTACCTCGGCCGTGGTGTGACAGGGATCGCCAGTGGGTGAAGCACTACCGGCGACGACGTGCCCTCGGAACCAGCAGTTGAAGAACCGTTCGTCCTGGATACGGGCCAGGAGTAACCGTTCGATGCAGATCTCCAGGCCGGTTTCTTCCCGGAACTCCCGCACGGCGGCTTCGTCCAGCCCCTCGCCGGCTTCCCAGCCGCCGCCGGGGAGCCACCAATAGGTCTCAATGCCGGGCCAGTCTGCCTGGGGTTTCCGCCTGATCAGGCATATATGGCCGCCCGCATCCGCCAACGTGAACACGCCCGCTTCGCGTGGGCCGTTTCCTGTGAGGTCCTCCAGGTGAAAGTCCGTCAGCGCTGGGTCTCCATACCGTTCATAGATGGCCGCGATTTGTTTGCGGATGTCCATAGGTCAACAAGCCTGTGCAGTGAGCGTGGTGCGCTCATGCAGAATGTGGGAGCATGAGGCTCACTCAAGCAGGAGGGCTGCCAGGTGAAGACGACCGCTGAAGCCCCACCATCTGCGCGGGATTGGCTTGCCGGAAAGCAAAACAGCCGACTACCTACCAGACTTGCTACCTGGATAGGAATCGGCTGCCAAGCGTTCACACTACCCTCCTCAGTGGACCACGATTGCGACGAGGGCTACAGCGATACCACAACTCTGAGCTATGTTGCTATGATACCCCGATCAAGACGGGAAGTCAAACAACTGCACGATGGACGGCCACAGGTTCCACACGTCGTCCACGATGGGATGATTAGGCTGGATTAGGGGCAAGGGGGCAGCGGTGAACAGCGTCCGCTCGCACCCCGAGGATCTGCCTAGCCGCGATAGGTATGACTGAGACATCTGCCTCGACGATGTAGGACTTCTCACGTCGAATGTGAAGGTGTGCCCTTTCGTCCTTCCACTCCCTGGCCGGGTCCACTCCCCAGACGTAGGTGAAGTCAAGCATTGGCAAGTCGTTGGGTGCGCTGCAGGCAAACGGGCTCCCAAGAGGGCTGTTAGCAACTTCTGACGGCCACATGCTGACTTGCACGGACGAACAGGACAGGGTACAATCGGCTAACGTGAAACGTGAAACGTGATGCGTGGTGCGTAAACGGAACACGGACCACGGAACACGGACCACAAAACAAGGAGCACCGCTATGCCCCCGATTCGAGTTGCCATCGTCGGCTGTGGCCGGATTTCCGACCTGCACGAGATGGGCTATCGCAGGCGGGAGGACGCCCGCATCGTCGCCGTGTGCGACACGAAACGCCAGAACGCCCGGACCAAGGCCAAAGCCTGGGGCGTGGATAAGGTGTACACGGACTACCAGAAACTCCTGGCCGACCCCGAGGTTGACTTGGTCGAACTGCTGGTACCGCACCATCTGCATGCCGAGATGACTGTCGCCGCGTGTGAGGCCGGCAAGCACGTCTCGGTCCAGAAGCCAATGGCCCTCACTGTGGCCGAGGCTGACCGTATGATCACAGCCGCGGAGAGGGCCGGCGTGAGGCTCAGGATATATGAGAATTTCGTATTCTATCAGCCGTATGTGCGCGCCAGACAGATGATTGAAATGGGCGAGATCGGGGAGCCACAGATGATCCGCCTCCACGTCAACACCGGTATGCAAGAGAGCGCCTGGAAGGTACCGCTCGGCGCCTGGATGTGGCGCTTTGACGAGAAGCGCTGCGGCGGAGGGCCGCTCGTCTTCGATCACGGCTACCACCTCTTCTCCCTGGCGCGCTACCTGATGGGCGAGGCCGAGCGCGTCTACGCCTGGATTGACCGTAGCCCCGTCGTGCCCACCAAATACCTGGACGCACCTGCCGTCATCATGTTCCAGTTCAAGTCCCCCCGCCGCTACGGCGTGTTGGATTTTGCCCACACGCCGCACATGAAGATCGAGTCCCTCTACTACGCCGACGACGACCGCGTCGAGGTCATCGGCGACAAGGGCATCCTGTTCGTCAACCGCTGCACTGCACGCACGGTGGACCTGCCCGCACTGATGATGTTCCGCGACGGCAAGACCACCCCCATCCCGGTCGAGCGGATCGAGTGGCACGACTCTTTCATTGACTGCACCAGCCACCTGATCGGCGTCTTGCGGGAGGGCGGCCAACCGGTGCTCGACGGCCCCACCGGCAAAGCCGTGCTCCAGTTCACGCTGGCGGCCCTCACCTCGGCACGCACCGGAAGGGAGGTCCGCCCCGACGAGGTGAGGTAGCACACAACTGAGGCCAGGCGGTCAGGAGTCGTTTCGACTCAATCAGGGAGACTAACGGGCGGCTCTGGGCCTGGGGTCAGCAGAATCAAGTACCAGGCGAGTAGCTAGAGTGAATAAGTGTGGTGTATTGTGTCCATCCATTCTTTGTGTTCTACCCGCCGCACGTGCGCGCCAGACAGATGATTGAAACGGGCGAGATCGGGGAGCCACAGATGATCCGCCTCCACGTCAACACCGGTACGCAGGAGACCGCCTGGAAGGTGCCGCTCAGCGCCTGGATGTGGCGCTTCGACGAACAGCGCTGCGGCGGCGGGCCGCTCGTCTTCGACCACGGCTACCACCTCTTCTCGCTGGCGCGCTACCTGATGGGGGAAGTCGAGCGCGTTCACGCCTGGATTGACAAAAGCCCCGTCGTGCCCACCAAAAGCCTGGACGCGCCCGCCGTCATCATGTTCCAGTTCAAGTCGCCGCGTCGCTACGGGGTGTTGGACTTTGCGCACACGCCGCACATGAAGATCGAATCGCTCTACTACGCCGACGACGACCGCGTGGAGGTGATCGGCGACAAGGGCACCCTGTTCGTCAACCGCTGCACCGCGCGCACGGTGGACCTGCCTGCACTGATGATGTTCCGCGACGGCAAGACCACCTCCATCCCGGTCGAGCGGGTCGAGTGGCACGACTCTTTCATTGACTGCACCCGCCACCTGATCGGCGTGTTGCGGGAGGGCGGACAGCCGGTGCTCGACGGCCCCACCGGCAAGGCGGTGCTCCAGTTCGTGCTGGCCGCTCTCAGTTCCGCGCGCGAGGGCCAAGAGGTGCGCCCTGATGAGGTAGGATAAAGCGCCGGACCTGTTGCCATACCTTTCCTACCGCCCGGGGCTACTCGAGCGGGACTGCTTCTCGCGTCTCGATCTTCCCCTCATCCAGTACCAAGCCCAGCCCCGGTAACTCCGGCAGTCTCACCCCTCCCCCCTCGGGCCGATAGATCGGCTTGTGGAAAAACTGCTTTCTCTCCTGCCACTGGATCAAAAACTCCACCATAGGCACTGCTGTGGGCGACTGGGCCCCGGCCACGTGTAGGGCGGGCAACAACGAATGGCCGTGTGCCACCACCGGCACACCAAACGCCGACGCCAGGCTGCAGATCTTGACCTGCTCCGTGATCCCGCCCGTCCAGTCGGGATCGGTTTGGACCAC
>Ga0307380_10001723_pt1 | contig 31715 bp, 49 predicted proteins | sample UN3MG_FD_202239 | JGI IMG/M metagenome (GOLD analysis project Ga0307380, IMG submission 202239) | Soil microbial communities from Risofladan, Vaasa, Finland - UN-3 | ecosystem: Environmental > Terrestrial > Soil > Coastal area > Acid sulfate soil | place: Finland: Risofladan, Vaasa | collected...
ACCATACAGAACTCGGCAATATCATTATTGGAGGAACACGGCCGAAAATTCAATAGCAGTAGATTTTGATCGATTGCTGAAACGAATACGAGTACCGATTCGATATCTAAGATTCAATGAATCTGGAGATTTTTTCTCACAGGGGGATGTTAGAAAGTTAGATCAAATAGCAAGATTCCTAAAGGAATATCACAAAATAATCACATACGGCTACAGCGCCCGAGAGGACCTCAATTTCGAAAATGTGCATTTTTTGGTTAAGGGCTCTTCTCATGACAACGGAAACAACGGGAAAACAATCGTTATGAAAAAATTCATGATCCAAGAACATTTAAGTACGTTGCCAAAAGAAATACAAAAAATATGGAAAATATGTCCAATGAGTTGTAAAAAATGTGATATTTGCAAAACGCCAACTGGAGAAAATATTATTTTTCCAATGCACTAAAAGGAGAATGCTCATGCAAAAAGACGAACACCGAAAATCTATGAAGTTTTTACAACATATGATGACACCAGTACACTCCCATAAACTCGCTTTGAAGAATTGGGGGTTTGAGTACTGGTTCGAAAACAATAAACAATATTGTGGTAAGATTCTCATGGTGCGAAAGAATGAATGGAGTAGCTTCGGAGCTTTTCATTATCATAGGATCAAAGATGAAACATTCTTGGTATTATCAGGGACATTAATTTTAGATATTTTAGACCTCAATGCAGTAGTTACTAGGATGATCCCAATTGCCAATAAACTCAGTCTTTTAGATGAGAATGTTAAACCCATGGTTCATAGATATTATCTCAAAGAGTTTGATTATATGAGATTGCGTCCATGGGTTCTACATCGATTTTCAGCATTAACTGGTGAGGCTGTTTTTACGGAAACATCAACAACTCATCATGAAGAAGATTCATATAGAATTGCAAAACCAGATGCACATGAACAAACATTATTTAGAATTGAAGACGACCGTTATGGATCTGGTCACTCTACGAGTAAATATTCATGTAAATATTCAGAAGGAAGCCCAAGTTTTAGCTCGAATTCAGATTCGATTTCGAGCACCCGCGATGGTGTTAAAGACCCATTTTTGGAGGAAAAATGAAACTAATAGAATATGCAGAAAAAATTAATTTGCTGGTAGAAGAATATCCAAATGTAACCGTTGTATTCGCTTCAGATGAAGAGGGTAATAGTTTTGAGGAGCTAGGTTTTGATCCATGTACTGGTTATTTTGACGGGGAAGAATTTGATTCTGAAAGTGATGAGGTCAATGCAGTGTGTGTTAACTAAGAGAGGTAAATATGTATCAAGCATTCGTATGTAAATTACAAAACGTTCGACCCCACTCGAATGCTGATAGGATTAAGTTAGGAACAGTTTTTGGTTCTCAGGTGGTCATTGGTTTAGATAACACCGAAGGTGAACTCGGTGTATACTTTCCAACCGATGGCCAGCTGTCAACCGAATTTTGTGCTAACAACAATCTTTTTCGGCACTCAGATTTAAATCTAGATAAAAATAAGAGTGGATATTTTGAAGATAGTAGACGTATCAAAACTCAAAAATTTCGAGGTGAGGAATCCGATGGATTTTGGATGCCTATAGAATGCTTGGATTTCTTGAGAGATCCCACAATTAAAGATGGCCGTATATCTGAAGGTAGTGGTTTTGATACGATTGCTGGTGTAAAGATATGCCAGAAATATATAACGAAGAAAACTCTTAAACAACAGAGTCAGGTAGATAAGAAGACTCTCAAAAAGAATGAATATCCTTTCTTTAAACAGCATATTGAAACGAAACAACTTGCATACTTTACAAAGGAAATTCCTTCTGGAGGCTATTGTATCTTAACTGAGAAACTTCATGGAACATCAGGAAGAACCTCACATACAATAATTCCTCAGAAACCGTTCCTATGGTTATTTGATCGTCCTGATAAATATAAATATGTCTCTGGTTCTCGAAGGGTTATAATGAACTTCGGACGAAGTGCAAATAAGGATTATTACGGAACCAATCTATTTCGAAAAGAAATTCATGATATACTTAAAGGTCTTCTGCAAAAAGGCGAAAACATATTTTATGAAATTGTCGGTTGGGTAAATAAAGATAGACTAATCATGCAGAGAGTTCAAAATAAAAAGCTCAAGGATAAGAATTTTGTCAAACGATATGGGGATGAAACAATATTCTCTTATGGATGTAATCCTGGTCAATATGAGATTTATGTTTATCGGATGACCATGACAAATCATGATGGTTATGTGGTTGAATATCCTTGGGAATTGGTTAAGCAAAGATGTTTCCTATTGGGCTTAAAGCATGTTCCTGAACTTCATACTTTTATGTTTCATAAAATGCATAAAGATGATCGTGATAATACGGCAGAGATAATGAGTAAAGTCAATGCGTATATCAGTTCAGCAAGTGAATTAGCTGCACCATCCACACTTGACAACGGTCATATAATGGAGGGTGTTGTTCTAAGAATAGAAACTGGTGGTGCATTCTCAGCGTATAAGCACAAATCATTTCAATTCAAAGTCCTTGAAGGTATCATCAAAGATTCTAATGTTGTCGATATGGAGGAAGGATCATAAATGAGAGATGAAGGTAACTGTATCGTTATTGATCGTAATGGCAATGAGCTTGATATTGGGGATTTTATAGTCCACATATCATCTAGTAAAAATAATAATTTTCTTTTTCCAGCTATATCAAAAATTTTAAAGATAAATACCAATAATGGTCGCCTCCAGGTATTGAGAGAAAGTGGAAAATTATCACTATTATATAAAACCGAAAGAACAATCCTATATATGAAGATCATATAATGGATTCATCGCTAAACCTCTTAGCAAAAGGAAATGAACCAGAAAATCTAGAAAATATTGGAGCTAGGTGGAGTGCGATTAAACTGATTAAAAGTAGATTTCAATATCTTATGGAGGCAGATAATGATAATATGGGGCCAACAACCAATTAGAAGAAGGGAACAACCAGAGGAACAATTTATAGGTGTAAATTCAGGTTTACCACGAACATTCTGGCAAACTATGAATGAGAGAGCAGAAGCGGCCCGAGTTCGAGCGGAATATAGAGCTAACAGGGTTGCAGATGCAATGGATCGAGAACTTGATGTTGGTGATATAATTACGTGGCGTTCCGGTGGGTATTTTGGAAACTATATAAGTTTCGGAAAAGTATTAAACTCCAAGACAAGCCCAAGGTGCATTACAGTGTTAAATCAAAATGGAAATACCGTAACAATATGGAACACCTATAATGTTGTTATCATTGCAAGATCTGGCAACTATGATTTGGTTCCTGAGAGTCATAAAAGAATATTCAATATAGAATAGTAAAGTGGGAGTCTCGGCTCCCACTTCACCAACTTTTTTTGGCTTAGGAGGTTGATGCCATCACACCAAGTGTTTTCATATCGGATTCTTCAATAATCCAACGATCATCATACTCACGTTTATATTTCTGAAACCAACGGAGAGCAAACAACTGCCATAATGAATGTCCTATATGATGCATCCCACTTTCTTGATCATACATTTCTCCACCATGCCACTGTCCGGAATGTCGATTAAATGCTGCAAAGATTTTTCCCCAACTCATTCCTTTTCTCCAGTTGTTTTCATCATACTTGTTGCATCCATATAAGTAGATATCACCAAGATAATTTAGAACCCTATATGGCATCAAATGCATAGCACCTGTATGTGGAATTTCATTAGCGAACATTACATTTCTATTCAACAACAATTTATATCGTTTTTCACTCTCATAAATAAGACATAAATCCAAAAGATTAATAAAACTAATGGCTGCAAAAATCAGTGGTTTCTTAACACCGGCACCAAATGGAACTTCATTCGTTCCATTCCAAAAATTCCAAGTTGCTTCCATACCATTTGAATAATAAAATAGCATTTTCTCATCCCATGTTTCGAGTTTGCATTCCATATCAAACAGACCCTTGAAGGTTGTAAATTCTTTAGCAAGCTCTAATAGAACATCAGCTGGCATCAAATCCCATCTGGATTTTCCACTATCAAATTTAGTTCCGACATCCTGTCCAAGTTGTGCCGCTTCGTCTTTTGTTTTTTCATATTCATTCATTTACACATTCCTCCTTTCTAGATTAATTGAATCTAATTTCAATCCAAAGTTTTCATTTAAAAATCTTGTCATAAAATCATAATATATACCCACATTTCCTGTTGTATTTTGTGTCGTGTTGCAAACGATTCTTGATATACCACTTTGTATAATAATTGCCATGCAGCTATTACACACAACATCACAATCGAGATAAAGGGTTCCATTTTTCAAATATTTCCTTGGACATCTCAAAATTGAGCGAACTTCAGAATGAACCGCATTGCATAGATCAATTCTTTCACCAGATTTACAACCTAATAATTTTCTCGGACATACTTTTTCTTCATTGGGGTTTCTTGTCTCACATGTTGGAGTTTCGTCTGGTGGACCATTCCACCCCACAGAACGAAGAATATTATTATTAACAATAACACTTCCAATTTGGCGACTGTAACAATTTGCATACTGACTTAAATCAACTGCAAATTCCATCCAATGTACATCCCAATCTTCTTGTGGAAAATCTTTTTTTGTATCAATGTCCAGCATAAAATGTTGTCTCTCGTGACAGTTCAGACAACGAAGTTCTAAATTTTCTTCTATGTCTTTTCCTCCCTTGCTTCTTGGAATAATATGATGAATTGCTAAAATTCGAAAATCGGACTCCCCGCATTCAACACATTGAAAATTATCTCGCAACAAAATTTGTACTCCAAGATCTCCATATTTTCTATATACTCTTAAAAGCTTATATTGAATTGCACCTTTTTCTTTTAATATTTGTTGTTTAACCTGTCTTTTATTTTCTGCCTTTATTCTATATTTTTTACCAATTGTATTCATATATTTTCTATAATATTCTCTATGGTATTCTTTTCTTTTTTCTGGGTCTTTAAATGGCATATTCATCTCCTTAACCGTAAAACATTGTCTCCTCTATTCCTACTTCTTCATACTCCGTCCCTTCCCAAAGTTCACCATTAGGAAGTGGTATAACAATAGATCTATCAAAAAGTTTTCGTGCTTCCATTCTCCATTTCTTCTTTGGGCTGACAAGACATATGATAACAATGAATCCCTGTTTCTCAGCTAAAGCAGCAAATCGTGCAGTACTCATTATATGTGCTTCTCTTGCTTCATCTGAAAAATCTTTATTAGATGTCATATCTCGAACATCATCCCCATCAAGTATAAGAACTTTACCACCAAGACTTTCGAAAAAATCTTTCAACCTTTTTCCATATGTGGTCTTACCTGATGATCGTTTTCCCGCAATCCATATAACCATTTATTCTTCCTCCCATAAAGAGGAAAAAGCAAATGTATGTCCTTCTTCTCCCGTTCCACTCACATTCATTCTTTTATTTGTTTTTTCACAAATAACATATTCAATATTTCGAGCATCCAATTTTCCACTATATCCAGAATGAGGTTCTCCACATCTTCCACAATTTTCAGTCTTCCATTTTCTACCCGTTTTTCTTGGCATTTAATATTCCCTCCTCATATCGTTTACAATACCAGCGCTTGGGACAAAGTTCACAATTCCACCTATGCAGTTTCTTATACAACCAATGATTACACCAATCAGAACTCCTCATCCAATCCGTGCGCGTATTTATTCTAGCATAGTATGTTCTGGTATATAGACAGCCTAATAGAAATGCTATAACATACCACACTTAATTATCCTCCAAATATCCACTGAAAACATTATCCATATTCACTTCTAAATATTGAAGTCTATCTAAGATCATTTTCTTTGTCATTCCTAACAAAGGCGCTTCCAATTTGATAGGAACAGAAGCATTAATCTTTAAAAGTTTGTTCACTTGTAAAACCCAATCTTGCGTACAATCTGGAAATCCATTTTCAGCGTCCGAAAAATCAGCGCCATACCAAATAGTATCGATATTATTGTTTTCCGCAATACTTGCTGCAATAGATACAAACATGAGATTTCGTGATGGCACATACATCTCATTAACATTTTCATATAGGGATTTTTCTGATGTTGTTAGACCACTTCGAAGACCGAGATCATGCAGTTTTACAATTTGATATGATATACCTTTTTCATTAAGATATCTTGTGGCACACTCCAATTCAACTTGTTGATTCTGATCATAATCAATCAAAACACAATGTATTGTATATCCAGCGTCTAGAGCCATTTCAGTTAGAAGAGTACTATCTGCACCACCACTAAATAAAATTACGACACTTTTATTTTCACCCATAATCTTTCCTTTCTCATTTTATATTTTGTTATAAAAAAGTAAAAAGAGTTCTCGGATTTTAACTCACTGTCTATATATATTAATAAGTGAAATGATAATCACACCAAACAATTTATAAGGAGGTATTCTATGAAAACACATTTTTTAGCACAATACTACTTGTATGCAAAAGGACACTATCTCAGATTCACACATGGTGGATTATGGGAAGATCTCAAAAGAATTCACACGGCAACCTATGGTCATCATGGGGAGTATGCCACCAAAAATGATGTGATCTTCACTCTCGTCAATGAAGTAGAGAAAAATCCCAGATTTAATCTGATTACTTTTATCAGCGACATTAGCCCTCACGGAAGCTGGCAGATTTGGAAGGAAAATACAAATGTATTTGAAGAATGGGACTACGAAACTGCTGTTGCAAGTAAATGTCTTTCTATAATGGCTCTCACTTCTGTTATGAAAATGGGTTCTGACACCGAACCAATTAAAAAAATTATGGAGTTGGGAAAGCCTGATGAGAACATACTTCCGTTAACGAATCCCGAACAATGGATATAGGTTCTATAATTAATAAGAGAGGAAAGTATTTATTATGTTTATCGTTATATGTCCTGAATGTCAATTGACTTTCAAATTATGTGATGCAGAACTTTACAATTGGATGAGTGATGATTTCATGGAAGAATTTATAACATTGGAGTGCCCAAATCCAAATTGTAACTACGAAGAAGATAATTAGGAAAGCCTGATGAGAACACTTCCGTTAACGAATCCCGAACAATGGATATAGGGATCTATATATATTAATAGATATACCAGAGGTGAATTTAGGGCCTCAATTAATTTGGCGAGACGGTACACTATTAGACTCACAAACCGTAAGCCAGGAAAGAGATAGGTGGTTATAATTAAAACACAAACCACATGACTTGAATCACTTGATGGTATTTATAGAATTCACAAACCATGATTCAAGTCACTCTTTCCATTAATATTTTATCTTAAACCCATAAAGGAGGCTGTATGAAAAAACACAAACCAATGGAAGTTTTAGCTTCATTCGCCTATGATCGCATTCGTTCATTCACCCTAATGAACCCTTTTTGTATTACTTTCTGTTACACCAACCCAAAGTATCAAAGATGTGGAAATGGTGAGTTTATTATTAAGGGTGGAATCAATGATGTAGATGCCTATATAAAACGGCTGGACATACCCATGTTGATGTACAGAACTTTATGGCGTCATGGTAGATGCAGAGATATCGGACCAACCCTTCACAATTTCAACAAGTTCACAAGAAAATCAGGACCATTCATCACAGGACTCAACATCGGTAAATTCGCTGGAAAAGATTTTTATCGGAACTACGAAATAAGGTATCTCAATAAAACATGGCTCAGGTTCAGAACCATCCCACGAAAATGGTTGAAGGAGTATGATGAGTTGCTTTCGTATCAATCGAACTGAATAATCGGAGGTGTATAATGTCAACCTGCGGAGGATGTTTTCATTACAAAAAAGGTCGCTGCAAGAATCGAAGTGCAGCGACCTATAGTCAATCATATCCAGCAAAATCGACGGGATGTCAAATGCATATGACAAATATCTTATCCCCATTTGCTATCGGTCTTAAAGGAGTATTCTTAGTAGTTTACCCCATTACACTTGTGATACTCGCTCTATGCGGGAAATCAATATCACCAAATTCGAATAATAAAGATGGTTTTTCCATCTAACTGAGGGTGTTCCATGAATAATCAATTACAAGAATTCGCCAGAAAAACAATAAAAGAAGGTCTGGTTAAATTATCAGAAAAAGAAAATTTAATGTTCAAGAGAATGTATGCATATTACTTCAATCCTAATATGTACAAAAAGTGTCTCAGCCCCAATCTCAATAAAATTGATGTCAGTGATATAATTGATGCTATACCAGAACATAAATTGGATTGGGCAATGTCACAGGTCGAGAATTCTCTAAAAATGAAAAAGATACATGGGGGATCAATGAATTTAACAAAAGCAATTGAAGGTAAGGAGATGGAATGATAAACTATCCTGAAATCATACTAGATTCAATAAGAAGATCACTTTCTCATTTGTCTTGGAAGTGTCAGAGTTGTCCACAAACAATGATATGTGAAGATCAAGCTAATGGTGGAGAATCAAGATATTGCTGGCCTATGATAGAAGCGGCAATATTAAACAAACAAGAATGGTCAACAGAACATATAAATTCCCCCCTCGATCAAACGTTTTCACAGGTAGTAGAGGCAATTAAAATTGTTGGTAAGGAACTCGAAGAAATGTCAATGGAGGATTTTCATGAAGAACTCAAAAAACATGAAGATGGGGATATTACAAAAGCTCTATTGGAGCTCGAAGATTTTGGGTCCTGGTTAACTGAACATTAGCTATGAGAATGGTTAGCTATACCGAAGGCACTCAATGGTATAGGGGTCATAGACTAGACCCGATGGAGGGAGGGGGAGTGTGGGATTTTAGATGTTCAATACTGAAAAGCATACCTCTCTAGAACGACTTCAAGGAGTCGGGTGGGGAATCCGACCATAGCTAAGGCGAGGGGCAAACGTAGAAGCGAACTATCCTCAGATAGTTCGCTTCCACAACTCAAGATTTTTTTTGTTGTTTTCTTCAAAGGATAAGTAACCCGAGATTGCATGAAGAATGTTACTCTTATGATGATGGTATTCTTTAAAAGCACTTATCATTTTCTTTGAGAAATTAGATTCATTAATTTCTATAACACCTTGTTTTTTATAATAATCTAACAGACGAACTGTATCTCTAATAATAAGTGGTGTACCAGACATTAGAACTTCAGTTGAAACTCTTGGGCAACCATCTACCTGATTACTCATATTTACTCCAAAAGCACTCTGATTTAAAATCTCATTTAGTTTAACTCGATCAACTTCACCCTTAAATGTAATATTATCCACTCCGTATTTCTTACATAATTGTTTTCCAACTGCGGGTTTATTTCCACAGCTGACTATCTTTAGGCTACCAAGATCATATTTGGCTATTAATTGGATAAAATCTTCTTGTCCTTTATGACGTATCTGCGCGAAGTTAGCTGGCCAGCATAAATCGTATATGATTTCTGAGTTTAAGGGGTGAAAGACTTTATCAGAAGCAGTTTTAAAAAATGGAACACACTTGTAGTTCTTTTGGATTTTCTTTATATCTCTTTCGTCTTCTGCTAGAATGACATCATATTTTCCACTATATTGCGGCATGATTCTACGACCAGCTCCAAGATAAAATTTGGTTCCAAAATGTAATGGATTAGATTTTGTAACCCTATCGTATTCTGGAAAACCTCCTCTAAAGAAAGACATATCTGGAGAAGGATATTTCAGACACTCTGAAAAATCACTAACCCACCTTTGAATGAATTTTCTTCCATTGATATTAAATACAATATCTTGTGTCTTCTGTTTGGTGAGTCTCCATATAACCGCTTCATCACAATGATCATTCTGCACCATCCACAGAGGAAGTAATAGATAATAATCATGACATTTTTCTGAGAACTCAGATAGGGTTGAATATTTGTGGTAATACTCTAAGTGTTTGATATTCGATCTAAACATCCAAAAACTTCGCATTTATTTGCTCCTTCGCATACTTTTATAATTTGTTCTATATATATTAATAAGTGATAATAACCATTAACCTATTATAGGAGAACGTTATGAATACATTATTCACCTTCAAAGATAAAGTTTATGTGACTTCCGTTGACGTTTCTGGTAAAATTGATATGTTAATTCAAGCTGATAAATCAAGACGCGGAGGTGCAAACAGATGGGAATATTCACCCTCTGATAAACCGTTTCATTACGAAGTAACATATTTAAATGGTCAATATATTATGGAACAAATAAAAAACATCAACCGTTAAACATGTGAAACCTCCCAGTAAACATGTTAAGAGAATGGGTGGTTTTCCACCCATTCTTTTCTTGTCTTATAATGTAATTCTTCCTTCTAACATTGCCTTGGTTACGCTGACATCTTTTACAGCCCAAGCGTCCCAACAAAAGTCAGTAATATAATCAAAACCAAACCATCCATATCCATCTTTTCCCCAACCAGTTCCCCACGAATTTTTAAATAATATTCTTTTCTTATTAATATCATAACCACATGCAAGGATAGCATGACCACCATAACAATATCGAGGTTGTTTTGGGTATGGAACAAAACCATCTTTCTCTGGCCTGAATATTTCTTCATAACAACCAACACCTATAACTACTGGACCAGTATTTTTAAGTGCAGATAAAAGTTGGTATATGTCTGGCGTCTTAATACGCCAATAAGAATCTATTGTATTCCATCTGGCTATCATGTGAGACCATGATTCTGGTTTACCTATATCTATTTTATTGTCAGTATATTTCCATGCTTTTTCTGGAGGACATCCAATCTTATGCAAAACTTTCAATGCATATCTAATTGACGTACCTTCAACTGATGGACCCCATGGATCAATCTTTTTTGAATTCCAATATGTCCACTGCTCACTCAAATCATATGTTGGATTTTCTCTTTTATAATTACTTCCTGCTTCTCTCTCACTTTGATATTCAACATTTTCCTGAAACTCTTTTAAAGCTGTTACTGCGAAGCCGACGCAGCTGCCCATATTGCCCTGATCCTTTACGGGGGAAAGAAATTTTCTATAATCAATAACATTGGAAGCTTGCATTTTTGTATCTCGTTTAAATTTCTTGCGAAGTCTCTTGCGAAGTTTCCTACTAAGTTTCCCATCAACCTTTGTCCCCGATGTTATTTCTGATAGAAAATATCTAAAATCTCGTTCATCTTCTTGATCTTTAAAGTAACTCAAAACTGGCATAATTGTTTCCTCCTAGGCAGCTAGTAGCCAACCTCTTGTTTTTCCTGCCGCTCTTTCTATTTCCTCAAAAAATAATTCTTCATCAATATCAAAAAGAGCACATTTAAAATCATAAGATAAATCACAAATAATAATGAATTCATACTTGAAGAATTCAGCAACTTCAACTTCGGGAATACCATATGAAAGAATCGTATTGTACAGCTCTTCTGGAGACATAATCTGATCCTCGCTGAACTGAATTAAATTTTAGCTTTTCTCGGATCAAAATTCATAAGCTGGTTATACCCAACTGCCATACATTTCAATCCCATTATTGAAAGAGAAAATAAAGAAATGAAATTACATCGAAAGCAGTTTCTCTGTAAATCAAGATTTGGAACTCCCCAACCAGCTTTTTTTGCATCAATCGTATAGACTTTTGCCAGTGGTGATTGTCTTAAAGATCTTTCTAACATAGAACGCCATACATCAACTCTCTCATTTCTACCAAAATCACACACAATATGAAAAGAAGTTTTTCCAGTATATCGTATTTGTGCAGATCTTATGTAAGGTATTTTATCCATTACATAATCATATGTATTCAGGGTGGCTTCTTTGGCGTCTCTAAGTGAATTACTTTGGTGGACATCAACATCTATGATTCCATAGCGGGAATTTGGGTTCATAGATGTGTGAAAAGAAAGGGTCCTACCAGTTATAATAGTATCATAATTTTTATTGTCTAAATATATTGGTTTCCCACTTGGTTGTCGTCTACGAATTACGGGATTGTTCAAACCTGTCATTATATAAACCATCATTTGCATCCCGATATTCTCAGCAATAAGTTCACGTTTCACACTATGATAATAATACCAAACATCGATTTCACGGAGACCGCTAGGGTAATGTTTGTTTTTTAGAATTACTGTATCAGATCGTGTTGGTTTGCCCATTAATGTCTCCTTATTCTCCTCAAGTTTCTCTTTTGTTCGCATTTATATTTTTTATTCTTGGTATTATAATTCTTTCGTCACCACTCCAATCACTCTTCCTGGATTTCCAACAACTAAAGAATATGGAGGAATATCCTTGGTGACCACACTACCAGCTCCTATCAATGCGTATTCCCCTATTGTTATACCACACACAATAGTTGCATTTGCTCCAATTGTAACTCCCACTCTGACATGGGTTTTCATGTATTCACCTTTTCTATTTATAAATGCTCTCGGATTTTTTATGTTTGTAAATACCACAGAAGGCCCGATAAACACATCATCTTCAATAGTCAGGCCCTCATAAAGAGATACATTATTTTGAATCTTACAGTTGTTTCCTATAATTACATTATTGGCAATGAAAACATTTTGGCCTATATTACAATTCTCTCCTATTATTGCTTTTCCCATTACATGGCAGAAGTGCCATATATTTGTACCTTCCCCTATCTGAGCTCCTAAATCAATGAATGATGATTTGTGTATTTGTTTCATGATATACCCCTTATTTGTTGGACTAATTCAATTGATGATCTAGCATCTTCAATACCGAATCCACCACCATCTAAAATATCCTGGTATATAGCTGTGTGTAAATCTGAGAATGTGTTATCTAACGTGATCTCCTCTCCATCTATTTTAATTGACCTGAATGATTTATGACCTTCGGGTAAAAAATTTTTATCTGTTGATAACGTAAAATTTACATGAGCCCTTTCCAAAGAAATAATACCGCTAACATAATTCGGTCTATTTGATAATACTGAAAGATTTTCACATTTTCCAAATAACCATAATACCATATCGAATAAATGGATACCAATATTTGCTGCAAGACCGCCAGATTTTGTCATATCTCCCTTCCACGATCTTTCATACCACAAACCCCTCGGAGTTATGTATTGAATATCGACTTTATGTTTATCATTGTTCATTGATTGCTTCAACTTCATCAAATCTTTATGAAGCCTTAATTGTAGAACCGTGTAAATTTTTTGGCCGGTTTCATTTTCAATTTCTTGTAACTGATCTAAATTCCGAGAATTCAACACCAATGGTTTTTCACAGATCGCATCTGCACCAAGTCTCAATGCTAACCTACAATGAGCATCATGTAAATAATTGGGAGAACAAATACTAACATATTCAATCCCCTCCCCGTTTCGTTTCAATTTCTCAAGATGCCTATCAAATCGCTCAAATTCTGTAAAGAACGATGCGCTGGGAAAATAACTATCTATAATTCCAATTGAATCATGTGGATCCAATATCGCAACAATTTCATTACCCGTTTCTTTAATTGCTTTCATATGTCGTGGTGCAACAAATCCAGCCCCCCCTATTAGAGCAAATTTTTTCATATAATCCCCCTCAATACTTGAAAACATTCTGCATAATCATGATGTATTTGTGCTCCCCTAAACTGAGCTAACCCCAATATTCCTGCTCTATTATCACCCTTAACAATCTGAGATTTATACATTGATATCGCTTGAAGCTTTCTCTCAATTTGTAGTTTGCTCAACTTTACATACAAATCATTGTTGAACACTCTATTATTCTTTAATGATTCATACCCCCAAATGGATGCACTCTGTTTAAATGCTCTATAGGTTTCCTCGGAGATTATTTTATGATCTTGATGTGTATCATTTGCATTATGAGTAATTACCAAATCAGGATTTAACTCATGTTTTAATTCAATCAAATTTTCTAAAATATCCTGTCTGTGTGTTGGAAACATTCTAACCTCATAATCATATAAGTGAAGATTAGAATTAGGTATTTCTAAAATCGCAGTTGCAAATGTTACCTCATCCCCCGTCTTTCCATCTGGAACACCTTTTGGTAATGATTTATTTGCAAATGAAAACGTAGAATAATGGACCTCACGATTTTCAGATGTAAATCTTGCTACCGTTCCCCCACACATAACCTCGATATCATCCGTGTGTGCTCCAATAACTAATATTTTATTATACATTATAAATCCCCCTGTCTCAATAAAGATTCATATCCATCAGGAAATAATCTTTTGAAAATATCTTCATAAATTTTAAACCTGTTTAAATTACTATGATTTTCTAATACAAATTTAGTACCTCTATCTCTTATTTCTATATAATCCTCTTGATTATATAATACTCTCTTTATTTGTTTAAACACATTATCTCTTGTTACAGGAACGTAATGAACATTGGCTTGCATACCACAGGTTTTAACTTCGTCTACTTCTGTTGCTAATAAAAGTGTTTTCGCGGCTGGTATTTCAAAATATTTAGCGACAGGCATATTAAGTTTTCCTGGTAAAGCTAAAGCACAAAAATATTTATTAATATAATTGGGATATTTACCGAATGGTATTCCATTTACAGAATCTACAAAACCGTTGTGATCATAGTTTGGAGCATTATCATGTACATATATGCGTCTGTGGTAAGCTTTATATCTTGCACCTATTAGAAGACATCTCATCTTGGGGTTGGGGTTTATTGGTAACTTGATGTAGTTTTCATATGGTCCAAAATAATTGGGTGAATAAAAATACTTATGCATGTACTGAGGGTACCATTTCTTAAATAAGTAATAATAACTTCCCAAGAGAATATCATATCGATTAAATAAAATTTTTTTATTTTTTATACAAACTTCATTATTCCAACACTGCAAATCACCAAACTCACCAATCAACTTACATTTTGTATCAAGCAATCCAGTTATAAGATTTGGTCTATTGTGATAAGGGACGCTGGATATTATCGCAACATCAAAACCATCCAAGTTTGGAGTATTTGTATATTGTATGGTGAAGTTATACTTCTCACATAAATCATTATACATTGCATTTTTTCTAATCATTGATCCCTTACTCTGTCGTTTGTGATTATTATAAAATGTTGGTATAATAATTGCGCCTTTCATATCTATCTCCTAACACATTTAAATATAAGAATTTTAGTTTTATCTATTCTTTTCTCGGGGCCATTTTTTCCAGCAAAAGTCGCTAGCATTGTTCTTCTTTTTTCGACAAAGAATTCTTTGAATGTGAGTAGATCTTCATATCTCTTAAATACTTCTCCCACTGATGTATAAGCCATAACATGAGATCTCGAATAAAAATTTGGAACCGAAAAAATTACTTGTTTGCCTCTTGGGATTTTAGATAACAACTCCCTATCTTTATGTATGTGTTCCAATATTTCTAAACAAATAAATACATCAAAACTATGAAATTTATCTGTTATATCAAAAACATTCAACCACTCAAATTTAAAATTCGGTACGTATTCTTTTGCTACTTTGACTAATTCTCTGGCAAAATCGACACCATAATAATCTCTGTGACCCATCATATATAACAGCTTGGCAAATCTACCAGAACCACAACCTATATCTATTATACTAACCTTATTACCTTGTATGTAAGATGCTGCTTTTTTATATAACTTATACGCATTTGATTGTTTAAGAGGCGCTGAATACGATTTTTTATCTACATAATGATTATAAAACTCTGGCCCCTTTTCTATCCCATCCTCATAAGAAAAATTTTTAAACATATTGCCCCCTCATTATTTTATAATCATTATCTATAAAATATTCACATATAGCTGCCTTGGTGTATTCTCTATAGTTGTCATCTTTATTAGATATATACAAAGGTAAATTTATATTTTTATTTAATTCACGGCAATACCATGAACGATTAAAAGATTTTAACATACCATTTCTAATACCTTTCGATATAGAATATACAGGATGTGTTCCTGTTAACTTTATGTATTTACGATATTTCCATTTATAATTTTCTAAATCAAATAAATGTGGATCTAAAATGCTAATCATAGATTTCTTTATCTCATTAGTTGAAACGCTTATGTTATATTTTACATAATGATTTAAAAAACCTACAGAAAGAAAGGGTAAAAGCGGATCATATTCACCCCACTCAAAAAAGATATCGTGCATCATTCTAACAGTGAAATAAGCTGGTCTGCTTCGACGAGAAACTAATAGTTCATCGGCATGCAGACCACTAATTATCCTAACGTCACCACTCATCTTTTCTATTTCCTTTGACAAAACATATCTAAAACAATATGTTATAAACTTACTTACATCACTGGAATGCTTACCTACTTTGACAAAATCCACTGCTTCTGCAAAGTAATCCAGTAAAGGTGCATCTTCTTTAATAGTAATTATATGATCAGACGCCCACCCTTCATAAGCCATAATTTTCTTAAATTCTTCTATCTCTGGTTGAAAGCATATAAATCGTATATTTTTTTTACCTAATTCTTTTATGATTCTCGATATTAATCTGCTATCATATCCTGAACTATGTGACATCACATATAAAGCAGAATCATCCCACACATTATTTAAATGATCCATAATAGATTTTAAAAGTATATCCCCATATTTCTTTAATGAGATTGAATTTCTCTTTAACTTTCTATTTAGTATTGACTTGATGTTGGGTGTTATATCAGCCGTTACAGCTTCTATCTCTTTAAATAGTGTTGGTCTGGTTATCTCACCATTAATACTTAATTCGTTTGCTAATATATTATAATTTTTTTTGATAGATAAAGGTAATTTCTTAATATGTATGTAATAGTTATCATTAAGTGTTAGTTTATCAATCTGACTAGCAGCATCACGTAAAGTGTTAAACTTTTCGGAATTACCAACGACTCTATACTTTGGTGGAATAGGTAATTGATTCAATTTATTCCTTCAACATTCTAATAAGCTTTGCTGGGATACCAATATAAACCCCGTGAGGAACACAATTCTTCGAGACAATTGCACCAGCTCCAACAACTGCACCCTCACCAATAGTTGTTCCAGCTAACAAAAGACACTTCGACCCAATCATTGCTCCTTTTTTGATGTATATCCACTCTTCCTTACAGTTGGGGTCAATAGGATTTTTTAACCTTGTTGTGGTGACACCTGATCCAATCCAAGCACCATCATCTATCTCAACTGCCTGACCGATCATAGAGCATCTTTTTATTCTTACATTATTACCAATTTTCACATATCCAGATGTGTTAACATAATCATCAAGTTTACAATCATCCCCAATAACCGTATTAGGCATGAGTTTGACGTAATCCATTATCAATGTACCATTACCGATTCTTGTTCCAGGCATGATCTTAACAAAGTCGCCAATAGTGACGTTATCACCAACTACCACGTTTTCTTTAATTATACTAAATCTACCAATACTAAAATTTTTTCCATGTTTAAAATCATGAGAAACATCATTATGATCCCCAAAATTTTCTATCATTTCATAACCTGATTTTTCTTTCATTTTCACTCTCCTTATATTAAATTCTTCTTAACGTTTTTTTCAAACCATCATAAGGCTTTTTGTAGACACATGGGTTTCCAAAATAGACTCCTGGTTCTGTTATATCTTTTAGAAGCACACTCCCCATACCTATAGAAACATTATCACATACATTACTACAAGCTCCTATAAGAGCGCCTTGCCATATATAACAATTTTTTCCTATTTTAGTATTTCCAGCCAGTCTAACGCTGGGCATTAAAAAAGTGTTTTCATCTATAAAACAATTATGACCTATATTGCACATAGCCATAATCTTAACACCGTCTTTTATAATAGTAGAATCCATGGTGCCGGTATGTATCACAGAATACGGTGCAATATCAACATTATCTCCTATAATAACAGCTCCCATATGTTTCATCATTACTCGTTCACCAGATGGGCCTGTAGCGTAAGTATTACCAGGGACATCCGTGATAACGGTGCTATGTATATCACAATTTTTACCCACTTTATTAACTTCGGGCTCCTTATCTTTGTTTATAAAATTGTGAAGTAATGTAAAATAATAATCAATACTTATATTATTATCTATTGGAATTAACTTTACATTGTCGGGAACATTTACGTCAGTACAAACATTCTCAGGAACAATAACTCCCAATTTATATTTCGTATCACAAATCAATTTTAAATATGCCTTCTCACGCACAAAAGTTAAACAGTCGTTCTTCAAGTTAAAAAGTGAACACGTCTTATCATACTCCCCTGCAATTCTTTTAAACTGATTATCCATAATTTAATTATTCTCCTTATAAACAAAATATATATACATGGGATTATTCTTGGGTTTATATTTAACATCCAATACTTTCCAACCATTTTTACGGCATATATCCATATAATTGTAATTAAAACAATGGGGAGCATCAGTTACAACCGATCCCTTCTGTGACCATGAGATGACTATAACCTTATCTGCTATCCTCAAAAGCTCTGACATTACTTTCTTTATTTTGTCGGGTTTTTGGTGTAAAAAAACCTGACAAGAAATGGCCGCTTCAAATTTTTTATCTTTATATGGTGTTACACCGATCTTATTACCCAACGTAAATTTAAATTTAAAATTATAACGTCTGGCGGCATCATTTAATGTAGTTAAATGTTTATCTGTTATATCAAAACATTCTAACTTCTTCAGGGAGTCGTAGGCTATAAATGTGCGACCCACTCCAGGTCCAAAATCCAGCACACTACTACACCCAGATAGATGCTTTTTTATATAACTAAAATAATTTAATTCTTCTATTGGAGGTGGGTTCACTGTTAATACAGAATTTGGGTACTTTCGATTTCGCCAATATTTTATTTCATTATACATTATATTTTCCTCATCTTCCTACATTTTTATGCTTCATGCTCCATATACCATCCAATTTTACCATCAATATTTTTAAAAGATTTGAGGTTTGAACCTAATCTTTTAGCAATATCCAGCATACTATTATCAAAATCAATTGTGAGATCGTTATAACTAGCTCTGATTATATTCGGTTTATTTTTAGATGCGACTGCCCATCTCTTATGATATACAGTCCACCACTCTTTGGGAGTATGATTTATACGTTTAAGAGCTGTACTTACTCTATCCGCTTTTCTAATATTACCATCAAGATCTTTAACACTTATTGTACCATATTTAACAGCTGCCCACATATCAGAATATTTCGTATTTAAAAACTTATCATAATCATCTACTTGTAACCCGAGTCTTTCTCTCATTTTAAATATAGATCTAGCCGTGTTTTCAAAATCTCGCCAAGTATATACATAAGCTATATTGTTGTTAATTGCTACTGAAGGTCGCTTATGATTTATATAATGTTTTACATAATCTTTTGTGTTTAAAAAGTTCGTGCATATAAGAGCTGCTATATAATGTGTGCCAGTTCTTTGATGCCCAGTTATTGTTATATTTTTATATTTCATATACTTTTTCCCTTAATCTTCTACCCATAAATTCATAACTATGAAACTTCTCAACCCACATTCTAGTATCTTTTTTAATTTGAAGTAATTCATCATCAGTCATTTTTAAAAGTTTTATCATATGTTTTCTTATCTCTTTTAATGAATTTGCTACTCGTATTTCACATTTTCCAAATTCTTTTACATATCTTTTATGACTTATCATGTGACTTATAACTATTTTTCCTAATGCAGCCGCCTCTGGTGCTGCGACCCCCCATTCACCATATTTAGCTCCACGAGGACATTTTTTCGTTTTTAATATTGGTGTACAAGCGTCTATGTATATATCACATTTAGCAACTCGTTTCATATTTTCCTTCCAAGGAAGTCTATTTGAAGAAAAAATATATTCAAATTTATTACCAAATTCACTTCTCAAATTTTTCATTACTAAATTAATACCTTCACTAGTTTTAACTTCTGCATTAGATGGAAAATGACCTACAATTATCTTATCACTATGTCTTTTGTATACTGGGATAAGTCTATTGGTGTCTACACACGATGGAACCCACACTTCATTTTTAGCACCCAAATCCAACAAATCAGCTGTTTGTATTATTGTTTTTTCAGAAATGGGATTAAAAAGTTTATTTTTTACAGATGGATTTATTCTATAACGAGTTCCACCATGAAAGACAAAAATTCTTTTAGCTCTTTTATCTATGTGAAGATCAATATATTGACTATGCATAAATTGTATAATTTCAGCATGTCTCGCATAGCCTCTTATTTTTCTGAGTGAACACATGGCAGCGTGATATGGAATACATGATAAATTAGGAGGATTGAGTGTAACAGCTGTAGCATCCACACCCACTGATCTCAAACTCTCTTGATACTTATAAGCCATATTAGCCCAATCATATCCAGCGACAAGTAAAATTTTCATATTGTTAATTCCCTCTCAACTATTTTTGTAAATTGTTTAACTCGTCTTGAACAACTATGATATTTTCTTACCATCTCCATTCCATTCCTTGCTATAGTGTTTCGCTCTTTATCGTGTTTTAAATAGTATAATAATTTCTTCTTCATATCACCCAAACCATTATATAATATTAAATGCTTCCCTTGTTTAAATCCCTGGATATCTAAATCTTCCGTTTCATCAGAAAGCACCATTGCACCACAGGCCATTGCTTCGGTAAATTTCATAGAGAGTCTTTTATTCAGACCTCCACTCATAACAAATATTTTGGATTGATTTAATTTTATAATATAATTATTATGAAGAACCCTTTTTGTAAAAGATTTTACATTCATACGATTTAAAATATTTTGAACCTTTAGTCTGTTTGGGTAAATATTTATTTGTGAACTATAAACTGCCATAGCATCAATTGTTCTTTTTAGGCTCATATCCCTATATTTTTTAATGTCCACTGAAAAGGGGAGAATAAAAACTTTTTCTAAACCTAAAGACGCCTTCAATACATCTACATTAGATTGAGATGAAAAGAAAACCAAATCTGGTTTATTTATCATTATTAATTTATCAATGTTTTTAGTGTTTGCATGCATTGTATACTTCGGTAAATTGATGGCGTAATCTATCTGAAAATGAACTTTTGGAATATCTGTTATTGCACCCAATCCCTTAAAACATTTACTATATTTTACCTCATATGTAAAAATGATATCGAATTTTTTTCCTAATCTTTTTAAGATCTGTTTCACATTTAAATTACTATCATATCCTGGATACCCTGGACCATAAAAAGTTACATCATGATGTTTTGCAAATTCGTTTTTAAATAATTGATGACCCCAATTTGGTCTTGTTATATAATTTGGATTTAGAAGTAAAATTCTCATTTATTTTACTCCTTCCTTTTGATGTTTTATTGCAAAAACAAGTCTGCCGTTTTTTCCAAATTGTTCAACCACTCTATATTTTTTATTAAATAACTTTATAAACTCTTTTGCTGGAGCCGCAAAGCAATCAGCGGAATCAATCTTTACAGTATTTGTTGACATCCAGTGAATAAAACAAACCCCCACTCCCTGCTTAATACATTTCATCCAAGCGTCTAAACATTTTTCTGGGTCATAAGAATGATCAAATGAATTACTATAAATAAAATCGACTTTATTTATCCATTTATCTTTTATGTTATGAAAATCCCATTCAATTGTATTTGCGAAGTCACTTGCAGATGGGGCAATGTCGGTGCCCAATACATTAATTCCCAACAACTTTCTGAATTGCTGTACTTCCCATGCATTTCTTACACCATGACATAATCCGAAAGAGGCCTTGGGTACATACTTTCTTATTTTTTTTGAAATTAATTGTAACTCATGTATCTTGACCCAAACGTGTTTTATCTTTTTCGTATTCTTAGCAATTTGAGCTTTTTTATATTCCTTGTAGTTTTTATGCTTGTAAAGCGGCATGTTTTACCTCTTTTCCTTTTCATATAAATCGCTTATATTTTTTTCCTTCAGATGTCAATTTCAATTCTAATTTATTTGTAGCACTTCTTACCATAAACGGTTTCAATCGTGGATGAATATTTTGTCCCAACCAAAACTCTGCTACAAAACCTATATCAAAAGTTCTTCCACCAAGCTCTTTTATTCTCCCTGAATAAAGTCTCCCAAGCTCTCCAGCGGCAACCAAAAACATATCGTAAGTGTTTGCTTTTTGTTCTATATATTTCATAACTTCTTCATAAGAATTTGTATATTGATCTTCGAAATGCCCAACAATAGTAAACACATCTACATTATATCCAGCTAAACTTAATACATTTTTTACTTCGGGTTTAGCTGTAATCATACAAATTCTTTTGCCCCTCATAACATCTAATATATTCTTCCATCCATCAACACGCAAAATCGATAAATAATTACTTTCTGGATTACAATAATTATAATTTTCAAATTCCAATCGACCATATAAATCTTCCCACATGTGCATTCTGTCTTTCGTTTTCTTAGACATTCCCATCTCTGGATTTCTTAATCTAGGCCAAAATCGCCCGTCAAAATACATCTCTTGTGAATCTATATAATCGGCTTTCTGTGCCGCTGAAACCCATTTTTCTATCATCATTGGGAACTTGAGTAAAGAAATACCTTCTCTTTTAGAAATTTCCATAATTTGCATCATATCATTATATAGGTAACTATGAATACATTTTATAGCACCATCCCCGAAACGTATTAAACAGAATGGACTCTTCTCTTTGATGGACGAATCCAAATGTGTAAGTATATTACGAATTTTATGTATGTAATTCATAGCCCGCTTCACCATCTTTTATTTGTTCAATTATTCTGACAAGCTTTGTCATGTTCTTAGCTCGATCACCAATCTCATGCAATCGCTCCATAACTCCTAATCCATATCGTCTTCGAAGATTTGAGTTAATAAACATGTGTTCCACACCCGCAGCAAATGATTGAAGAATATTTGCTGTAACCAATCCAGTTTTTCGATGTATAACATAGTCTTGTGTACCGGAAAGTGGTGCATTAGTTACAACTGAAGGACAAGCTGTTAGTCCAGCTTCAGCTGGGGGTAAATGCAACCCCTCTGACATTGTTGGGGTCATCCAGATATCAACATAATTATAAAAATCATTTTTCTCTTCCATAGTTGGCTGTTGAACATATCTATCAATCGACGCGTCGTTAGGTTTAGATTCTGATCCCATCAACCAAAAATTAAATTTGTATCCCTGTTCTCTCAAATACCGAACGGTATTAAATAACCATTGTGTGCGTTTTCTTTTACCATGTATTCCCGCTCGGTATAATCCCCCAATAATTGGAACGGGATTAAATTGTCGTATTGATCTCGGATATAACTGTTCGAAGTCATATCCAGGTCTAACAATATAAGAAGGACATTTATAATTAAGAATTTTATTATGCAAACATATACTATTGACAAGTTTTATGATCGGTTGTTTCAATATTTTTTTGACAATATCTCCTTCGGTCATCTGCCACGTTTCCCAAGCGCGTATCCATATAGCTTTCACACCACATCGTTTCGGAGCTTGTAATGTGGGTCCGACTGATTTATAACCTGTTGCTATAATTACATCAGAGTCTGGAATCTGTTTTTCATTTTTAATGATTATATGTTTGGGTTTTAAAACTTCCCATGTATTCTGATTTCTACCACTGTCGATGAAAGTAACCTCATGACCTAAATCATACAGTGCATTCCCAGATTTAATTAATGTCAGAGAACCACCGTTTGGACCTAAGCCGACTTTTCTCAAATCAAATATTATTTTCATTTTTTCCTTTTCTCATACTCTTTACAAAAAATGTTATTTCTAATTCTGGTTTTAAAACTATAGCTGGTGGTGTGTACATATCTTCACCATCAACCCAAACAGGTGATGGACAATCAGACAGACCATTTTTGGCTAATATTTCTTTAATCGAACTCATTATTTTTTCCTTGTTATCCATATTTCCATCTACTAATAAACTTTCAATGGATCTGACTGCCTTCTTCATTGAATCAAAATAATTATCCATTAGTTCACTCATTTTTTAATCCCTCCAAATATTTTAGCCCATCCCTCCAATCTTGACACCCTATAACTGTAGAACCATATGGGTTGATTGGGTTGAGATATTGAGCATCAATAAATTCTCTCGATGTTATTAAAGGCTTTCTTAGAAGTATTGAAAGTCGACCGACTAAATCATCCATATCAGAAACTACGCAATCACACAAACGTATAAATTCAATTAATGTACCAAGCATAGATGCGCCATCTATGTTTTTTAAAAATGTGGCGTCTTCGAAAAAATAAGAAATTGGGAATATAACATATTGTTTATACCTGCATGTTTTTTCAACAGTGTCGGACAGAATAATATTTTGACAGTTTGTTGCTATATCCTCTGCTACAAATCTATTTTTATTTCTTGGTTTAAAATTAAAATCTACTTCTTTCCTTGGGTAGTACCATTTTAAATCTGCCAGATGTGTTGATATATGAGGATAAAAATGATCGTGTATTTTAAACTTATCTTTATATTTAAATGAAATTCTTCGAACAATCTCATCGAATACATTAACCCTCATATTCTTACACCCGAACTTATATGGAACCACTTCATAACCGATTGGTAATTTTACTAGTGTCGTCGCATAATTCCCATACAAATCAAAATTATCTTCTCTTGTTAAAACGATTATCTTATTCTTCGGGTTTTGCTTTCTTAGAAAAATTGCATGACCCACAAAATAATTTAACTCATAAATTGTTTCACCAACAAAAGGTCCAAAGAGATAATTCATCTTAGACTGCATGCTTTTCAGACTTCAATTCTAGATTAGAAGCTTTTAGAGCATCTTTCAATGCTTTATTTTCAGCAGTCATCATCTTAATATGATTTATAGAACCACGAAGAAACTGTAAAAATTCTTTTGGTTTGAAACCTGATGGTATGGAATCTCGTTTCGAGTCCAGTTCTAACAACTCCATTTGGTATTTCTCAAAATACATAAGATTCTGAGTCAACCAAGAATTACTTTCATAAACTGCGATTTGTGTTTGATCAATCATTTTGTTTTCTCCTTCTGTTGAAGCTTTTGTTTGAATTTTTTAAATATAACTTTCGGATCGATATTGAACTTATGATCATCGATGAAGGTTACAGGCGTCTTATGAACATTGTATGTTAGTGTATGTAAAGCTTTTTGGTTGCCAAATTCCAATGCTTCAACTCCATACAACAATGATATATTTGGTATTGCACTCTGTGAACCAAGTGTAAAAAATGTTTTAGACATGGTAGCCAACAAAATTCCAGCAAGCGATGAGTCCGAGTCAAGCTGGATGTCGTTGAGATCGTAAAATCTCTTTTGTTTATCTGGTATATATTCACCACCCTTTCCACATAATATGAAATTAAAATGACTCATTAAATATTTATCATCAGCTACCATGTTAAGTAGGTCTTTCCAATGTGGCCAGTTTCTTTTTAGATCACCCCTATATCGTGGTGAGATAATCACAAGGGGTTTATCCTTTGGGAGATATTCCTCAACTAGCTCCTGGTTTCTTTCTCTGGGATGCCATTCATATAACATCTTTTTCTTTGGGTATTGATTCTTATTACAGTATACTGCCTTTTTAATATCTGGATATACGTGTTCCAAGATATTATATCTTTTACTATATTTCTTTTTGAAGATGTTTGCTATCTCCAGGTATTGGTCACGCTTCATTCCGGTGAGCGTATAACAATTTGGCCACCACGTTTTATAATCGTTGGGTATTTGTAATGGAACCAGTATGTTTGCCATCTTTCCATATAGATCAAAGCGTTCTTCTCTGGTTAAAATAATATATTTAACTTTTCTATTTTTATATTGCTTTCTTCTATAACATGGAAGTAGTGGTGCAAAACGAAAGAGCTCCCAAAAAAACTCAGCAACAACAGGTCCCATTAAGACAGCATCTTCTTTCATTTACCACTCTCTCAGTATTGCATCATCATTAATACAAGTCTTATAAAACTCATCAAATGATACAGAATCTATTTTATCTTCTTGCTCTGCAAATTTAATTCCATCTAACTTTTGTTTCAGAGGCGCGTGTGCTTGTTTGGTCAATCTATTACAGACCGAACCAGTTTTTCCCCCCGCATGGATTGCCAATTTTGGTTTCATACCCAAAATATATTCTTTTCCATTCGTAACTCGATCACACATCGTCCATGTGATTTGATCATGTTGTTTCGCCTTTCCAACCAATTGTTTCATTGGAAGAAACCCAACATCACTAAAAAAGTTTGGTCTAACGGACCAGAATCCCGAGCCTCCTAGTTTACCTAACCGACCCCACAATTTATCTTGTATAATCTGTACAGTTGATACGGTATGTTTGATGCCGCCTGGAAGTGATCCAACAATTTTTATATTTTTCATCTTATTTTTTGTAATAGTTTTCCAGGTTGTTTTAAGTCTCAAGTCCCATTTTGGCAATACCAAAACGTCATTATCTAAACACAGAAGAAAGTCGTATTTTTCTCTCTCTGGGTCCATCTCATGATCCATACCAAACATATTCCATGCAGCGGCTTTACTAAATGCATTGTAGGTACTTTCATCTGTATTAAAGACCACCTTACTGGCATCACCCTTTTCATATAATTTACGGAAATAATTCCAGTGCTCCTCAACCCTATAACTTGTTTGATTATTATAAACGTGAAGATGATATGGGAGCTCTGTATGACGTTTTAAAGCTTCGATACATTTTTTCGTTATAGCTAACCTGTTGCGAACACTAAGAAATATCTTTATCATTTTTTAATTCTCCTTCATCGATATTAATCTCTTACCCCATCGTATTCATCATATCCGTTATCTCTTAGATCGTTACCATCAGATACCACTTTTTCCGACTTAACATATGATGCCCCCAATTCAATATTTTTTTCACACATGCTAGTCGTTATTGGTACACTTTCATCCCAAAACTGTCTAGTTTTCTTCTCCACATAATCTTTGAGCTCACCTGATTTTTCAAAAACTTTTAGATCTTTAATTTCTGTTAATACTTCAGCCCATCCAGCAAGAAACTCCCAACGACATTTGAGCGCTTCCAACTCTCTATTAATACGCTTTGTCATTTTTTCATATTCTTTATTCACTGTCTCAACTCCTTTTCTAATTTTTCAACATATCTAAATAATCGATATGAGCTTTTAACCACTTCTTCAAGAAGACCTTTCGGCATCAGTATTAAAGGTGATAGTTTTACATTGGCCTTTAAATATTTGTTTACTGCATCAATCTGTTCCTTTAATATTTTGCCAGATTTTCCAGGTCTATCATCTATAACATTTACATCTATACCATATACCATTTTAAGGATAGAGTTTGTTTGCATTTCTGGTGTTCTCAATTCTCGTTTAAAATTTTCTGATCCTGGTCCATTGTCATGCCAATCAGAATAACTTTCATCTTTACTCATTTCATAAATGAATTTATCTTTTGAACATTTTGGTCCACAAGTACCATCATCCAATTCTATATCAATCATGTATGGTCTTTCACAAATTACACAAGATGCTAAATTAGTTCCTTTACCCATTACTTACACCTCTCTAATAAAGCTTCATAGCGATCTACAACTTCATCAGTATTTATTTCATCATAACAAGGTGAGAATCCATCAGCTGCTGCTTGGTTACATGGTCTCTGTCCGTGTAGAAAACATGGCGTACAGCTCCTCTTAGAATCAATCCAGTCCATTTTCTTATACGTTTTAAATCGAATGTGTCCTGGAAATGGTCCCATAATACCAACTGCTGGGACATCAACAGAAGCTGCAATATGATTCATTGCAGAATCCGTAGCAACCACCCCTTCAGCCAAAGAAATGATAGCAATAGAATGAGCAATGTCTGAAGACATTGAACAAAAGTTGTGAACCATATCATTACGATAAATCGTTTTAATAAAATCATCAATCTTTTCACTCTGTCTTGGGTTATCGGTTAAAAGAACGTGGTGACCCTTTGCTGTAAGTTTATTCACCAAACCCATCCAAAATCCAGGACGTGGAGAACGAATAGGAGAACTTGCTCGGAGTTGCATTACAACAAACTTCTTTTCAGGTACATTCCAATCACTCAAAATACCTTTACATTTTTCAACAAGCTCTGGTTTTGGCAACTGTACAGGCACTAACAATTCATCTGGAAGATCAAGACCCATCCATGTACTGAAAAGATTGTATGCGTTATCAGTTTGAGCTTGACGGCAACGCTCAATAACACCCTCAAATAATACGTGATAGTTTGCTTTGATAAGTTTAGAAAGGGAAAATGGAAGATCTAAAACTTCATCAACACAATCCCAAGTTTCAACCATTGGTTGATATTGCGGACCACACCCAAATGAAATATGGCATGTGGGATATTTTTCTTTCAGGTATCGTAGATTTGGTTGGATGAATAGTAGATCGCCTATACCACCAGTTCTGAAAACCAGGATACTTTTATCATCCAAGTTCTGGCCTATGTAAGGACGATATACATTCTGAAATTTTGGACCACAAGGCTTTAAAAGTTTTCTCTTACTACCTGGATCTTTCTGTAGTTGTTGAAATACGCCAAGGCCCATTATATATTTTACTTTCTTTCTAAGCCATTGCTCTTTAAAATAATTCTGAACAAAACTACAGCTGAACGTTGCTTGTGCTGTTATAATGTTTGGGGGATTTTGTCGAAGCTCTTTTAGAGTATCAACAGTATGCACATTATCCAGTTTCAAACCCAACTGATGAACTGTATATCCAGTTAGTTTTTTCATATTCTTTGGGGCAACATCTGGCTCCCAAAAACTTCCATTTTGTTGCTCAGTATTTAAATTCAAATTCATTCTCAATTCCCTTTCGATTTAATTTACTTTTTGTTATCTTTTTTAAAAATTGTTCTCTATTTCTTTTTTGTATTATCTGTCTTGCCTGTTGTCGCTCCAGATTTCTGTTTATTTTTCAACAGGTGACCAATTCCACCACCCTGTCTTGCAGCCGTACGAACACGAGCCTTATATTTGGCCTGAATTCTTTCCTTGAATTTCATCCATTTGTCCTTAAACTTTTTGAATTTCTTGTATAAAGGATCATTCACAGATTTTGCATATTGTACAGATAGACTACCAGTAGCTCGATCAATTTTCGTCTGGCGTGTGACTCGGGTCATGGTTGTTCGTTTGGTTGAGGCTTCATCCAAAACTTCTTTCTGAATTTCTTTCTTAATCATTGAAAGAACATCAGTAAACTCAGCAAATTCCATGATAAAATCTTCGAAAATTTCATCAGCCCAATCTATATCTTCGTTAACTTTTTCGTCGTCACTTTTCCAGTGTTTATCAATTTGATTGAAGAACTCTGATCTCTTTTCCTTTGGAAGATCACTGATATTCTGAACACCATGATCCTTCAACATTTTATTGAAGTGTGCTTGATACGCAGCTTTATCACCCGATTCCTGGGCTTCTGTGACTGAAACATCATCTTCAGTTTCCTCTTCTTTATGAAGTGTGTCAACAGCAATATCACCCCTGAGCCGCTTTAAAAGATCATCTGCATCTTGTGTTGGATAGTTCTTTAGTTGATTTTCAACTTCGTCTAAAGGAGTCCCCAACACCTTATGACGATACATGACCTCAAATAACATTATAGTTTTAATCGATTGCATATTCTTATTCCCCCTGTTTTATAGCCTTACTAACTAATATCTCAGCTTTTATATCTCTTGCTCTACCTTTTGAAGTATCTATTCGGTCTCTATAAACTCTGATCATTCGACCAACTGCTCTCCGACATGCAGAAGGATCATCAGCATACTGACATTTACCAACAACTCCACCAAGTTTAGAAATTGCGTCTTTTAGGATAGCTTGATGACAATTTTCTTTACACAACTTTCTTTGTGATGCATTTGGGTTGTCTTTACACCGTTTACCATAACAACCAGCAACCCCATCATCCTTCTCCCCGCGAATATTACGAATGGAGACATGATAATTTAATTTTAACTCATTAAGATTATCCATATTTACCCCTGTTATATATGAGCATCTACAGGCTTTCCATTTTTATTAAACCTAACAACAATGGAATGATCTTCAAACATATTTGTATTAAAGAATAAATCCCACCCAGATGCTTGAAAATTTATACCACTTGGTTTCATATTGGCAGAAAATGTTTGTGGAGATGCTTTTCCATCCCATGATCTTTTATATATTGGATATAATTTTTTAACTGCAAATTGTTTACCAGTTCTATATGACGCCATGATCTTTTTTACATCTTGTGGGGATGGATTTCCACCCACTGAAATATTAAAACCACCAAGTCTAATAATTTTCTTTTCCAAAAGAGTTGATATATAACTCTCCAACATTTTATCATAAAGATCCATTTGTCATTCCTCCTTATTTATTTTTTATATCAGCTATTGTCCTAATCAAAAGTCCATTGGATACAGCGGTTAGTGGGTTCTTTGCTCTACGAACTTCCGAAATTTCAAATGGGAGTTCATATTTATTTAATGTCTCGGTGAACAGTTTAACGAAACCTTTTGGCATACTTGTACCACCTGAAACCACAATCGGAATTTCATCATCAATTTCGATATCAACTTTGTCATCAAATTCTTTAATGATCTTTTCAATTGTATATTCGATCAATGCTTTATGATAATAATATAAAGCTTCAAGAACCCTTTTATATTTCTTTTTATTCGTTGGAAGTTCAACACTCCCGTCTAACTGCATGTATCTTTCTTTTAAATTTGTGACTCGATTGGGGATCATATTTAGATCTTTAGCGACATAGTGGTCAATCCAATCCCCACCTCGAGCTGTAGAGAATGTAAGTGCTTCGATTCCTTTAAAGCTAACAGCTACATTACTCATACCAGCCCCAAAGCTGATTCCAATACCACTGAACGATTCAGCAGCACATTCAGAATATATAATAGCCATTGCTTCATTAATAGCCTTATGATTAACACCAATGCTGTGTAAAATTCTGGCAAACACGTTCTCATGAAACGTAACAGAACGATCACCATCGATAGCTTCAGCTGGAATTGAATATGAACAAAAGACATCTTTGTCTTTTATGTCTCCGATCAAATCCTTTATCATTAATGCTAATACATCGGCTGCATCCATTTCTTTGGATGAGATGAGACCTTTTTCCATCGGTCTCGAAACTTGTTTACCAAACATGTTGGCAAAATCAAATGCATCCGAACCAATAATATATGTATCACCATCTGGTCCTTCTACATAATTGATCTTACTCAATTGGTTTAAAATATCATCTTTATCAACTGTTAAGAATACGTTTCGCGTAATCTTCACTTCATCTGAGTCGCTTCGACTAGAACATAAATTCATCGTTCCCACGTCGAGGCCGATTGCTAATGTCTTTTCATCACTCATATTAATTCACCTTTTCCTTCTTTTATTTAAACTGTAAAAGCTAATTTCTTATGTTTCTCTTTGTAACGTTCGTATTTATTTTGTGCTTCAGCAGCTTTACTTTTATATTTTTTAACCATTTCTTTTTTCTTTTCTTCACAACTCGCATCTCCACTACACTTTATCTTTGCT
>Ga0307380_10001724_pt1 | contig 31715 bp, 22 predicted proteins | sample UN3MG_FD_202239 | JGI IMG/M metagenome (GOLD analysis project Ga0307380, IMG submission 202239) | Soil microbial communities from Risofladan, Vaasa, Finland - UN-3 | ecosystem: Environmental > Terrestrial > Soil > Coastal area > Acid sulfate soil | place: Finland: Risofladan, Vaasa | collected...
GGGTCACATCTTCATTTGGCACATAGCCGCCATGTGCGAAATGAAGATGTGACCCCGCGCCTCGGTGCCTCAGCCCCGTTCTCGCGGCGGCCGCTCACGGCTGCGCCGGGAGCTGCGCCGCGCGGCGGAAGATGTGGACGCCCTCGGCGCCGCTGTCGAACGTCTCGACGGGGCGGAAGGCGTGCCAGAACAGCTCGGGGCGCGTGGTGTCGCGCCAGTAGTTGGGCAGCGTCTCGGCGGTGTAGTAGCGCAGGCCCTTCTGCCGCCAACCCTCGAGGACCTTGCGAAGCGGTCCCACCACCGGGCCGAAGGCGATGATGTAGTCGGGCGGCACCCGGTCCTTGAAATGGATGTCGGGCAGGCCGCGGAACTGCTCGTGCGGCGGGTCGCTGAGCTGCCAGGCGTAGACGGCCTTCGGCGCGTGGAACATCAGCGGCGACACGGCGTACTCGGGCAGCACCCACACGCTCGCGCCGTCCGCGACGTAGTCGTTGACCCACGCGGCGGCGGCCCCGTAGGCCGTCTCGCGCGGGTGGGCCAGCTCGCCGACGTATTCGGCGATGGTCGAGCGCGGTGGGTCGCCCCACAGCGGCGCCCCGTGCAGCAGGTTCGTGCCGAATGCCACGATGGCGAGGAGGTCGGCCGCCGCGGGCAGCCGTCGCGTCAGAGTCCGCAGGGAACGCACGCCCAGGATGACGCACAGGGGGATCAAGGGCACGAGGTAGCGCACGTCGGCCGCGTCGGTGACGCCCACGGGCTGTGGCGAGAGGAGCGTGGCCGCCACCACGTACGCGAGCAGTGCAGCGAAGCCACGCAGGAGCCAGAGATCGCCCTGGGTCCCGCAACCCCTCTCCCTCCCAGGGAGAGGGCAGGGTGAGGGTCGGACCGTGGTTCCACCCTCCCCCTTCCCCCTCCCTGAGAGGGAGGGGGGTTGGGAGACCGTCGCGCGTCGTGCGGGCCAACCCAGCCGACCCGCGAGGTAGAGCAGCGGCGCGGCGAGGAGGAGCAGCCCGACGCCGAACTCGCAGCGGTTCAGGTCGCGCAGGTTCCACCAGAGTAGCGTCGCCTTGTCGGCGAGCCACGAGGCGCTCTCGTGGGGCACCACGGCCTTGCCGAGGGGGTTCCACACGCTGACGATGAGCGCGCCCAGGATGAGCTGCGGGGCGAAGAGCAGCAGGAGGTCGCGCCGCGAGAAGCGGCGGCGCATGCGGCCCCAGGCCAGGTAGTCCACGGCGGCGCAGGCGTAGAAGGCGGCGTAGTTGATGTAGTTCGTCGCCAGCAGACACACCGACACCGCGGCCATCGCCGCCAGACCGCGCCGGCTGCCATTCCAGTGCAGATAGAGGTAGGCGAGCGCGGTCGAGCACAGCATGGCCAGGGAGTAGTACCGGCACTGGCGCGAGTAGAGCATCAGCGACACGTTGCCCAGGACCGCGATGGCGAGGACGAGCCACGTGAGGCGGCTCGCCCGCTCACGCCAGGCCCAGCGCACCATCAGGGCGATGGTGGCCAGGCCGCAGAGGGCGAACGGCAGGCGGCCCGCGAGCGCGTGGTCGCCCAGGAGGCCGAGAAACGGGGCCGCCACGTAGTAGGCCAGGGGCGGGTCGAAGCGGTGGCGGAGGTTCTCCAGCGCCGCGCCGCCCTGGAACGCGATGACGTTGTGCCCGAGGACAGCGTGGGTGTCACCCGTCCGCCACACGCTCTTGGCCAGGAGCGCCGTGTACGCCTCGTCGTTCCAGAAGGCGTAATGCCCGAGGTGGGTGAAGATGAGCGCGGCGCTGCCTGCCAGGATCGCCGCCGCGATGACAGCCTCGGCACGCCTCATCTCACGTCCCCCGTTGCACACGCGGCCCCGTCACGGCATAATGATGGCAGGTTGGTGCAACGCCGTCAAGACAGGACGCGGCCTGCTCACCAGGCGAGTTGCCATGCGACTAGCTCCCAGATGCCTTCTGCTCTGCCTGCTCCTCGCCGGCTGTGCGGCACCCGCGCAGCAGGACACGTGGAAGGGCGTCGAGCGCATCGTGGCCGTCGGCGACGTCCACGGCGACTTCGAGCAGTTCGTCAAGGCCCTCCACGCCGCCGGCGTGGTGGACGAGCGGAACGACTGGGCGGCCGGCAAGACGCATCTCGTGCAGACCGGGGACGTGTTCGACCGCGGCCCGGACTCCCGCAAGGCGATGGACCTGTTGATGAAGCTCGAGGCCCAGGCTGCGAAGGCGGGCGGCGCCGTCCACGCCCTCATCGGCAACCACGAGGCGATGGTGCTGGCGGACGTCTGGTTCTACCTCCACCCCGGCGAGATCAAGGCGTTCGGCACTAAGGACGACTTCCGCAAGGCGATGAGCGCCGAGGGCGTCTACGGCAAGTGGATTCGCAGCCACAACGCCGTCATCCAGATCAACGACGTGCTCTTCGCCCACGCCGGCCTCCTGCCCGAGTGCGCCCGCCTGTCGCTCGGCCAGATCAACGACACGATCCGCAAGGAGCTGGGGAAGGAGGACGAGGAGGGGCTGGCCATGAGCGACACCGGCCCGCTGTGGACCCGCTTTCTGGCCCTGGGCGACGAGGATGAGGTCGCCAAGGCGCTCGACGAAGTGTTCAGCAAGTACGGGGCGAACCGGATGGTCGTCGGCCACACTGTCTCGACTGATGGCGTCACGGTCCGGGCCGGCGGCCGGCTGATTCGGGTGGACGTTGGGATGTGCGGACACTACGGCAGCCGCCCCCCCGCCTGCCTCGTCATCGAGAAGGGCGTCTTCTACGAAGCCACGCATTCCAAGGGGAAGCGCAAGCTCGACCTGGAGCGCGCCAGCCCCGCCCCGCCCGTGAAGGCCAGGAAGGCGGGTTGACGTTCTTTTCCTGCCCCCCCCCTGCTGGGAGGGCGATGTAGTCAGGAGACGGAGAGGCCGGCCTTCCGGGCGCGTTGGGCGATTGCCTCGAGGCGGGCGGCGTCCTGGGGCTCGCGCGCAACCTCGAAGCGCAGGCCGAGCCACTCGTACTTGGCCGCCGAGGCGGGGTTGAAGGGGAGGAACTCCACGCACCTCAACCCGCTGTCGCCCAGAAAGGCATAGAGGCTGCTCAGGTTCACCTCGGTGTCCGTGATGCCGGGGATGAGGGGTATGCGCACGATGACGTTCCGCCCGGCCAGCCGCTTGGCGTTGTGGAGAATCCGGCGGTTGGGGGCGCCTGTCCAGCGGCGGTGCTCCGCATCGTCCATCAGCTTCAGGTCGTAGAGCACGAGGTCGCTCCGCGCCGCCAGCCGCTCCAGGGCCTCCCAGGGGCAGGCGCCGCACGTCTCGATCGCCGTGTGAATGCCGCGTTCCTGGCAGCCGGCGAGCACGGCCTCGGCGAAGTCCCTCTGGCCCGTCACCTCGCCGCCGGTCAGCGTCACCCCGCCGCCCGAGTGCGCGAAGAAGGGCTTGAGGCGCTCGGCCTTGGCGACGACCGACTCGGCGGTCACGCGAACGCCCTTGACGGCCAGCGCGCCCGACGGGCAGGCCTCGACGCATTGGCCGCAGACGACGCACCTCTCGCGGTCGAGCGTGTGACGCCCGCCGGCCAGGGAGTGCACGCCTTGCGGGCAGACTGCCCCGCAGCGGCCACACAGCACGCAGCGGTCTCGCAGGAAGATCACCTCGGGCTCGGGGCGGATCGACTCGGGGCTGTGGCACCAGCGGCAGGCGAGCGGGCAGCCCTTGAGATACACGGCCATGCGAATGCCGGGGCCGTCGTGCACCGCGAAGGTGTCGAGGTCGAAGATGAGCCCTTCGGCGGCGCTCACGGACGGGCCTCCTGGCGGCGGATGTGGTGCTCCTGCTGCTCGCGGCTGAGCATGGTGAAGTAGGCGCACCAGCCGCCCATGCGCACGCGGAGCGAGCGATGGCGATCGGACTCGCGCTGCGCGGCGCGCAACTCCTCGGTGTCGGCCACGGTGAGGGTCATCATCGAGCCCCCCGTGTCCACGAAGCTGCGGACGAGTGCGGCCATGCGCCCCGTGCCCTCGTCGCCCTCGACCAGGCGCCGCGCCAGCCGCAGGTCGAGCGGGCCGCCGGCGGGCAAGCGCTCGTGGTGCATCTTGGCGTAGGAGAGGATGGCGCTGGGGAGGCCGTCGAGGTCGCGGCCGAGCGCGGGCGAGAAGTTCGAGGAAACCGGCTCGCCGGCGAGCCGCCCGTCGGGCGACGCGCCCAGCCCCTCGCCGATGCCGATGTACCACGAGAAGGTGGCGACGCCGGCGGGGAAGAGCACCCTGGCGCGATGGGTCGCGGCGTGGCAGGCGACCCCTTCGGTGAAGGCAGCAATGACTTCGCGGCCGAGCGCGTCGGCGCGCTCGTCGTCGTTGCCGTACTTGGGGGCGTCGAGGAGTTTCTTCCGCAGCGGCTCGTGGCCGACGAAGTTCGCGGCGAGCGCGTCGCACAGCTCGGCCATCGTGGCCGCGTTGTGCTCGAAGACGACCGTCTTGATCGCCACCAGCGAGTCAATGGCGTGCGCGGCGCTCTCGGCGAGCATGCCAAAGGTGCGGTACCTCGAGCCGCCCGCCGTCATGTCGCGCCGCGACGCGATCGCCCCGTCCATCAGCGCGCTCAGCAGGGGCACGGGGGCGATCGTGCTGCGATCATTGCACGTCTCGGTGACGCTGCGCACGACGCGGCCGACCATCGCGTCCGCCTGAGCGGCGAAGGCGCGCCACACGTCGCCAAAGCTGGCAAAGCCGCGCGGGTCGCCCGTGTCGGGCGCGGCCTCGGAGCGGTCGCGGCCGAGCGCCCAGAGCAGGCACAGCATCAGGCTGAGGCGCTGGAACACGAAGTTCGTGCGGCCCGGGAGGATCACCTCCCAGCAGCCGTCGTTGGTGTAGTCGCGCGCGTCGGGGGTCGGGATGCCGAGGCGTTCGAGTGCGGGCACGAGCGCCTCGTCGTTGAAGAGCGCGGGCATGCCGCCACCGTCCTTGAGCACCTCGCAGGCGTGGCGGAGCAGGGCGTCGGGCGAGCCGCGGTGGACGCGCACCGTGAGCAGCGGGTTGGTCATCTCGTTGCGGCGATAGGCTTCGAGGAGGAGGAACGACAGGGGGTTGGTGCCGTCGTGGCCATCGGGCGTGAGGCCGCCGACGATGGTGTTCTGGAGCCAATGGTTCGTGGCGTCGAGGCCGTCGCGGCGGGTGCCGATCTGCGACGACGTGTAGTGGCGCGTGCGGCGGGCGGGATCAACAGGCTCGGGCTCGCGGGCGTCGGGGCGCTGGTCGTCGGTCGTCTTCGCCCGCTCGTTGAACTTCAGGCAGAAGCAGCCGACGAGTTCGAAGGCTTGGGCCATGTCGAGCCGGCCGGCGGCCAGGTCGGCCTCAAGCAGGGGCCAGGCATACTGGTCGAGGCGGCCCATCGCGTTGCCGTTCATCGTCGAGTGGAAGACCATGTGGAGCAGCCACACGCTCTGGAGGGCCTGCCAGAAGGTCAGCGCCGGCCCCGCCGGCGCCTGGCGCAGATTGGCCGCCATTTGGCGAATCTCTGCCGCGCGCAGCGGAGAAAAAAGACTCCCGGAGTCTTTTTCAGCGGCCGCAGCGTCGCATCGGGCGGCGAGGCGGGCCGCGAAGCCAATGACCGCGTCGAGGGCGATGGCGACAGAGTCGAGGAAGGCCGTCTCCTGCGGCGTCGTGGCGAGGGGCCGCTGGGCCTCGGCATCGGCCCGGATGCCGCGGAGGCCCTTGGCCAGCAGGGTCGGATAGTCGGGCACGACGTGGCCGAAGACGGAGTGGATGCTCAGGCCGCGCTGGCGCGCGGCGTCGCGCTCGGCGTCGGTCACGTAGTCGGGGAAGCCCCATTCGGCGTGGACGCGTGGCTCCTCGAGCGTCATCGAGCCGGCGAGGAGCTGGCCATCCCACAGGTCGGTGGGCATCTTGGAGAGCTTGAGGGCGATTGCCCGCGCCTTCCGGACGGCGAGCGGCTGGCCCATGAAGCGCTCGTCAATGCGCGCGGGGCAGTCCCAGCGAACGGGCGGCCGCTCCATCGCGTCGCGCACCCGCCGGCGCAGGTCCGCCAGGCGCGGGGTATCGGGAAGCGAAGAGAAATCCATAGGAGTGGCCCACGAATCACACGAATCACGCGAATGAAGAAACGGAGCAGACACGAAGCAGAAAGACTCGATTGGGGTTAGGAACAGAGAGCCGGGCGACCGTCGGGCATGAGGGCCCACCGGTGTCCGAACGTCCCCTACTTTGCCAGATCCCCTGCCTTGCCGGTGAGAATGATCCGTTCGTACTCCAGCTTCGGGTGGTGGCCGAAGTTGACGAGGATGCCGAGCTTCAGGCCTGTGGCGTTGAGGTAATTGAGCAATTGCGCGCGGTGTTCGTCGAGCAAGTGTGCCACGGCCTTGGCCTCGACGATGATCTTGCCGTAGCAGATGAGGTCGGGCTTGTACCGTTGCTTCAGCTCCCTGTCACGGTAATGGAGGATGATCTCCCTCTGGGCCTCGAACGGGATCCCCTGGTGCTCCAGCTCGATCTCGAGGCATTCCTGGTAGACGGGTTCGAGGAAGCCTGAGCCCTTCTCGTTGTACACGTTGAAGCAGGCGCCCATGAGCGCGTAGCTCTCGTCTGGATGGACAATCTCAGCCAAGGCCCTTCCTTTTCATCCCACGACAGCAGCGGGAAGAAGATCTGGGTCACGAATCACGCGAATCACACGAATGAGAGTGGAAAAGGGAAAGAGCATTGGGAAGCGCGGAAAGCCCTGCGGTCGGGCCCGGCCTCCACGCCTCCTACCCAAGTCTCTCTCTTCTCTTTGCTTCATTCGCGTCATTCGCGCGATTCGTGGGCCACTCTCTTCACTCTTTATAGGTCGTGATCTCCAGCTCGGGCAGCTTGTCCTTGGAGGGGGTGAAGCGGACGGTCCAGCCGTCGTCCACGCCGCGATTGGGCACGATGCGGAGGGCGAGGCCGTGCGGCTTCTCGCCGCCGATCCAGGTGCGGACCGCCTTCGTGACGTCAATCTCGTAGCGCAGCGGCGGGTCGAAGACCTTGTCGCGGCCCGCGCCCTGCTTGACGATGGCCGAGCCGACGTTGTCGCCGAGGCCCTTGAAGTCGTAGGGCTTGCCAGCCTCGAAGGGCGCCTTGAGGAGGACGGCGGCGGCCTCCATGTTCGCCTTGTCGTGGGCCTCGATGACATAGAAGGTGAGCTTGGCGGAGGCAAGATTCTTCGCCTCGGGCAGCTTCACGTCGTCCACGCCGATGAGCAGGATCCAAGCGGCGGGGCCGGCCGGGTCGTTGGGCTTGAGCCACTTGATGAAGTTGTGGGCGAAGACCTCGCCCTTCAGGTTCACGTAGGAGACGCGCTTGAGGGGGAAAGTAGTGGCCTTCGTCGGCACGTCGGCCCGGCTCGCGGGCTTCGCGGCGCCGATGAGCCACGGGTTGGGCGTTGTGGCGAGGACGTCGTTCGCGCCGACCGTCGGCGTGGAGGGCGGCGTGGGCGTGGCCATCGGCTCCTGGCCGGGCGCGAGCACCTCGCGTCGCAGCAAGACCATGCGCGGATACACGGGGTACTTGCCCTTGGGCGTGGGAATCGGGACCTCGAAGGTGTAGGGGAACTTGTCCACAATCTTCTGGACCACGATCGGCGTCTCGGCCCAGCTCGCGTAGTGCGCCCTGGCGACCTCGGCGCCCTTGTCGAAGACCTGCTCGTAGGAGCAGTTCCGCGATCCCAGGCAGTAGGCATAGGTGACAACGAGGCGGTTCTTGCCCAGCGCCTGCGGGTTCTCCGCCGTGATGGTCACCGTGTTCCTGCCCGGTGCAAGGAAGGGCAACGCCTCCTGGTTGTGCTGGACGATGCTCGTCAGTTCGAGGGCGGTGATGGGCTTGGTGAAGGTGACGCGGACGAGGTAGCGGTAGCTGCCCATTACGGACTTCGCGAAGTCCGTAATCTCCACCGCGGCCCAGGCCTTGCCGTCCTTCGAGACCTCGGCCTTCGCGTCGTCGCCCGTGAGCTTGCCACTTGCCTTCGCCACAATGTAGGGGCAGGCCATCTCGACGACGAAGCTGGCCGGCTTGGCGGCGTCCTTGGGCTTCAGCGCGCCGCCCTCACAGGCGACGTTGTCGGCCTGCTGGAGGCTGGCGAGGAAGGCGTCGTTGCGCAGGTCGGGCTTGAAGACGAGCGTGCCGTTCGACCAGGTCTGGCGTCGGTCCTTACCCGCGTAGGGCTCGAGCAGCGGCCCAATGGAGGCGCAGTTGCGGTAGTTCTTGTCGCCGCAGGAGTGGAAGGGCGCCTTGTCCTTGCCGTTGAAGTAGAAGGCGCCTTCGACCTTGTCCCAGTCGAGGGTGAGGGCGTAGCCGACGCCAAGGTTCACGGCGGTGTTGTAGCGGGCCTCGTCGAACTGGATGCTCGCCCAGCCGCGGGGGCTGCCGGCGTCGCGGTTCGCCTTGCAGCCGGCGATCACGCCGGGCAGCGAATCGCCGCACACGAGGAACGCGGGAGCCGTCCAGTTCGCCTTGTCGCCGAGGTATTCGAAGCGGTTGTCCTTCATGTACCACACTTTGCGGCCCTGGTCGAGGACGAAGGCGTCGCTGACGAGGGCGGGATTGGCCTTGATGTCCTGCTGCCCCGCGACGGTGCGGCCGCCGGAGGCGTTGGCGTCGGGCATCCAGCAGTAGAACTTCAGGAAGGTGTCGAAGTAGTGCCAGCGGCCGCCGTACTGGCACTCGACCGTGGTGTGGCCGGGCCAGCCGCGGTAGCGCCACTTGAAGCCCGCCTTCTCCCACACCGCGGCCAGCACGCTATGCTGTCCGCCGCAGAGGCCCCAGCCGTAGACGTTGATCATCTTGAGCGCGCCCAGGCCGCCCGGCTCGCCGGGATAGGCGTGGTGGTAGTAGAGATAGCGGCAGGCGTTGTAGATCGCGATCGCCTTCTCGTCATCCGTCTTGCACTCGCGGCTGATCGAGGCGACGAGCGCCTCGAGCGACGAGCAATCGGGCGCCTTGTCGCTCACGACCTTGATGTTGCCGAGCGGCTCGGCCCACACGGCGCCCGCGGCGACAACGAACACGGCGGCCAGCCATCGCGCTCCCATGGACTTCTCCTGTGCTCCGTGGAATGGCTCCCCGCGAGCATTGTATTCTCCGGCGGACGGGCATGCAAGCTCGCCGTGGGCTGAGGGTGCGGGCCGGAATTGCAGGTGGACTCACTCCCACGGGCGCGGAAAAGACACCCGCTGTCTTTTGTGCGAAGCACCCGCAGGGCCGTTCCGGCAAAAGACAGCGGGTGTCTTTTCCGCTTGTCTGGTCGCAGCGAGGATGTGCCCCCCACAATTCCGGCCCGCACCCCGGGCCGAGCCGGGGGCCGCACTGGCCGCTCTACGGGGGGGAGGAGCGACCGAGGTCGAGCATGCGCTCGGAGCCGACGTAGGAGGTGGTTGCCACGCGCTTGAGCTCGACGAGTTGCTGGACGAGTTGGCGGATCCGCACGCAGGCGTCGAGGGCGGCGCGCAGGCGCGGCGGCGTGGGGCCCTCGGTGCCGCAGGTGGACAGGACGAGTTCCAGGTTGCCCTGGGCGATGGTGAGGGGGTTGTTGATCTCGTGGGCGAGGGTGACTTGCATGGCGGTGATGGCGGCGAGTTGCCTGGTGCCGATGAGCTGGTCCAGGGCGCGCTTGAGGCGCAGGGCGGCGCGCACGCGCGCGAGCAGCTCGGTGTGCCGGATGGGCTTGGTCACGTAGTCGTCGGCGCCTGCGGCCAGCCCCCTGGCCAGATGCTCCTCTTCGCTGAGCGCGGTGACCAGGATGATGGGCACGTGGACGTTGCGGGGGCGCGCGCGGAACTGGCGGCACACCTCCAAGCCGTCCATGCCCGGCATCATCACGTCCAGGATGATGAGCGAGAGGTCGGGCGTGCTGTCGGCGATGCGGAGTGCCTCCTGGCCCTCCTGGGCAAGGAGCAGGCGATGGCCCTCGGTCCTCAACAGGAGGGCGAGAAGCCGGCGGGCGTCGGGGTGGTCGTCCACGATGAGGATCGTTGCCTGGGGCTCGGTTGGCTCAGCGTTGGGCACAGGGGTACTCCACGGTCTCGGGTGCAGCGGGTGAGTGGCTTCCCTGCCCCTGCTCGCCCAGGGGGCGGGCGGCGTGGGGCTGGGGCGCGGCCTCCAGGTGGCGCGCGACGGTGCGGAGCAGGTCGTCGGGGTCCACGGGCTTGGCCAGGTAGGCGTCGCAACCGGCCTGGCGGCACTTCGCCTCGTCGCCGGACATGGCGTGGGCCGTGAGGGCGATGATGGGCACGTGCGCGCCCCCAGCCGTCTCGCGGATGCGCCGGGTGGCCTCGAGGCCGTCCAGCACCGGCATCCCCACGTCCATCAGCACCAGGTCCACGTGCTGGCCCTGGGCGGCCTCGACGGCCTGCTGCCCGTTCTCGGCGAGGAGGACGCGGCAGCCTCGCTCCTCGAGGACGCGGCGGACGTAGCGGCGTCCCGTGGGTTCGTCCTCGGCGACCAGGATGGTGGCGGCGCGGGGTGGGGGCGGCGGGGCGCGGGGGGGCCCGGGCTCGGCCGCGTCGCGCACGGCGTCGAGCAGGGCGGCGACGCGCGCGACGACGCCGGGGATGTCGTCGGCCGACTTGCTGAGGATGGCGTCGTAGCGGCCGTTGAGGCGCGCCAGGTCGTCGGGCGAGAGGTCGTGTCCCGTGTTGATGATCACCGGCACGTCGCGCGTCCCCTCGCGCTGGCGCAGGGCCTCGAGGACCTCGAAGCCGTCCATTCCCGGCATCAGGAGGTCCAGGACCACCAGGTCGGCCGGCGCCCGGGCGTCCACCAGGGCGAGGCAGTCCGGCCCGCTGTCGGCGACCGCGACGCGATAGCCGGCCCGCGTGAGGACCCGCTGGAGGATCAGGCGCGTGGCGCGGTCGTCGTCCACCACCATCACGTTGCCGCCGGTGCCGAAGGAGCGTCGGAGCCGGTCGAGCTTGCGCACGAGCAGGTCGCCGTCAATCGGCTTCTCCACGTAGTCGAGCGCGCCGAGGCCGAAGGCCCTGCTCTGCTCGGGGAGGACGGAGCAGACGATGACGGGGACGTTCGCCAGCACCGGGTCGGCCTTCAGGCTCCTGAGGACATCGAAGCCGTCCATCACGGGGAGCATGAGGTCGAGAACGATGGCCAGGGGCAGGCGCACGCGGGCCGTGTCGAGCGCGGCGGCGCCATCGCGTGCGACGGCGCAGTTGTAGCCGGCCTTGCGCAGGATGGCGGTCGTGAGGCGGGCCGTCGTCGGGTCGTCCTCGACCACGAGCACGAAAGGCCCGTCGGCGTCCGGCGGGGCCGTGGCGGGCGTGGGCGCGGGGGTCGGCGGCATCCTGGGGGTGGATGCTTCGGCCGCCGCGGCCGCGCCGGCCAGGTGAGTGCGGATGGTGAAGTGGAACGTGCTGCCCTGGCCAGGGGAGCTCTCGACCCAGATCCGCCCGCCGAGCAGCTCGGCGAGGCGACGCGAGATGGTGAGGCCGAGGCCCGTGCCGCCATGCTTGCGCGTCGTGGAGCCGTCGCCCTGGACGAATGCCTCGAAGATCGCCTCCTGCCGGTCGAGGGGGATGCCGATGCCGGTGTCGGCCACGGCGAAGTGGAGGCACTCGTCGTCGCCCTCGGCCGGCTCGGCGGGGGCCACGGTGACCGTGACGGAGCCCGAGTCGGTGAACTTCACGGCGTTGCCGACGAGGTTGACGAGGATCTGGCGCAGGCGGACGGGGTCGGTGGTCACGGCCGCGGGGGTGCACGGGTCCACCGCCACGGCGAGGCGGAGCCCCTTCTCGGCCGCGCGCGGCTCGAGGAGGTTGCACGCGCCGCGCGCCACGGCCGCAACGTCCACCACCTCGGGCGAGGGCTGCACCCGTTTCGCCTCGATCTTCGAGAGATCGAGGATGTCGTTGATCAAGGTCAACAGGTCGTTGCCGCTGCGGCAGATGGTCTCGACGCAGCCGCGCTGGTCCGCGGTGAGCGGCTCGCGCAACAGGAGCTTGGCGAAGCCGAGGATGGCGTTCATGGGCGTGCGGATTTCGTGGGACATGTTGGCGAGGAACTCGCTCTTGGCCCGGCTGGCGGCCTCGGCGGCGGCCCGCGCACTCTCGAGGTCGTCCACCATGTTCAGCAGGGCCTTCCGCGCGGAGGCGAGCTCTTCGGCCCGACGGGCCAGCTCGGTGATGTCCACGTTGACCTCGGCCACCAGCCACTCGCCGCTCTCGTCCTGGAACGGGATCGTGGTCACCTGAATGCGCCGGTTGTTCTCCCGGACGAGGGTTTCCTCGGTGACGATGGTGCTCCGGGTCTCCAGCGCCCTGGGGATGCCGCAGCCCGGGCAGGGCTCGCCGAGGCCCATGAAGTACTCGTGGCACTTCCTGCCGGCCCAGTCCCCGTAGATCTTCGCCCAGGCCGGGTCCACGTAGCGGAGGTTGAACTGGCCGTCGATCATGTCGAGGCCCGTCTTCGTGGCGCCGAGGACGAACTCGATCTGGCGCTGGAGGGCCTGAACATCTCGGGCGGCGCGCGTGTGAGCGGCAACTTCCTCCTCGAGACGAGCGGTGGCCTCGCGGCGCGCGATGACCTCGGTCTCGAGGGTCTCGTTCGCGCGGGCCACCTGGGCCGCCGCCGCGGCCAGCCGCTCTGCGTGGCGCTGCTGCAACACCAGATAGAAGGCGAGGGCGCCCGTGAGGGTGAGCCCGCATGCCAGGCCCGCCCACGGCAGCCACGTGCGGACACCCGAGATGAACTCGGGCGTGGCCACGCACACGACGGACCAGTGGCGCTTGCCCACCCTGAGCCTGTGCTCGGCGTGCAGGGCCGATGCTTTCCTCGCGTCCAGGGCCTCCGTGGAGGGCAGCGGCCCGACCCACTGGCAGGCGGTCTGGCAGGCGAGGCATTGCGCGCCCCCCGGCGCCGACAGGTCGTGGAGCCACACGTCCACCCCCGCCGCATTGAGACGCCGCACGGTGTTGGCCAGGAACTCCCTGGGCCGCAGGACGCCCACGACGAAGCCTTCGAGGGCAGCGCGCCGCTCTTCCACCGTGTCGCAGGGCTGCCCTCGCCGATACACGGGGAGGAACAGGAGCAGTTCGCACTCCCCCGCTACCTCCCGCACGGGAACGATGGGCCCCGTGGCCACCGCCTCGTTCGAGTCCCGCGCGCGTTCCATCGCCTCCCAGCGCTTCGGGTCCCACGCCACGTTGAAGCCGAGCGCCCGCTCGTTGCCCGCACGCGGCTCCACGAAGAGCACAGGGAAGTACTCGGCGCGGGCCGGGGCGCGCACCAGCCCCCCCTCGCCATCCATCTCCCGAATCTCATAGCCGTCCACCCCCTCCTCCCGCGCGGCCTGCTCGCACTCGGCCCGCTCGGCCCCGGGCAGGCGCGGCACCCACGCCATGGCCTGGATGCCACGCAGATGCGGCAGGCACGTGCCGGCAAAGGTGCGGAACTCGTGACGCTCCACCCGCTCGGAACCGCTGTAGTAGGCCCGGGTCGCTGTCAGGGCGAACTGCTCGACCTCCAGCGCCTCGCGCAGCGCCGCCACGCGTTCGCCCGCCAGGCGCCCGAAGTAGGCCCGCGCCTTGCCGTGCTCCCAGTGCGAGGCCACGAGAGACGCGACGAGCGACAACCCGACCCCCACACAGACGATCAGGCCAACCGCCAGGTACCGGCTCCAGGCCCGCCCACTCGCGCTGCTATCGGACGGTTTCATAGCCGCTCCCAGTCCTCTCGTCAACGGACGCCAGGTCGTACGGGGTTGCAGCCCTGCCCTCTGCGCCATGGCGTTGACCTCGCTCTTGAGCTCGATCATGCGCAGCTCGCGGCCGACGGCCAGGCGGTTGAGGCGCACGAGATCCGCCATCGTGGCTCGCAGCGCCTCCTCCGCGCGCTTGGTCGCCGTAACGTTGAACAGGACGCCGTGGAGGAACGCCGGACTCCTCCTGCTGCATATCGTTCAACGGGGGCTCCTTTCCCATGCATCAACAAGGGGCCATCTCGACGGGGCAAATCTCGTGCCAGGGGCCGAGGGGGAAGGAGCGGGGCCGCCGGGCCAGGCGTAACCCTATGCCGCACCATCACCTACGCTTCCGCCGCCACCGGCCCGCCCCGCGGCGCGGGCCGGAAGTGTGGAACCCGCTCCCCGGCGCCGCGCACCCAATCGAGGCCACGCGGCCCGAGGCGCGCTGGCCTCCGAGCAGCGGCGCAGACGCGGCGGGGCAAGGAAAGGCTGTGGATGGCGGGGCCGCGCGGTGCTGGGGTGAGTTCAAGGGGCGGCCTGCGGGCGGGGGGCCGCGCCGTTCACCAGCCGTGTGCCCATGGGTCGAGGCGGCGGAACTCGCCGAGCATGAAGTCCTTCGTCTCGGGCTGGGCGCCGATGGCCACGTGGTCGCCGTAGTCGCCCAGGATGAAGCCGCCGTGCGGGGTGCCCCACGTCCGCATCAGCTTCGCGGCCTCGGCCGTGATGACCCGGCGGTCGCCGGGAGGGAGGGTCTTCTGGATGTCGCAGAGCGTCTCGAAGCACACCTTGCCCGCGAACTGCCGCCCGATCTCCTCGATGCCGTTCGCCCGCGGCTGCTGCATGTTCAACACGTCCACCCCCGCCTCGATGAGGCCGGGGATGGCCTTGTTGATCTTCCCGCACGAGTGCATCCACACGTGCCAGCCGCAGTCGTGCACGGCCTTGAAAATCCTCCGGTAGCGCGGGAAGAAGAAGCGGCGCCACAGCGCGGGCGAGATGTGCAGGTCGGCCTGCGTGCCCCAGTCCTCGCTGAAGTTCAGCGCCTGGATGCGGTCGCCTGCGATGCGGTGCATGTTCCGCACCACGGCGAGATCGTAGTCCACGATCCGCTCGGCCAGCTCGTGAATCGCCGGCACGTCGTCCATCAGGTCGAGCATGCAGTTCTCGAAGCCGTGGAGGCTGTGCATCCGCTCCCAGAGGATCATGAAGATGCCCGTGACGACGAACTTGTCTCGGCGGATGGGATCGGCGGCCAGCTCGGCGAGCTGTTTCGGCACATTGGCGTAGCGGCGTGGGTCATTGCCGTCGGGCCAGGGAAAGTCCTTCATCCCCGCCAGGTCTTCGAGGGGGTGGCCCTTCACCTGGCCCATGTTGGCCAAATGAGTCTTCCCCCAGCGGCAGAGCCACTGGTCGGTGAGCGGGTCGTCCTGGGCCTGGGGCGGCTTGATCTGCTCGTAGCCGATGCCTGTCACGTCGCTGGCCGCGCCGTAGCCGTTGATGGGCAACCGCTCGGGCCGGCGGAACTCGATTGCCCGGGTCACAACTTCTCGAGGGATCATTGGGGCCCCTGGGAGCGGTCAGAATCGGACCGATAGGACCTATGGGACGGATGGGACGAAGATGCGGCCAACGGTCCGCAGGGTCTTCCTCCTGTCAATCCGCATTCCGCATTCCGCAATCGCCTTACTCACGGCGCCGGGTATTCCTGGTCCTTTCGCCACACGCGGCGGTCCTTCGCCGCGTAGTCGGCCGTGGCGCCGCAGTTGATGAGGAGGGCGGCGCCGCGGGCCCGCCCCCTGCGCTTCGCCACCACCTCGATGCCGTTGATCATCGGGTTCTGCACCTTGGCGGCGAACTCGATCGTCAGCTCGCCGTCGGCGACCTCGGCCTCGAGGTCCTTGACGACGGCGGCGCAGCGCTGCTTGCCCGCCTCCTTGAAGACATCGAGGTCGCCGAGCACGGGCTTGCCCTCGACGGCGACGGAGAAGACGCGCTGCCCCACGTCCTCGATCTTCTCATAGGTCTCGGCGAAATGGAGCTTCACGGCGTAGGTGCCGTTCGCCACGGCGATGCGGTAGGCGGTCATGCTGTAGTGCTCGTTGAGGTAGATCGCCTTGTCCTGGGTGTTCTTCACCTCAGCGTCGGGCCTCTTGACGGTAAGGCCGCCCACGTAGCCCCAGCGGGCGGCCTGCGCCCCGGGGGCCTCGGTCGGCTGCACCTTGCGGGCGCACGCAGGGAGCGCGAACAGGGCGAGCCATCCCGCAAGTAACACAAGGGCCTTCCGCATTGCACACTCCTTTCGTGGAAAGGCTGCCCGGCGAGTGGATCTCACGCGCGGGCGGGCACGAAGATGACCTTGCCGGTGTCGCCGGTGTTGAACGTGGCGTAGGCCTCGGCGGCCTGCTCGACGGTGAAGCGATGGGTGATCATCCGGGCCGCGGGCAGTCCAGCCTCGAACGCCCGCACGATCTCGTCGTACTCGCCCAGCGGGAAGCAGGTGGAGCCGCTGAGGGTGATCTCCTTGCGGTTGAAGTGGTTCGACGGGCTGATCTTGGCCTCGGGCTGCTCGCCGACGATGGACACGTGGCCGAAGTGGCGGACAAGGTCGAGCGCCGCGTACAGCGGCTCGGGGCGGCCCGAGCACTCGAAGGCGCGGTCGAGTCCGTAGCCCTTCGTCAGCTCGCGAATCTGCGCCGCCACGTCGCCCGCCGCGGGGTCCACCGCGTCGGCCGCGCCCAGCTTCTTCGCCAGCTCGCGGCGGAACGCGATGGGGTCCACCGCGATCACGCGGGCGCCGAGGAAGGCCGTGACGCACACGGCGCCGAGGCCCATCGGCCCGAGGCCGAAGACGGCGACCGTGTGGCGGGCGTTCGTGCCCATCCGCTTGTTCGCGTGGAAGTGCGTGCCCACGGGGTCGAGCACCAGGGAGCCCTGCTCGAACGACATCGAGTCGGGCAGCGGCAGGAGCGAGCGCTCGCAGATGCGCACGTGGGTCGCGTGCACGCCGTTGAGGCCGAAGCCGTAGGTGCCCTTCCGGTCGCGGCAGTAGATGGTGTAGCCCATGCGGCAGTGGTCGCACACCCCGCAGGGGTAGACGGCCGTGGTGCACACGCGGTCGCCCACCTTGAGCACGCGCGGCTTGTCCACGGCCACGACCACGCCGGCCCCTTCGTGGCCGGGGACGAATGGCTTCTCGCCCGGCCGCTGGTAGAGGCCGTGGAGGTCGGAGCCGCAGATCGCCGCGGCCTCGAGCCGCACCACCACCTCCTCGCCCTGGGGCACGGGGTCGGGGTAATCGCAGGTCTCGACCTTGAGTGCGTCGAGAATCTTCACGCCGCGCATGAGCTTCTCCTTCCTGGGTGGCTTCGGGCCGATTGGCGCCGTCAGTATAGCTCCGCCGGCGGGATTTGCAAGCGGCGAGCGGGGGGTGCGTGCAATCTCCTATGGTCAAGGGGCGGAACGCGAACGCCCGAAGGGCGTGGCGGAGTAAAGCCCACGGTGGAGCGAAGCGGAACCGTGGGTTTGCGTGAGAGAAACAGGCCCAGCCCCCGAAGGGGGCGGCGGAGCGTTCAGAGCACGACAAGGTTCCGCCGCCCCCCGGGGGCTGGGTGATGGAGGGCTCGTCAACCCACGGCTCCCCAAGCATCGCCGTGGGCTTTATTCCGTCGCCTCCTTCGGAGGCTGAAGACGCGGACGTCCGGCCCGTAGGAAATTGCACGCACCCGCGCGGGGCGATTGACAGGGCGCCTGCCCTCAAGTACGATCATGGACAAGCATGGTTCACCCCCAGCGTGATGAAAGGCGCGGCATGAGCGACCGGTTCAGCGGCAAGGTGGCAATTGTGACGGGCTCGTCGTCGGGCATCGGGAAGGCGACGGCGCTGCGGCTCGCCCGCGAGGGCGCCGCCGTGTGCGGCGTGGCCAACCGCAACGTCGAGGGCGGCCAGGCGACCGCCCGCGAGATCGCCGACGCGGGCGGCAAGGCCCTCTTCGTCCACGCCGACGTCGCCGTCGCCGCCGACTGCGAGCGCGTGGTGGCGGAGACGCTCGGGGCTTTCGGCCGCGTAGACGTGCTCGTCAACAACGCCGGCATCACGCGCGGCACCAGCCTCGACAAGTTCGACGAGGCGCTCTTCGACCAGGTGCTCGACATGAACCTGAAGAGCGCCTTCCTGATGAGCCGCGCCGCCGTGCCCGACATGCTCAGCCGCGGCTGGGGCAGCGTGGTCAACGTCGCCTCCGTCCACGCCGTCGCCACCTACGGCCCGTTCGCTGTCTACTCCGCCTCGAAAGCGGGCCTGTGCGGCCTCACGCGGGGCCTCGCGGTCGAGTTCGCCGCTCGCGGCATCCGCTTCAACGCCGTGCTGCCCGGCAACACCGACACCTCGCTCCACCCGCGCTCGAACCAGGCGGTGGACCGGGCGACCTGGAAGCCGCGGCCGCTCGACGGCCTGCCCATCAAGCGCGCGGGCACGCCCGACGAGATCGCCGCCGCCATCGCCTTCCTCGCCTCCGACGAGGCCTCGTACGTCACGGGCGCCACGCTCACCGTGGATGGCGGCATGCTGAGCATTCTGCGCGACAGGTAGCGCGTCCGCGCCCCAGGCCCACCCGCACTTGACGGGCAGGGAGGAAAATGGGTTCATGTAGCCTCGTCCGAGGACCTGCCTCACGCTCAGAAGGAAATCCAGGATGGGGAAGCGGCAGCCCTTCGACCTCAAGTCGCCCGAAGCCCAGGCGCTTCGGGACGAGATCGTGCACGGGACGTTTGTGAAGGAGGGCACGCTGGTGGCCTTCCCGCTGTGCTTCCCGGGGTGCAGCGTGCCGGTCGTGGCCGACGAGAGCCACGTCACGGCCCTCGACGTGGGGCCGAACTGGATGGTCTACGGCGGCACGAGCGGCCGGGCCGCCCACCTCTTCGTCGGCATGTTCCACGGCGCCACGGGCATGGTGCTCGACCTGGGGGTCGTGAAGGACGCCACGCACTGCGCGACGATCTGCTGCGGGACGAAGCGCTTCGTGGCCTTCGTCAACGGCCCGGGCGGCGGGCGGGCCGTGGCGCGCGCACTCCAGGGCCTGCCCTTCGACCTCCTCCAGGAGTGGGGCTTCGGCCGCCAGCCCCTCGAGGACCTCGGCCCCGTCGTCCAGGGCGAGCGAGTCCTCCACGCGGTCCGCACGCCGGGCCGCGACCGCATTGTCGGCGTCACCGAGCGCCACCTGTTCACGATGGGCGCCGATGCGGGGAAGCCCGAGGTGGTCGGCGAAGTGCCCGGGGCGGCCCGGCTCGCCGTCGGCTCGAAGGGCAGCGTCTTCGGCCTGGACGAGGGACACACCCTCTGGCGCTACAGTCCCGCCAGCGCCAGGCTCAAGCGGCGAGCCGTGCGCCTGCCCGAGGGCCCCTGGGGCACGAGCCACAGGCAAGATGCCTGTGCCACCGTGATGTGGGCGCGCGACCCCGCGAGCGGGCGGCTCTACACGGCCGACGACGAGGGGCACCTGTACTCCTTCGTCGAGGGCCGAGGCTTCGGCGAGCGGCTGGGCAAGACGCGCTTCGCCCCCGTCGGCCCGATGGCCGCGACGGCGGACGGCCGCATCTACGGCCCCTGCGGCGAGGGGATCGCGCGCTTCTTCTGCTACAACCCGGCCACGGGCGACCTCAGCGACCTCGGCTGCGCCGTGTCCGTCATCGAGCGGCGGCGCTACGGCTACGTCTTCGGCGACGCGGCGACGGGCCGCGACGGCCAGCTCTACTTCGGCGAGGACGACGACCTGGGCCACCTGTGGATCTACTTCCCCCGGATCCTGCCGCGGAAGGCGTGAGGCCGGCACAAACGAAGAGGCCAGCCATGCCCAAGCCCCACGGCTTCGCACGCGAGGAACGCCTCCTGAAGACCGGGGACTTCGACCGCGTGTTCCGCACGGGCACGCGCCGCCGGGGCAAGTGGCTGGCCGTGTGCTACGCGCCCAACGGCCTGGGGCACGCGCGCCTGGGGATCGCCCTCCAGCGGGGCTGGCGCAGCGCCGTGGCCAGGAACCGGGCGAAGCGCATCGTCCGCGAGGCATTCCGCACCCACAAGCACGAGCTGCCCGGCGGCATTGACCTCGTGGTCGTGCCCGCGACGAACTGGGATGCGCCCGGCGTGGGCGAGGTTGCGGGGGAGCTGGCCCGTCTGCTCCTGGACGCCGGGGAGGCCCGAACGCCATGATGCGACGAGTCGCGGTCTTCCTCGTCCGTTGCTACCAGCGGTGCCTGTCGCCCCTCATCCCGCCCTGCTGCCGCTTCGAGCCCACCTGCTCGAGCTACGCCGTCGAGGCCTTTCGCAAGAAGGGCCTCCTCCGCGGCTTCCTCTTGACCGCCTGGCGCATCCTGCGCTGCAACCCCTGGTGCAAGGGCGGCTACGACCCCGTCGAGCGGCCCCCGAACAGGGGCGTGGCGGGCGACGACGAGAAAAGGGGATGAGTGGATGGGTGGATGAATGGATGGGTGTCCGACAACCATCCAATCGTCCACACCTCCCTACGCGGGCCGAGGGCCGCGGGCTGCCGCGCCGGTAGTGGCGGCGAAGGAGATTACACGCACCCGCCACCAGGGGCCGGGATGCAAATCAGGCGGCGTTCCGGTATACTGGATGTGGAAGATAACGCGGCTTCAGGGATTCTGAGCTGTCTGCCGGGCCACCGCACGATCTGAGAGCGCACCCCCGCAACTGACCGCCACGGCCAACCGCGTGCCATTCGTGTTCCGTCCGTGCGGCGACGCGGCCGAGTGCACTTGAGGGTGGTTGACGACATGACGCGGCAAGACATCCGCAACGTGGCAATCATCGCCCATGTGGACCACGGCAAGACGACGCTGGTGGACCAACTGCTGCGCCAGAGCGGCCAGTTCCGCCAGGGCGAGCTGACGGGCGAGTGCATCCTCGACTCCAACCCGATCGAGCGCGAGCGCGGCATCACGATCCTGGCGAAGAACTGCGCCATCGAGTACACCGACCGCCGCGGCGACCACTACCACATCAACATCGTGGACACGCCCGGCCACGCCGACTTCAGCGGCGAAGTCGAGCGGGTGCTGATGCTGGCCGACGGCGTGCTGCTGATCGTGGACGCCTTCGAGGGCGTGATGCCGCAGACCCGCTACGTCCTCGACAAGGCCCTCGACGCGGGCCTGAAGCCGATCGTGGTCTTCAACAAAATGGACCGCGCCGACGCCGGCCCCGCCAAGGCCCTCGACGAGGTGTTCGACCTGCTGGTGGACCTCGGCGCCGACGACCACGCGCTCGACTTCCCGACGATCTACGCCTCGGCCAAGGAGGGCTGGGCCACCACCGACCCGGCCGAGCGGCCGGCCGCGGGGCAGGGCAACATCCACGCGCTCTTCGACGCCATCATCAAGTACGTGCCCGTGCCCGCCCTCGACGCCGATGCCCCGCTCCAGGCGCTCATCACCACGCTCGACTACAGCGACTACGTCGGCCGCATCGGCATCGGCCGCGTGTTCGCCGGCACGCTGCGCGCGGGCCAGGACGTGGCCGTCATCGATCGCCACGGCCACCGCACGGACCAGCGCGTCGCCCAGCTCTTCCGCTTCGACGGGCTCGGCCGCACCGAGGTGGACCAGATCGATGTCGGCGACCTGTGCGCCGTCGTCGGCCTCGACAAGGTGGACATCGGCGACACCCTGGCCGACCCCGAGCGGCCCGAGGCCCTGCCGCCCATCAGCGTGGACGAGCCGACGCTGCACATGACCTTCCGCATCAACGACGGCCCGTTCGCCGGGCGCGACGGCAAGTACGTCACGAGCCGCCAACTGCGCGAGCGCCTCCAGCGCGAGCTCCAGTCCAACGTCGCGCTCGAGGTCGAGGAGCGGGGCGACGAGTTCATCGTCTCGGGCCGCGGCCTCCTCCACCTGGGCATCCTGCTCGAGAACATGCGCCGCGAAGGCTACGAGCTCACCGTGGGCAAGCCCGAGGTGATCTACCACCAGGAGGGCGGCCAGCGCCTCGAGCCCATCGAGGCGCTCATCGTGGACGTGCCGAACCAGATGGTCGGCGCCGTCATGCAGCTCGTGGGCGACCGCCGCGCCGAAATCGTCAGGATGCACGCCTCCGAGGCCCGCACCCACATGAGCTTCAGCGTGCCGGCTCGGGGCCTCATCGGCCTGCGGGGCCGCCTGCTCACCGCCACCCAGGGTGAGGCGATCGTCCACCACCGCTTCCAGGAGTTCGCCCCGTATCGCGGCGACATCCCGGGCCGGGCCAACGGCACGATGATCGCCATGGCCACCGGCCGCGCCACCGCCTACGCCATTGACCAGCTCGCCAGCCGCGGCGTCATGTTCGTCGCGCCCGGCGACCAGGTCTACGAGGGCCAAGTGGTCGGGGAGCACTGCAAGCCCGCGGACATCACGGTGAACATCACCCGCCAGAAGCGGCTCAACAACATCCGCTCCTCGACCAAGGAGGCCACCGTCACCCTCAAGGCCCCCCACGTGCGCTCGCTCGAGGCGGCGCTGGAGTATATCGAGGAAGACGAGCTGGTCGAGCTCACGCCCAAGGCCATTCGGCTGCGCAAGCGCCGGCTCAGCGAGATCGAGCGCAGGCGCCGCGCCCGAGCGCCCGCCGGGTCGGCGAACGAGCCGGCGCAGCGGCGCGGGTAGCGCGGCAGTCGGGGCGGGGTCTTCACACAATCACTATGAGGAAGCGTGTGCCAGGGTGAGCTTCGAGCCGACCAGGCGCTCGACGCCGGCCAGGTTGCTGCGCTCGTCGCGCGTGACGAAGCTCGTCGCACGCCCCGTGGCGTGGTAGCGAGCCGTCCGCCCGATGCGGTGCACGTAGTCCTCGGGCGTGCCGGGGAAGTCGTAGTTGATCACGTGCTCGATATCGGCCACGTCGAGCCCGCGGGCCGCGATGTCGGTCGCGATCAGGATGCGGTAGCGTCCGTCGCGGAAGCCGGCCATCGCGTGGTCGCGCTGCGGCTGCGTGCGGTCCGAGTGGAGCCGGGTCACCGAGTGGCGTCGGCCCGCGACCATCGTGGTGAGGCGTTCGACGCCGCGCCGGGTGCGCGCGAAGACGAGCACCCGCCCGCGGCTCCGCTCGAGCAGGCGCAGCAGCAGCGGCACCTTCTCGTGGGGGTTCACGGCGAAGAGCTTCTGCTCGGCGCTCGCCACGGGCGCCACGCGGCCCACCTGCACCCGCTCGGGGCTGCTCATGCTCCGCCGCACGACCTGTTCCACGGCGGCCGGCAGCGTGGCCGCGAACATCAGGGTCTGCCGCGTGCGCGGCAGCGCCTCGATGACGCGGCGAATCTGCGGCATGAAGCCCATGTCGTGCATCCGGTCCGCCTCGTCAATCACAAACGTCTCGATCTTGTCCAGCAGCGCCGTGCCGGAATTCAGGTGGTCAATGAGCCGGCCCGGCGTGGCCACCAGCACGTTGGGCCGCGAGCGGAAGGCCCGATAGTCGCGCCCCTTCGGCACCCCGCCGACCACGATTGCCGTGCGGATGCCGCTCGAGCGGCCCAGCGCCGCGAACACGCTCGCGATCTGCTGAGCCAACTCGCGCGTCGGCGCCAGCACCAGCGCGGTCAGCTCCCCGCGACGCGCTAGGCGCTGAATGATCGGCACCGCGAAGGCCGCGGTCTTGCCCGTCCCCGTCTGCCCCAGCCCGATCACGTCCTTGCCCGCCAGGGCGAGCGGAATGCACCGCGCCTGAATCGGCGTCGGCGTGTCGAAGCCTGCTGCGGCCAAATCCTTGCGAAGACTATCGAGCAGGGGATAGTCCGCAAACGTCACGTCCTTCAGTCCTGGCAACATACACCTACCTCACGAAAAAGAGAGACACCACACCGGTCGGGGGGGCAGAGGGTGGGCGGAGAGACGAGCCAGCGAGGGGGATTACCGAACGGCGGGAATCAACCAGACCGCGTCTTCGACGGCTTAGGCCTCTGTCTACACAATGTTTCCCAACCAACAATTCACTCGTGCCGCTATCCTATCCGATCCCGCGACGAATAGCAAATCCGATTCGGCGGCTCGCCGGCCACGGCGCCGGTCACGAATGGCGTGAAGACAGGGCGCCGCCGCCTGAAGGCGGTCCTCTCCTTTGCCTGGTGGGTGAGCAGTCGCCTTACCTCCACGCCATTCGCGCCTGTCACGCAGCCCCGAAGGTGTGACCCCATACAAGGAAGATCTCACGCAGAGGCCGCAGAGGCGGACAAGAGAGCACGCAGCGCAGAAGGCAACCACGGATGCCACGGATGGGCACGGATAGGAGCCGGTAGGGCGTGCAGGCATGCACGCGCAATCCGTCGGCTGGGCCGAAGCCTGCCCTGAGCCTTGCCGAAGGCCGCCCCGCGACCTGCCCCGAGCCGCTCCTCGGGCGCAGGATTCAAGTAAGCTGTCCCCCGAACTCTGCTGGACTCCCAGCTCAGTCTTCATGCCCGGGTCGCACAGTTCCCTGGCGACCTCCCTGATCTGGCCGGAGAGTTGTGAGAGGTCTGCTTCTGCCTCGACAGATGGTGAAGCGGGGCAGGAGATCACCTCCTCTGCCGCTGCCCTTCTGAGCGTGTCGTACAGGCCAATCCATGGCGATGGAGTGTCATTGCGAAGCAGTGCCCTCGCGATATGAGAAACTGTGGATGTATCCAGGTATATGATCTTCTTGCGGATCGTGGGCAACGGGGCCTGCGCCCTCCAGCCGCAGTGGCGGGTCGGGCAGTCGAATAGCAGGCGCTTGCCGCCCTGGATATCGACTGGGCGGATTCGCGCCGAGCGGCAGGACGGGCACCGTGGTCTCCCCAACGCCTCGTCCAGGTCGAGTTCTATCACTGCTGACCCCCTGAGACGTCCGCGAGCGGGACCGGAAGCAGGACGTGTGGCGTCCTGCTGCTGCCGAGGAGTGTGCCGACGCGCGACAGGAATTGCTCCGGGCGATAGCTGGCCCACACAAGCGCTGCCACGATCACCCGGGCAGCAACTCCTCGCTCAGCGAGTCCTTCTCGACCCGCCTCTGGATCACGTCCGCCGAGACCTCAAACTGCTTGGCGACAAGGTCGATGACGATGTCCCAGACTGTGTCGCGCACAGCGGCGATGGGGATGTTCTCCTGCTTGAGGCGGTCAGCGACACGGGCGAGATGGTTCGTCACCGCGGTGCGAAGGGGCTTCCCCGGCACGAGGACAAGTCCTGCGAAAGCGTATGCCTGCCATTCGTACCAGCCGTGCACCTCGTCGGGAATGCTGTTGATGAACATCTTCCAGGTGTGGATCGAGTCGAACCGCCTGCTCTCGTAGAGTTCACGATGAAGGATAAGATGCCCGATCTCATGGGCGATGGTGAAGCGATACCGGTTGTAGCGGTGCTTCCAGATCCACTCGTCAACGTGTATCTCTTTGAGGTCACTGGTGAGGAAGCCCACGACCCCGTAGTCGTCACTGCGCAGAGCGTCCTGGAGGCCGGGGACAGGGACGATGTCCAGCCCGAGCTTGGCCTCCGCAATCTCCTCAATGGGGACGGGGATGGTTCCGGACGGGTGGTGCTGTGCAAGAAATGCGGCGGCGCGCTCGCGCAGGTGTTCATAGGACAGGTAGGCGATGGGGAACTCGTCCAATGACTATGCCCCTTTCACCTTCCTGACGATTTCGTCGAGCTGCTCGTCGGGGATCTTCTCGCCGCGGAGGGTGCGGAAGAGGAGGGGGAGTCTCTCGACGACCTGCTCGTCGGTCATGATGTCGCGGGGGATGCGGCCGGCTTCGGCGGCGGCGAGGTCGAAGAAGCGGTACCAGTCGTCGGTGCCGCTCTGGAGGCCGAGGAGGCGGGCGTATTCCTCGAGCTTGTCGTGTTGTGGGGGGGCGAGACGACCGCGCTCGAGCTTGCTGATGTTGCCAGGGTCAAGGCCGTGTTCGAGGCAGAACTGCCTTAGCGACAGGCCCAAGGCGAGGCGCCGTTGCTTGAAGAGGTCACCGAACTGTCCCATGTCATAACCCCCTACCTCTCCCGTTGTTATTATAATACAACAGTCAGGGGCGCTTGTCAAGGGCTCTGGGTTGGGTTCACGGCTGGCGTGAGCGCCCTCGCCTGCTGCGCCGCCGCGCCGTCGCCTTACGTTGCTTACAAAGTATTACGAGTCCGGGCCTTGCGCGGGGGGCCAGGGGCTTGCATTGCCTGGAGGCGAGGGCTAGAATGGGGGCAGTTGCCTGAAGTCCCACGTGGGAGACGGAGGCGCGACTCCGGCCCGGGGCTCTCGCCCCAGGGTCCATCGTCGTTGGGAGCCGCGCCCTCAGATCGCTCGGGCCAGGTCGTAGCCCTCGGGGACGAGTCCCGCACGGCGGGGTTCGACGACGACGACGAGGACGACGACGAGGACGAGAAGAGGAAACCTCATGAAGGTCGCGGCGCTCGGTGCGGCCGGTGTGATTCCCCAGGCAATCGTGGAGAAGCTGACGCGGCTGATCCGCCGGGTGCGCTGGCTGATCGTGCTGCGGGGCGTGTGCGCCATCGCGGCAACGGCCATCGGCTCGCTCCTGGCCGTGATGGCGATTGATGCGTCGGTGACGCTGTTCTCGCTGACGACGCGCTGGGCTCTGACGCTGTCGGCCTATGGCCTGACGGCGCTGGCGGCGGCGTGGTTCCTGGTGCGGCCGCTGGCCCACAGCTTCACGCTGACGGGCACGGCACGGGCCATCGAGGCGCATCATCCCGAGCTTCAGGAGCGGATCAGCTCGGCGGTCGAGCTGTTGACGAGCAAGGATGCGCCCGAGTTGCGCGGGTCCGACGAGTTGATTCGCGCGCTGGTGGTGCAGGCGGCGGATAGCGCGCGGGGGCTCCAGCCGCGGCGCGAGGTCACGCTGCGGGCGGCCAGGCCGTATCTCGTGGTGGCGGCACTCGTGGCGGCGATCTTCGCCACGGTGTTCGTGCTGTGGCCCGACAAGGCGCGGTTCCTGCTCACGCGGGCGACCGCGCCCTTCATCAACCTGCCCAACCTGCGGGCACGCGACCTGGTGGTGAGCCCGGGCGACTGCGTGATCCTCGAGGGCTACCCGCTGCACGTGGAGGTCGAGGTGCCGCGGCGAAGCGCTCGCCAGGCCTTCCTGCGCTGGGCCGAGCCCGGCGGCGAGGAGGTCGCCTCGGAGATGGCGCTCCTCTACTCGGGCGGCGACGCGAGCCCGCGGTTCGCGGTCACCTGCCCGCCGGCCACCGCGTCGTTCCGCTACCGCGTCCACGCCGGCGACGCGCTCAGCTCGTTCTACGCGGCCACGGTGGTGCCGAAGCCGGCCGTCGAGCAGCTCGACGTGCGCTACGAGTTCCCCCGCTACACGCGGAAGGAGCCGGTGACGCAGGCGAAGGCGGAGGGCGACATCAAGGCGCTGCCCGGCACGCGTGTGACCCTGACGGCGCGGACGAATAAGCCCATGGCGTCGGCGCAAATGCTCATCAACGGGGCCGTGCCGTCCGACGCGAAGGGCGAGCCGCTCGTGACGACGGAGCTGGTGCGGACGGGCGAGCAGCCGGCCGTGGTGTGCCGCATGACCCTGGGCGCCGAGCTGGCGGGGAAGTGGACGCTGAAGCTGGTGGACGAGCATAAGTTCGAAAGCTCCACCGCGGAGCACAGCATCGAGGTGGCGCCCGACACGCCGCCGACCGTGGCGGTGATCCAGCCCGTGGCGAAGCAGTTGCGGCTGCCGCCGAACGCCCCGCTGCCGATCGCCTACACGATCGAGGACGACATCGGGCTGGCCAGCGCCGAGCTGCTCATCGAGGTGGATGGCCGCGGAAGGCCGTCGAAGTCCCTCGCGCTGCCCAAGGAGGCGAAGAAGCTCACGCGCGCCGTGGCCGGCGAGACCGCGCTCCAGCTCGGGGCGATGGACCTGCGGAACGCCAAGTACGTGACCTTCCAGCTCCGGGCCACCGACAACTGCCCGAAGGAGTTCAAGGGGCCGCACCACGGGCTGTCGGACCTCTATCGCATCGAGCTGGACGTGAAGGCGCCGTCGTTCGCCGTCGCCCAGCTCATGGACCAGGAGAAGAAGCTCAAGGAGACCCTCGAGAAGGTGAAGCGCGACCTCAAGGCCGCGAAGAAAGAGTCCGAACACCTCAAGGAGAGCCTGCCGCAGCACCCGCAGCCGCGCGAGAAGGACCAGAAACGCATTGACGACATGCGGAAGGACCTGGCGTCGGCCGACTCCACGGCGCGAAAAGTCGCCCAGGAGATGGAGGGCGGGTACTTCGACAAGCTGGGGGAGAAGGTCAAGGAGCTGGCCGACGAGCATATCGCCAAGGCCGAAAACCTCGCGGGCCAGACCAAGCTGGCCGAGGAGGCCGAACGCCGCGGCATGCTGGCCCGAGAGACCGACCGCCTGATTGACCGCTCGATCAAAATGGTCGAGGAGCTGATGAAGCAGGTCGAGCCGGTCTCCGACGTCGTGCGCCAGGCCATCGAGATGAACGAGATGGCCCAGCGCGAGGCGGAACTGGCCAAGGAGCGCCTGGCCCAGGAGGCGGCCGACGCGGCCAAGGCGGCCGAGGCCAACATGACGCCCGAGGAGTGGCGGAAGGCGCAGGAGGCCCTCGCCAAAGAAATGGCTGAGATGCTCAAGGACACACCGGGCGGCGTCGAGGCCGCCCTGAAGGCCGACCAGGCGGCCGCGGCCGAGATGGCCAAAGAGGCCCGCGCCATGGCCCAGGAACAGCAGGCCCTGGCGAAAGAGAACGACCAGCTCGCCAAGATCCAGCAAGTGGATAAGGCCCTCGGCGAGCTCGCCAAGCAGCAGCAGGCTCTCGCCCAGGACGCCGCCGCCGGCGCTGCCAGCCAGCCCCAGGCCCAGCCGATGGGCGAGGCCGCGAAGGACATCCAGGCCGGCGCCCTCGGCGAGGCCGTGAAGAACCAGGCAGCCGCCGAGGCCGCTCTGAACCAGGCCGCGCAGCAGATGGCCCAAGGCCAGCAGCCCGGGGCCGAAGCGGGCGCCCCCAAGGGCGGCGAGGCCGGCCAACAGGCAGCGCCGAAGGGTGGAGAACCCGGCCAACAGGGAGCGCCCCAGAACGCGCAACAGGTCGCCGACCTCGCGAAACGCCAGGGCGAACTCCGCGAACAGACCCAGGCCCTCGCGGAACAGCGCCAACAACTCGCCGGCGAACACGCCCAGGGCCAGATGGAGCGACTCCGAGCCGAGCAGGGAGAAGTCGCCAGGGAGGCGGGGGAGCTCGCGCAGAACGTCGACAACGTCGCGCCCCAGGCCGATGGCGTCCAGAACAAGGCCGCCGAGGCGGCGGGCGAGGCGGCGAAGGCCCTCGACAACAACCAGATCGGCGAGGCCGCCAAGGCCGCCGGAGAGGCGGGCAGGCAGCTCGACCAACTCGCGAACCGCCTCGAGGCCGCCGCCGCACAACCCCTCGGCGGCCAGCCCCAAGGCGCCCCCCAGGAGAATCCCCAGGGTGGGGAACAACCCCAAGCCGGCGGCGAGGCCGCGAACCCCCAAGGCGGCGAGCAAGCCCCACCCGGCGGAGAGAACGCCGCTCCCAAGGGCGGCGAAGCCGCAGGAGAACAGGGCGGCGCACAGGAAGACGCCAAGGGCGGAGAACAAGCCCAAGCAGGTGGTGAGAACGCAGCTCCAAAGGGAGCCGAAGCCGGCGGCACACCGCAAGGAAATGCCAAGGGCGGAGAACAGGCCCAAGCAGGTGGTGAAAACGCAGCTCCGAAGGGAGCCGAAGCCGGCGGCACACCGCAAGGAAATGCCGAAGGCGGGGAACAGGCGCAAGCCAGCGGCGAGAACCAGGGCCAGCAGCCGGGTGGCGAAAATCCGCAGGGCGGCGCCCAGCAGGGGAACCCTCCCGCCGGGGATCAGGGCGCGACCGCTCAGCTCGCCCAACAAGCGTCGGGCCTCGCCGAACGGCAGCAGCAACTCGCCCGTGAGATGCAGGGCCTCGCCGCTCAGAACCCCGTGGCCGCTGCCGCTCAGCAGCAGGCCGCCCTCGGTGAACGCGCGGGCGACCTCGCCCAAGCCGCCGGCGCGCTCCAGCAACGCGCCCAGCAGATGGGCGCCGGGAGCCAGGCGCAATCCGAAGCGGGGACCGCCGCGAACGAACTCGGCCAAGCTCAGGACCAGGCAAACGCCGCTGCGGGACAACTCGCCGAGGCCGCCGGGCAACAGGGGCAGCCCTCTCAGGGCCAGCCGAGCGAGGGCGGCGCCCCCTCCCCCGGCGCCCCTTCGCCAGGCGCCCCCTCACCCGGTGCCCCTTCGCCCGGCACCCCTTCGCCGGGCACTCCCTCGCCCGGTGCCCCTTCGCCGGGCGCTCCCTCGCCCGGTGCCCCTTCGCCGGGCACTCCCTCGCCCGGTGCCCCTTCGCCGGGCGCTCCCTCGCCGGGCGCCCCCTCCCCCGGTGCTGCGGCACCCGCGCAGCAGGCCGCTGCCCAGGCGATGAGCGCGGCGGCGAACGCGCTCGAGGCCCTCGGCCAATCCCTCGGCCAGGCTGCCGCAGCGGCACAGGGACAGCCGCAGGGAGCCCCCGCCACCCCGGCCCCCGGCACACCCGGCCAGATGGCACAAGCCTATGGCTCCGCCAGCCAGGCCGCCGCGTCGCAATCCGGGATGGCCGCCACACAAGCGGCGGGCCAGATGTCGGCCATGGCCGCCCAGGCCAACGCCCAGGCGATGGCCTCCGGCGGAAGCCTCATGAACCAGCCCCACCCCAACAGCCGCGGCAACCCCACCCAGGGCACCGGCGTCCAAACCACCGACCTCTCCGAGTCCAAGCTCCGCGAACTCGGCATCAAGCTCGAGGACTGGGCACGCCTCCCCGGCGAACTCCGCGACCAGATCCTCCAGGCCGCCAGCGACCTCGGCCCCGAGGAATACCGCCCCCTCATCAAGCGCTACTTCCAGGAAGTCGCCCGCCGCGGCAGCGCCCCCAAGACCCCCAAGCCGGAGGCGAAGTGACATGCACCCCAGCCCCCGCACCCTCGCCCCCCTCCTCCTCGCCCCCCTCCTCGCCCTCGCACCCCTCCGCGCCCGCGCCGACGAGGAGACCCCCACCCTCGCCAAGTTCCGCGAGCCCGTGGACAAGGCGATCGACCGCGCCCTCGAATACCTCGCCAAGCACCAGGAAAGCGACGGCTCCTTCGCCTCCAGCGGCATGCGCCGCTCCACCGCCATCACCTCGCTGGCCCTCATGGCCTTCCTCGCCAAAGGCCACACCCCCGGCCAGGCCCCCTACGGCGACATCCTCAACCGCGGCATCGACTTCGTCATCGCCGCCCAGCAATGGAACGGCATGCTCGTCGGCGACACCCACAGCCACGGCCCCATGTACTCCCACACCATCGCCACCCTCATGCTCAGCGAAGTCTCCGGCATGGTCACCCCCGACCGCCAGAAGCGCGTCGACGCCGCATTGGGCAAAGCCCTCCGCCTCATCCTCGCCGCCCAGAAAATGCCCAAACCCCAGCACCACAAAGGCGGATGGCGCTACCAGCACAACTCCAACGACTCCGACATCTCCTGCACCGGCTGGGCCCTCATGAGCCTCCGCGCCGCCCGCAACTCCGGCGCCGCCGTCCCACGCGAAGCCATAGACGACGCCATCCAATTCGTCCTCAACTGCCGCCAGCGCGACGGCGGCTTCGGCTACCAGCCCGGCGGCGGCAGCGGCATGGCCCGCACCGGCACCGCCCTCCTCTGCCTCGAACTGTGCGGACGCCACCGCACCAAGGAAACCATCGCCGGCGGCGACTGGATCCTCCGCCACATGCGCGACGGCGACAGCGACGGCTTCTTCTACTACGCCATCTACTACACCGCCCAGGGCATGTTCCAGCTTGGCGACGAGCACTGGGAGAAATTCGCCGAGAACATGTACGGCACCCTCCTCAAGAAACAGGAGCGCGACGGCTCCTGGAGCGAGGGCCGCGGCAACGAAGCCCGCGCCGGCCGCTGCTACTCCACCGCCATGGCCGTCCTCGCCCTCACCCCCGCCTACCGGCAGCTCCCCATCTATCAGCGATAGCCTCCGGACATC
>Ga0307380_10001725_pt1 | contig 31709 bp, 20 predicted proteins | sample UN3MG_FD_202239 | JGI IMG/M metagenome (GOLD analysis project Ga0307380, IMG submission 202239) | Soil microbial communities from Risofladan, Vaasa, Finland - UN-3 | ecosystem: Environmental > Terrestrial > Soil > Coastal area > Acid sulfate soil | place: Finland: Risofladan, Vaasa | collected...
TTCGGATCGAACGTGAGCGTGCCGGCCGCCAGGGTGTAGTCCACCCCGCCGCCGGTGGCCGAGCCGCCGGTGACCGCATAGTCCACCGTTACCGTCTCAACGTAGGCCGCGCTGAGCGAGACCGCCAGGCTGGCCGGCGTGACCGACTCGTCACCGGCCGAAGCCGTCAGATCGAACGCCACCGTCGGATACGTATCGTTGTCATTGATCGTGTAGGTATGGACGGTGTTGGCGCCCAGCGTGGCATTACTCGGGTTGCTCAGCGTCACCTCCACCGTCTCGTCCGCCTCGACCAGACCGTCTTCGACGATGGTGATGGCGATGGTCTTGCTGACGTCGTTGGGATCGAACGTCAGCGTCCCCGCCGCCAGGGTGTAATCGACACCCCCGCCCGTGGCCGTGCCGCCGGTGACCGCGTAGTCGACGGTAACGGTCTGTGCGTAGGCCGCACTGAGCGAAACGCTCAGGCTGGCTGGGGTAACCGATTCGGCCCCCGACGAGGCTGTCAGGTCGAACTGCACGGTGGGCATCGCGGCGGCTGGGTACAACTGGGTCTGCGGAATGATCTCCTTGGTCTGACTGGCACTCGACCAGCGCAGTTCCGCCACCGCCCCGCCCCCGTTCTCGTAGTACTCCATCTCGATGTCGTACTTCACACCCGCCGACAGGGTGATCGTCCCACTGACCTCGGTGGGGCCCTGATCCACCCATTGATCGATGACCAGTTGGTTGTCGACCCACAGCCGCACGCCGTCGTCGGTGTTGGTATAGAACGTGTAGGTCTGCGAGTACAGTGGTTGAACCTGGCCGGTCCACCGCACGGAGAAAGTGTCGACCCCGATCGACGGATCGGGCGAGCCGCTGCCCCAGTTGAAGTTCACGGTTGCGTCCACGCGGCTGAGCACAAAGGCCGTGAAGTCGATGTTGTCGTAGTAGTCGCCGGTCAGGCCCGTGCCGTCCCCGGGCTGTACGTCGTTGTCCAGGATCGTGTAGGTATGAACGGTGTTGGTCCCCAGTGTGGCATTCGTCGGATTGCTGAGGGTCACCTGGATCGTCTCGTCTGCCTCGACCAGACCGTCGTTGACGATGGTGATGGCCACGGTCTTGCTGATGTCGTTGGGGTCGAACGTCAGCGTGCCGGCCGCGAGTGTGTAATCCACACCTCCCCCGGTCGCCGTCCCGCCGGTGACCGCATAGTCCACCGTTACCGTCTGCACGTAGGCCGCACTGAGCGAGACCGCCAGGTTCGCCGGGGTAACCGACTCGTCGCCGCTCGAGGCGGCAAGATCAAACCCCACGACGGGAAGCTCCGGGGCCTGATCCATATAGGTTACGACCAGTTTAGGACGCTCGCCAACGGTGGTATAGTTCTCGGCACGATATCGGATTTCCAGGGCGGCCTCGTCGACGGCCTTTAACAGTACACCGTTGTTCGGGTTCGTCCCGGCCACCCATCCCTGAACGAGGCCCGCATCAAGGTCGATCTCCTTCCATTGACCAACATCACCGCTGGCAATGACGACACTACCGGCAAGGACACCACTGCGATCGACAGTAGTATCTGAACACCCTGCCGAGGCCCAGAGGCTGCCGCCGTCATAGTTGTTCCAGGTGCTGCCGGTGCGCGTCCATGGACGATAGACCTGGTAAGCTTCGATTGTCTTGGTGCCGTCGGCCTTCTCGATCATGATCTGAAGCTTGGCGGACATCACCGTCACCGTTGTTGGGATGGCGCTGACGTCGAACTTGATCAGACTGCGCTTCACGCCGGAGGCATAAAAACCGACCCCGTTGCCCCAGTCGTTGTTGCCGTAGTTGAGGTCGGGGTAGAGATCGTAAATCCAGTTGTCATCGCAACCGGCATAGGAGGCGTCCGGACTGACCCCGTTCTGGAAAGTCACCGTGAACTCAGCTGCCTGGGCGGTTGTCCCACTGGCCACGTTGGATAGGGACGAGATGTTGGGCACCTCATCGGCGGTCTTAAGTGCGAAATAGTACGTCGTCTCCAGGTTAAGTCCGGATACGGTCATGCCTTGCGGCGTGCCTGCAACCGCCGGGCTGGGCTCGCCGCTGACCTGGATGGCGCTACCCCAGTTGCCTTCATCGATCGATGAAGTCGAATAGCGAATATCATAGCTGCTGGCCGTGCCGCTACTGCCGTCGTCGCCCGGTGCCGTCCAGCCCAAATCGATGCTGCCACCAGTCGGGTTGCTCGTGGCAAGATCGGTAACCGCCGCCGGAGCCGTGGTATCTGGCGCGGTGGTCGTCTCGTTGGGCACGTTCGAAAGACCCGATACGTTCGGCACCTCGTCGGAGGTCTTCATGGCAAAGTAGTAGGTGGTGCCGGGGCTTAGACCCGAAACGGTCACCCCCTGTGCGGTGCCGGCCGGCATGGGCGCGGGTTCGCCACTGACCTGCGTGGCGCTGGCCCAGTTGCCTTCGGTTATGGCCGAAGTCGAGTAGCGGACATCATAACTCTGGGCCGTTCCGGTGCTTCCGTCGTCACCGGGAGCGGTCCAGGCCAGGTCGATGCTGGCCGAAGTCGGGTTGCCGGCAGCCAGATCGGTCACCGCGGCAGGAGCAGTCGTATCCGCCACGAATGTCCGCGGGAGGAATGCAAAGGTCGGATCGTCGTTGAGAGCACTCTTGCTATAGAGGGCGTTATCCAGCCAGTCCCAGGTGGCCTGACCGTTGGGCATGTGGGTCACGAAGGTCATGGCGCACCGGGCTATGTAGTTATAGCTGGTCGGATAATCCGGGTTCGCAAAGTCCGACGGTCCGACGTCGTCCACCCACGCATTATTGACGTCCAGCCAGGTGGCATATGGAATTCCCCCGCCCTGTCCGTCATCGTACTCAGTGGGCGCGTGATAGGCCGCACCTCGATACGGATTGAAGTCGGGATGACTGAACCGATTGATGATCGAATCGGCCCACCAGTCGACCAGGCCCGATGAGGCAAAACCGATGTCCCTCATGTGGCCCAGGATCATCAAAACGAAATCGTCCATCCATGGCGAGGTGTAGTAGCGGCACGATGTCTCCAGGCTGCCGTCAGCGCTGCCGCCATCGGATCCCCAGTTGCTTTGCCTACCCCAGTACTTGATGGCCGGGTAGTTGCCGTTGACTACGTAGTGGTCGTACCACCAGGTGAGGTTACTGTTAGTCTTATTCGTGTAGTACGTCTTATCGAAGACGTGATCGTCGGGCGCGAGATTGGCCGGATCGGCGACGTTCCGAATCGCCCAAGCGTCTCCGCGCACCTGATCACGGAAGATACCCAAATCGTCATAGCGATACGTGTGGTTGCTGTCGCTCAAGTCCCAGGAGGCCCAGAAGTACATCTCCTCGAGGTAGTAGAAGTCGCCCGTAACCAGATAAGGTATGCAGGCGAGCGACGGCTGGTGAGCTTTATCCACGGACCACTCGCTGCTGGTCGTACCGATGGGGGCGGGCAGCTTATCCTCAGCGTCCTGCCACTCGTAGTCCCACCAGCCGGACCAGACGGTCGGCCGGTCATCGATGTTTATGGGGTGTAAGTATGACGGGCGCAAGGAGTCCGATTCGCGAAGGTGAATCGGCACGCTGCCGGACAGGTCGCCGCAGCTAAGCGTGATGTCGCGCATGCGATTATCCATGGTGAGCAGATAGCGGGCCGCCCACGTGGGATACGGACCGAGATCCTCCCTACCGCCAGTCGCGGGAAAGTATGTGCTTATGATGCCGTTATCCATGATGTCGTGCCCGGAGCTTTGCCAGCCGGAATAGGCGCCGGCCATGATGCTTTCCGGCACGATCAGGGAGGTGTCGTAATTGGGCACGATCTTCGTTGAGATCATGTAATTCACATCGTACTGAATCTCAATTTCCGACGGCTCGTTGCCTTGCCAGAAAACCCTGTGCCACCGGGCGTTGAAGGTGTGCTCAAAACCCGTCTTGCCGAAGACCGAGACCGGACTGCTGTTGCCCAGCTTCAGATCGAAGTCGTACGTCAAATTGCCGCGATACTCCGTCCAGCAGTTCTCAACGACGGCACATACACGGAACCCGCTCCAGCCCGGATAGGTCCGCACGTAGTACTGCACGTTGAGTTGCTGCTCGATGTTGCTGCCAAAGTCCCGAATCAGAAACTCCGAACAGACGTCGCCTTGGATCCAGTACTGAGGGGTAGCGATGCCGCCCAGGAGAGTTCTCGCCGAAGCCGTATAGGGCGTGCCGCCCACGCTCAGCGACATCGATGCCTCGAAGTCCGTAGCCAGCAGCTCACTCTCGGTGACCCAATCTGTGTTGTAGTTGGTCCCGCCGTCAAGGATGTCCACCGTAACCTGCCCACTGGCGGGCACTTGCGGAATCACAAAGGAGACCAGTGCGTGTTTGACGCTGTTGTCGCCCCATCGAATCTTAACATCGGTCTGCGTCTGGAGTTCCTGCGCGCCGACGCGGGCCGTCACGTTCGACGCGACGTCGCCCTGCTTGAAGATCATCGACAGCGTCACCGGATAGTTGGCTGTGCTGACGTTGTCCATTTCCTTGATGACCACCGACGTGACCGCACCGCCCGGCGGGGTGTCGTTGTCCGTGATGGTGTAGGTGTGCACCGTGTTGCCGCCCAGCGAGGCGCCCGTCGGATTGCTCAGCGTAACCTCGACCGTCTCGCCTGACTCGACCAAGCTGTCGTCCACTACCGCGATCAAGACGTTCTGTGTCGTCACGCCGGGGTCGAACGTCAACGTGCCACTGGCAAGCGTGTAGTCCACGCCGCCACCGGTGGCCGTGCCTCCCGTCACGTGGTAGTCAACCGTTACGGTCGATGTGTACGACGCGCTCAACGATACGGGCAGGTTCGCCGGCGTGACCGACTCGGCCCCGGCTGACGCCGTCAGATCGAACGCCACCGTCGGAAGCGCATCGTTGTCGTTAATCGTATAGGTGTGGACGGTGTTGACCCCGAGCGAGGCGATGCTGGGATTGCTCAGCGTCACCTCGACCGTCTCGCCTGACTCGACCAAGCTGTCGTCCACTACCGCGATCAAGACGTTCTGTGTCGTCACGCCGGGGTCGAACGTCAACGTGCCACCGGCAAGCGTGTAGTCCACGCCGCCACCGGTGGCCGTGCCGCCGGTTACCGCATAGTTGACGGTCACGGTATCGGCCGACGACGGGGCCAGAACCACGGCCAGCAGTGCCGGCGTTACCGACTCGGCGCCGTTCGAGCTGGCTTGGCCGAACTGGACCGAGGGCTGCACCGTACCGTACTGGTATCGGTACGCCCAGGTCCGCCTGCCGCCGGAACCATCGGCCACGCATATGAAGACAGAGTCAACCGGGTCGTAGTCAATCGCATGGAAGTGCTGCGTCCCCACCGTGTACCCGCCCGCGCTGTCGGCCGTTATCGTGTTGGAGGACCACATCTTGGTGACGGGGTCGTAGGCGTAGAACATGCCGCTGTTGACGCCGCCGCCTATGACTTGGTTGGCACTATCATAGGCCCAGCCGGTCTCCTGGGCGTTGGGCGTTCCGGTCATGCCGGTGACTTCCACCGCGGTCGAGTTCGACCAGGTGGTCCGGTCCAGCGTCACTTCCCACACCCGCACCGGCGAGCCGCGGGCGATGTAGTACATCTTCTGATTGGGCGGGAAGTAGACGAGGTCGTTGGCGTAGCTCATGCTGCTCTGACTGAAACTGACCACCTTACTGGAACTATCTGTATCGGGGTCGTAGGTCCAGATACCGTTACTGGCCACCGCGATGACCTTGTCGGAGACCGGGTCGTACTCATAGGCGGCATTCCCGTAACCGCTCGGCGGCGGGTTGGCGCCGTCGTCTATCCAGCGCCAGGAGTTCCCCGCAACGTTGTACTCCGGCAGGTACGGGCTCCCCGGGTAGGCCGTGCCACCCACGTCCTCCGCCGTCATTTCCGAACTCACCCCCGAACCCCGGTGAAACACCAGGAAGGTCCCGCGGTTCCCCGGCACCACCAGCATATCGTAGGTGTGTCGCGCCAGCGGCGTGATCGAGGGATTGGAACGGTTTTCCCAGGCGCAATAAGTGGAGTTGTAGTTGGCAACGTCATAGTGGGATACAGGCACAGGCGTGTAAAGGCTGTCCCATGTGAGTGTCTGGAAGTTGAAGGAGTATACCGTATCCGTGTGCGTGGTGGCATGCCCGCCGCCGAACAGCAGCATCTGGTGTCCCGCGGGGTCGTACGTGAAACCGCTGTAGTCGGTTACCTTGTTCGCATTATGCGACGAGCCCGCGGGCGTCTCCGGAGTGAACGCGCCCAGGTCAAGCGCCGTGTTGTCGGGTATGGCCGTGAGCGTCGGATTAGGGGCCGCGCTCCCATTCGCTCCGCACAGCAGCAGCCAAAGCGAAGCAATCACAAGACAACTCAGTGTCGTACGCATCGGGTATCCTCCGATTCAGAAACACCTATCCCAAACTCAGTATTCTTCATGACTTGCACCGCGCAAACAGACAATCCGGGTGGACACACCTTCCCCCGCGCCACCAGCCGAAATCATCATGAATGCCGCGTTGCGCCAATCCAACCGCACACCCAGAGGAGGCAGGAAACCTGCCTCCGTTCGGCCATTCGCATCCACACGATGGAAAAGAAGCTACGACGAGCGGGCACCCCTCCACTGCACGAGGTCCGGCGACACGCAGATCCGTCCCGACGTGTCGCGTCGAACTCCAGAGTCACTAAGAGCCTGCTCTATCGTTTCATCGGGCCCAATATGCAGCCCGTATCCATCCCGGACCAAGCACAGCGATGAAGGGCCCGAAGGCCACCTCAACCACCGCACTACCGTGCCTCTACCCCAGAGCAGATACGTCGGAAACAGACAGGCCCAAACGGCTGTGGACCCACGCCAAAGAATATGCAATAAATAATCAAATGTCCCAACCTCGTCAAGCAAGAAACTGATCTTGGCAAAAGTATTCATAGGTATCTATCAGTACACAAGTAAGCGAAGTTCGGTGTGAGCCCCGTCAACTCTGAAGTCCAGGCAGACTCCGCCACGACCCAGGCTGTCGGCCGGCAACGCCCTGCTACCACAGGAGCAGGACACGGAATTGGCCCTAGCCCACGAGTGCAATGGCCGGCGCAGCGCCTCCCTGCGAGTAAACCAGCCCGCGGCCACGGCCACAAACCCCTCGTTCGGCGTCGACCGCACCGAAACCGATCAGAGCCCCTAAGCCCTTCTGCCCCCCCCCAGCGCAAAGGCATGCTTCGAGAAGCTCGTCACAGCCGCATCATCGGCCCTCTCACCATCCCAATGCCTAACGCCAACTGTCACAACAGGTTACACGCCATCATGGCTTGCAGGGAGGCTTTCAGAGCCCCTCGTTACCATTCGTACCTAAATCCACCCAGTCTACCGCAACGTCAAACGGGGGGAACGCATGGCGATCGCTCCCGATTCTCAGTCGAGCCCCAACCGTGCGGAACGGAGGCGATTCCGTTCCGCTATGCTCTTAACCGACCCACACATGGCGCGTTACAGAAGCGATACAAGAAGCAGGGCCTTTCTGCGCGATCTCCCCGCAGCGTGAAGCCAGCACTCTGGCCGAACCTGACGGTCCACAATAGGATACGCCATGTCACAGTCAGCGGTTTCTGCTGGGGTCGCGCGAGCTGTAAGAAAGAATAACCGGTGCGCTTCGCACGACTATCCCTGCGAGCCAAGGCACTCAGACACGGCTATCGCCTGCCACGGATCGTCGCCTCCTGACATCCACCCCGCCGTCAGACGCAAGTTGACTCCTAACGGATCCCTTCTCGTCCACCTCCCCAGGTTGTGGCTGAGTCTTCTGGCCCGGTGGTAGTTCAGCCCGACGGGCTTGTCGAACTGCCGGCCGGTGTAGAGGTACTGGGCCACCGAGTCGTCGGGGGTCAGCTCGTTCTCGTCGCCGTCGGTGATGCGGGCCACGCCCTTGCGGGGGTCGGTCGGGTCGGAGCCGTAGGGGCTGTAGCTGTACTGCTCGACCACGTTGCCGTCCTCGTCGATGAGCCCCAGCACCGAGTAGAGCGTGTCGTGGGCGGCGTAGAGCCGCTGCTCGAGGACGTGGTTGGGATCGCCGTCGGCGTCCCGCTCGTGCAGCAGCAGCTCATCCACGTAGGCCGGGCCCCACACGAACTGATCGGTGGTGTCGCCATCGCCGTCTTTGATCTCGACCACCTGCGGCAGGACCGGTGAGGAGGCACCGTCGCCACCAGCTGGCGTGTCGTAGTAGTAGTACTTGGTGACGTTGGAGGCGGCGTACAGATCGTCGTCGTTGGGGTCGTTCGGGTCGTTGGGGTCGTGGGTGTAGTCGTAGGTGACCTGCATGGCCAGCCGTCCCAGAGCGTCGTAGCGGTAGGCCGCCAGCTTGACGTTGGAGTTGAGGGCGCTTTCCACGAGGGTCAGCCGTCCCAACTCGTCGTAATTGTACAACTTGTCTCCATCGTCGATCAGGATTGGCTCGCGCCAACCGGTTCCGACCGCTCTCGACCCAGCAAGTATGAGGGGCTCGGGCTCAGTATGGCGGGGGCCGCGGCGCGCCTAGTCTTTACCGCCATCATGGCCGGCAGCGTTGCCTGCGCCAACCGCCTTCATGCGACGCCACGAAAGCTCACAGAACAACTCAGCCCCGCCCAGCGCCACAAGGCCTGTGATAGACAGCGTCTCCGTGACCGTGATCAGCGACCAGTCCAACCACACGACCACACAACACACCATGCACCAAAAGATAATAAAGCCTGCCAGCGCCCTACGTGCGCCCCTCCTCCCGAACTGTCTCTGAAAGACCCTAGCTAGAGAGACCCCGATCCCAAAGAGGGCCAGGAGCAAGAATGTCGAGACAACGCACAGAGCAACAGATGAGATGTCCCATTGAGCAAACAAATCACCTAAGGGTGCACTTACAAAGAAGTTGAAGGCAACTAGGACAACAACATACTTTGCCACGTATGATGGCGTAAAGCGGCGATCCTCCCGCCGACCCGAACTGTTCTCCGCGTCACACACAGCAACTGCCCACTACGGCACCTTCACGTGTACGACGGATTTCAAAATCAGATACCTACCCCCAACCCAGAATATGGTTCTGATCCCACTCACGCCACAGCATGCCCATAACTCCGCACACTCTGATCCGAAGTCTGAATTCTTCATCGAGTCTTTCATTCGATCCTTCGCACGGAAAAAACGGTTCGACATCCCACCGTCTTCTTTAATGATCTGATCAAGCAGCTCGTCCCATCGTCGCATCCAATACCTGGCCTGGCGCGCTGCATCGAAATTGCATTTTGCCGCGGCGTGGCAGCAGTAAGCTGCTTTCACGGCGTTAACGCAGGCGAGCGTGACGGTAATCGTTGTGATTATCAGCTCTTCACCGCTAGGATCCAGTGCGATCATTGGGTTTCCTGCAGCTAGTTGGTAGGTACTTGGCCCGTCGCCAAACTGCAGATGGCAATCTGGCGTAACTAGCACGACCGGGCCCCTGCCAGGCCACCAAACAAACCGTGGGACGGTCCCCAACGGATCCCTTCTCGTCCACCTTCCCAGGTTATGACTGAGCCGGCGTGCCCGGTGGTAGTTCAGCCCGACGGCCTTGTCGAACTGTCGGCCAGTGTAGAGGACCTGGGCCACCGAGTCGTCGGGGGTCAGCTCTTTCTCGTCGCCGTCGGTGATGCGGGCGGCGCCCTTTCGGGGGTCGGTCGGGTCGGCCCCGTAGGGGCTGTAGCTGTACTGCTCGACCACGTTGCCGTCCTCGTCGATGAGCCGCAGCACCGAGTAGAGCGTGTCGTGGGCGGCGTAGAGCCGCTGCTCCAGGACGTTGTTGGGATCGCCGTCGGCGTCCCGCTCGTGCAGCAGCAGCTCATCCACGTAGGCCGGGCCCCACACGAACTGATCGGTGGTGTCGCCGTCGCCGTCCTTGATCTCGACCACCTGCGGCAGGACCGGTGAGGAGGCACCGTCTCCGCCCGCCGGCGTGTCGTAGTAGTAGTACTTGGTGACGTTGGAGGCGGCGTACAGATCGTCGTCGTTGGGGTCGTTCGGGTCGTTGGGGTCGTGGGTGTAGTCGTAGGTGACCTGCATGGCCAGCCGTCCCAGAGCGTCGTAGCGGTAGGCCGCCAGCTTGACGTTGGAGTTGAGGGCGCTTTCGGCGAGCGTCAGCCGTCCCAACACATCGTAATAGTACAACTTGTCGCCATCGTAGCTCTGACCTCTGGACCCTCAATACCTCACAGCGGGAACGAACGAGCCTCTCGCCCAGAAGTGGTATCCTTACTCCCGCTCTACCGATTCGATCTGTTCTCCTCCAATGCGGTTGAATATGTCTTACAGACGATAGTCCCGCACAAGAGGTCGGGGATCGAGCGGTTGTTTGCATCCCGGATACACGTAATGATTGAAACGGGAAGAACGGGGACACACAAAAAACCAAGAAGGACACGCCCTATGTGCCGCCAGCGACTGATTGGCGCGCGATGCACATCGCGAAAAACCAGCCCTCGCAATCTCATCCCGTACGTGGCGTTGGATGCAGCCCCGCTAACCGCCGTGAAAAGCAAGGGAAACGGCCAAACAGCAAAGTATGCTGTCGCGACGATGCTCACCCGAGCCGATTCGCTCTTCGCTGGGTGCAGTATCGAATCCATCATGACGCTCATTGCCACACTTCCCAGCATCCACCAGAGCAAGATAGGAGTTGCAGTCGTGGCGGCGGCCTCCACTCTTCTATACAGCGGAGCCACTGAGGACAGGCGTGCTTCCTCATTCTGTGCTGTTAATCCCTTTTCGCTGCTCATATCACTCAAGACATACATACTCGGCTTTTGCACCAACACATTCCGTCCATTCGTTACGAATGTCGTAGTCTTCCCCCCCCATCAAGCTTCCAAATACGAGCCGGGAGGGCGTGTTATGAATCTGGCTGAACGTATATCGGTCCTCGAGAAAGAACTCTGCTTCGCACCACTTCGCATAGGCCAAGCAACAGCACTCGCCGCCGGGGCGCATCTTAGGCTTGCCACTGGCCACGGTGCACGTACCATGCCAGCGAATCATGTTAATGGTACCCGTCGTAAGATTCAGGCGGGGAGAGTAATAAACCTCTATGCCACCGAAACCTCCTCCTTCAGGCGGAAACGGATTGGTGATCAACTGGCTTTCTGAGCCGCCGAATGAGATCTTCCGTTCCTCAGCCTCACAAGTCTTGGGCAGAAGTCGCCCGATGCTTTTGGGTATGTCCTCGTGCATGATCTTATGCCAGAAATCGTACCTTTTCATTATCGCAAGGAGCCCAGAGCTCAACTTAGCCGTTGCGCCCCCTCCGATAAGATAATGCATCAGGGCATCATGCGGGCCGTCCAGAGTTTCCCACGTATAATACAACCCCGACGGATCAGATAATTTCAGAACCTCACTGTCAACATAGACATATAGGCTTGGCTCACCAAAATACTGGTCCAACGGCGCAGGGGGCTCTTGCATCACCCCCAACGGATCCCGTCTCGTCCACCTGCCCAGGTTATGGCTGAGTCGTCTGGCCCGGTGGTAGTTCAGCCCAATCGTCTTGTCGAACTGCCGGCCGGTGTAGAGGTACTCGGCCACCGAGTCGTCGGGGGTCAGCTCGTTCTCGTCGCCGTCGGTGATGCGGGCCGCGCCCTTTCGGGGGTCGGTCGGGTCGGCGCCGTAGGGGCTGTAGCTGTACTGCTCGACCACGTTGCCGTCCTCGTCGATGAGCCCCAGCACCGAGTAGAGCGTGTCGTGGGCGGCGTAGAGCCGCTGCTCCAGGACGTTGTTGGGATCGCCGTCGGCGTCCCGCTCGTGCAGCAGCAGCTCATCCACGTAGGCCGGGCCCCAGACGAACTGATCGGTGGTGTCGCCATCGCCGTCTTTGATCTCGACCACCTGCGGCAGGACCGGTGAGGAGGCACCGTCTCCGCCCGCCGGCGTGTCGTAGTAGAAGTACTTGGTGACGTTGGAGGCGGCGTACAGATCGTCGTCGTTGGGATCGTTCGGATCGTTGGGGTCGTGGGTGTAGTCGTAGGTGACCTGCATGGCCAGCCGTCCCAGAGCGTCGTAGCGATAGGCCGCCAGCTTGACGTTCGAGTTGAGGGCGCTTTCGGCGAGCGTCAGCCGTCCCAACACATCGTAATAGTACTCTTTGTCCCCATCGGCGGTCAAGTTGCCGGCGTTGTCGTAGGCCAGCGAGGCGGCCGTGCCGCCCGTGCGGCTGTCGTACTCGTACATGCCCATGTCCATCCGGCCGCCGAAGCCCGCCCGGGCCGGACAGGAGGGGCTGCCGCGGTCGATGCAGGGCGAGGTAGACGCCAGGGTGTAGTCGTCGTTGTTGGGGTCGTTGAAGGCCGGAGCGGCCGAGATCGAGTGGGCGTCCTGGCCGGTGTCGCCCTGCCAGGCCGAGACGGTACTGTAATACGTGGTGCCCACGCCGGTCTGGTTCCAGCGGGCCACGTCGCCGTTGGGGTCGCCCACGAAGTCGTTGTAGTCGCTGGCGAAGGCCTCCGAGCTGTTGGGGGCGCTGTCGGAGGGCGAGGTCTTCCGCGGCCAGGTCGGCGCGGTTAACGACGATGCCTCGGATCGGGACGATGACGATTCGCCCTACACTCATTTCACAGGCCTCATGGGTCATTGAGTGGCCACGAGCGTATTGGAGAAGCCACCAAGAGGCAACGCTGTAAGTGCTTATCTGATAAGAAGTACCAAATGTTCAGGAGGCACGGGGCAACGCGCCGTGGCAATCGCATCCAATCTTGGGGTGATGGCCGGGTAATTTTCGAAGCTCGGCATATGTTAGGGTTGCGCTTTGCGTTGCGCGCGTGTAGGTTGACAATTCGACGAAGCGGTGAGGCCCGACCAACAACCCAAAGCGAATATTCAGGCAGCAATCATGCACAAGTCACAGGCAACTGGCCGTGATAAGGCTATTTCGCCGCGGCCTCTGCGGAGGACTGTGAAATGGTGTTGGGCAGGTACGAATACGGGAACTACACCGGGAATTCTTGTCCTTGCGTGTCCTCCTGTGTACTATTACGCTCGGTGATGTCTCCGATCGATCGTCGATTGGGGCGTAACAGAGCGTATTGGCTGGTTAGGCGAGATTCCCATAGAGTTCGATTCCCCCCGCCTTCATGTATCTGTAAGTGTTTGCAAAAACAGGGCTTACGATCAGGTCGAGTGGCGATTCGGGGGTTTCGTCCGCCCCCGCCTTAAGATCACCCAGCCTGCGCGATTCCACTCCGGGGCAAGAGGGCAGTACCGCCTCCCAGCTAACATTCCCGTTTGGCGTCGAAACGGTTTTTCTCAGCCACGCTGGCGCGCATCCGCAGCCGGGGGGAGACCTTGCGTCTGCGCAGTGGAGGACCTGCGTTTGCAGAAGCCGCGCCGGCCGAGGCAAGAAATCGATCCCACGCGGCCTGAGGTGGCCGAACCGGGGATGTCCAGCTTTGGAAGATCCTACCCAGCTTGGGCGATTGGGTCTTAAAGCCTTTGCTGTCCATATGTTAGCGATCTCGGTGGTTTTCGGAAATGGTCGCGTTCTGACGCATTTTGACGCGGTTTGTGGTAGTAGTGCCACATTCCTGAGTCGTCTGTCTCCACTGAAGAAGGCAATCCCGCTGCGGCGCGCGGGTCTTGGAGCTCGGGCGCTTCCACTGAGCGGCCTGAGATAATCGAGAATCGCGGTTGCGGATTGGGTCCAGTTCGGTTACGCTTTAGGGAGTAGCGATCTTCTCTGATCCTTCCTCTTCCTGAGGACCTCCCCGCGGTAGCGGGTGCATTCTCCCGGAATGGACTGGTCACTGAGGCTCGATTGATGGTCTGACGCCGCGTGGCGCGCAGGGTCTTGCCTGTATGTGTTGCACGTCGTCGGGTGGCGAATTGCGGCGTGTGCCGCCGGTAACCTTGAGAGCCCGAGAATCCAATTTCGCTCCTTGCCAGCACTGCCACTTCGGTACCGAACTGCTCCCCGTGGGAAAGAAGACTCCGTCTGGCCGCGCCCGAATCTGATGGGCTGGCAGACGGGCCAAGCCGGCACGGAGCGCCGGTCTGCTGCAGTTCGCGGACTCGAAGCAGTGGGTGGGGCGGGGATAGGAACCAAGACAGCGGGCCAATCGGAGATTCATGATGGGTCAGAAATTGTATGTCGGAAACCTTGGCTATGACGTTACTGGCAGTGACCTTCAGCAGCTGTTTGCCGGTCACGGGACGGTGGATAGCGCGACCGTGATCAGCGATCGGAGCACGGGCCAGAGCAAGGGCTTCGGATTCGTCGAGATGAGCTCGAACGCAGAAGCCGCGGCCGCGATCGCGGCGCTGGATGGAACGGAGCTCGGTGGCCGTGCGATCAAGGTGAATGAAGCCAAGCCGCGCCCCGCAGGTGGTGGCGGTGGACGTGGCGGACGCTGGTAAGCCTGTTGTCGCACGGACTACGTGGTGCACGGACTTCGCAGAGGCGATGCCAGTTTGGCACGGTGGGAACGGAGCGGATGGGTCGGCAGTGGGGGCGTGAAACGCCGTGCCGTCTTCTCGACACGGGCCGGAGCCAGTATCAGTGTCTTGGACACCGGCTTGACGGCGATGCCAATCCAGCGTGACGCAAACGTTGGACCCGGAACGGAGTTAAGATGGCACGGAAGCGACCGTCGGTTCAGAAGCGCCAACGCGAACATCAGAAACGGCAGCGTGAACTCGATAAGGCGGCGAAAGCGGCGCAGAAGCGGGAACACCGCCAGAACCGCGAGGAACCGGGCGGCTCACCGCTTGCCGATGATGGGGAGGTTTCGGGCGCTGCGGACAAGGGAACCGCTGGCCTTGGCGAGTAGCGAGTTGCGGGCGAACCTTTGTCAGTGGCTTCTTACTTGGACTTCTTCTCGCGGAACACAGGCGAGGTGGCCAGGGTGAAGAGCACAATCTCTTCGCCGGTCAATGTGCTGATATCGTGGTGCAGGCTGACCACCTTCACGCCGGTGACCTCTAGAACCATCGATTCCAGGACCGGCCGGGCGGTCTCGATCAACTGGGTCCTGACCTGCTTGAGGAGTTCCCTCCCCTTCTCCGCCGGGAGTGACCCAACCAGTTGCTGCTCGGCTGCAGTCAGAACGCCCTGGAGCCGGACCACGAGGAGATCGCCGATCAGGTGCGTGTGAATATCCTTCGGGCCCCGGCCCATGTACTCCTGCTCAAAGCGGCGGACGCCCTCACAGATCGCGGCTTCGGTTTCTCCCTGTGTCTTCATCGTGGCCTCAACCTGTCCCGGCACGGTGTCGAAGGGCCGGACGTGAGAGACCGTGCGCATGTGCGCCGTCAGCTTCCACGCGGCCCGCGAACATGGCTCAAGCGCGGAGATCCACTTGACTTTCCGCGGTCCGGCGGTTAGTGTAACGGCCGTTCGAGCTAGCGCCAAGCCCGCGTGTAAGTTCCGATCGCGGTTTGACGCGAAGACGTCGGATGACGATTTAAAGGGCAACCCGGCCATGCCGGGGGGCCCGTTAACGAGTAAGCCGATGTGGTCGAATACCTCCGTGTGTTCGGCCACGTTGGCTTTTTTTGTGGCTTCGATTTCAGGGACGGCAGCGGCCGCCAAGGGCGGATTCCATTTGGACATGCCCAAGTCGAACATGGCGCAGCAGATCGCCCGAGTGGCCAAGGCGTTCGAGCAAGAGAGAACGGGCCACGGGCCCAAGTCAGTGACAGTGGTCCTTAGCGATGATACCCTGGTCATTACGTTGCACGGGGCGTTATCAGAGGCCGAGAAGGCCCTGGCCGAAGACCCGGACGGCGCCGCCAAGGTGCAGGAATTTCACGGGCATCTTTTTGCCAGCGCCGCGGGCACGTTTCGGCAGGAGATCGAACGGATCACCGGCGTGAAGGTGCGTGAGGCGACGGCGGAGGTCGAACCGAGCACCGGAACGGTGGTCAGGGCTTTCGCGAGTGGAACCGTGGTACAGGTGTTCCTGCTCGCGGACAACGTCGAGACCGACGTTTGGAGCAATGACAGGCCTTCCGGGAAAGGACAGGCCGCAACATGACGCTGTCGGGAGAGTTGGGAGGCGCGCGGTGCGGCCGGTATTAACGCGGCCAGTTCGGGGCGCCCACCGTACCGCTATCAATCCTGCGAGACGAATGGAGGGTAAAACATGCTGACCGTAACGAAGCCCGCACTCGACCGATTGTCCCGTAGGCTCGTCCGCAAGGAGGCCGCTGACGGCATGGCCTTGAGATTTACACGTCGGGATGGCGGCTGGACGCTGCGCCTCGACCAGGAATCCGCTGGTGACACAGCGTTTACCCACGATGGCCGCAAGGTGCTGCTGCTGGATGAGGTCGTATCGAAGGCGATGGAGAACATGACGTTGGACATCCGAAAGAGTGCCCAAAGGTCGGGACTCAGGCTGTATCGCAACAAACGTCGCCGGAATTGAGTGTATGGAACTCCCGCGACGAGCCCGTGACGATGTGTATCTGCCGGACGGCGAGTTCCGCAAGCGCGTCCATGCGCTACGGCGGTTCACGCACGCACACAAGCTGGCCATCGGAATCGTCTATGCGTTCGACTTCCGCACGCACATGCTGCCATTCTGGTACGTGGACAAGCGCATGGCGCCATGCTCGGTCCGCCTGCTGGGAGATGTGTTGCACGAGGCGGGCTTTGCCAACCTTCGCATCGTGTTGCAGCAGTGGTCACCGAATGTCCGTCCCAGCCGGATGCGACTGAACGGCAGGCCGTTGGACATTCTGCTGGTGTCGTCCATGCAGGTGCATGCGGCACCCGCGTACGCGCTGATTCGAGATGCGCATCGGATGGGCGCGGCTCGACCACTCATCGTGGCGGGCGGACCGAAGGCCATCTATGAGCCGGCCGACTTCTTCGAGCTCGGCCCGGAGCCGGGCATCGGTGCCGACTGTGTCGTGACCGGCGAGGCCTTCGTCCTATTGGACCTTCTGTGCGCCATCCTAGCCGATCGTCGACCCAACCTAACGGCGCGCGGCGCCTTCGAGCGGGCGCGGCTGGCGGGCAGGCTGAAGAGTGTTCCGGGGCTGGTTTACCTGCCGCCGGACGCGCATGCCAACGGACCGATTGCGATCAACACCGGTGTGCAGCGGCTCCTCCGTGACTTGGACGAATTACCAATGCCAGATACGGGATATCGCATAATCGAGCCCCCGCATCGCCACCGGACGCTTGCCAGGCAGCCGTGCGCGCCGGAAGGCATCGGGCGACTTTCGCGCATCGCCTCAGTGATTGCGACGCAGGGGTGCCGCTTTAACTGCCCCTACTGCCCGATTCCTGCGGCCAACCAGCGAACTTGGCGGCACAAGAGTCCGCAACGTTTCGCGGCCGAGATCAAGCACATCTACGAGAACTTTGGCATCAAATACTTTTTCGGGACCGACGATAACTTCTTCAACGATCGCGATACGGTCGTGACGATGATGAGCGAACTCGCCCGGACCACCACGGGCGCTGTGCCGCTAGGCAAGCGGATCAAGTTCTACTCGGAGGCGACGCAGGGGGATGTCTTCAAGAATCGGGATCTGCTGCCCATGTGCCGGCAGGCCGGCCTGCGGGCACTATGGTTCGGGATCGAGGATCTCACCGGCGGACTCGTGAAGAAGGGACAGAGTGCGGACCGTACCGAGCAGCTCTTCGTGTTGATGCACAAGCTCGGCATTCAGCCGCACGTGATGATGATTCACAGCGACACGCAGCCCCTGCGTTCAGGTCCGGGCGACCTCTCCGGCCTCCTGAACCAGGCGCGTTACGTGTTCGAGCGAGGCGCGGTCAGCTATCAATGTACGTACCTGGGGCCGGCCATCGGCACGCGGAGCCTGGAACCGGCCTTGACTTCCCGGACCATTTTCCAGCGTGTGGGCGGGAGGCCCGTACCGAATGCGTTTCATGACGGCAATCACGTCGTGGCGTCACGGCATCCCCGCCCTTGGCAGCAGCAGTTGAACCTGCTGCGCGCCTATGTCACCTTCTACAACCCCATCAATACCGTCCGCGCGCTGTTCGGGGTCCGCAAGGACTCTGTTTCCCCGAAACGTCTCATACATCAACTCTTCGGGCAGATCGGGCTATTGCTGACGATTCCCAAGATGCTTGCCTGGGCCTGGCGACTCGAACGCGGTCCGGTCGAAGCATACGACGGCCTGGCTGCGGCCCGCATCCCCATGATCGACGCCGCAAGCGGCAACGAGATCAACTGGGCGGTTGAGCATACGCCAATGCGGGACATATCGCACCGTCAGCGTGCGACCGACACGGCGCATTCTACTGCACGTGCCGGCGTCATGTCGGCCTACCTCCGCGCGGCGGATGAGAACCTGCCAGCGTGCGGTGCATCCGGGTCGGTACGGGGCCTTGAATGCGCAAGGTGTGAGCCCAGTGGCCCGCGCATTGCAGCACCGGCGAGGAGATCCGCGGATGAGTGAACGCCTGACAATGACCGCCGGCGGGCTGGCGGTGCGCCTTGGCGGCGGCGAGTGCAACGGTGCGAGAGCAATCAGCACGGTGGCGGCTTTCGACGAGGCGGGCTCCGGGGCCATCTCAAGGACCGGCTGCGCGAACTGCGCACCTTGCCCTGCGAAATCAACTGTGGGCGCCGTTCTCCCGGCCCAGGAGTCCCGAGTGCCGACGTTCACCGCTGGCCGGACGTTCCAGCACGCATTGTGCGTGTATCCCTATCGGCGGGAACTCAACGAGGCGGGCTTCTTCCCGCCTTTGGGACTGGAGTTCGTCGCGGCCGTCGTGCAACGGTACGCCCGGTCGCTGGATCTGGTTGACCTTCGCATGGTGCCCGGCCGGACGCAGAGTTTCCTCCGGCCGCAGACGGACTTGGTCTGCTTTTCCGTCAACTGGGATCGAGACCGGGAGTTTTTGGCGGCGGAGATCCGCTCCGTCCCACCGGGGGTCCTTACGGTGATCGGCGGCCGGCATGCAACGGAAGACCCCGACCAGTGGCTGACGCGTTTCCCGAACGTCGATGCGGTTATTCGGGGCGACGGGGAGGAAGCGATGGACGAGTTCTGTCGCCGCGTACCCCTGGACCGGATCGCGGGGCTGAGCTTTCGCCGAGACGGCCGAATTCATCACAACCCCAATCGCAGTATGGGCCAGTTGCGCAACGATCTCTATCCGGACCGGCGTATTCGCCGTCGGAAGTACGTCTTCACGATCAAGGGCGCTCGCGCGGGCATCGGGGTCGATTCGATCGCCACGTCGCGCGGCTGTCCGAACCACTGTACCTTCTGTTCGTTCAATCGCAACCCGTGGGGCGAGATGCGCCGGTGGACGGCCCGGTCGCCGGAGTCCGTCGTCGATGAGCTGGGGGAGATAAAGGCGCGGATTGTCGGCTTCGTGGACGATCTGTTTACGCACGACATGGACCGCGTGGAGCGCATCTGCGACCTGATCATCGCGCGCGGCATCCGGAAGAGGTATTTCGTCAACGCGCGCCTGGAGATCGCCCGGCGACCGGACGTCCTGCGCAAGATGGAGCAGGCCGGTTTCTCCATGCTGATGCTGGGTGTCGAGTCCGCCCACGATAAGACGCTGCGGTCCATGCGCAAGGGCTTCGACGTAGCGCGGATCCGCAAGCACTTTGAGGTTCTGCGCCACAGCCGCATGTTCCTCCATGGCTACTTCATCCTCGGTTGCATCGGCGAGAGCAGAAGCGACATGCTCCAGATCGCGCCGTTCGCGCACGAGCTTGGCTTGGACACGATCGCTCTCTCGGTGCTTCGCTCCAGCCCTCATTCCGGACTGGACGAGCTGGTGGCCAACACCCCGGGCTACCACGTTGCCCCCAACGGCAAGATCTACTCCGACCACTGTTCTGTCGAGCAGCTCGGCGAGTTGCGACGGCGGATCTACCGCCAGTTCTACACGCCGGGCCAGATCGTACGCATCGCTGGAAAGGGGATTCGGAACGATGCGTTGAAGTTTCTGCCAAACATCCTGCTGCACCTTCCGCACATCGCCGCGGCTTCGATCCTCGACGTCTGGCGGCGCGCCAGTCGCCGGGCCAGGAAACGACGCCTCCGGCGCGCGGGCGGGGAGCCGGGCCCCGCTTCGCATGGCGCCCAGACTTATGACCCGGGCGAAGGGCCTGTACGGGCTGGGTCACCAAAGCTCCGGGCCGTTGTCGCCGCAGCGAATCCGAGAGGACTACGACCATTCGTCTATATCTGATCAACCCCCGCAACCCACTCGTAGGCCTTACCGACCTCAAAGGTAGTCGGTGGAACCGCTACCGGGTCTGGAAGCCACTGGGCCTGCTGGCCTTGGCGGCGCTGACGCCGCCGGAGTGGGAGATCACCGTCTTCGACGAGAATGTCCGCGCGCCTGATTACGGGAACCTGCCGCGCCCGGACTTGGTGGGCGTGACCGCATTTACCTCACAGGCGAACCGGGCGTACGAGGTTGCGGCGGAGTTCCGCAGCCGTGGCGTGCCGGTCGTGATGGGCGGCATTCATGCCACCATGCGTCCCGATGAGGCCATGGCACGCGTGGACTCGGTGGTGACGGGCGAGGCCGAGCCTGTCTGGGCGCAGGTTCTGGCCGATGCCCACCAGGGCGCCCTGCGGCCCCTTTATGAGGGGGCGTATGCGGAGATGGACCGGGTGCCGCCCGGCCGGCACGACCTGTTAACCGGCGATTACGCGTTCGGGTCGATTCAGACCACGCGGGGGTGTCCGCTCAACTGCAGCTTCTGCAGCGTGACGTCGTTCAACGGCTATCGCTATCGGCAGCGGCCCGTCGCCGACGTCGTGCGGGAGTTCGGTACGGTCCGGGAAAAGCTCGTTCTTGTCGTGGACGACAACCTGATCGGCACGAGTCGTCAACATATCGCCCGGGCGAAGGACCTGTTCCGCGCCATGATCCAGGCGAAGCTGCACAAGCGGTGGATTGCCCAGGTGACGATCAACATGGCCGACGACGAAGAACTGCTGGCGCTGGCCGCGAAGGCCGGCTGTGCCGGTGTCTTCATCGGCTTCGAATCGCCGACGGCCGCAGGCCTGAAGGAAGTCGGCAAGAAGTTCAACCTCATGAACGGCCGCGACTTCGCCGCGTCGGTCCGCCGCATCCAGCGGCACAGGATCCTTGTCGCCGGCTCGTTTATCATGGGTCTTGACACGGACGAACCCGGCATCGGCCAGCGGATTGCGGAGGCGGCAGAGCATTACGGTGTGGATGTCCTCAACACCCTGTTCCTCACGCCGCTGCCTGGTACGCGGCTGTGGGACGAGCTCGCGGCACAGGGTCGGATCGCCGCCGACAGGTTTCCGGAGGACTGGAAGCACTACACGCTGACGTTCCCCGTGGCCCGCTACCGACACTTTTCCTGCGCGGACATCGTTCAGGAAATGGAGACCTGCGACCAGACGTTCTATTCGCTAAGGAACACCTTACGCCGCGCCTGGGGCTGCCTGTGGCACCGGCGCAAGCCGCTGATCGCATTGGTGGCCAATCTGTCCTATCGCAGCAACCTTCGCAAGAGTCGTAAGAACTGCCGGGATTTCCTCGTCATGCAGCGGCGCCGCGTCACCGCCGATCACCACCGCGCAGAGCCACGTTCCGAACCGCCGCGAATCCCGCAAGCAGCCTGCGTCACGCCGCAATCGAGCATGGCTGAAGCATGACCCTTGTCCGGCAGTGTGTGCCACTGCTTTCAAGCAGTGCCCTTTGGGGACTTTTCGAGGTCGCACTGCCCTTGAGCAGTGGCACACGGCGTCCTCGTCCATTGTGGCCAGCGCCGCCGCGTAGCGCTACGGCGGCAGGCTGCCGGTCTTTGACGTGATCGTGGCGAACGCGGACGCGACCGAGTCCCCGCTTTCCGCCCCGTCCGGCGGGCTCGCGCCGTCTCTTGACACCGTCCCCGCCAGCCGCTATGATACTGGCGCATCCTGTGGACGATAGAGCCATTGGAGCAGCCAGGTTCCGATGGCTTTGAACGGCGCGACGCGCGTACGACACATTCGCAGCCTGGGGTCCTGAAAAGAAGAAGTGAATGCGTTTTGAAGACCTGCGGCTCTGCGGGCCGCTCCGACGTGCAGGCCGCGCGACGGGCCGCCGTTTCCCCAGCCCCATCCCGACCAATGTCGTCCCCCACGTGCCCGCTGCCCGGTGGGAGTGTCGGTGTGCCGCTGCTCTTGAGCAGCGCGTCTTCGAGAGATCCCGGCAAGCGCACTGCTTGAAAGCTGAGGTACACCCGGCGGATTGACCCATTACACCCCGCCCCGCAGGCAGAATCAGTGTTCAATAAACCAACAAGCGGCCGAGGCATCGCCCGGCGTATGGAGTAGTAAATGACACAAGTAGTACATGGTTTCAAAACAGAACACGCATCACAGAACGCGCGACGATCGCGCAGCCGGCCTGCCGGCAAGCATCACCGCGCGAGGTGCCCCGATCAAAGCTCGGAGCACACCGCAAGCGAGCAGAGCAACACGGAATCCGTCGGAGGCGCGGAGGGCTTCGCCGATCTGGGATTGTCCCGCGCGTTGCTTGCTGCATTGGAACGGCTCGGATTTCAGAAGCCGACGGATATTCAGCGCGAACTGATTCCGCCCGCACTTGCGGGCAGGGACTGCCTTGGCCAGGCCCGCACGGGTACCGGCAAGACGGCGGCGTTTGCGTTGCCCATGCTGCAACGCGTGGACCCCGGTCACGGGATCCGGGCGCTGGTGCTGGTGCCGACCCGCGAGCTTGCGGCGCAGGTGGGCGAGCATGTGCGCATGCTGAGCCCCCGGAAGCCGCCACGCACGTTGGTTGTCTATGGCGGCACCAACGTCGGGTCCAACCTGCGCGAGCTCAAGGAACGGGTCGACATCGTGGTCGGGACGCCCGGACGCATCCTTGATCTGATTCAGCGCGGGGCGCTCGACTTGCGCGGCGTGAAGCTGGCCGTGCTCGACGAAGTCGATCGGATGCTCGACATCGGTTTCCGTGACGACATTCGCCGCATCATGGCGAAGGTGGCCCGCGAGCGTCAGACGATCTTCGTCTCGGCCACGATAAACGACGAAATCCGCCGGCTGGCGCACGGCCTCATGCGCGATCCCGTCGAAATCAACGTCTCGGCTGACCGCTTGACGGTCGACGAGGTCAAACAGGACTACGTGAGTGTGGACGCACGCGACAAGTTCGAGGCCCTGCGCAGGTTCCTCAAGCGCACCGCCCCGCGCCTTGCCATCGTCTTTACACGCACGAAACACGGGGCGAGCAAGGTCTCGCGCAGACTGGGGCGGGCGAACGTGGCCTGTGCCGAAATCCACGGTGGTCTCGCGCAGGGACGCCGCACGCGGGTGCTCAACGACGTGCGCGCGGGACGGCTGAACGTCTTGGTGGCAACCGATTTGGCCTCACGTGGGCTCGACGTGACGGGCGTCTCTCACATCGTGAATTATGACATCCCCGCAGATCCAGCCGTCTACGTCCACCGCATCGGCCGCACCGCCCGCATGGGCAACACCGGACACGCGCTCACGTTGGTGACGCCAGAGCAAGGCCGCGAGTTGACCGACATTGAGAAGTTGATCAACCGGGAACTGAACCGAGTCGATGCGTCCGATCTTGTGCAGACGAGGGTCGAATCGGCTCGCGAATCCTCGGCTGTCGTCGAGCCATCGGCGGCTGCGCCCGCTCCGCAGCGCGCATCGCGGTGCGAAACGATACCCACCGGGGCTGCAGGAACCCGCCGCCGTCGAACCCTTGGAGACCGATTCCCGCGTTCGCGTCGGCGGCGTTGACATCGTTCTCTCTGCCAAGAGTGTCAAACCGCCGTCGAAGGATGCGCTCTCGGAGGGGAAGTGCGCCCCCGGCCTCGAGAAACTGACTCGAAAGCGGTCGCCATGACGTCCAGGCTGGGCGGCTGGCCTTCATGCGTTTGCGAACTGAGGCAAAGCTCTTTCGAGCAGGAGGTTACGTGGACCGTGTGCTCGTCGAGAAGGTGGTGGATACTACACCGGGCCGCGACGCCTTGCGATAGGAAGCCTACCCGGCCAACGCAACGGCGCGCCCGAGCAAGGGGTGCTGCGGCCACAGGGGGTTGGGGGTGCTTCGCCGCCCGCCTCCAATCCGCGCGTCCGTTTGGACTCGCAGTGTGTCCACGCAACAGCAGGATGCAGCGGCTTGCCACACCCGGCAGTCGCATTGGGCATTCCTCAGCGATCACCTCATTGCTTTGATCGCTTCAGCCATCCGCTCTTGTGCCTCGGCCTCAAGAGGCGTGATCGCGTGGATCAGCCGGACGAGTCGTTCCCTGCCTTCGGGTGTCGCCAACTGATCCTTGCTCGTATCCGCTTGCTCGAGTTGGCTCACGACCGAATCGTACACCTCGGCGGCGTTCTGCAAGGCCCGCCGGGCCGATCCTGAATGACGCTCGCTCATCGTCCGCAGGTAGGAGGCTGCGGCTTTGCGGTGCAGGCGAAGGTGCCGAACGACGTTGGCGTGATAGAAGTGAGGACCGCACAACTCTTCATCGGCAAGCTGACTGGCCCACAGTTCCCAAGAGCGTCGGCCGGACGACTTGCCCGGCAGATGCGACAGGTCGACCTCATCACGCCCGAGGCGGATGGCGTAGTCGATGGACTCGACGTCCGCCTGTCGACGATCCATCGACGCGCCCGGCGCATCGAGCACAAAGGTCGACCCGGGGTAGTGTGTCGCCCGCGTAAGCTTCGGCTCGGCGACGCAAGAAGTCTGCACCAGCAGCGGCGGGTCGCCCTTGTCGAGGCCGAACACGACGGCGATGTCCATACCCACCGCGGCAACAACGGGCCGACCGGCCTTGAGGCATGCAACCACTTCCGCTTCGTAACGCTCGCGATAGTGTCGGGCAGGATCGGCTTTGCACTCCTCCCTTACACCTGGCAGTTCGCGCACCGGCACGCCGCATACGCGCCCGAGAAAATCGAGGCGCGTCGCCACTCCCCATTCGTCCAGAGGCCACCAACCGATGTCGAGATTCTTCACGTCGGCGCCGTACGGGCGGTGAAGGGCGTCGGCCTGCAAGATGAACGCTAGCCCGGTATCACCCAGCATGGTCTCGTAGTCGGCGGGGGCTTCAAGATACGACAGCGCGATGCTGAAGGCCGCTGCGTATCGATCGGGATTGCTGATTCCGCCGGGCGGGTCGGGCAGAATCATGGCATTGTCCTCGGCGTCGGCTACGTAGTCGGCTGCGGGCTTGAGGTCGACTACAACGCTCCGCAGCTCCGGCCAACTGCGGAAACCGTACTCTGCGGCCAAAGCGAACTGCACTTCGGCCAGCGGCACATCGGCTGAGAGGATGTCTTCGTCGCTCGCACCATGGAAACGACGTACGTGCCGGAGCACGGCGCACACCTGGGGATCGCGCCTCCGGTGTGCCTTGTGAAGCGCCTTGGCCTCGTTCTTCAGATGGTCGAGGTTCGGCTCGGGGGGAAGAAAACGGACCATGATAAACCTTCCTTTCGCATGCGTCCGGGGCCTGCTCTCACGGACAGAAAAGAAGGTCTGTCGTTATCGTTCGGCGGTGGAGGTGGGCTGAGCCCTTTCCGCAGGCCGGGAGGCGTCCTTCCAACGCCGCCTGCGAGTCTAAGCCAACATACGGCCATGTCAAGCGAATTCCCGAGTAGGTCGCGGGTTGCAGCGCCCGCCTTGAGGACGGCCAGTCGGCTTCGATTCGTAGCGCGCCGGGAAAAAGCACGGGGCGACCATAGTGGCCACCCCGCCTTTTCACGTCAGGCAGGTAGTCGAGTTATCTCTTCCGCGCCCAGACGACGCATCGCGGAGTTTCCGGCCCGTAGGGGCGCCCGTCCTTCCCGCCGAAGGTCTGCTCTACCTCAAAGCCCGCCTCCTGTAGCCAGGTGAGGCAGTCGGCCATGATCGTTGGGTGGCAGGTCTCTCGCCACTGATAGTGCACTGGCGCGGCAGGGGGGTGCGTTACGGTCAGCCGTCGGATGTAGTGCACGAACCGCCCCCGAACGTCGAACCAGGCCGTCTCGGTCGATCCCGCCAGAACCGTTCCGTCCTGGCAAGTTCCCGACGGGAATGCCTTGCGCCGCTGGCCGGGCGGCTTCTGCCAGCTTGGCTGTAACGTGGGTGACTGGTGGTCATCGTTGTCCAGAAAGACCCACCCGCCGGACGGCAGCGAATCGGCCGCTCGCAAAATCAGCGCCCGCTGCTCGTCGCAGCTCGACACGTCGTAGAAGCAGTTGCCGCCCAGCAGCACCACGTCCATCTCGCCCGGCCAAGCGGCCGCAAAGACGGGGGCGTGAATGAGTCGGATGCGGTCGGCCAACTCCGGCTGTGAGTCGACCTTACTCTTGAGTCGGGCCAGCATGTGCTGCGATTCATCGAGGCCGATCATCTCATGGCCGTCTTGGGCCAGGGGTATCAGGATTCGCCCAGTGCCGCAGAAGGGCTCGAAGATCCTCAGCCTGCGTCGGTTGCCGAGGAGTCGGCGAACGAGCGCGATGTCCTCGACGGTCGTCTCGTGGCGGTCATAAATCTCGGCTACGTGCAAGTCCGCGTCGTATTTCCGCTTCTCGTTTTCAGGCATGGCAAAGGGTCTCCTACAAGGTGCACCACGTTACCGATGAGACAAACGTTCGGCTTGCGGCCTTGGCGACGTTTCATGATGCACCTTCCTTTCCAACGCCCGAAGCGGGATAGCTTCCAAGCGGGTCGCCATGATTATAGAGTTTCGGCTTGGGAACTCACGCCCCGGCCACGCCGGACCGTGCCAACCATCGTCTGAGAATGCGCGGGTCGTTTTATCATCCATCACGTTCTAGGGAGTGGGCTCGACGGGCAAATCCACCGGCGATCTGAGAGCCGGATGGTAAGTTTTTGTGTGACAGATGGTTACGCTCTTGGATCCCTCCCAGATGCGGCGCAAGAATGCCTGAACAGTAGAGGCCGAGACCCGTCCTCCGCGTCTTTCCGTGTCGCAGCAAACCAATCTTACCGACATGCCCTTCTTGATTAGTGTGACGTCGGAGGCGACAATCGGCACGTGTGGAGGTCCGACATGGCAGATGTGCTGGCATTTGCTGATGAATACGGTCAGCCCAATCTGGACACTAGCATAGACAATGTGTCCACGCACTACATCGTGGCAGGGGTGATCGTCGAGCACGGGAGAGAGGATGCTCAGCGAGCGGCACTTGACGCCGTAAGGGGCAGGCACTTCCAGACAGGTGTCATGAGGTCGGCAAGCATCGGGAGCAGTGACAACCGTCGTCTGCGCATACTCAGCGACCTTTGCAGAGCTGGCGTCCATGCGCTGGCTTTGATCGTGGACAAGGATCTGATTCGCGAGGACAGCGGGCTGCGGTTCCAGCGACCATTCCGAAGGTTCCTGAACCGCAAGCTATATGAAGAGCTCTACAACACCTTTCCCTCCCTTCACCTTACGGCGGACAGAGTCGGGAAGTCAGACTTCATGATCAGATTCAAGGCCTTTTTAGAGGAAACGCATCACTTAAACACGCTTTTCAGCGATTCAGCTATGGAATGGGGTGTGGGACGGGAAGAAGTATTCCTGCAGGCGGCCGACGTCATCTGTGGGTCGCTCGGGCGCTGTTTCGACAGAAAAAAGCTCTCGCCCCGGGCGAGCGAGATAAAGGAGGCTATGACGCGATGGGTTCAGCTTCGAGATGGATTCTGGCGAGAGGCGACTCAAGCCGCCGCGGTTGGGACGGCGGATGTCTTCGTGAGCAGCGTAGCCAACCAGCGGGCGGAGACGTTCATTGAGAGGAATCGCGCCAGCAAGGATGAGGATGTGCGACGCCAGTTATCGTGCCTCAAGTACTTGTTGTTCCACAAACGGCATATCGATGCGGAAGCCTACGTTCATGCGCCCGAGATCATCGGCAGCACTGAGGTGCCACGGGTGATGACAAAAAGGCAGTTCCAGACTCATGTGATTGCCAGACTTCGTGATGCAGACGTACTCATAGCCAGCGATTCAAGAGGGTACAAGGTCCCTTCAACTATGGACGATGTCTTGGAATATCTTCGTTGGACCAAGAAGCAGGTCGAGCCAATGGTCGCTCGGGCAAAGCGAATGGCTGAAGCTATACAACTGGCGAGCAACAACACGCTGAGGTTGTTGGAGGAAGATGAATTCAAGTATCTTCGGGGCCCATCGTCCTGACGGAGGAGCCCAATAGGCAAACCACCCCGAGTTAGAAAGGTGGAGTTCGAAAGGTGTCTGGATGAATGCTTGGCGTCCTTCCACGTGCGAGCGGTTGAAGGGTGATATCCAAGCCCACGGGTTTGGGGACGCGATCGGGCGACGGACCGGGGCGTACTGGGGTCGTTTGCCATGTCAAGAGAATTAATCCTGACACCTTTTCTTCTCGGAGCGCCCGACCGAGCGTGCCGTTACCCCCGGGCCAAGCCAAGAGGCGATCGATGATGAGCTCCCTTTCTGACAGCACGCATAACAACAGCATGCAGCGGACCGCGCTTCGCGCCGCCGCTTAGCCGCAGCGTTATCAGAGGTAGGATTTAAGCATGGATATCCGCTGAAGCCCGGGAGGTTATGTATGTTGAATGAAGCATGGTTCTACGAAAAAGACACAGGACACTCTGATGGTTCGGCGAAACTCCCACCAGGCTTGAAACCTCAGAAGATTGCATTTGAGGAACTCCTCGTAGAAGTCAGTTGCTCGCATTGTGGGGGTACATCAAAACTCCTCGAACTTAAAGCTGATTACGGTATTACTGAGTCACAATTACTAGGATATGCATCTTGTCTATGCGGAAGGAGTGTGTTCCTGATAGTATTCGAAGAGGGAAGGTTTGAAGCGCATCTACGTTGTGATATTGACTCACACTATTATATACAAGCATTTACAGCAGGAATCTCAGATTTCCAAAGGACAAAGTCACATTGTCCTATTTGCCATCGGACAATGGAAGTACTTATTCGTCGACCGTCTGCAGAGGAGGCCCGTAAGCGAAAAGAAAAACAGGCCGACTTCATTGTAATGTGTGACATGCTTTTAGAGATAGTTGGCATCAGATGCGATATGACATTAGAAAGTCTTTGTACTGTCCTTGAACATGTTCTCGGCTGCATTGATCTTGGTACAAATGCTGGTGGGCTCTACCTGTTCGAAGATTCGCTAAGGCTTCATTTCAATGGACCGTTTGATGAGGTTGCCCTTCAAGAGTATCTTGGTGGGAATGATTTACTTGCACAATGCTCAAATGCCTATTTGTCTAAATATGAAGAACCGTTTGAGCTTTTAGGGCCTGAGTGCCAACTTGAGTTCGTATTCTCAGAAGATAATGATTTAGATCTCTCTGTAATGTTAGCTCAGGCGATGACAGATCTTTTTTCAAAGGGTGTATCGCAAATTGGGTTCCAGAAAAATGATCGGTTAATGCATTATTATGTCGATACGCAGCTTGATCTTTCTAAAATCCGATCAGGCTACACGCTTCAAGATACATACCTTACGACATCTTTGCGAGAATTCATAGGTGCACACGTAAGGAACTATCAAATAGTACACCATGTGGGGAGCGGGGTATCAGCTAATGTCTTTAAAGCACAGGCGGAAAATAAGACTACCGTTGTAGCACTTAAGGTTTATAGGCCATGGATCTTTGATAAATTTAGAGAGCAGGATATTCGGTTCGAAAGAGAGTTCAATCTTATGAGTAGGATTGATGTCGATGGCATTGTCAAAGTGCTCGATAAAGGTGTCATAAGTATTGCCAAGAAACTTCGGCACTTCATAATAATGGATTTCATCGATGGTCTGACTTTGCATACGTGGAGAACTCAGTTCGGTAGTATAAATCAGCAGGACTTCCTCATGTTAATGATATCTATAGCACAATCTCTACAATATTTGCATGAGCAAGGAATTTGTCATAGAGATTTAAAACCAGAAAACATAATGATAAGGCACAATGATCGCACGCCAATCATCATGGATTTTGGAGTCATGAAAGTACTGAACCACAGGATCACAGATTCAGGTCAATTCCTTGGAACAAAACTATACTCTCCTCCTGAATACATAGAAGGGGAAAGTGACATTGACTGGCATGCGGTTGATATATACTGTCTTGGGGGAATTGCTTGGTTCTTGCTTAACGGCAAGGCTCCATGGAAACTTATAGGTAACGACGTAAAAGAACTCATTCGAAAGAAACAGAAACCAGTCACCCTGTCATTGTCACATGTAAGTAGCACAATCATTAAGCTGATAGAACAAATGCTATCCATCATTCCAACAGACCGACCTTCACTAGAGACATCTATTAACACATTTCGATCGGCTTTGCAGTATATCAAACAAGAGTAGGTAAGTGTCCGGCGAACCCCATCTTTAATTCGGCGCGATGCTGGGCGAACATGCCCGCGGGCAAGAACGGGAGGTGTGTATTACACAATAGAGGCAGAAACTACAATTGAATTGATAACCAGCGGGTCGATCGGGACGGCCTAATCGGCCGGCCATCACCCGCATCGTTGACATGGGGCTCACGTCGATGTGAACTCGAACATCTCCCGCTGCTCGTGCCAGAGCACGGGGATGGTCTGAGTGAGCTTGGCCAGGGAAAGGCCGCTCGGCTCGCGACCGGCGAGGATGGCTTCGACGATGTCGGGGGCGAGGAGGTTGAGCCGCAGGATGCGTGAGACGTAGGAACGGTCGACGTTGAGGCGCTCGGCGAGTTCCGTCACCGACGCGACCTCATCGGCACGAGTACGCAAAGACGCACTCCATGCTTCGAACAGCGAGGGTTAAAAAGGTGTCAGGATGAATTCCTCCCGTCCTTCCGCGTGCGAGCGGTTGAAGGGTAGTATCCAAGCCCACGCGTTTGGGGACGCCATCGTCCGATGGGCCCGGGGGTACTGGGGGCGTTTACCATGTCAAGAGAATCAATCCTGACACCTCTTCTTCTCCGACGTTCTCATTGTGCCACCCGCAATGTCGCCGGATACCCACATGCCGAGTAGTCCTTGGGGCGGCGTAGGTTTCACGGGCGAATCAACTTGCCCTGAAGCTTGCCCAATATCAAGTACCGAACAAGCGTGTTAACATCCGCAAGCGTCTTCACGATCGCTCTAAGCTCCTTTCTGAGATCCTCAATATCCTCCGTCTGGAACACGAGCATCGCTATAGCCATGTAGGCCCACGGAAAACGCACCTTGAGAAACTTGCCCTCATCGTCGTCGGACTCAACGACGGCGGGAAGCTCGTCCTGCTGCGCGAGGGTGTCGACACATTTCTGAGCTACGTTGGGATCCCAATGCGCAAAGCACTTGTCCCGAACGGCGCAACAGCGCGCTAGTCGGCTCGACAACTGCCCGGCCGTGCACTCATCCCATAGCTTCTGCTCTGATGCTCGCTGAAGAAGATCCCGGCGCACCCAGCCTTCGCCATTGCCCTTTCTGACCAGCAGAACCGCTTCAGCCGCCCATCCGATGGCTGCCACGATCGACATGAGCCGGTCGGTCTCTACCGTTGCGGTCTCCTCCTTCTCCTCAAGCCCGTCGAGCCGGTCAGTCCAGCGGAGTGCGCTAGACATCATGTCGGCGCAGAGCATGAGTCTAAGAGCGCCTAACAGAATGGCATTGATGTAGCCGATATTGGGCCAGGGGACCTTGTGCATGGAGGCACGGCTATGGCCAAACCGCTGGTAACGGATGAACTATGGGCACTGATCGAACCCTACAT
>Ga0307380_10001727_pt1 | contig 31691 bp, 33 predicted proteins | sample UN3MG_FD_202239 | JGI IMG/M metagenome (GOLD analysis project Ga0307380, IMG submission 202239) | Soil microbial communities from Risofladan, Vaasa, Finland - UN-3 | ecosystem: Environmental > Terrestrial > Soil > Coastal area > Acid sulfate soil | place: Finland: Risofladan, Vaasa | collected...
ATTCAGAAAGATCTAAAATTGCATCTAACGATTCTTGCTTAGCATCTCCGATAAAGCCGCAGGTATTTACTATTATTACCTCAGCTTCTTCTTCGGATGATATTTGATGGCCGGATTTTGTAAGCGAGCCCAGTATCAGTTCGCTGTCTACGAGGTTTTTTGAGCAACCTAAGCTCTCAATATATATTTTCATGCACGTCTCTTTATAATGTGTGTAACCTCGCCCGACTTAACGGTAAGGGTAACTTCGCCTGTCTCACCCCGCCCAAATAAATCAAAAGCTACTTCTTCAAGGTTTTTGGAGATTATTACATCAAGCCCCCTGGCCCCAGTTTGCCTGTTCTTTGCTTCTTCAATAATGTGATCTACGATTAAGGGGCCCAGTTGCAACTGAAACCCTTCTTCTTCAAATTCAGCTTGATAGTTCATGATTTTGAGATGAATAATTTCTTTTAGTGTTTCACTGGTTAGTGGTGAAAATGGAACGATTCTGTTAAATCTGGAAATGAGTTCAGGTAAAAATCCAAAAAGTTGAAATTTAGTTATATCGTCAGCTTCTTCGTGACTCATATCGTAAGCTATTGTGTCCTCTTGAACTTTATTCTTCTCTATATTTTTTATGAACCCGGCCTCATTGCTTCTAAATAAGTTTTTTATACCTGAGAACGCTCCGATAGCAAAAAAGGATATATCCCGGGTGGAAATAAGCGCTCTTGGGCCACGGCTTGAAAAACCAAAGTCTAGCGGTATCTGCACGTCTGTCCCCTCTAATATTTTAAGTAGCTCCCTCTGTACACCAAAACCGGAAACATCTTTTGTCGTTCCCTGTCCCGCAAACCTGGCGTTGCTGGAAGATCCTGCAATTTTATCAAACTCGTCCAGCACTATCACCCCACATTCCGCAATATCAATACTTTCATTCGCAGCATAAACCAGCTGCACTAAAATATTTACAACATCATCCCCAACATATCCTGATTCAGTGAACTTGGTCATATCTATTATGACAAATGGTAGCTTGAAGATTTCTCCAAACAGCAGTTCGATGAGATATGTTTTCCCGCAACCCGTGGGACCCATGAGTATAGAATTAGGTCTTGGAACTAATTCTGTTCTAGGAGTGTTAGCAGAGTGCATTTGTTTCAATCTCTTTACGTGCCGATAGGCAGCAAGAGATACAGCACGTCTGGCATCAGTCTGTCCCTTATAACCCAATTTGTCTAGCTCACTAAATATTTTCTTAGGCGAAGGGAGAGGGACAGTCTGTATAAAGTCCTTTACATAATAAACTTTTTCTCCTCGTCTCATTTGAAACCCCCCAAGGGATAACGTCTCACAATTCTAACACTTTTATTAAAGATATGATAATAAGCTTAACACTTCAAGCGTGAACTTTATTATTGTTAATGGCTTTTTGGAGGAACTGAAATACTATGGTTTATAAGAGCTTATGTCTTGAGAAACATTTCCAATATAGCTTTTCCCATATGTAATTTGTTCTCAGCCTGCTCATATACTACGGAATTTGGACCTTCCAATACATCTTCAGTTATCTCTTCACCTTTATGTGCCGGGAGGCAATGCATTACAATAGCACCAGGGTTTGCTAAAGATAAGAGGGCGTTATTTATTTGAAACGGTTTAAATATTTTTTGCTTTTTTTTGGTCTCTTTTTCCTGTCCCATACTGACCCAAACGTCCGTATATAGAACATCTGCGTTCTCTACAGCTATTTTGGGATCGTTTATTACTTCTATGGATCCATTTCCACTTTCTATAGCTTTCTTGAGGAACTCACTATCGGGCTCATACCCTTTTGGTGCAGCTACAGATAAGCTGAAACCCAATATAGAAGCGGCGCCTATAAATGAGTTCACTATGTTGTTGCCGTCTCCAACATAGGCCAGTTTTATCTTGTTGAGTTTCTTTCCAGCCTCAACGATGGTAAAAAGGTCTGCGGCAATCTGAGTAGGGTGGCCTAAATCAGTCAGTGCATTAATAACCGGAACAGTTGAGTGTTGTGCAAATTCTTCTATGCGATCCTGCTCATAAGTTCTGATAATGATCCCGTCTAAATAAGAGGATAATATTTTTGCAGTATCAGCTATTGATTCTCCCCTACCAAGCTGCAAATCACTTGGGTTCATATAAAGACAAGCCGCTCCCAAATCATTAATTGCAACTTCAAAAGATACTCTTGTTCTGGTTGATAGCTTTTCAAAAATCATCCCGATCGATTTTCTCTTGAGAGCTTCATGGCTTTTTCCCGACTTTTTTTCCTTCTTTAATTGGGCTGCTCTTTTGAAAAGGGTTTTAAAATCTTTTTTTGATAAATCAAAAATGCTTAGCAAATGTCTAGGCATCCGTCACCTCTTTTAATGCCTTATCAATAGTTTTTACTGCTTGCTCTATCTCCGCTTTTTTTACATTCAAAGGGGGCAATATTCTCATAACCTTTTGTACCGTAAGAATTGTAAGTAGTCCCTTGTCTATGCATTTTTCTACTACTGCTTTAGCTGTTTCATTATTTTTAAACTCTATCCCCAAAATAAGACCTTTGCCCCTTACTTCTTTTATTTCTTTTTTGTATTTATCTTTTAGTGCTTGGAGTTGATCTAAAAAATATTCTCCAGACTCAGTTGCCCCGTCCAATAAACCTTCCTCATTAATTGTATCCAAGACGGCTTTTCCAGCGCTCATTGCAAGTGGGTTTCCACCGAGAGTTGTGCCGTGCATTCCCGGGCTTAAGTTCTTGGCAATTTTATTGGTGGTTAGAAATGCTCCGCATGGAATACCTCCGCCAAGGGCTTTAGAAAGAGTCATTATGTCGGGCTTTATACCGTAATGTTCATATGCAAAGAGTTTCCCTGTTCTTCCAATACCAACCTGCACTTCATCAAATATTAATAACACCTTTTTCTTTGTGCAGAGCGCTCTGACTTTTTTGAGATAGTTATCTGCCGGTAAGATCACGCCATTTTCTCCCTGAATCGGCTCTAAAATTACAGCGCATACTTTTTTATCTTCTAACGCCTTTTCTAAAGCTTCGATCTTGTCATATGCAATTGGCTTAAATCCTGGAACCAGCGGTTTGAATCCGGCTTGATACTTCTTGCTCGTTGCGCTCAAGGCGCCCATGGTTCTACCGTGAAAAGAGTCTCTGGCATGGACAATCTTATATTTCCCACCGTTATTTGTTCCCCATATTCTTGCGAGCTTGATAGCTCCTTCATTAGCTTCAGCGCCGCTATTGCAAAAGAAGACTTTGTCTGCAAATGAATTCTCAACAAGCATTTGGGCAAATTCGCCCTGCTGTTCTATATGAAACAGATTGCAGGGTTGAACCAGCTTCTTAGACTGGTCCACTATAGCTTTTGTAACTTTCGGATGACAGTGACCCAGGTTGTTTACGGCAATACCTGTTATAAAATCAAGATATTTCTTGCCTTCAGAATCCCATATCCAGGAACCCTTTCCTCTGACCATTGCTATGGGGTAGCGGCCGTAGGTATTCATTAAGTAATTTTTAGTTTTTGATATTGTGTCCTGAGTGCTCAAAGCAGTATCTCCGTTCCAATTCCGGAGTCAGTGAAGATTTCAAGTATCAGCGCATGCTCAACAGTGCCGTCAATTATATGCACTTTTTTTACACCGTCATGAAGCGCTTCAATTGCACACATAACTTTTGGTATCATGCCGCTCGAAATGATTTCTTTCTTGATTAATTTTCTTGCTTCAGATTCAGTCAGCGTCGAGATTAAATTCTTTTTATTATCCATAATTCCTGCAACATTTGTGAGCAGAATCAGCTTCGCAGCATTTAAAGCTCCAGCGATCTTACTGGCAACATGGTCAGCATTTATATTAAAAGTTCCCCCTTCTTCATCAAATCCTATAGGGGCTATTACAGGAATAAATCCCGAGTTCTCAAGCACTTTTATAAGATCAGGGTTTACGCTATCGACTTCTCCCACCAGCCCTAAGTCGGCACCTTTAGGGATCTTAATCCCATTTTCTTTAGCGAATTTCTTAAGGTCCAGTTTCTTGGCAAGGATCATCTTCCCTTCTTTTCCGGATGTGCCTACCGCTTTTCCGCCCATAGAGTGTATAGCTTCTATAATTTTCTGGTTAATTTTTCCAACGAGCACCATCTCTGCAACTTCCATTGTCTGCTCATCAGTTACACGTAGCCCGGCAATAAACTCGGTTTCTATGCCTAGTTTCTTAAGGTGGTCGCCTATCTGAGGACCCCCGCCGTGAACAACTACAGGGTGCATGCCGACATACTTCATAAGAACTACGTCCCGGGCAAAATCGTGAAGGTCTTCATCCCCAACGCTTCCCCCATATTTTACGACTATAGTTTGACCATGAAATTCTTTTATGTAGGGTAGGGCTTCAACAAGTGTCTGCGCTTTCTGAATAAATTTTTCCATTTTATTTTTCCTATCCTGAAGTTAAGCACACTATTATAAAAGATATAACTGACTCTGCCAACAAGTTATTTCTAAAAACATGTTTTCAAATAAAGATACTAGACGAATCCACTCCATCTAAAGAGATAGCAATTTAAATCGCCAAAGAGAACTTATCCTGTTATATTTTTCACCTAAGGAGATTTCTTATATGCCAGCAGATAATAACGATGCCAAATTGGATTTAAGCGAAAAAGGGCGGAAAACAGACGGAACTACTATATCTTTAGACAGGCGGTTGTTTATGCAGTTTATGGCCTTTGGCGACTGCTGGAATACTATTGAGATAATAAAAGAACTTGAAGTGACTAAAATGGACCTGGTTCTCTATGCTGATGTAAACGATCCTTATGGAATAGGTGTCTTGGCTCTAAGTGAGAACCCAGACTTCTTCGTTGAAGATTACAGAGAATTCTTAAACAGTTCGTCATTTATGGAACTAACTCCAAAACCGGAGTTCACCATGTTGGGTAGGACGTATTCTCTGGGTTATGAGCCGGATTTGGAAAAAACACTGCTGAGCGGTCCTCGTGCTAAAGTTCTGGACCCCGAGTGGCCATGGGCGATTTGGTATCCGCTCTGCAGAGAGAAAAGCTTTGAGACTTTATCAGAAGACGAGCAGCGGGTTGTATTGGGTGAGCACGGGAAATTAGGCTTTAAGTTTGGGCATGCTGGTTTAGGCAGGGATATAAGACTAGCCTGTCACGGTCTTGATAAAAACGATAATGATTTTGTGATCGGAGTTTTAGGGAAAGAGCTCTTTCCTCTCTCAGCTTTAATTCAAGCAATGCGTAAAACCAAGCAGACCTCGCAGTATTTAGAAAGTCTAGGGCCATTCTTTGTGGGTAAAGCAATTTGGCAGGCTCAAATTTAAGCCGCTCAAATAATTAATGAGGCTCGAACAGGTTTACTTCAAAAGTTATTTTCGCACCTTTAGTTAATGCGATCCAAGTTGGATTAACAGTATCCCAGTCAGGGCTTTCCATTGATTTTTCGTGGTCTTCTTTGGTCTCCCATTCAATAATAGAGACCATTTCGTTCATTTCTTCACATATATATTGCTTAACACCGATAAATCCCTTTTGCTTTTCAAGAATTCGTACCGATAATTTTTTTATTTCAAGAAGTTCTTCTTTTATATCTTCATCATACACGCATCTGGTGATTGCAAATACCGACACCTCGTCTCTCCTATAGGCCTTTGCTTCCTTATAGTATATATCGGCTTAAGTCCCTATCTTTAACAATGTCAGCGATCTTGCCTTTTACATATTGAGCATCAATAACTATCTTCTCCTCTGTCATGTCAGGGGCTTCAAAAGAAATGTCGTCGAGTATCTTTTCCATAATGGTATGAAGCCTTCTGGCGCCGATGTTCTCTGTCGATTCATTTACATGTTGAGCCGTCTCCGCGATCTCGTGTATTGCATCATCTGTGAAAACAAGCTCTATATCTTCAGTGTTAAGAAGCTCTATATATTGCTTAATGAGAGCATTTTTAGGTTTAATTAAGATATTAACGAAATCATCTTTTGTAAGAGGCTCAAGCTCTACCCTAATTGGGAATCTCCCCTGAAGCTCCGGTATTAAATCGGAGGGTTTTGAAACATGAAATGCCCCGGCACCTACAAAAAGTATATGGTCGGTCTTAACCATACCATGTTTGGTGTTCACAGTGCAGCCTTCAATAATAGGTAGTAAATCTCTCTGCACTCCTTCTCTGGAAACGTCAGGGCCGGCAGAGCTTTCTCTTCCCGCAACTTTATCTATCTCGTCTATGAAAATTATGCCGGATTGCTCAACTCTATCTATTGCAAGCTTTACGACATTGTCCATATCGATCAGCTTCTGAGCTTCTTCTTGTAACAGAACCTCCATTGCCTCAGGAACATTCATCTTTCTCTTTTTAGTTTTTTTAGGGAACAAGTTGCCAATCATGTCAGAAATGTTTACATCCATATCGTCCATTCCCGAAGGGGAGAAGACCTGTATAGGCATATTCTTAGATGTGACCTCTATGTCAACAAATCGTTCATCCAATTTTCCTTCTCTTAATAGCTTTCTTAGCTTCTGTCTGGTGTCGCTGTTTGATTCTGCCTCCTGGTTTTCAGGACTTACGCTTGGGGCAGGTAGCAATAAATCCAGCATTCTTTCCTCAGCAAGGTTCTCGGCTTTAACTCTCACAGAGATTTTTTCCTCATCTGTTACCAATTTAATGGCTATATCCGTTATATCTCTAATCATAGATTCAACGTCTCTTCCCACGTAACCGACCTCTGTAAATTTGGAGGCTTCAATTTTTAGAAACGGGGCTTGAGCAAGTTTGGCGAGTCTTCTTGCAATCTCTGTTTTCCCAACCCCGGTTGGGCCTATCATTAAGATGTTTTTTGGTGCAATTTCATCTTTTAAATCAGGAGACACACGCTGGCGTCTCCAGCGGTTTCTAAGTGCAATCGATACTGCTCTCTTAGCGTTGTTCTGTCCAATTATATATCTATCAAGCTCGGAAACTATTTCTCTTGGTGTAAAAAATATGTCATTACTCATTTGTATTCAGTACCTCTACTTTAATATTATCGTTAGTATATACACAAATTTCAGATGCTATATGCATGGATTCTTTGACTATATCCTCTGCGCTTAAATCAGAATGTTTGCTTAGCGCCTTAGCTGCAGCTTGGGCAAATGAGCCGCCCGAGCCTATCGCAATGATATTATCATCCGGCTCTAGTACATCACCGCTTCCTGAAATAAGAAACATGGATTCTTTGTCGGCTACCGCAAGAAGGGCTTCTAGTCTTCTAAGGACCCTGTCCGTTCTCCAGTCTCTTGCAAGCTCAACTGAAGCTCGACTGAGATTGCCTCTATACTCTTCTAACTTAGCCTCAAATTTATCAAACAGAGTCATCGCGTCAGCCGTAGCTCCCGCAAAGCCTACAATGACTTTGTCGCCATAAATCTTTCTTACTTTTCTTGCTGTGTGCTTTATCGCCGTATGGCCAAGAGTTACCTGCCCATCCCCAGCCATAGCCACTTGATTGTTCTTCTTAACGCATACTATTGTTGTTCCGTGAAAGTTTTCCATTTTTTTTTACGCTCTCGGGTGTGTTTTATCGTAAATTTCCATTAATTTTTCTACAGATGTGTGAGTGTATCTTTGTGTTGTGGACAGGCTCTTATGTCCCAGCATTTCCTGAATAGCCCTTAAATCGGCCCCACCTCCTAAAAGATGTGTTGCAAATGTGTGTCTCAAGACATGGGGGCTTATGTTTTTAGGTATTCCTGATATTGCTGCATACTTTTTGATGATTCTGTCAATGCTTCTGGTTGTAAGCCTTCCGCCCCTTGAATTTACAAACAGATAGTCTTCTTTAGGTTTTAGATCCAATCTTTGGATTAAGTATATCTTAATTGCCGAAGAAGCTTTCGAACCTAAAGGTACAAGCCTTTCTTTGTTTCCCTTTCCTAAAACTTTTACACTCATGGATTCCAAATCTAAGTCGTTTAAATTTATGCCTACCAGCTCACTTACCCTTAATCCACAAGAGTAAAGGAGCTCTAATATTGCTCTGTCCCTTGATTCATAAACATTATCTGAACCTGGGGCTTCAACAAGTTTTACAACCTCGTCTACTGTTAAAAAAGTTGGAAGCCTCTTTTCCCCTTTTGGGCTGGGGACTAGTTTCGCAGAGTTTGATTTCATTTCACCCCTACGTATCAAGAATTCAAAAAAAGTTCTAACAGAAGCAATCTTTCTTGATATAGAAACCTTCTTGTTCTTTTTATATAGCTTACTTATAAATACCCTTACAGGTGTTTCATCCATGTTCAGAAAATCAATATCACCGTTTTCATGTGATATCAAATTCATTTCCTTAAGAACTAAACCAAATTCGTTTATATCTGCTAGATAAGCTTTCAAGGTGTGCTTAGAGTAATTTCTCTCAGAGCTAAGAAAGTCTTCAAAACTGCTTAAGTATTTATTCATGGTTTTCCCTTTAATATAAACACTGCGCTACATCTTTCAATGAAGGATTTAATAATATCAGAATTGCCTATAATAAAGGACAGTATGGTTAAAGCAAAATGGGGTGTGTTTACTGGAAATAATTATATTATCTTTGGGAGTATTCTTTCTCGAATACGGCTGAAAGCTGTATTCTTTTGGCCCCAATGTATCTCTTTGTGTAATACTTCTTGTTAAGGCTTGTGATTGACACTTTACGTGCACCTGAAGAAGCGTGAATGAACTGCCCGTTTCCCATATATATGCCGACGTGTGAAGGGTAACTTGCATAGGTTCTAAAAAATACCAGATCACCTGTCTGAAGTTGGTTTTTGGCAACCCTAGTTCCGGTATTGTAGTATATGTCCCTTGCGGTTCTGGGTAGCTCAACATTAAACTTGCTGAAAATCTTTTTTACATATCCCGAACAATCTATACCAGTCTTAAAAGAGTATCCTCCAAACTTATATGGAGCGCCAAGATATTGTTTTGCCACAGTAATTATGTTTTCTTTTGTCTTTTTATAACTTGTACTTTCGTTGTTTGAACTATATTCAGTATTCCCTGCATAATCTCTGTAATTTTCAGCACTTGGGATATTAATTGTTTGACCTGCTCTTATTGTCTGGCCTTTGAGATTGTTGGCATTTACTATTGATGTAACGGATACCCCATATCGTTGAGCAATAATCCCTAATGACTCGCCGCTCTTAACAATGTATCTCGCACTTGGTTTCTGTGCTGCCTTTTTGGCAGTTTGTACGCTGGGCTGTGCGGCCTTTGAATTGCCCGAAACGGTTAATTTCATACCAACCTGCAAATAACTGCTCTTAAGATTGTTTAAAGTTCTTAGCTCTTTTACCGATACTCCGAACTTGTTTCCAATCCCTCCTAATGTGTCTCCGCTTACAACAGTATATGTCGAACTTGAAGGGGTTTTCTGAGTTCCTGGTATGAGTAATACATCGCCAACTTTTATATTATTGCTTTTTAGAGAACTAGCTTCTTTAATCTTTGCAACCGACACTCCATAACTGTTAGAGATGCCGCCTAGGGTGTCACCCTTTTTAACCGTGTACTTAGTTGCCGAAGTACGGTTAACAGTTTTAGCACTCTTTGCTACTGTTTTATTTTGTTTAGTTAAAGCTGGGACTTTTAAAACTTTGCCAATTTTAAGGTTGTTGGTTGTAAGGTTGTTTGCATTTTTTAAGTCCTTAACCGATATTCCATGATTTGAAGCTATATGGCCTAGAGTGTCGCCTTTCTTGACTTTGTAATCACCTGAATATTGGGGTTTGGAAACTTTGTTGTCGGACTTATTTGAAGCTGTTCTTATTTCTTTGTTAGGTGTTAAGTAAAGCTTTTGGCCTATGCTTAGATTGCTCTTATCCAGATTGTTCCACTTTGTGAGATTATCTTTGGAAATCTTGAATTTGTTTGATAAGTCATAAATCGTGTCGCCTTTCTGTACTGTATAAACATTTGAAACTGTTAAATTAATAATGCTGTCATTCTCGGTGGTTTTTAGTAATTCGGTTTTTGATGAGGTGACTACTTCTTTTGTTTCTGAGGTTTCTTTAACTACGGCTAAATTTGGAATGACGAGCTTCTGCCCGATTTGAAGATTATTGTTTTTAAGATTGTTGGCTTTTTTTAGATCATTAGTTTTAACTGCATGCTTCTCAGCTATGTGCCCTAGTGTGTCTCCTTTTTTTACCACATAAGCATTGGAGATTTCCTCTTGAGGAATTTCAGCCCTAACAGGTGTCTCATTTTGAATAGACTCTAGTTTTGTGTCCGCTACTGACGAAGTTTTACTAATGTTGGTTTTACTTTTGAGTGGGATATAAAGTTCTTGACCAATTTGCAATCGGTCATTCTTTAAGTTGTTTGCGGATTTTAAGTCTTTAGATTTAACGCCAAGCTTGTCAGCAATCTGACTAATAGTGTCGCCACTTTTTACTATGTAATTATTATTGCTGTAATTGTTATTGCTTTGTGAATCGTTACCCGGAATAAGTAGTTCATAACCAATTCCTAAATTGTTGTTTTTAAGCTTATTTAATTCAGTTATATCTTCTACCGATACTCCAAACTTCCTAGATAGATCATATAGATTGTCCCCTTTTTTGACAACATATGTGGTAGTTGCAAAGGCTATTGTTGGAAGAAGAAGTGCTATCAATAAAAGAAGAGAACGTCTCAGTACCATACCTATACCTCCTAGAGAATGTTGAAAACGTATCCAACCCAGAATATTACTGGTTGCCCAGACCAGTTTCTCTCCGTCTTTATATTGATTTGAATTGTCAAAGAACAGGGTACTAATAACTTATTTTGGAGATTATACACGATTTTGTTTAACAAAGTAAAGGCTTTCTAGCACTTCTTTATCATAAAGCTTTATTGCTTCAAAATAGGGGTATTACTAATCAACCACTGATCAAGCGGCAATCCTTCCAAATGAAAAATATTCAAAGTGCGCTCTTCATCCCTTTCTCTAACCAATATTTGCTCTGTTAATTGTGAAGCGATTAACTCTATATCATTGTTGTGAAATCCCTTCGTATCCATTATATCAGATAGTCTTAGAGTGAATACACCTACTTTGCTTTTATTAAAGTCTTGGTCAGATGAATGCTCTATATTAAATTTTACGTCGGTGTTTTCAGAGCTGGAACTCAATTCTAAAATTCCTGTGATTCTTATGTAATCCGTTTTAGACAAGCTCTATCTTATCCTTTGTGCCTGAGTCTATATATAAGAATTCCTCTCCTAGTTCCCAGTTAATAGTCATAATCTGGATGTGACCGCCGTTGTTTAACTCTTTTAGAGCTTCGACTATTTCAACTTTCGTTCTGTTGTAGTCCAAATCAGGATTAGATTCAAGAATTTTTTCCGTAAGTTTGGTGGTATTCGAATTTCCTTGTCCAATTTCTGTTTTTAATATTTTTAACAATTCATTGCCCAAATTGTCCATTTGCATCTCCATTTTAAGTCCTAGAATCTAAAACCAAATATAGTGTATTATAATTAAAATCGCAATATTAATATGAGAGTAAAAAAATCTATGTTGTATTGATATTGGATCTGCAAATTTCATGAAACTACTAATATACACACACGAGTTCCCCCCATTCTTAGGAGGGCTAGCTACTACCAGTTATAAACTTGCTAAGGGAATTGGGAGCTCTGACATTGAAACTGTTATTCTCGCCCCAGGCTACTCATCAAAAGACAAAACTGTAGATGAAACTCTGCCCTGCCGGGTGATTAGAGTTCCAGGACTTGGAAACAAGGTTTTAAAAAAGATCCCACTTTTAGAAATAATTTTGGGCTGGATATATCTGTTGAAGACTATATTGAGCGAGAAGCCCGATTGTGTACTTTTCATTACAGAGGAAGCTGAGGTGGTCGGAGGGTTGTTGCCCTTTTATAATTTTAATCCTGTAGTCCGTATTGCAGGCTCTGGTATTACGACTTGCTTTTATGGCGAGAAATTCTTTAGGCGGATTCTACAATATCCTATGAAGAGACTATACAACCATGCCCGGATGATTGTCGCAGTAAGTAATAATACTAAAGAGCTTGTTGAAAGTGTAGGGGTGCCTGAGGACAAGATAGAAGTGGTCTATAATGGGGTTGAAGACTATATGCTGACACAAGAACCTGATAGTCTCGCAATTAACAAACTAAGGAAGGAATATAATCTTGGGGACGAGGACAAGATTCTCTTAACAGTTGCTAGGGTGCTCCCCAGAAAGGGGCAGGACACTGTGATCAAAGCGCTTCCTTTGGTTCTAAAAGAGTTTCCTCAATTAAAGTATTTGATAGTTGGAGAGGGTAGATACAAAGAGAAGTTTGCAGAGCTTGCACGCGTGATTGGGGTCAGCGAGAACGTGATTTTTACAGGTGGAGTTGCACACGGTGAGACAATAAACTTTTTTGATCTGTCTGATATTTTTATAATGCCTAACAGGTATTGGAATAATAAGATTGAAGGTCTTCCAAATTCTCTAATTGAAGCAAGCGCCCGTAGTAAACCTCTTATAGCAGGTGATCACGGTGGCTCAAAAGAAGCTGTCAATAACGGGACGACGGGACTTCTTGTTAATCCTGAGAGTGTGGAAAATATAGCACAAGCTATAATCTCTATTTTAAAAGATGAGAAATTAGCTCAAGAAATGGGGGCGTCCGGCAGAGAGAACATCGTGAAACGCCACACCGAAGAAGGCATGATTGAAAATTACATAACTGCTATACAGAAGGCTTCTCAATAAAGATCGATTATAATACAGGCTCGTTAATATGAGCAATTCAAAAAACTCTCAGAAAAAACTTTTAAAGAACGCTACCTGGCTCTTTGGCGGCAAATCAGCTTCCGGGATATTTACTGCTATTCAGACTATTGTCGTTGCCAGAATGCTCGGTGTTAGCGACTACGGACTGCTCACACTTGTTATTGCCTATATTTCCGTTCTCAACATGTTCTTTGACCTAAAGGTCTGGGAAACCGCCACTAAATATATAGGCACTTATTTAGAAAAGGGGGAGCCTGATAAAACCCGCTCTATGATAAAGCTCTCCTATATTCTAGATATTGGGAGCGGTATCGTCGCATTTATAATTGCTATCCTAAGCGCCAAGCTTATAAGTACATATATTATTCATTCTCCCGACGCATATATCCTTATCTGGATTTTCTCAATAAGTCTTTTTATTGATACCGCTAATTCTACGTCCGATGCGATTCTGAGGGTTTTTGACCGCTTTAAAAGCATTGCTTTTATAAATACTTTTCAAAAGCTGTTCAGGCTTATTGTAGTTGTTGGTCTTTTGTTTAGTGGTTTTGGAATAAAGGGAGTCTTGTACGGATTTATTCTCGCAAGTTTCATCGGCTTCTCTATCAGAATGTGGATTGTGGTAAAAACTCTAAATGAGAACGATCTAAAAGGATGGTTAGGGGCTGATATAGGATTGATCAGAGATGAGTGGAGGGGGATTGCGTGGTTCTTAGGCAACACTAGTTTTATTGCTACCCTTAAAACCGGAAATGAAAAATACTTAGGCGTAATGATTCTTGGTTATTTTGCAGGAAAGGAAGCTGTAGCTTTTTACAAAATTGCCAGCACCGTAGCTTCACTTGCAAACAAGGTTGTTGACCCGCTATATGAAGCCATTTATCCCGAGCTTGTGAAATTTACTAGTTCTAATGCAATTAAAGATTTTAAGAAGATGATTAAAAGCACGACCAAGAGCCTGGTATTAATAATAGTACCTCTCACTATCATATTATTAGTTTTTGCAGAACCTATTATTAAACTTGTTTTTGGGAGTGAATATTTGCCCGCAACAAATGCACTTAGAATTCTAGCTGTTGCGGTTCTTATTGTAAGATTTACGTTCTGGATAAATCCTGCTCTCTTGGCAATGGGAAGGCCCGGGCTTAGGACAATATTAGGATCAATTGCTACTGTGTTCTATCTTGTTCTTATGCTCATTTTGGTTCCGCCATATTCATATATGGGAGCGGCTTTCGCTTTTCTGGGATATGCGATTTCAAGGTCCATTCTTGCTTTTAAATTTTTTCGTGACGCACTTAACAATGAAAAAATCAAAGCCTGAACTAATATTGTATAGAGTTATCTGCCTCTAAATACTTTAAAGCATCTCAGAAGTTAATTCCTTTTGAATGTTCGCTACTCATGAGATATATTATCCCATAAGGTATATTATCTCATTGTATATATTGGATAATTTTATCAATTCAGAGGCGTAATTGTTAATCTCAAGATCTAAAAAATTTCTCTTTATTCATATTCAAAAAACTGCAGGCAGAAGCTTTGAGGCGGTTTTAAAAGACAATATTCCTGATTTAGAGAATTTCATGGGGACTCACGATCATGCTCTGTGGGCTAGAGAGCAGATAGGCGATGAGTGGCAGGATTACTATAAAGTAGCTTTTGTAAGAAACCCCTGGGATAGGCTGGTTTCCTGGTACACAATGATCAAAGAAAAGGGAACCCTGACTTGGCAAAAAAGAATATTCGGCAAGAGAAGATATAACAACCTCACCCAATATGTCCTTGCCAATTCCAATTCTTTTGAAGAGTTTCTTTATAACTGCACAGATACTATAGACGACATTGACGGTAAAAAGAGTATCCTTTATAACCAGCTTGATTACCTAACTGACGAAGAAGGGGCTTTAATTGTAGATTTCGTCGGCAGATTTGAGGATTTAAATGGTGACTCAAATAAGGTATTTCAAAATCTTGGTCTAGATAAGGTGAGCTTGCCGCATAAAAATAGCTCCAAACACAGAGATTACCGTACATACTATACTGAGGAAACAAGAGAAGAAGTTGGCAGACGATATGCCAGGGATATAGAGTTTTTTGGATATGAGTTTTGAAAATTAGGTCATCACTCTCCTTAGCAATTAGAAACTGAGACTAAATAAAATGAACCTTCTATCAGCATTTAGAGTCGCATACCGTGCCATTTCATCCAACAAGATTCGCTCAATTCTCACTACTTTGGGAATCATTATCGGCGTTGCTGCCGTAATTAGCCTGGTTGCCGTCACTCAGGGTGCAGAGAAAATGATCCAGGATCAATTGACTAGTCTTGGCGGGAGCTCTTTTCTTGTTAAGACCGGGAAGAGAGGCGTAGGATCGGGATCACAGCAAAAGGCATATGTCTTGACGCCGCAAGATGCAGAAGCAATAAAGCAGTTGGACATGGTAACCAACGTATCTCCACTAATTGATATTGGGCAGCAGATAATCTGGGGCAATCAGGATTGGTTCACTCTGGTTTTAGGAGTAGCGCCGGGTTTCGCAAGTATTAATGACTGGTATACAGATAGCGGCAACTTTTTTAATAATCAGGATGTATCAGAGAGGGCAAGAGTTTGCGTTCTAGGTAAAACAGTAGCGTCCAATCTCTTCGAATCTCAAAACCCAGTAGGGCAGACTGTTAGAATTAATAAAAACATATTCAGGGTTATTGGTGTTATGAGCTCTCTTGGTCAGACTTCAGGTGGTAGGGATCAGGACGATGTTGTGTTAATACCTTTCTCAACATTTCAGAGATACATAAAAGCCATAGATCAGGTAGAAAGCATCTCAGTTTCGGTGAGATCATCAGAAGACATCCCAGTAGCAGAGAAGCAAATTATTAATCTATTAAGAGAGCGTCACCACTACAGTGCGGATGAAGAGGACGACTTTTATATTAAGAGCCAGCTCAGCATCATCAACCGAATATTCGCAATCTCTAGGATTATGACAATCCTTCTTGCTAGTGTAGCGTCTATTTCTCTAATTGTAGGCGGTATCGGGATTATGAACATCATGCTTGTTTCTGTGAGTGAAAGAACAAGGGAGATAGGAATACGTATGGCTGTAGGGGCCAAGCAACGGGACATTTTGATCCAGTTCTTAATTGAGTCTGTTCTGCTCTCACTTGCAGGGGGAACTATCGGGGTCTTGATCGGTATAATCGGATCACAAATAGCTTCCTATTTTACAAGCTGGCCTGTTGTGATTTCTTTTAGTGCGACGCTTTTGGCATTTAGTGTTGCTGCTATTATTGGGATATTCTTTGGCATCTACCCAGCGCGTAAAGCCTCTCAGTTAGATCCGATTGAGGCGCTCAGGTATGAATAAGTATCTGAAAAACGTTCTCGTATTATTTGTATCAGTCATCCTTGCCCTTCTAGTCACAGAAGGTCTGGCAAGGCTCTTTTTTGACCCAATTGATTTCCTCAAACCTAAAATTGTTAATGACGAAGTGTTGCGATATAAGATTGAGCCCAATTCAGGCGCCCATGATTCCTGGGGATATCGAAATAAGAAAGTGCCCCAAACTGCCAAAATAGTTGCGATTGGGGATTCCCACACTTATGGGATTAGTGCCACAGCCTCTAACTCATGGCCGGCCGCCTTACAGAGAATTTCAAGCAAAGATACATATAACTTGTCACTTGGGGGTTACGGGCCGGCAGAATATTTCTATTTAATGGAGGATAAAGCACTAGAGCTGGACCCGGAGATGATAATAGTAGGTTTTTATCTCGGCAATGATTTAAAGGATTCTTTTAACGCGGTTTATTCAGTTCCCATCTGGGAAGATTTGAGGAATTTAGATATTAGCTACTCGTTTGATGAGGATGAAAATAATAAAGAAGCCAATTCCGAAAGTTTTACTGATTGGGTATCAGCTAACAGCGTCTTGTACAGAATTATTAGCTCTTCGTTCATAGGTGATAACTTGAGGCAGCAAAGAAGGATTAGCAAAGGAGAAGATATTCCAATTCTAGATCTACCGGAACAAGGAATTAATACCGGATTCACACCCGATAGAAGGCTTGAGGGCTTAGATTTAAGTACCCCTGAGGTTAGGGAAGGACTTAATTTAACTCTAGAATTCTTCAATAGAATGAACCAGCTCGCTCGTGAAAAACAAGTCGGTTTTCTGGTTGTTATTATTCCGACTAAAGAAGGGGTATTTTCAGAATTCATATCAAAGAGTGATGAATTATCAGAATCATATAAGCTGGATAAGCTTATACAAAATGAAGAAGTGGTTTCAAAACTGGTACAAAGGTATTTTGTGGATCATGAGATTCCATATATTGACGTACTAGGCCCGTTGAAAAATGCAGCCGGGAGCGAGCAGATATATCCCAACAATTTCGGCGGCCACTCGAATAAAAATGGATACCGAATAATAGCCGAATCTATAAATAAGCACTTAGAATCTAAAGACATTCACTAGAGCTTATATTTTCTTTGATGTTTACATAGTTGGAATCAACTTTTATAATTTCCCTTCTCAAACATTATGAAAAATATATCAAGTACTAAAATCAAGATATGCGGCATCACCAATATGGAAGATGCTCAAGCGGCTGCCGACTTTGGAGCTGATGCGCTCGGTTTTATCTTTTATAAACAAAGCAAGCGATATATAGATCCTGAAGTTGCAAAGAGGATAATCTCTGCTTTACCACCATTTCTTGCAAAAGTAGGAGTTTTCGTTAATCAGGATTTGGACGAAATTTCTGAAATTAAAGAAATGACTGGAATACAGGTAGCTCAGCTACATGGTGATGAAACGGCGGAATTTGCCAGCTTACTTCCTCTAGAAGTTATAAAAGCTATTAGAGTCAAAGATAAATCTGATTTAGACAGGGTTGCGCAATATTCAGGTCAGGCTATCCTTTTCGATACATATTCGGATATAGAATATGGGGGTACCGGGAAAAGTTTTGACTGGGAAATCTTGAAAACTAAACCTATTTCTGGTGACATTATTCTATCCGGTGGGCTTAATCCAGATAATGTTTTGGAAGCTATTAAAATTGTAAAACCTTACGCAGTTGATGTCAGCAGCGGGGTTGAAATTGCTCCGGGCAAAAAAGATCATAAGAAAATAAAAAAATTCATTGAGGCGATAAAAAATGGACACTAAAACAACATTACCCGACGAGATGGGGCATTACGGTCAATTCGGAGGCAGATACGTTTCCGAGACTCTTATGCCGGCTATTCTTCAATTGGAAGAGGCATATAAGGAAATCAAAAATGATCCAAAATTCCACGAAGAACTCAACTATTATCTCTCAGAATATGTAGGGCGTCCTACGCCTCTTTATTTTGCCCAGCGAATGACTGAGAAACTCGGCGGGGCTAAGATTTATCTAAAACGAGAAGATTTAGCCCATACCGGCGCACATAAGATTAATAACACCATCGGACAGGCTATTCTTGCAGCCCGTATGGGAAAGAAAAGAATCATTGCTGAAACAGGAGCGGGTCAGCATGGGGTTGCGACAGCAACCGTATCGGCACTGCTAAATATGGAATGTGAAATATTCATGGGTAGTGAAGATACCAAGCGTCAATCTCTCAATGTTTTGAGAATGAAGCTGCTTGGAGCAAAAGTAAGAGAAGTAACTCAGGGCACTCAAACTCTTAAAGACGCGATGAATGAGGCAATGAGGGATTGGATTACTAATGTTAGAGATACGTTTTATATAATCGGCAGCGTCGCCGGTCCTCATCCTTACCCTATGATGGTAAGAGATTTTCAATCGGTTATAGGTACAGAGGCCAGAGAGCAGATACTAGAAAAAGAAGATAGGCTGCCTGATCTCCTTATTGCATGTGTAGGAGGAGGTTCTAACGCGATGGGGCTCTTCTATCCGTTCCTTCAAGATGAAGAGGTCAAACTTATAGGTGTAGAAGCAGCGGGGCTCGGAATAGATAAGGGAATTCACGCTGCAACTATCTCGGCAGGCAGTGTCGGAGTCCTGCACGGAAGCAAAACTTACCTGCTTCAAGACGACAATGGTCAAATTAAAGGCACTCATTCCATAGCGGCAGGGCTTGATTACCCTGGGGTGGGTCCTGAGCATTCCTATCTCAACGATTCAGGCAGAGTTTCATATACAAATGTTACCGATGGGGAAGCTCTTGAGGGTTTTAAATTCATATCTCAGGTAGAGGGGATAATTCCAGCATTAGAGACCTCTCATGCCGTTGCACATACTATGAAGATTGCACCGACAATGCCTAAAGACTCTATTATTATTGTTTGCTTATCTGGAAGGGGAGATAAGGATATGAATACAATCGCCGAACTAATGGAAAGTGATAATTCCCAATAGAGATTTACAACTAAAATAGCACAATTTTTAGATTCCTCCTCTGCCTGCTGGCAGTCTTGACTTTGGATATGGGGGTGTTAGAGTTTGACCGAAGTATTGATAGCAGGGGTTGGAGTACTTAGCTTTTTCAGATTGCATCATCTATCCGGGAAAGGGGCTAAAATGAATAAAGTCTACGATTTAATACACATTATGGACAGCCTTTTTCACTATAAATAAACTACAAATAAACAACGGCAAAAATCTCATGAACAGAATAACTAATAAGTTCAATGAACTTAATGAAAAGGGTAGAATTGCATTAGTAACATATATAACAGCAGGTGATCCGTCACTCGAAGTTACTGAGGATATAGTTCTTAAACTTGAGGAGAGTGGGGCGGATATTATAGAGCTTGGTGTTCCATTTTCTGACCCCATGGCTGACGGCCCGGTTATACAATTGGCGTCAGAAAGAGCATTAGAGGCTGGAACTACTCTAGGTGACGTTCTAATTTCCGTTAGAAATATAAGAAAGGTCTCAGAAGTGCCCATTATACTGTTTGGCTACTACAATCCGTTTTTCCATTACGGGGTTGAGAAGTTTGCAAAAGATGCATCAGAGGCAGGCGTAGACGGTGTTTTGGTTGTTGATCTGCCGCCGGAAGAAGCCCCTGAATTTAAAGTCCATACAGATAAAGCAGGACTCGATCTAGTTTTCTTGCTAGCTCCTACAAGCACCACAGAGCGGGTTGAGCTTATAGCACGTCATGCTAGCGGATTTGTCTATCTCGTTTCGGTCACCGGTGTGACTGGAGTTAGGCCGGAGCTAAATTATTCCCTAGACACATTAGCAGGCCAGATAAAATCTACAACAGGTCTTCCTGTAGGGGTCGGATTTGGAGTCTCAACTCCTGAACAGGTTGAAACTATAGCAGGATATGCAGATGCAGTAATAGTTGGAAGTGCAATTGTAAGAATCATAGAACAGCACGGAAAGGATAAGGATGTTCTTCTAAAGGAACTTTCAGGTTTTATTGGCACTTTAAGTGGGGCATGCAGCAAGCCCGGGTTAGAACTTAAAGAAAAGGCAAAGTAAGAGTATGAATAAAGAGCTTAAACGCTATCTTTTTATTGGAGAATTTGATTCTCTCCTCCTTGGACTCTTCTCTAAGCGCGGTGAGGTAATATGGGTGAGTTCTCTAGATGAAGCGCTAACTCAAACTGGCAATTTCTCGCTTATTATTCTGGAAAACAGTTTTTTCACTCCCACAAGATCTAAAAAACTCGCTGATCATTATCCTCAAACCCCATTAATTGTTAGTAACGGTGATGAGCATGATGAACCGCCCCCTTCTGTAAGATTTGTAGCTTTTCATAAACTTTTATCTGAGCAGATTGAGCGAGAGGAAAGACTCGCCAAGACTGAACTTCGTGTTGAGGAATTAAGAGCTGTTCATGCGGGAGCAAAGAAGCTTCTAATACTTCTACATGATCACCCTGATCCTGATTCTATTGCAAGCGCACTTGCTCTTAGAACGCTGCTCAAAAGAAATAAACAGACTGCTATCATCGGGCATTTAGGGGAACAGATATCCCGCCCTGAGAACGTTGCAATGATAGAACTACTAGAGATTGATTTGGAGGCCCTTACACCGGCACAATTAACAGACTTTGACTCAATTGCTCTTGTTGATGTTCAGCCTACATTTTTTGGTGGTATGCAAATTCCTGAAATTGATACAGTGATTGACCATCACCCCTTAGTTGGTTCTTATGATGCTAAATTTAAAGAAATAAGAGCTGAAGAGGGCGCAACATCTACAATTTTAACCAAATACTTGCGTGCAGCTCAGGTTGATATCTCAGAAAGACTCGCCACTGCACTTCTCTACGGAATAAAAACAGATACTATTACCCTAAACCGTGACGCAAATCCTGATGATGTGGAAGCTTTTACTTTCTTGTATCCAGATTCAAATCTTGCTCTTTTAAGACGTATTGAGAGAGCCGAGGTGCCGCCGTCTGAAATGAAGTCACTTGGACAGGCGCTTGCTGATCACTGGATTAAAGAAGGCATTTTCTTCGTTAACGTCGGGAGGGTAGATAGAGAATATTTGATTCCCAAAATATCAGATTTTGGAATTCAGGTAAAAGGGGTTGAATGGTCTGTTGCGTTTGGAATTCTAGGTAAGTCTCATCTAATTATTTCTGTTAGAAATGTCGGGTATGTTAAGAGCGCGGGACGTCTTGTCAGGGAATTGTTTAAGGAAATAGGTAGTGCCGGTGGGCATAGATCCGCTGCCAAAGCAGTTATTCCTTTAAGCAAAGTGAGAAAGACTATAGGAAAAGGATCTCAAGTCCACATAAAGAAATGGCTTACCGAAATCTTTACAAAAGCAGTAACTGAAAAAGCCGAAGACGACAGCTAATTCATTAAACCCACTTTATATCTACTAATTTTTCACTCAAACCACAACAAATTGTATACACCATGATTTAAGAATATAATCCTAGCTAATATGAAAATAATTTTTATGGGAACACCTGAGTTTGCAGTATCTTCTTTGAAAGCCCTTATAGAATCAGATCATGATGTCGTAGCTGTTGTAGCACAGCCTGATAAGCCAAAGGGTAGAGGGCGCAAGCTCGCACCACCACCTACCAAAGCTCTTGCTGAGCAACACAACATCCCAGTTTTGCAGCCTGAAAAAGTTAGAACACAAGAGTTTCTAAGCCAACTTCAAAATTTATCTCCTGATCTAATTTGCGTTACTGCTTACGGCAAAATACTTCCAAAAAGCATACTCGAAGTCCCGCCATACGGTTGTATTAATGTGCATGCTTCCTTGCTTCCTAAATACAGAGGAGCAGCGCCGATTAACTGGGTAATTGTCAGAGGGGAGACGCAAAGCGGTATAACTACTATGCTTATGGACGAAGGTATGGATACGGGCGATATGCTTCTAAAAAAGGAAATCCAAATCCAGGATGAAGATGACGCGGGCAGTTTGTCTGAGAAGCTTTCTCAACTGGGCGCAGAGCTGCTTTTAGAAACAATATCTCAGCTTCAAGAAGGAAAGTTAGGCCCAGCCAAACAGGATGAGTCACTTGCCACTTATGCTCCCATGTTAAAGAAAAGTGACGGAGAAATTAAGTGGGAGAACCCAGCTTCAGAATTATGGAATTTGATAAGGGGAATGAACCCATGGCCGGGAACCTTTACTACTCTTGGAAACAAATCTCTTAAAATATTTAAAGCCACATTAATAGATGGCGAAGGCAGTCCTGGCGAAGTTCTAGAGTCAGATCCTGGAGTACTTAGAGTTTCAACCGGTGAGGGTGCCCTTGAAATATTAGAATTGCAATTAGAGGGTGGAAAGAGGTTGGACACGAAATCATTTCTTGCCGGAAGAAAGATTGAGAAGGGCACTATACTAGGAAACTAACTGTGATTATCCACATCTTTTATTAATACCCAATTGCCAAAGGTGAGAGCGTATTTCTTCTCTTAGAGATTCATTGTCTTTAATATTGTTGCAAGCCCGGATAAGAACTCTTTCAGCTTCGACGTTGTCCCCAAGTTTTATGTACAATACCCCAATTGTATCAAGCGCATATGGCGGGATTATTTCAAGGTTTTTTGTAGCTTGAAGCATATATTCAAGGCCTTCTTTATATTGCGCGCCTATTTCAATATATAAAGAGGCAAGATTATTTGCCGCTTCTAAATTTGTTTCATCATAGTTAAGCGCTCTCTTATAATACTTCTCTGCTTTTGTATATTCACCTTCTTTAAAGTAAACATTCCCTAGATTTACAAGGGGTGTTGCCAAGGTGTTGTCGCTGCTAATTGCGCTTTTATATTCTCTAATAGCCAGATCGTTTTTGCCTTCCCTTTCATAAATCACGCCAAGATTATTGTGCTCTTGTGCATTGAGTGGATCTTTCATGAAAAGCGATCCCTCTAGTGATGCACAGCTTCCACAGAAAATTAAAATAAAAATAACCAGTGGGTAAAACTCTATTATGGAGTTTCTCACGGTGTTATTACTAACATAAGTCTGTTCATTTTTCCCCATTCTTGATCCAGCTTATCATAGCTTATTTCTTGGTTTTGCTTATATCCAGTATGCAGGATAATCGTTCCTTTCTCACCATTATACCCATATGCAACGTAGAAGTGCGGAACACTAATTTTCCATTTGCCCTTATCAACCAGCAGTATGACCGGGTGCTTATTATCTAGATTTGATTTGAGGATTTCAATACTGCCGTTTATGCTCTCTGTAGTGTAACCACTGTCTTTCGCATAATTTTCCATATCTGAGATAAGTGCACCGTTTAATTCCGGTATGTAAATTTCTTCTGCGATTTCATCTTGGCTTATATCCTCGCCATAGAATTGCATCACTGAAGCCATAGAAGCCGGACCGCAGAATTTGTCCTTCTGTTTTACAAATGGAACATTCTCTATAACTACAACCTTATTAACTTCAGAGTAGGACTTTATAACAGGTTCATTTTGAGCGCAGCCTGACACAAAGAAAACTAATAAATACAGAATTAATATATTGTAAAGTCGGGGCATTAGAGACGCTGTAGCTGCTTATACTCTCTTATATAAATAAATTATTAGGAGCACTAGTGCAGCTATTATAAGTAGACTAATAACAATAGCGAGCCCGCCATCTCCACCGGCAGGGATACGGTCGCTGAGGGATGCTATTTGATGTACCTGCTCATCACTCATCTCGTTTATTTTGAGAAAAACTTCTTCTTTGGTGAGTCCGTGACTCATTAATTTTTCAGCAACAATCTTGTTTTCCAAGGCGCGTTTTACTTTGAGTTCGTTAATTTCTCTTTTTGTTGATGCATTTTGTTCCGGCGCAATCATTTGGGATTCTGCTACGGCGGCTTTGGCGCTTGTAGATATTAGAGAAACAGGGACGAAGGTGATTAATACTAACAATATGGTGGTGATATGAAGTCCTCTTTTAATTATAGAAAGTGTCATCAGTGAGCGCCTCCGTAAGCGGGTGAAAAGATTATATATATTTAAACCGATATTTTCTCTCAAACAAAGCGGTTTTTTATGTCAATAATTGGAAGGGTGGATCCACTCTGTGCTCCGCCCCGTTTTAGCGTATCACTTCAAACCTATCGATCAGGATCATAGAGGTTAATTATGATGGAAGTGGGTCGCTGGCTGGACAAGGTTAGAACCTGTTTGATGTCTTCGAATGAGGGCATTCCCCCTAAAATACTCAATATAGACAACTAGTTAAGCAGGTTTTATGCTCTCCTTCTGTCAAGAGGAGTTTAAGTTGGAAATATAAGTATTCAAACTAAACAAAAAAGGGAGCCGAAGCTCCCCTTAGTTTTAAATTGAAATGTCTTTAGATTTTAAGCAGTTACTTTCCTTCTTCTGATAACCATAAACCCTACTATCCCTAAAATACTAGCCATAGCTATTAATCCCCATTCGGACAGGGTAGGAACGTTTGTGGTTGCTTCTAGTCTAATTTCTACACATTCATTCTCAATACAAAACTCGTCTTCAAAAAACTCTTGTCCACCAAAAGCGAGACATTCATCTAGATTCCCAGCAACATCACATCCATCTTGAAACTGACAACACCCTATTGCTGTAAGTATTCCCGCATATCCCCTTTCAGGCATTGCTAGAAAGAAGAATCCAACAATAAGAAAAGCAGTTATAAATAATGAAACTCTATTTTTAATCATATTTATACATCCTCCTATTTGGTTTTATGTATAAATCAGTTGTTACTATCTCAACACAAACGAGGAATTTATATAATAGTTTTGATGGTGCAGAACAAAGGTGCAGAGATAAAAAATAAGCTCAGGGAATGCTATAAAGGTTTATATGCCATGCCTGATTAGGCGTCAACTGGAAGTTAAAACAACCCATTGACCTTCGGGCTAAGAGTTAAAATAGTATTCAATAATTATCTTCGACTAAGATTGAGAAGATAAACGTTTTCGTAAAGCGAATATAGCAACAATTCCAATTACTGCAACCATTGCAATTAAGCCCCACTCAGAAAGTGTTGGTACAGATGTTAATATTCTTACAGGCTATTCCATGTTTATTCCTCCTTAATATAATTGAAGTACCAGTATTTATTACGCTAACACAAACGTTTGTTCGATTCAAGAACTTTTTATGCTTGTTAAAAAATTCAAATAAAACAATTATACTGAGATAAAGATAAAGCCAGTAAGGAGGGAAGACTTACGTGAGAGAGGTTTTGAAGAGTTCCTTGCCGACTAGTTTGTGGGCTGGTGGACGAGATTAGAACCTGTTTGATGAGAAATAAGTGCATATAAGTATAGATAAGCCAAATAAAAAAGGGAGCCGATACTAACTGTGCCAGGCTCCCTTTTGTTATCAACTATTGTGTCCCGACCAATAGCCCGAGTCTAATCTCAAGTGCACCGCCGATACAGTCCATTGGAGTGCCGGGATTGTTTTCAGAATAACAATATCCCGGATTGTTCGGTTTATAAGATGGGTATTGCTTGAAGAAGGCATCAATCGGTCCTTTAACTGAAGCAGGATTACTCTCTTCAAGGGCTTGCATTGTCCCTGTTTTAATCGCGTTAACTAATAACAGTGCAGCAGTCTTATCCGAAACTGAAGCGATTTCACACGCACCCGATAGACCATCTATTGTTAAGGCTTTAAAGTCATGCCCTAATGATATGTATAAAAAGTCATTAGTCATGTACTTAACTGCATTCGCAATATCTTCAGAGGGGGCTTCTTTTGTGATCCTATCCCATGTCTCAGCATCAGGACCACCGCTAGAGGATTGTATTGCTCCTTCATAGGAAGAAAAAGACAAACCGAAAAGCTCTGCAGTATCAGATCTGAGCGGCTGAGGTATAGCAGGTCCACCATATGATGAACATCTACCGTCTTTATATGCAACGGGATCACATTCAACAGCAACACATGTACTGGTGCCAACTGAACAAACAAGGCTTTGAATGGAACAGTTACATGCATTAGGTGATACTGTGGGTGAAGGTGTTGGCACAGGTACAGGAGGGGGTTTTGGTCTTCTGCATCCTCCAATTTGGAAAGTTGCAACAATAACTAAAAATATTACAAAAGTAAGTCTTTGTAACCTTCTTCTATTAATCATAGTTCCTCCAAAGATTGGTTTACTTGCTACAATTACTCATTAAACTACAATTGTTGGATTCTGTCAATTTATTAATACATTTAGAGAACTTGCACCGTTCTGCCCCTTTTTGTCAAGTTCGGTTTGTATTGAACCTCTTTTGTCAAACCTAGTTTAAGTTGGAATTATGGACAAGGCCAACTAGCTATTCTGATGACCTCCTATATAGGGTTTCCCACAAAAAATCTAACTTATGGACCTATTATAGGGAGGCAGGCCATAGCCGAGTAAAAGAAAGATATGGCTATCCTTCAATTAGAGATTCAGGGTACTCTGGTTCCTAACCTAAGCGATATGGAGCTCAAGAAGGAATATGCCGACTGGCTCTCAGATACCCGAAAGATAACTAATGACTGGGATACTAAGAAATATATGTTAAACTTAAAGCCATAAATAAATTTAATCCCTCTCCTGACGAGTTAGCCGAGTTCTATGCTGACAGGTAGTGGGATATAGAAATGGAGATTATCTAAGACCAAGCTGGATACTGAATTTATAACCCAGATATTATACAGCATATTTCCTTCCTCTGGGCTGATGTAAAGGAAGGTGGCAAGTGGTGTGTCAAATCAGAGAAGGGTAAAAACCTAGGCTGTTATTTTTCGGAAAAGGAAGCCAAGAAAAGACTTAGACAGATAGAATATTTTAAACATAAATAGGGAGTTTAAATGAGTGAAAAAAAGAAGAAAAAGGAGACGGGAATACATTCTATTCCCGGCTGGATGTGCCCGGAGTGTAGAACTATCTACGCTCCCTATATACACAAGTGTGAATGCAGAACAAAGAATAGATACAGAATAATAGATTTTCTTTTCAATCCCAAATCTTTTCGTAATAATAAAGAGATTTTTATAGAAGACGTAAAACCTAATATGGGAGATTGGCGATCTCCAGAATACTAATCTAGAACATCTAATGGATTCTCCTCACTTATCGGTTTAGGAGGATACTTTTGCCTACTGACGTAGGGGTAATATGGAACCGCAAATTAAAGGTTCCGATTCGTGGCTCTATACTCGGAGCCCAGCCTACGGGAGCCTCTTCAGCCTATTTCTTCTGAGCCTGAAAGACTACATCAAGGGCCATACAAGATATATTACATATCATGCCTATTAGAATGCCCATATAAGCCCGACTGAGAACCATAGCAAAGACTTCTCAAGCCTGCCTACACATACCCTATGCCTTTTTCGAGATAAAGGCTCTAAGGGCTTCACCACAGAAGGTTTATGTATTAGCTTGCCCATTGCCGGCTGAGTAGAGGGAGGCTGTACAGCCTCTGGGTAGGATGGCTTTTCTGGGAAGAGGCATATCCGGAACTGGGATTAGATAAAGGAGAGAGTGCTGGTCTGACTGACGTAGAAGCCTTATTATCTGCTCTGGGGTGTAGCGTTTCCTGCCCATTCCATTGACCTCCTATATATAGGGTTTTCTATTCAAAATCTAACTTAAATCATGGACCTATTATAGGAGGGCAGGTCAAAAAGTATTTCAAAGTCTAAATATAAGAAAGGGAGCCACTTTTTTTAGAAGGGCTCCCTTTTATTTTTATCTATTTTAGATTTAATAGCCTGTTGGCTATTCATATTGTGAGTTCATAGTCCGACTCACCAATTGTTTTAAGCATCATATGTGAACTGGCTTGCAAGGTGGAGTGTCACTTGTTGTCATTATTATTACCTCTATTAAATAGTATAGAAGATTTTAGGGTCTCAAGTCAAGTAGCTTTGGTAATGTGCAAGGACATATGGCGGTATATATGGCACAAACAATTAAAGAAGAGCGTCTTAGACATCCAACACGAACTTAATATCAAGCTGTATAAATCTGGGCATAGGGGTACACTATCCATTATGAGCAATCGCAGTGAACTTAAGAACAGACTCCTGAGCGTATTAAAAGAAATAGAAAGAGAGCGTCAGTACCGTGGGCTCAAGGACTATGTCCGGAACCTGAAACAGAAGGAGTACTTGAACGGCAAGGAGAAGTTCATTCTTCGTGGTTCGTCAGCCCGACTGAACAGACTCCAAGCAGACCGGAGGTCAAAGTCACTTGGTCTTGTTGAGTTCGTGCCGTATGATGAGAGGGATGATAGGTTTGAGGATGTGCAGGGTGACTATCGGTCGTGGGATAGGTCGGTTGGGCTGTTCTTTTGAGATGTCTACTCAAATACTCTCCTAAATAGTCCGGACTAGAAATCAAAAAAAGCTGACTGGTGGACTATCCCTTTCTGGAACCAGAACATTACCTGTAACATCTCCATTTATCCGTAAATTTGTTATATCTTAAGATGCTTCACAATCAACAGTGTAGGATATGGTCTCCACTACCAAACATGAAACCTCCTTCCTCCTCTAAATGTATAGTACCGACTGATGGACAACTGAGAGTTACACAATCAATTATTCTACATTCAGAGGCGTTGAACCCAAAATCTACACAAATTGTTCCTCCATTAAATGGTTCACAAAAACCGAAGCAGAAATAGAAATCATTCTGGTTACATTGATTTACAAATCCTTCAGCAGGGCATTCCAATGTAGGTATTTCCCTCCTACTCACGCATCCTTCTGGCTTTCTAGCTATGCCAGATATTTCCCCAGTTATTTCCTCACAAAATGTAGATTCTCCTTCTTCTACCACTGTTAAAGATGCTGAAAAAATCCCATCAATCCCGTGTATGAGTCCGTCCATATCGTCATACACAAACTCTCCTACAAAGTCATCAAATGAGAATGTAATAGAATCTGGCTCCGTTGATTCATTTGTAGGTGGGTCGCTTGCAACACTTGCCTCAAATGGGTTTAGGAAAAAGTTATTGTTTTCAGTTTGTCCATTTAACTTCTCCGCTTCCCCTATGTTACCAAAAGCCAATAGTTCACCTGTGCCGGATATATTTCCCCCACGAACTAACAGGGACAATTTTAGTTCATTACTAGGCACGTGTGGTGTTACATTAAGATTACATCCGCTTAAATCTGGATTAATAAACACATCAAAAACTGTAAACTCTCCTTCACCATTACCATTACTGCCATCACATGAAGCTAGGTATAGAAATGACAAGCAAGCTAATAGCAATATTAAAATGCTCTTTCTCATATCTTGCCTCCCCAAACCTCATTCTCTCATCAACTTCTATATCTCTTAACAAACCTCCTTAAGGACCGAACCCTGTCCCACATGTAAATGTAAATTCATCAGGATTATCTGGATCAATTCCAACTAATCCTAACCCTAATACTCTCTGTGGATCAATTCTTATATTTTTAACTGGGAAGGGGCATATCAGACTGTCACAACTGAGAACCTCACAAACGCAGTCAGTCTGCCTTCCACATCCTATATAGAAATCACCGTGTAAACCTCCTGGCCCGAAAGGTGTTGCACATCCTGTAACAAAATTACAGGCTTCACTTATTGACTCTGCCAAACAATCGCTATGAGGGAAAAATGAACTTGGAAGACATTCATCTGCAAGTGCTTCTACTCTAAAATTTCCATCGCAGATACTTGTATCTCCTTCACCCACTTCAGATACTCTGCCGGATGCAATCACTTCCATTTCTTTCGTCGTCTTATCCTGGTCATTGTCTGACAGATTCCCTAAGAAGCTACTAAAGGAAAAAGACATGGTACTCTCTTCGGGTAGAGATGGATGATGTGGTATCCAATCAACGTTGACCAAAAAGGGGTCAATAACTATTGATTCCTCCACAACTATGCCTATTATCTCGATTGCGTCTCCTAGCATACTGGTATTCATAAGTCTTGCTTCTCCAAAGACTTCATCACCCGCTAGAGTAAGCCTTAACTCTAGATCTACAGAAGGTTTTGGGCACGGAGAGTCCACGCCATCTGTAAGCTCTATTCGCCCTAAGTTCATGAATACTGTAAATTCCTCTACTTCTGGCGGTACAGTCCCATTACCATCCCCGCCACCACATGATGCTAAGTAAAGAAATGAGAAGCAAGTTAATAGCAATATTAAAATACTCTTTCTCATATCAAACCTCCCCAAACTTCATTCTCTCACCAACTTCTATATCTCTTAACAACCCTCCTAATCAGTATCAGCACTGGTAAAGCCAAGAAAACAGCCAAGGATGACGTAACCGGATTATGAGCTATGGAACATCCGCCTCCACCCTTTATTGCTTCCTCAATAAACTCTACTGCTCCCATGTCTGGTGGAGGTACCCTAGGGTTCCCAAAGATGTCAGTGTCAGGAACATCGGGGGCATTTGGGTCACCTGCGTCTATGCAGGGTGAGTCTGGGAGAAGGCTGAGGTCTCCTGCTTCAGCATCCACGAAGAGGGGGTCTTCGTCTATGTTGTTGCCAACGACTATTAATTGATTAGAAAACAAATCTGAGAAATCGTTGTTAAATAGATTCAATGTTAAATCACTTATATTGTATCCCTCTTCGAATATAAAAATGTCTTCACCATTATCCCCTGCTGAATTACCAAAGACTATGTTGTTATAAATGTCCAACAACATAATTATTATGCTTGCAGGACAGAAAATATCCGGTGGACATACTACAGGAGGCTGTAAAGCGTTAATACTGATACCTCCTCCGTTTAAATCAGCTGTATTCATCGTATATGTATTGTTGGTCAAGGTTATCAAGTTGTCACTAAATCCACTCCTAGATTTAAAGCCTAAGCCTCCTCCGTTTCCGGCTGATTGATTACTGTTAAAGATATTGTTTGTTAAAGTCGTGGTGCTATTATCATTTGTATTTGTTATACCAACACCACCTCCACCTAAATCTGATTCAGATAAGGTAGAGTTTCCCATGAATATATTATCGGACATGTTTAATTCGCCCGCTACGACATAAGCACCCCCACCATTTATTCCGGAAGTATTCTCGTAGAATTCATTATTGGATATGTCCAATTTTGGTGAGCTAAGATATGCACCCCCTCCATTTTCATCTGAGACATTGTAGGAAAATACATTGTTCGATATATTAACGATAATTGGAGACCAAGCCGCTTTGGCGTAGAGTCCTCCACCACTACGATTAGAAGTATTTTGATTAAATGAATTATTAGAAACAGTTATTTCGTTTCCAAAAATGTATGCTCCTCCGCCAACAGCTTTAGATTCATTAGAACCAAAGTGGTTATTCGTTATGGTTGCAGATTCTGCAAAACTAATAAAAATTCCTGCACCACTATCAGAGGCTTCATTAAAAGCAAACCTATTATTATTAATTAATATATCTTGAACTTTACCTATCAATTGTCAAGCCCCCAAAAATAGGTCCACCTTTTAAGTTATAAATTTTCATATATTTTCTCTAATGATTTGAAATAAACGTG
>Ga0307380_10001728_pt1 | contig 31670 bp, 22 predicted proteins | sample UN3MG_FD_202239 | JGI IMG/M metagenome (GOLD analysis project Ga0307380, IMG submission 202239) | Soil microbial communities from Risofladan, Vaasa, Finland - UN-3 | ecosystem: Environmental > Terrestrial > Soil > Coastal area > Acid sulfate soil | place: Finland: Risofladan, Vaasa | collected...
GCCCTCCCTCGATGAGCAGGCCCAACTCAGGCATAACTCAGTTCCAGGTTGACCTTGATCTGGAGAGCCACCGGCTCGCAGGCGACCAACTGGTGGTACTTGTCATTCAGGCTCAGCCACGTCGGGTGAACCGATCACGTTTCACGTTTCACGTTTCACGGATCGTGGGGGTATTTCAGTAACGACAATCAGGGGATGCCTATGGGAAATCAAAGGGGTATGGTAACAAGGTTTACCGCTGCTTTTGGGCTGATCGTGCTCTATATGATCGCCTGGGTTCCGCCCCTCTGCCTCTGGATTGCCATCTGGGGGGACAACGATGCCGCCATTGCTGTGGGAGTGATGGTCGAGATGGTGATTTGCATGATCGGGTTCATCCCCTACCTGAACTTGGTCGCCAAGCAGGTGTTTTACTTGGCAGGGGAAGGAGAACCCGTCCCGGGGGAAGTGCTCCGCACGATGATCAAGGGGATCAATGGTTTCGACGTGCCGGTCGCAGTTCAGGAGCGGGGTAATACTCTCGTGGTGACGTGGAGGTACGCAGATGCAAAATGGTGGGAGATTTTGGCCCGAGCAGGGTTGAAGCAAGTCTATGAACTCCACATCAAGTTCAACGAGGCGAAGAAGGAAGCCACCCTCATTGATGTACACAAGTCTGTTTCGTGGAGGGCAGGGCCGTCGCAGGTGCAAGTCTATGGCGGTTTTTTCAGGGGCATCAGTTTTGCCTACGAAATCGGGAAAGGCTGGGGCATCAAGGAAAACTTTGCATTAGGCAGCATCTACGACTACCAATTCTCGCCTCAGGAGATAAAGAATCCGGTTATGAATTCCATTTTGCGCAATGGATGGGCTGTTCGATTCGGTATGTGGTAAAAACCTGGCCAGCGAGTAAAAGGGGGTCAGGGATGTTATCACGGACAGATCGTAAGGTTGCGGTCACGTTCAAGCGGCGGCTGCGGAAGGTCAGCCCGGTGCTGGACCTGCGGGTCTACGGCTCGCGAGCGCGCGGAGACGCCACCCTCGAATCAGATCTGGACATCTTTGTCGAGGTAGAAGCCATAACGCCCGAGTTGCGCCGGAAGATCAGCGAAGTCGCCTGGGAGGTCGGCCTGGAGATGGATCGGGTGATTACAACCCTGGTTGCGACGCGCGAGCAGTTGGAGCGCGGCCCCATGGGGGCCAACCCTATCATGCACCAGGTCATGCAAGAGGGGGTCCGGATATGAGGCCGGAGCCGTCGCGGGATCTATTACGCTATCGAGACAATTGCCGACGCAGGACGGTTCGTGGCGGCAGTGGAGACATACCTGCGTGAGCAGGGCCAATTCTAGCGGTGCTGCTCACCGTTGCGACCCTGCAGAACTGACCGCCCATACGTTGGAGCAGGGTCAGGGGTATAATCTCCTTACACGAATCACATTTTGCGACGGAATGGGTCACAAAAGCAGATCGCGCTAAGAAGACCGACGACAGCGACCCGTTCTCTTTCGCCCCTCGAAGCCAGCAAGTTTGAGTTGATCCCCGCGGAACGGGGCGAACACGCCTTCCCCGACACAAATCCCCTGTTCATCGGCAGTGTGTTGGTCACTCCCTACTATTTTTCCTTTGCTACGGCCGCCTTCTTATGGAGCCTTTCCACCCAGGCTGCCGCTACGGTCTACGTCGCCACCGCCACACGCAAGGCGCGCCGGGTGTTCGACGTGCGCGGCAAGACGTACCGGCCAGCCTGCAAGTTCTTCGGCGCGGTCCAGGTAGACGCCTGCGGCAGCCGGGTGATGATGGCGGAACCGGAGAAGGCCATCGTGGACGCGCTCGACCGGCCTGCTTAACCACTACCAGGCAGCGCCGCTTTTCACCTTCTGCGACTCCGGCCGGCCGGTTACGCTATTCTCGTTTGCGACACAGGGGGGAGCACCGCCAGGCTTACCGCTCAGTAGAGTTTGACTTGAGGGCCAATGTGAACTATACTGGGTAGGATCAGACGGCCAGGGGTGTTCCGCGGCAGACACGAGCCGCTGGAGGAAGATTCTATGCGTTACAAACTGATTCAGGCCCTCCGCATCACAGCCAACGATCGCCACAAGTTGGTGATTCTGCTCGGCAGTTTCAGCGCAGGAAAGACCAGACTCCTCAAAGAGCTGGTGCCAGAAATCGGCGCTGAGTACGTGAACCTTAATCTTCAGTTGGCGGAACGGCTGCTGGCAGTGCCCCAAAGCCGCTATCGTGACGGCGTCACCGTGCACCGCTTGATTGACGAACTTTGCGACGCCCTTTCCCCGGACGGCCGCCCCTTGTTCATAGACAACGTGGAGTTGTTGTTCTCGCCGGAAGTCGGCAAGATCAACCCCGTGGATACCTTCAAGCGCATTGCCCGGCAGCGCCAGGTCGTGCTGGCCTTGCCTGCCAAACGACAGGGCAACCACGCGGTATACAGCACCCTCGGCCGTGAGGACTATATGTCCATCCCGCTAGAAACCTATCCCGTGATCGAGTTGGAAGAGGAAGTCCAGGTATGAGTCCATTGATCCGTGACCTGATTCATTTTGAGGAAGTCGAAGAAGTCATCAAGCTACGCCAGGAAGAGAAGGCCCGCGAGTACGTCGAAAAGTACGTCATCTCAGATAGCCTGCGGCGCAACCTGCTCCACATGCTGGCACTGCTCTCCGGGCCAACCCACAAGTCCTTCAACGTGGTGGGCAACTATGGCACAGGCAAGAGCCATTTCCTGGCTTTCGTGGCTGCGCTGCTGGAACATCCGGAGCTGCGTGGCTTGATCCGGGATGAAGCGGTCGGGGCCGCTGCGCAGGGATTGGAACGCCGCTATCTCGTCGTCAAATTCGAGCTAGGCGCCGCTGCCGAGACGCCCCTGCGCCATATCTTCTTCGACCAGGTCCGCCAGCAATTGCTCGATCGGTACGACGTCGAGGTCAGGCAGATTGACACGGTCGCCGACTATGACAACAAGCAGAACGTCCTCGACATCCTGGCCGACGTCAAGGCAGAGGAGCCTGAAGCAGGATTAGTCGTCATCGTGGACGAGCTCTCCGACTTTCTCAAGCAGAAGCCCAGGGACGTCATGGCCTACGACCTGGCTCTATTGCGGGAACTTGGCGAGGTCAGCCAGGACAGTGACTTTCTGTACGTCGGGGCCATGCAGGAACACGTGTTCACCAATCCCAGGTACGTGGACCAGGCCGAAAGCATTGCCCGCATCAACCAGCGCTTCGTGACGGTGACCATCACCAAGGAGGACGTGGCGCGGGTGCTGACCGAGCGCGTGGTGCGCAAGGACAGCGACCAACGGCTGCAGTTGCAGGGGGTGCTGGCCGATCATCGCCAGTACTTTCCCAACCTGGCTCAGCAGTTCGAGCGATACGTGGATCTTTTCCCGATTCATCCGTACGTGATTGACGTCTTTGAGCGACTGCCCTACTTTGAGAATCGAGGGATCATCGGCTTTGCCGTGGGCAACGTCAAGCCGATTCTGGACCAACCTGCTCCCGTCTTCATCACCTACGACCGGGTGTTCGACCTGATTGACGCCACCCACGAGATCCGCAACCAGCCGGACGTGGCCAAGGTCGTGCACGTCGTACACACGCTTCAGGCCAAGGCCGATTTGCTGGATGCCCGCTACCGCGAGGATGCCAGAAAGCTCATCAAGGCGTTGGCGGTCTTGAAGCTACTGGGCGGAGAACACGTGCAGGGCGCAACGTCACAGGAACTGGCCAACACGCTCTTGATCACACCACCTGGCCAGTTGCTCGTGGAGCCCCAGATGGCCCGCGACAACATCGAACGGATCATGAAAAACATCCGGGACGTGACCGTCGGGCAGTACATCGAGTACGGCGAAGGACGCTACTACCTGGACCTGACCAAGATTGACGACTACGACGCGATGATCGAGAGGAAAGCCCAGGCCGCTGTGATCGGGAACGATGGCGAGATAGAACGGGCCTTCCGCACCATCGCTGAAGCGGAGCTGGGCTTGAAGGGACAGCGCGGATGGGGTACATCCGACCCGCTCATCGCTGGTCTGAGCGTCTACGACGACAGCGCTCCCTGGCCCTCGCGAAAGGCCTTCCGCCCCGGTGTACTGGTGATTGGGAAGCGGGGGGATGGCGCCAACGTCGTGCGCGGCGACTATCGCTTCGTGCTCCAGGGGCCGGTGCCGGGCAAGGATGGGCAGCGCCAGGATGAGGTGGTACTGGCTGTGGACCTGGCCGATGAACTGGTCGCCCTGCTCATCCGCGCTCGGGCGGCCGAGCTGTTGGCCCAAGAAGGGGTCCACAGAAAGGTGATGACCAAGCTGTCCAAGGACGCCGCCGACGAGTTCCTGGCCAGGTACCTGGCCCACCTGCTGGCCCACGGGTACGTCATTCAAGGTGGCCATCGAACCGAGTTGGCCAGCCTGCCTGCTCGCCGGCCGCTCAACGCGCTGCCCGACGTGATTGATCACGTCAAGGGGGAGATGCTGGACGCGGTCTTTGCCGACAAGTACCCCAACTATCCCGTCTTCCGCACGCTGATTACGGCGGCCAACCTGGAAAGCGAGATGACGCGCTCTCTCCAGTCTCTGGAGCGCATCACGACCCAACAACTGGACCTCAACAGCCGGGGATACCTGGAGAGCTTTGGAGCGATCAAGGATGGCGGTTTCAGCGCCAGCAACTCCCCCGCCTGCCGCCTGATCCTGGAGCGGGTCGAGGCCAACGACACGACAGGCAAGGTGGCGCCTCTCGATGACCTGGTGCGCGAGTTTGCTCAACCCCCGTGGGGCCTGCCCAAGGAGATGGTCTACCTGCTGTTGGGCACGCTTCTTTTCAACGGCTACCTCATCTTCGTGCGGCACGGCGGCGCTCGCCTGCACGCCGGCGACGTCGGACCGCTGCTCAAGCAGGGCCTGGCCTTTTTTGACGACATCCGTTACCTGGAGCGTGACAAGGACATTGATGCCGAGGGCGTGGCCGCCTTGTTCACCATGCTGGGCCTGCAGGCAGGGCTGGTGCGCGATCGAGACAGCCGCACCGAGGCGGTCAAGGCGCTTCACCTGCGCGGCCAGGAACTCCGCGAGCAACTGAGCGGCTTGCGCCAGGGCATGCAAGGCGTGGTCGCCGAGGCGATCCACTTCCCCGACGTGCCCTGGCTGGCGATTCAAGAGCGACTGGGCCGCCTGGCCTGGCTGGACGAGCCCATGACTGCATTTGGCAATGCCAGCAAGGTGGCCGATCTGGGCAGGTTGGACACCTCACCGGCCTTCCGTGAGACGCTCCGGGTACGCCTGGCAGACCTGGAAATCCTGAGCGGTTTATTGAGCGATTGGCGTGAGGAGGGACTGGGGGCTGGCCTGAAGCGCATGCAGGATGCGCTAAAGGTGCTACCCCAGTTGGAACCGCTGGCGGATGCGGAGCCTCTGGCTACAGTGACCGAGCTGCGGCGCATGGCCGAGGACAGCCGGGCCATCTACAGCGATGAGCAGCAGTTGCTGCGGCCTGATCAACGCCGTCCACTCAGGGGCAAGCTGGAGCAGTTCCACGCCAAGTACGACCAGCTCTACTACGGCCTGCATCGCCGGGTGGTGGGCGACGACGCGCCGTGGGCGCAGCTCGAGGCCGTGCGCGCCGGCCCGCGCTACGCCGCACTCAACCGGCTCAAAGGGCTGCCCTTTGTCTCCCCGTCCGAGTTCAACCAGGCGGCCCTGGAGATGCAGGCGTTAGAGCGCCGCCGCTGCTGGCAGTTCAACGCCCAGGTGTTGGAGAGTTTTGTGGTCTGCCCGTACTGCGGCTTTCCCGAGCACAGCGCCGAGGTGGCCAACCTTCCGGCCTGCCTGGCGCAGGTGCAGGCGCGACTGGACGACCTGTGGCGGCGTTGGCAGGGGCAATTGTTCAACGAACTGCCCGGCCTGGCCGACCGGCTGTCACTTTTGTCGCCGGAGCACCGCGCGCTGATCGAGGAGTTGAGCCAGAGAGGAACGTTGCCAGAGCCGATCTCGGATGAGTTGCTGGCCGCGCTGCACGAATTGACCAGCGACTTGCAGCCGGTGGAGTTGAACCTGGCTGATCTGGCCGATGCGCTGCTGGCGCGGGGCAGCGCCTTGACGGTGGACGAACTGCGCGAGGGCCTGGACGCGTACCTGGCCGCGCTGCTCAAGGGGTACAACCACGACCTGGTGCGGATCAAGATCGTGATGGTGAAAGAGTAAACCACGGAGACACGGAGAGCACGGAGAAAGACTCGGTGTTCTCTGTGTCTCTGTGGTGAAACAACCACGGAGGCACAGAGGGCACGGAGGAGGATACGGAGGGGGAGAAAGCTGTGCTGTATGAGAAAGAACTGACCGAGCAGATCATTGGAGCAGCAATCGAGGTGCATCGGTCACTTGGTCCCGGACTGCTGGAATCGGCCTATCAGGCTTGTCTGGCGCACGAACTTGGACTGCGCAAGCTGTCTTTTGAATGTGAGAGATCTTTGCCGGTCAAGTATAAAGGCGTCCAACTGGACTGCGGCTACAGGCTTGATTTCTTGGTCGAGGATAGGGTGGTTGTCGAACTCAAGGCAGTGGAGAGTGTGCTTCCGGTGCATGAGGCGCAGCTTCTCACCTATCTCAAGCTGGCCAGGTGTCGGGTTGGGCTGCTGATCAACTTTAACGTGCCAGTGCTCAAAGATGGCATCACAAGGCGTGTACTGTGAGTTCTTTTCTCCGTGTTCTCCGTGTCTCTGTGGTGAAATGTATAACCACGGAGAACACAGAGGAAGACTATGCCTGCGTGGTTGACCAAGGTCAAGTGGGATGTCTTTTAATCTGGGGGATACCGTTCAACTGAACGCCGGCCAGACGGCCCGCATTATCGGCCTGACCGATCTCTTTGGCCAGCAGTACGCCGACGTGTTCATCGAACCGGATGGCCCGCTGCGACGCGTGCCCGTGGCAGATCTGCGCTCCCTGGCCGATCCACTGGCTGCCCTGGGTAGCGGTCAGACGATGCCGGCCCAGCTCTTCGTGGCCCGGCTGGCAGCGCACCAACTGCAGGCCATGCTCACCCAACAGGGCGTCCTCTCGGCGGCGAATTTCCGCGTGACACAGCTTCCACACCAGGTGCTGGCCGTGGACTTTGTGCTGGGCCAGTTTCACCCGCGGGCGATGCTGGCCGACGAGGTGGGCCTGGGCAAGACCATCGAGGCGGCCATGGTGTACGAGGAACTCAAGCTCCGGCACCAGGTCCGGCGCGCGCTGGTGATCGTACCCGCCGGCCTCACCCGTCAATGGCAGGACGAACTCGCCCAAAAGTTCGGCGAGCAATTTGTGGTCTACGACCGTACACTGGTCGAAACGCTGCGCGAGATCCACGGCCAGGAAACCAATCTATGGACGCTACACGATCAGGTCATCACCAGCCTGGACTTTGTGAAGCCCAAGCGCATGCGGCCTGACCTTGCGGAGCGGGAGCGACGGCGTCGAGAGAAGCACAACAGGCGCGTCTTCCAGGACATCGTGGAGGCGGGTTGGGACATCGTCATCTTTGACGAGGCCCACAAGCTGAGCAAGCACGCCGACGGCAGCGAGACCGCCCGTTACCGGGTGGGCGAGGCGCTGGCCCAGGCCGTGCCGGTGTTTCTGCTGCTGACGGCCACGCCTCACCAGGGGGACGCCGCTCGCTTCCTGCACCTGCTCAACCTGGTTGATCCGTACGCCTTCAACCAGGTGAGCGACCTCCAGCCCGATCGAGTGGGCACCGTAGTCTGGCGCACGCGCAAGCGGGCGGCCGTGGACGTACAGGGCCATCGTCTTTTCAAGCAGCGCGTCACCGACGTCTACCCGGTGGATCGTTCCAGCTCCGAACACGCGCTGGAGCGGGAGCTCTACGACGCGGTCACCGATTACGTGCGCGAGAACTATGGCAAGGCGATGGGTCGGGGCGACCGGGCGTTTGGGTTTCTGATGATCCTCTTCCAACGCCTGGTCACCAGCAGCACGCAGGCCATCTATGAATCGCTGGCCAGGCGGTTGGAGGTCCTGTTAGCGCTGCAGGTCGCCCTGGCACAGACCAAGGACGGTGAACAACCGGAAACGTTCGACGAAGAGGCTGCCGAGGACGACGACGCCCAGGCGGTGCTCGAAGAGCTGCTCGTGGTCTCTGGCGTGGTGGACGAGGCAGGGCTGGCCCAGGAGATCAACGCCGTCCAGCAGTTGCTCGACCTGGCCCGCCGGGCGCGGCTGCAGCACGACGCCAAGATGGTCGCACTGCTCAACATCATTGACGAGGTGTGCCGGCGCGAAGGGAACCCGGCCACCAAGTTCCTCATCTTTACCGAGTTCGTGGCCACGCAACAGGCCATCCGCCAGACCCTGGAGGGCATGGGCTACCCGGTGGCGGTCATCAACGGCCGGCAGAAGCTGGACGAGCGCATCGCTGCCCGCCAGGCCTTCGCCGGCAGCGCCCAGTTCCTGGTCTCCACCGATGCCGGTGGCGAGGGCATCAACCTCCAGTTCTGCCACGTGATGGTCAACTATGACCTGCCCTGGAACCCGATGAAGCTGGAGCAGCGCATCGGCCGCCTGGACCGCATCGGCCAGGAGCATAACGTGTTGGTGCTGAACCTGCTCATCCAGGACACAGTCGAGCAGCGGGTGCGCCAGATCCTGGAGGCCAAATTGGGACTGATCCGCGAGCAGTATGGGGAGGACAAACTGGCCGACATTCTCTCGACGCTGCAGGACGAGTTCCACTTTGACCGGCTCTACATGGACGCCTTACTCCAGCGCCAGGCCGAGGCCGCCGCACTGGAGCGGGTGGCCCAGCAGATCTACGAACGGGCACGCCAGGTATTGGAACAGGACGAGCTGCTGCTGCCGCAGGTCCAGGCCCAGGTGGAGGGGTATCGGGAACGGCTGGTAGAGGTCTCCCAGGAGCGGGTCAAGGCCATGCTGGAAGGATACCTGGCGGCACACGGGGAGGGATTGCGCGAATATGGCCGCCGCCCCGGTGTGTACTACTTCGATCTACCGGGCGACTCCCCTCCTCCACCTGCGAGAGAGCCTGGCCTGAGCAAGGCCGCAGGCGGGGCGGGGATGAGGGCCAGCCAAACGCGGTACTCGGACGTCGTCTTCGACCAGGAGCGGGCCGTGGCCGACGATGGCCTGACCTACCTGCAGCTCAATCACCCGCTCGTCCGGCGCGTGTTGGGAGAGTTGGGTGACGACCGGACGCGCGCGGCCGTGCAACTCCGCCTGCGTCCCAGCGTCCTGCCCCCCGGCCTGCCGCTCCCGGACGGCCCCGGCCTGTGGGCCATCTACCGGTTGCGCATGACCAACCACGACGACGTGGACCGCCAGGAGCTGGTCTCGGTGTTTGTGGGCCAGGAGGGCCGGCCCTATCCACGCCTGGCCCGCGCCCTGCTGGACCTGGCGCCGGACCAGGTAGAGTCTATCTTCTTGCCGGTGGATGACGTGGGCCTGCCCGCTCTGCGAGATAGGGCACGCCAACTGGCAGAGGCCCAAGCTGCCGACAGGTTCAGCGAGACCCAACTGGCCCACGTCGAGCGGCTGGCGTCCGAGCGGAAGAAGCTGGAGCGCTACTATCGCCAGCAGGAGAGCGCCGTAGCCCAGATCGCCATCGAGAACATCCGCCAGGCCAAGCAGCGCGAGTTGCTGGAACGCCGTTACAATGACCTGGCGGCACTGGATCGCCGGCTGACGCTGGTGCCGGAACTCCAGCTGGTTGCGACTGCGCTCTTGATCTAGCCGCCGGAAACGCACACTGTAGACAGAGGTACATCATGACATTCACATTGTACGAGACCCGTCAATTTAAGGATGACCTTGAACAGTTCGATATCCAGCATGTAGTCCGGAAAAAACTGCCGAAGACGTGTGAATACCTGCAAGATGATCCACGATGCCATCAAGGCAGCCTGCAAAGCGAGCCTCTTAGGCGTCTTGGGAAGTTGGGATGGGACATTCAACACTCTCGAATTGATCAGTCGTATCGCATCGCGTGGCGATACGAAGGTTCGGAAGGCATTCTACTGTTGCGTGTAGGAGATCATGATTTCATTGACAAGTTCGCTTCCTTCAATGATGATACCATTGGGTCAGTTTTTGCACGACGACCGGGAGTAACTCAAGCAGCTATCGTCAACCAACCTGGCGACAATGATACAGTGCCAGCAACACCCGAACAACGCGTTTTTGCACTATGGCCGTCTGTGCATTTGCAGCTGCTAGGAGTGCCGACCGAAAAGGTGCGCGAAGTAAAGCTGATCACTGACATTGAACAGGTGTATGACCTGGGACTGCCGGATTACGCCGAGAAGAACCTGGTAGACGTGTATATCCTTGAAGACGAGTGGAAGGTCGACTGTCTCTTTGACAGCTCGTACATCTTCTACAGGACCAACGCCGATCAACTCGAGGGTTACTGCAAGGGCGAGATCAAGCAACTCTTGCTGAATTTGTCACCTGAACAGGACCGGTATGTGAATATGCAGACGACCGGCCCTACGCTCATCAAGGGCGTAGCCGGCTCTGGGAAGACCACGGTGGGCATCTATCGGGCGATGGGCCAGAGTTACGTGCACGATTTGTTCAACCAGGGTAGAGAGCCCAGGGTTCTGTTTGTTACATACACTGAAACGCTTGCCCGAGTGGTCGAGCAGATGTTTCGAGAACTTTATGGCCAGGCTAAGGCGAAGCGTGTAGAAATGTGGGTGCTGCGGGACTGGCTGCAGGCGTACTTGGGAGATAAGCCCGGCGCACGACCGTTGGCTTCCGATCCTGAGATCACCAATGCCATTGGGCAGGGCATCTTCGAGGCCAGGATTCGTTTCCCAGACAGCTCTTGGAGCAAAGATCGTGGCGAGGGCGGGAGGGCGCGAGGCAACGAGTTCTTTATGTCGGAGATTGCGGACGTTATCAAGGGGCGCAACCTTCGAACTTGGGAAGCGTATGCCAAGGCGGAACGTAGAGGGCGTAGGAAACAACTTCACGAGCAACCGAGGCAGTTTGTATGGATAGTGTACGAAGAGTACCAACGACAGCTTGACAAGATAGGCAAGTTCGACCATCTTGATCTCTCGTTGCATGCAATTGAGTGCCTGAGGAACGACCCTGATTTCAGGCCCTACGACACGGTGGTGGTGGACGAAGCGCAGGACCTACGCCCAGTTGAGCTGCAGGTGCTGAGTATGCTGGCAGGTGGGGCTCAGGCTCGGAACCTGGTGTTGCTAGCAGACCCGTCGCAGAGCGTCTATTACAAGGGTGTCCCCTGGAAAGATGGCAACATCTACATCGCACCCGCTCGCAGTCTCTCGTTGAGCCGGAACTACCGCAATACCCGGCAGATCCTGGAGGCCGCCTGGTCGTTAGCCGAGAACGGACTCTCCGACGACCTGGATGAAGGGCCGATTCCCCCAGAAGCCACAAATCGCTACGGACCTCGTCCCAAAGTCATTCTCTGCCAGAACAGCGATTACCACAACCGCTTCATCGTGAAGACCATCGAACACCTGTGTAGTGAAATGGACTGCCGGCCGGGCGACATCGCCGTCCTGGCCCGGAAAAAGGACAGCGTCGAGCACTTGAAAACGGTTCTGGATCTTGCCAAGTTGCCCACAGTGCACTTCCGCGACAGGTCCTTCGACATATTCGAGAACAACACGAAGGTAGTAACGATCAACTCCGCCAAAGGCCTGGAATTTCCGGTCGTGTTCCTCGTCGACCTCCACGAGGGGGAACTGCCGCGCCGACTCTATGGAGACGATGAGGACGAGTTAGCGGCAGAATTACGTCACGAAAGGCGTTTGCTCTATGTGGGCATGACCCGAGCGGCGCGGCGCCTTTACTTGGTCTGCTGCCAGCAGAATGCCTCACGTTTCTTGGAGGAGATTGCTCCCGATAAGGTCCAAAGGGTACATTATGAGGGTGAAGATTAGCCTGATCGCAAAAGGACACTTCTGCCCTCGGGAGAAGGTGGCACCAGGAAGTTCTTTTATCGGGAAGTTCGGTTCTGTGCTCCTGCTCTCTGCTATGGCCTGGGTGTTGGCATGGGGCCAGCAGTTTATGCGTGCCCAAACACCGCCCGCCTTCGATGACAGCGCGCCCGACTCCATGCGGTTGACCAACGATCACTATGAACTGACCTTCAGCAAGACGAACGGCGCGATCCTGGCCCTGGTGGATCGAAGCACGGGCCACAATCTGACGCTTGGCTCCCGCTATGGCTGTCTGTGGGGAGCTGTCTTCCCGGGCAGCAGCCCGGATTTTCTGGGAGGCTGCAGCTATAATAGTACCGGCCCTAACCGCTTCAGCTACTCGTGGAACGCGGCCCAGTCCATGCTCACGTTGGTCTACAACTGGGAATCCGGCGTCTCTCCGCGCCTGGACGCGGTCGTGACGGTGACCGCCAGCGCGGATGCCTTTTTTGATCTGCAATTGACGGTGAACCAGGGTTGGAGCACGACGATGCAAAACGCCCTCTTGCCCTGCGACCTGATGTTCGCCGATGATGCAGTGCAGGCCGGGTATGGCCCTTTTCTGATGCCGGGCGTGCGCCTGAAAGCCAGCTTTTTCACTCAGGACCGCACGTACGTTCCCTCTTATCCCAGCGACGCCGCTTTTGCCGACTATCTGGCCCTGGATGTGGAGGGCGGTCATCTGGCGTTTTACGCGATCAACCCGTCGCCCAATCCGATCCAGCCGGCGGCGTTGGGCTTTGTTGACGACGACGCCTATCACGCCCATACGTTCTTTGCCTACCACAGCCTGCACACCTGGGTCACCAGCGGGGAGACGTGGACCAGCCCGCGCGTGCGGGTGCGCGTGGGTCAGGCGCCAGAGACGACCATCCTGGCCTACCGCCAGGAGAATGGCATGGCCGATTACCCCTCGCTGACCGACAAGTTGGGCGCAGACCTGGAGGCCCTGGCCCGCGCGCCGTTGATCAAGGCCGACGCACACGTCATCGCCAAGCCGTTCCGGGACTGGATCGCCGACCTGGACCGCCTGCCCTCCCCGGCACTGCTCCATCCCGTCGCCTTTCAGCCGCGCGGCCACGACGAGAACTATCCCGACTTTTTGCCGCCTGACCCGCAGTGGGGCACGACGGCCGATTTTCTTGCCCTCGTCCAGGCCGCGCACGCGCGGGGAATCCTGGTGATGCCCTACACCAACCCGACCTGGTGGGACGAGGAGTCACCCACGATACAGAACCTCTCGCCGCTCACGATCACGGACATCGCCGTGCTGGACGAGGCCGGGCAGCCGGTCTATGAGACCTACGGCAGCCACGGCGGATACGTGGTCTCCCCTCACGTCGCCTTCGTTGCCCAGCGGCTGGACCAACTGATGACCCAGTGGCAGGTCGAGGTGCCGGTGGATTGCGTCTTCGAGGACCAGATCGGCGCGCGTGCCTGGCGGCGAGATTCTAACCCGGCGGCGCCCAGCCCCCAGGCTTACAGCGACGGCTGGCTGGCTCACACCCGCACCTATGCCGACCGCTGCCTGATGACCGAGATGGGCTGGGACCGGCTGGCCGAGACCGAGGTGGGATTCCACGGCAGCCTGCTGACCGGGGCGCGCGAATTCGACTATGCCAACCAGGACTGGGGGACCGGCAATTGGCAGCCCTACCCCCTGGCCCTCTGGCTTTTCCACGACAAGGTGCTATTATACCAGCACGACCTTTCGCACCACACGATGAGCGAGGACAAGGGGGTGCTCACCTGGAACCTGGCCTTCGGCACGATGCTTTCCTACAACTGGCAGTGGGCCGACAACGACCCGCTGAACAACCCCTGGCTGGACCTGGTGGGCGCGCTGCAGCGAGCGGTCCTCTCCCGTGCCGCCGGCCGGACGCTGGACGATTACGCCGAGATCAACGCCGACGTGACGCAGAGTACCTTTGGCGACCTGGCGGTGATCGCCAACTGGCATCCAACGCTGACGTACCAGGTGGACGGCCACCACGTCGCCCCCGGCGGCTTCCTGGCCCGCACCGACGGCGGCGACGTCCTGGCCGGCGTCTTTGTCAATTTCTTCAATGCCAACGGGCTATCGGCCGGCGAGCACTACCTGGTCATTGAGCGCACGCCGCACGTCGTCACCGTGCGTCAGCCCGTGGGGGCCGACACGTCGCTGGCTGTGGATGCGCCCGACGACTGGCAGCCGGGCGAGGCGCTTCACGTGCGGGCTTTCGACCGCGCGGGGAACTACCTGGGCCAGGCGGGCTTTTGGATGGACGGGCGAAAGGTCACGTTCACCTACCGGCAGCAGTGGAGCGACCAGGCTGTGGGCTACTATGAGTTGGTCAACTCACTCAAGGTTTACCTGCCCCTGGCGCTTCGTGGAGACGGAGTGATGTCTTTGACACTACCGTGAGATCAAACTAGGTTCTTGTGATTGAGGTACAGGTTCCATTTCTACAAGGTTTTCTCAACCGAGTGTTTCTATGGAAGATAGGCGACTACAGGCAGTAGACAGAGAAATAGAGAAACGCATTGACAGCTACTCTGACGGGTTCTGGGCCTCAGTGGATCGGGATCCACGAGAGGATATGCACGCCTACATGCAGTATCCTGCAATGACGGTGCCCGAGATACAACGTGAACTCGTCAAAGTAGTTTACGAGTCACAGGCTGGCATCAAGAATGTGCTTGACCCCTTCGTGGGAGCGGCGACGACTATGACAAGCTGTATGTCGTTTGGCCTTGACTTCACGGGACAGGACATCAACCCTTTGGCCGTGTTGGTCTCACGCACAAAAGCGGGACCATTCGATGAGATGATGCTTGAGGAGAGCAAGAAGTGGGTTTTCGCCGCAATCACTGCGGATACCTTGACGGGCGTTGAAGCCGATTTCCCCAACATTGATAAGTGGTTCCAGCCGCATGTAAAGATTGGACTGAGCAAGATTCGCCGGGCAATCAGAGCGCAAGACCAACTATGGGTACGGCGCTTTTTCTGGGTGGCGTTAGCTGAAACTGTGCGATTGACAAGCAATTCTCGCACCTCGACCTACAAGCTGCATATTCGACCGGCCGATGAGCTTAAATCCAGAAGTCTATCGGCGGTTGAAGTATTCCAAGAAGTTGTCTTACAAAACCTCGAGGACTTGAAGGGGTTCAAATGCGCCTTGCAAGAGCATCTGGATGGGAATACCTATAGAGGCCGGCTGGCTATTCATTTACGCGATTCGTCGGAAGAGATATTCCAGCCCCATGGCGCAAGTCAGTACGATTTGCTGATTACTTCTCCTCCTTATGGTGATAATCTAAGTACTGTCACTTATGGACAGTTCTCTTATCTTCCGCTTCAATGGGTTGATCTTGCCGATATTGACTTGGGAGCTGCTGAGGGTGATTGGTTGCGAACGACTCAGGAGATTGATCGCAGGAGCTTGGGTGGGGGAACTCGGATAGAACTAGAACCAGCGATAACGTACCTGGCAGAACGCTCACCCACCTACGAAACAACGATTGAAAAACTTGGGGATTTACCAAAAGATCGTCCAGCACGTGTAACGTCGTTCTTATTGGATCTAGATAAAACCCTTGCCCCAATTGTCGAAATAATGCGACCTAACGCCTATCTCATCTGGATTGTTGGTAATCGCCACGTTGGGGGCGAGGAGATCCCAACGGACAAAGTTTTGGAAGAACTCCTGAAACTACGAGATGTTAAGCTAATCAAGCGGTTCAGTCGCCAAATTCTCTATCGTCGTATGGCGGCTCGCAACCAGCGCGCCGGCATGATGCGCAAAGAGCACATTCTAGTTTTCAGAAAACAGGGTGGATCATAATGGTGGCGAGCAAAAAGCCTGAAGCCCAATACAGATTTGAAATTGACGCCTCGGTAGTTTATCAGTTAGGTGAGATGCTGATTTCTGACGAGGTGCAAGCGTTGGTCGAGCTTGTGAAGAATTCGTATGACGCGGACGCTACCTACGCCAACATTGTTGTACAGACGGGAGCAGTAGTTAGTGACCAAAGTCCCATGTTCTCAGGTGCGAAAGGGTATGTCCTTGTCGAAGACGATGGCATAGGTATGGGCTGGGACGAGATCAAGACTGGCTGGCTGACCATTTCCCGCTCTCCCAAGCGCGAGATGAAGCGGAAAGGTCAGACGACCGCCAAAGGTAGAACACCAATTGGTCATAAAGGACTAGGACGTCTAGGTACACAACGTCTTGGACGTTATTTAGAGTTTTGGAGCAAAACAAAGGAAACCGGTGTTGAATTCTACGTCGGCGTGGATTGGGGAGATTTCAGAGACAAGCTGCTTTCACAGGTGCCCGCTTACATTGCCAAATCCGAAGGTTCCGGTCAAGGTACCAGATTGTTGATTTCGGGCTTGAGAGCGCCTGAAGTGTGGAGCGGAGGCGCTCAAAATGAGTTGGTGAACCGGCTTTCACAGCTTATTTCGCCCTTTGAGTCGCTTCGTCCGTTCGAGGTTTTCCTGGAAATTGATGGCAAAAGGGTAGACCTGGACAAGATCTCGCAATCAGTTCTGGACGTTGCAGATTTGCAAGTAGAGTTCCTTTTCGATGGACAAAACCTGTGTGTAAGCGGCAAGTACCGGCCGACGTTTTTGCGACCCGAAGGTCAAGGGCCAGACAAAATCCGGCAATATCAAGAATTGATTGCAGTTGACAAAGGGGCCGGTTTTTATGCCTTCTTGTCTTCAAAGAAACAAACGGCGTCTCCGGCTCTCGCGTGGGAAGACGAGCCAGGTTGGTTTTTGTCTTTAAGGCATCAAATTGAACTGGCCGATCTCGGGAAAGTAGAGTTAGTGGGAGAATCTGCATTCAGCGCTCATAGCCCTGAAGATGAAAAAGGAACCGTAGCAAATCCCGGACCTTTTGAGGGTGAAATATATGTATTCCCTAGGCGGGGTGCTGATCTTGATGTCACCGATGTTTTTAGCTCAATGAGTGAATACCGCAGGTACTTGAACAGGCTTGCAGGTGTTCGTGTGTTTCGAGATGGTTTTGGCATTCGGCCCTTTGGATTAGAAGGTGATGATTGGCTTGGTTTGGGCAAAACCTGGACGAGCGGAGCTTCGTGGTATGGGTTGAGACCTCAGAATATCATTGGGTATGTGGCTTTAACTGCTGCACACAATAGCCAGTTGGAAGAGACCACAAGTAGAGAGTATTTCGTAGAAAACGCCTATTCACGCAATTTCAATTTGTTGATGCAACAAGTGGTTGATACTGTAAATGGTATCAACGAAACATTGCGACGCGGGTACATCGAATACTGGAAACTGAGAGCAGAACAAGACTCGGGTATCACATCTCAAGAGGTTGACACGATCTTTGAGCAAATGAGAAGCGCAGGAGCCCAATCTCAGGATTTGGCCCACCAGGTCATCGCCACGCATCGGAAACTCGAAGAAACCTCCCTGCACGTGGGAAAAATTACAGAGGAAGTAGTTTCTTCTCCCTTGTTCCATACCGAGGAGGAACGGCGGGGCGCGCCGTTGCTTCAAGAGATCAACCAAACTCTATTGGAAGCAAAATCCATTCTGAAGCAGGTCGGAGCAATCCTTTCTCAGACCCGAAAACTCGGCAGCATCGCCGATGTCCTTCAACCGGACCTCGAGTATCTACGCGATCAACTTGTGCAGTTCTCAGAATTGGCCGGATTGGGGATCACGGCGGAGGCTCTCTCTCACGAGATGAAGATCATCGCCGACGGATTGGCGGCGAGAACCACGAATCTCGTGACAAAGCTTAGAGCCAAACAATCCGTTGATCCTCAAGTGCTGGCATACACTGAATTCGTTCACACCACGATAGCCGGATTCAGAAAGCAGTTGAGCCACCTCGACCCTTCTTTGCGCTACGTGCGGGAACAGCGGGAAGAGATCTCGATGGTGGCCTCTTTCAGGGAGGTTCAGGAGTTTTACAGGGAACGCTTTGGGCGGAATAACATCAGCCTGGTGATCGAGGAACCGCACAAGGATTTCACGATCCTGCTGAACAGAGGGAAACTCACGCAAGTCATTGACAATCTCCTCCTGAACTCCGAGTACTGGCTCCAGGAAGACTTGCGCAAAGCGACCATTGAGGAAGCCAAGATCGTCGTGAGGATTCAAGAACCTTTCGTAGAGGTGTACGATACCGGGCGCGGCGTTTCCCCTTCCGTCGAGCATCAACTGTTTCAGCCATTTGTCACCACGAAACCCAAAGGAACGGGGCGCGGGTTAGGCCTTTTCATCAACCGTCAACTGCTTGAAGCGAGCAATTGCCAGATATCCCTACTGCCCGACAGGAACCAATTCGATCGCCGCTACATCTTCCGCATTGACTTTACGGGAGCGTTACATAATGGATGAAGAAAGCATCACAGTCCAAGAAACCATCAGACAAATCCTGTCTGGCATGGGAATCCGAAAAGTAGTGTCCGTGGATGATTTTTATACCGCTGCTAATACGCATTACGAGGACGCAATTACTCTGTTTCAGATAGCGCGTTCGAACCGTGATGCCGAATATAGTGAGTTGATCCCACGGGACATTCTTGATGCGCCGGAGAATATCTGGACTCGCCGGTTGAAGACCTTTTGGTCTGAAGCAGTGCCGGATGCGAGGTCGGCGATATTGAGCGAGCTTGTGGCAGCGACAGGGTATGAGAGCTTGCCCAGCGACGTGAGGGACCTCTCGCTTCTGAAAGGTCTCATTCCCGAAGAGGTGTTTGTTGCCCTGGGTCCTGACGACTGGGACCGGGATCGAGACACTATTCTGGCAGAGGCTCGGGATGACCACGGGGTATTGTGCTTGTTCGACCAGGATTTACGCCTTGCCGGTCGGCCGGAGGACGCCGGTATGACTCTTCTGCATCGGACGTTGGGCCTACGTGGTGAAAACCGCGTGATTTGCGGCTTGCTCACTCAAAAGATCACCAAGGACGCGGAATTGCCGACGGCGAGGGCATTTGCATCTGAGATGGGGCTGAGTCTGGACCAATTCCTACCCCTCTCCAAGGATAGACTTCGCGGCGACCCGATGGAGTTTGCCGATGGTTTGAAAATGACTGTCTTGAATTACACGCGCGAGCGGTTGTCCAGGCAGGTCACAGATGTGACCAAGGAAGCAAGTGAAAAAGCACAACAGCAAGTGAACGATATCGGCGTTTACGACTTCGAGCACATCGTCATTCGTTCTTCCGAAGGAGAAGGTGTTTGGGAACCCGATACCCTGTTCAGACTGTTTGACCTTTTCCGCTACAACGCTTTCAGAACAATGGCTCTTGCTCCTGAGAGGCGTCTATCTCTATATGGCGACATCGAGCGCATGCGCGCCATTCGTGACATCAAAACGTCAGATTTGCAGCCAGATTGCCCTTCAGATCAAGTACACCGGATCCGGCAAGCAGAGTTGTTTGACGCGGCCGAACTGCTCAATCCAGCCCATCAGCCCATAGATTTGGGAGATATATTCAAAGTCGGCAGTGAGCAATATTACATCTTGCTTGCTCAACCATGCGATCTCGTGGTTCGCAAGAACGGTAGGACAATCGATGTTGTAACATTGGTGCAAATTCAGACGTATGCGGCCGCAACAAAAGACCCCAAGGAAGTCTCCAGTTTTCGGCTGGATTACTTTGAAGATCAACCGGGGAAGAAAACATTCGTCAAGTTCAGAAATTCTTTCCAGGTTTCCTTGAACGTTTTGGATTTGGCTGTCTTCAATGACGATGGACGGTGTCGAATATCTTTATCTGATGCCGATGCTGAAAAGCTTTCAACACTTCACGTGCCGTGGCGTAGGCGTTTCGAGGCGCTTCGACGGCGCTACCAAAGTACACACGAGGAATTCCAAAAGGTACCATATCAACGGGCGTCGAACTATCAAAAGAAAGCGCTGAAGCATCTGTTGCTTTGTTCCGATAAGGACATTGATCTCGGTTACGACGCTAGTGGCGCTTTCGAGTTTGGCATACAACGTGTGAGTAGATGTCGCGCTCCCCTTTCTGTGCAGTTATTGAGCGCCTATTTCTCTTTTCTCTCGCGCAATCCTCAAGAACACGACTTTGCCAGAAGGGAGTGATACCAATGCCCGATAACCTGGACGCCCTACGCGCCATCGAAGGCTTCCCCATCGGGGAGGACGAGGACCTGCATGCCCTCTCCGACCCGCCCCACTACACCGCCTACCCCAATCCCCACATCGCCGCGTTCATCGGGAAGTGGGGCAGGCCCTACGACGAGGCTACCGACGACTACCACTGCGAGCCCTACGTGGCCGACGTCTCCGAGGGCAAGAACGACCCCATCTACAACGCCCACTCTTACCACACCAAGGTGCCCTACAAGGCCATCGTTCCCTTCATCGAGCACTACACCGAGCTAGGGGACATCGTCTTCGACGGCTTCTGTGGCACGGGGATGACGGGCGCGGCGGCCTTTGGATGCGAGGCCAAACACATTTTGCAGGAGATAGAGGCTGAGAGCAAGGGTGGAGGGTTAAGATGCACGACTTGGTTGAGGGAGATGTTGACTCTTGGTTGAACGCTCTACAACAAGATCCGCGCCAAGAACCTTTCGGCGGCTTTGTTTTTCTGTGGTTTGCATTCAACCAGCTCTACAACTTCCATTGCTATGATATGCATTCTCCGTGTGTCCTCGGCCACAAAATGGCCCTTGATCTGATGCCGCGTAGGATTAGGAGCTCACCATCGGATCAAGCGCTGTACTGTGGTTATGGTGAAAAAGGGCACAGGAATGTCGCCGAATGGGGGCGTATCACTTGCGTGGTCCGGTTTCTGCCGGAGAATGTTCGTGATGAACTTCTCAGAGCGGATGAGGTGAATTTCTTCCTCAGCCGTCGGGCATTTTCCCCTCGCAGTGGAAGGTGGAGTGTGCCCCGAGCCGGAGTGCTGAATATCCATCGTACTAAGGCCGAATCGCCCCAGGAGCTTCTTTACACTCTTGGATTTGTCAGTGCTTGCCAGCGGTATCAAAGCAATGAGATTGATTCTTGCGAAGCAATACAGCACCTTGCCTACTTGCTCTATACCATACGCTGCAATTTAATGCACGGCGGCAAAACGTATCGTTCCGAAAACAGTCGGGACGTCGTTGCCCATGCTGTGCCTTTACTCCGAAAAATCGTTATCACCTTGCAGCGAATGGATTGCCAGGATTTCGAGCAGGTCCTATGTGACCAGTGATGGTATGTCCTACCATCACGACGACGTGGACCTTCAAGAACTGGCCCCGGTGTTTGTGAATCAGGACGGCCAATCTCACCCGCGTCTGGCTCGGGCATTGCTGGAGTTGACGCCTGATCAGGTGGCGAAGGAGCGGGCGAAGATGGAACGCTATTATCGCCAGCAGGAGAGCGCCGTAGCTCAGATCGCCATCGAGAACATCCGCCAGGCCAAACAGCGCGAGTTGCTGGAGCGCCGCCACACCGACCTGTCGGCGCTGGACCGGCGATTGACTCTGGTGCCAGATCTCGCGGTGGTGGGAATGGCGTTGGTGACACGTTAAAGCAAGATAGAACTATGACCCAAAGGTTTTCACGAGCTTGTCTTGGGTTTGGAGGACAAAGGCTGGATAGTTCGCCAAATGGATGGGGAACCGAGAGAGGATGTGTAGACTTTCAGCCGCCCTTGCGAAGGTTATGAACGATCCTGGTAATGGTTCCATTTCCGTCAGGTGAAGACACTTCTCAGTCAAACGTTCTTGCCGAATCTTCGCAAGGGTTTTGCTCAGGGGCATTCCTTGAGCCCGAGGGGACCATGACAAAGATCCTCATCGCCGACGACGAACGCGACATGCGTGAGCTCATGGGATTCACGCTGCGCTTTGCCGGCTTCGAAGTCGTACTTGCCGCCGATGGTTTCGAGGCTCTAGAGAAAGCACTACTTGAGCAACCGGACCTGATGCTACTTGACGTCCGCATGCCCAAGATGACTGGGTACGAGGTCTGTAACCGTTTGAGAAAGAACCCCGCCACCTCGGCGATCCCGGTCGTCCTTTTTTCAGCCAAGGGGCAGGAGGCCGAGATCAAGCGAGGTCTGGAGATGGGGGCGGTGGAATACATCGTGAAACCCTTTGCGCCAGATGACCTGACCAATGGGGTCAAAGACATACTGCGTCGCACAAGGCTCGGAATATACGGGGAGGACTGATGCGCGATCCAGCAGAGATGGAAAAGGACATTGAGCTTCTCGTTCGTGACGTGAAGCAATCGCGCAAGCAGCGAGCGGATCTGCTGCGCAGGCTGAGCGAGTGTGAGGAACGCTCCAGGTCAACTGCGGACGGCCGGCTTCCCCTGTCGGAGTTAAGCCGCCTGACCGACGGCATCGTCCACGACATGCGCAGTGGACTGGGCGTCATCCGCAACACCATCGGGTTCCTGGAGGATGACCTGGCCGACAGCGCTCACCAGTCGGATTTGCTCAAGATCACTCGCAGCCTGGACTTTTGCGAGCTCGTCCTGCGCAATCTCTCGGCACTGGGCGGCCAGGACATCTTTCAGCCCACATCGGTCAACCTCGAAGAGGTGGTGCGCGAAGTGTATTTCATGCTAGAGCGCAAACTGGTTGACGTGGATTTGGTTGTGGATGCCGATCCTGGTGTCCCAGAGATTCTGGCCGACGAGGGCCAGATGAGGCAAGTCTTTATGAACCTGATCAAGAACGCGGGTGAGGCCATGCCCGACGGCGGCACGCTCGCCGTCCGCACCCGGCGTGAGGGGCCGCTGTTGCGCGTCGAGGTCGCAGACATGGGATGCGGCATAGCGCCCGAGAATCAGGCTCGGCTCTTCCGCGAATTCTTCACCACGAAAGAGCGGGGCTATGGGCTGGGGCTGCACATCGTCTACACGATTGTACAGCGGCACGGAGGCACCATTGAGGTGGAGAGTGCAGTAGGCCAGGGTGCGACTTTCACCTTGCGCCTGCCGATCGAGCCAGAGCAAGTAGGATGAACTCGGGGAGAAAGCAATGCCTCAACCACGCATACTGATCGTCGAGGACGACGCCGACTGGCAGGAGATCTACCGGCGCTGTCTGGGTGACACAGATTACGACATCACGGCCGCTCGCAAGCTCACGACCGCGCTCGCCTTGCTGGAAGAGCAGCCCTTCGACGTGGTGGTCACCGACCTGAAGATGCTGGGCGGCGCAGAGGAGTTTTCCGGCTTTGGCGTGCTGGAGCAGGCCAAGGCCACCCACCCCGACGTGCAGGTGATCGTCATCACCGGCTATGGCAGCGCCGACCACGCCTTGCGCGCCATGGGCAGCGGCGCCTACGACTACATCACCAAGGACCGCGACCTGCGCCAGAAACTGGCGCTCACCGTGCAGGGGGCGTTGGAGGTCCGCGCGCTCAAGCAGGAACTGCTCGGGCGCGAGCCAGAGGACGACGTCGAGTTAGAGTACGACCGCATCGTCGGCAACAGCGCCAGCATGCAGGCGCTGTTCAAGCAGATCGCCTCCGCCGCCGACAGCGACGTCAACGTCCTGATCTGCGGCGAGGAGAGCACCGACAAGCGGCTCATCGCGCAGACCATCCACCGCCGTAGCCGCCGCAGGCGTGGCCCGTTCCTCGTCGTGGACTGTGGCCGCCTCTCCGATTCAGTGTTGGCGAGCGAACTGTTCGGCCACGAGGCCGGCGCGCTCTACGGCGTCGGCGAGGCCCGACCGGGCAAGTTCGAGCGCGCCCGTGGCGGCACCATCTTCCTGGATAGTATCGGCGATCTGGACGTCAGGCTCCAGAAGCGGCTGATCGGCGCAGTCTGCGACCGGACCGTCGAGCGCGTGGGCGGACAGCGAGCGATTCGAGTAGACGCGCGCATCATCGCTTCCACCGATAAGGATCTGCTGGCCATGCTCGCGGCCGACCAATTCGAGCGCAGGCTGTTCGACGCGCTGAACGAATGCGTCATCTCCGTCCCACCCCTGCGCGAACGCAAGGACGGCGACGACATCCCCGCGCTGGCGGCGATGTTCCTGCAGCGCTACGGCCAGGGACGCCAGGTGCGCTTCTCGTCCGAGGCCATCGCGCTCCTGCGCCACTACGACTACCCCGGCAACGTGCGCGAACTGGAGAGCGCCGTCAAGTACGCGCTGACGGTCACACCGGGCGAGGTCATCGGCTCCGAGCACCTGCGACCTGAGATCCGCACCTACGAACTGCCCAGGCGGGGTCAGCCGCAGCGAGAGGGGGAGGCCAAAGACCCGAACACCATTATGCGGGTCTGCCCGCTCAACCTGGGGGCGTGCAGCAAGCAGGAGGAGATCGTGCGCCTCTATTCGCCCCGCCGGGTTTTCGTGAACGTGCCCTACGTCCCCGAGTACACCGAGTGCGAGCAGGCCGTCCGGCGCACGCTGGAGCGCTACCGCCTGGTGCCTGTGCTTTCCAAGGACCACCTGGAGCCGACGGTGCTGCTCTGCAACGTCTGCAAGCTGATCCAGACTTGCAAATACGGCGTGACCGATATCTCGATGCCTGGCAGCAACGTGCTGTACGAGCTAGGGCTCATGCACGCGCACGGCGTACACTGTGTGATCGTCAAGGAGCGCCGCTCTAGCCTGTCCGCCGACATTCAGGGCCTGCTCTTCCTGGAATACACTCATCCGGAATCATTGTCCGAGCGGCTCTCGTGCTGGATTGAGGATCAGGTGAAGGAAGCTGAGCCGCCGAGCGAGCTGGAGCCGAAGCGCCGGACCAGGCTGTTACGGACAATGAGCAAGCGCCTCGACGAGGGGGACCTGCGCACATTCTGTTTCCACTTAGAGATAGACTACGAAGGGCTACCGGGCCAGGGGAAGGCGAACAAGGCGAGGGAGTTGATCCAGTACCTGGAACGCCGCGAACGGATCTCTGACCTCCTGGAAACGGGCAAGCAACTGCGGCCAGACATCCCCTGGCACGAGATCTGACGACGTGAGGAGCCGATATGCGAGATAATTTGGACGACCTGCGCCACATTGAAGGCTTCCCCATCGGGGAGGACGAGGACCTGCACGCCCTCTCTGATCCGCCACACTATACCGCCTACCCCAATCCCCACATCGCTGAGTTCATCGGGAAGTGGGGCACACCCTACGACGAGGCTACCGACGACTACCACTGCGAGCCGTACGTGGCTGACGTCTCCGAGGGCAAGAACGACCCCATCTACAACGCCCACTCCTACCACACCAAGGTGCCCTACAAGGCCATCATCCCCTTCATCGAACACTACACCGAGCCGGGCGACGTGGTCTTCGACGGCTTCTGCGGCACGGGCATGACCGGCGTGGCAGCGCAGATGGTGGGGCGGCGGGCGATCTTATGCGACCTTTCCCCCGCCGCGACCTTCATCGCCTACAACTACAACACGCCGGTGGACGTGAAGGCGTTCGAGCAGGAGGCGAAACACATTCTGCAAGAGGTGGAGGCCGAGTGCGGCTGGATGTACACCACGAAACACACGAAAGGGGACGCGAAAGGGCGCGAAACGGAGGGCCGCATCAACTACACTATCTGGAGCGACGTCTTCCTCTGCCCCTACTGCCACCACGAGATCGTCTTCTGGGACGCGGCGGTGGACCCCGCGGCGGGCAAGGTACGCGACGAGTTCTCCTGCCCCGGCTGCGCTGCCGCCGTGACCAAGCGCGCCCTGACCCGCGCCACCGAGCGCGTGTGGGACAGCGCGCTGGGCCGGGAGATTGAGCGCGCCCGGCAGGTGCCGGTGCTGATCAACTACAGCGTGGGCAAGAAGCGGTACGAGAAAAAGCCCGACGCCGCCGACCTGGCGCTGATCCGCAGGATTGAGGAGAGTGAGATTCCGTATTGGTATCCGACCTATCCGATGATGTTCAAGGGCGCCGAATGGGGCGACTCCTGGCGAGCGGGATACCACACTGGCATCACCCATGTGCACCACTTTTTCCCAAGAAGAGAGTTGTGGACTCTTGCTGCAATATGGTCAGCCATCCAACGAACTACAAGCGCAAGGGTCCGCCATACTCTCTACATGCCATTTACCACCATGTTGTCTTATTGTTCCTTTATGCGGCGGTTTCGTGCTGATAGGCGTGGCGGCGGGCCGCTGTCTGGGACACTCTATGTTTCTTCAGTAAGTACACCTCTCAATCCTAGCAAGTCATATCGACTCAATTCCAAGAAGGTTCTGGAAGCCTTGCATCTTCTCGGAAGAGACGTCTCGATCAATGCTGTGACAATGACCCAGTCCGCTACTGCACTTTTGGGATTACCAGAGCACTCTGTTGACTATGTGTTCACCGATCCTCCCTTTGGGGACAACCTGATGTACTCGGAGCTGAACTTCCTGTGGGAAGCCTGGCTGCGCGTCTTTACCAACACCGGCCCCGAAGCCATCATCAACAAGGCGCAGGGCAAGGCGCTGGATGACTACCGTGACTTGATGACCCGTTGCTTTGCCGAAATGCACCGTGTGCTCAAGCCGGGCCGCTGGATCACCGTCGTCTTCCACAACTCTAAGGCCGCCGTCTGGAACGCCATCCAGGAAGCCCTGGCGCGGGCAGGGTTCCTGGTGGCCCAGGTAACGGTGCTGGACAAGCAGCAGGGCTCGTTCAAGCAGGTCACCAGCCCCGGCGCGGTGAAGAACGACCTGGTGATCAACGCCTACAAGCCGCGCGCCGGGTTCAGTGCGCGCTTCCTCTCCCAGGCCGGGCAGGGGCTGGAGGCCGAGTTCGTGCGCCAGCACCTGCAGCAGTTGCCCGTCGCCGCCAACGTCGAGCGCACCCAGGAGATGCTCTACTCCAAGTACCTGGCCTACTACGTCCAGCGCGGCTACACTATCGCCTACAACGGGGAGCAGTTTTACCAAGCCCTGCCACAGTGGGGCCTGGAGGAGCGCGACGGCTACTGGTTCGCCGGCGAGGTCCAGGCCAACGAGTACGAGGCCCGCAAGGCCAAACGCTCGCGCCCGCGGGGCAAGGCCGCCCGGCAACAGGCCATCCTCTTCATCAGCGACGAGAGGAGCGCCCGCCAGTGGCTGTGGAACTTGCTGGAGACGCCCCACACCTACGACGCCATCTATACCGCCTTCGTCAAGGCGCTGCAGACCTCGGAGGATGAGATGCCCGAACTCAAGGCGCTGCTCGAGGAGGGCTTTGTGCGCACCAACGGCGCCTGGAAGCGCCCCGACACCCTCACCCGCGAGGAACTGGAACACAAGCGCCGCGAGCGGCTGCTGCACCAGTTCGGCGAGTACCTGGAAACGGCCCGCGCCGGGCAGCGGCTGAAGGAAGTGCGCAAGGAGGCGCTGGTGGCCGGCTTCACCGAGGCGTACCGCGCGTCGCGTTTCGGGGATATCCTCACCGTGGGGCGCAGGCTGGACCGGCGGCTGCTGGAATCCAGCGCGGACCTGCGCGATTTCATCGAGATCGCCGAGGCGAAGGTGGAAGGGTAGGAGAAACCACGGAGACACGGAGAACACAGAGATTCTTCTCCGTGCCCTCCGTGTCTCCGTGGTGAGTCTTTATCAGGAGTTGGTTATGGTTCAAGGCGTGCAAACCTGGCAGCAGGCGATCCTGGCCCACTTTACCCCCAAGCGGGAGCGCATGCTCCTGGTGATTGACCCCGACAACCTGATGCGCGACGACGCACTGCTGGCCGAGATCCAGAGCCGCAATTACGACGTGCTGGAACTCGCGGACGAGGTCACCTTCCGCGCCGCTTTCGAGCGCACCTACCGCAGCCGTTGGGACGAGGGAGAAGCGCTGCACGTGGTCGTCGTCGTCCACACGACGCGGATGGGGGGGATGAGTACATCCCTTACATCCGGCGGTGAGCGCCACATCCCCTACGACCTGTGGAAAAAGAGCAAGCGCATCGAGCTGAGCGTCAGCGCGCTCTTCCCCAACCTCAACGCGATCGTCGTCTCCCAGTTAGACAATGCCTACTACGCCGACCTCTACCCGGCCCACCGGCAACTGGTCGAGCGGGGCGAGATGCTGCGCCTGGAACGGCAGACGGTCGAGTTCATCCTGCGCGTCGTCTTCGGGCTGGACCCCCTGGGGGCGGGCGACCCGGCCCGCTGGGTCGAGTTCCTGATCCACAAGCACTATAGCGCCCGCGAGATTCCTCCAGCGCTGGAGACCTACATCGCGGAAAGGTTGCTGCCTGGCGTAGCCGGGGCCGGCCTGCGGCCCGAGTTCCTCAACCACGCCGAGCCTTTCTACGCCTGGCTGGGCGAGCAGTGGGCGGCGTACGTAGACCTGACAGGTTTGGCAAGCCCGTCAGGTCTGGACCTGGGCGACCTCCGCCTGCGTCCCCTGCTGGCACACCTCTTCGCCGAGCGGCTGGTCACCCGCGTGCCTGCGCCGTCTGAGCCCCTGCCGGAAGAGCGCGCCTGGATGAGCATCGGCCTCCAGCCGGCGGCGGGTAGCACGACGTCGAGGACGCTCAGGGACGACGAGAGGCAGCGGCTCGTCTACGCGCTGCGGGGACGCCTGGAGCGCTTCCAGGCGATGGACGAGACGACGCTTCCCAGTGGCAAGACCGACGTGCGCGACTGGCTCGACCTGGCGGTCCAGTGGGCCGAGGCAATTTACCAGGCCAACAGTCTGTCCCAGGCCGACTACGAGCAGGTTCAATCCGACCTGGCGGCCGCACGCCTCTCGCTGGATGCGCACTTTTGGGGCTTTGTCCAGGCTCGTTACAGTGCTGTCCACTACTACCAGGACAACAAAGGCCCCATCAGCGTGGCCGGCGTGAACCGCTGGCTCTACGAGCAGGTCGAGCCACGGGAACGGCTGGCGTTGATCTGCTTCGACGGCCTGGCGCTGGATCAATGGTTCCTGCTGCGCGACCACCTGCACCAGGTGCTGCCGGGCCTGGCTTTCCACGAGAACCGCACTTACGCGATGGCGCCCACCATCACCTCGGTCTCCCGCCAGGCGCTTTTCGCCGGTCGTCCTCCTACAGCCTTTGCCGAGACGCTGATGCGGACCGACCAGGATGCCCGCCATTGGGAGGCGTACTGGATCAACCACGACGTGCCCCCTAAGCGGGTGGCCTACGTTTCCGCGAAGGTGACCGGCCAGGGTTTCGACGAGATAGACGCGGCGACCTCCGGCAAGAACTGCCGCCTGGGGGTGCTCGTCAACCTCTTTGACGACGTGATGCACGCCGTCAAGGGCATGACGCCGGAGGCCGACAAGCGGGTCTACTACGCCGCGCTGCGTGCCTATCTGGAGGACGGCTGCCTGGAGGAACTGTTCGCGACGCTATTGGAGCGGAACTATCGGGTTTTCATTGCCGCTGATCACGGCAACATCGCAGGTAGGGGCAACGGGGCAACGCCGGCCAGGGCGCTGGTGGAGACCTACGCCCGTCGCGTGGCGATCTATGACCAGGATGCGCTGGCGCAGGAGTATGCCGAAGAGCACAGCCTGCATCGCTTCCGCACCAAGGCTCTTCCACCGGATGTGTATCCTGTCTACCCCTCGGGTGTTGAGATGTTCGCGTCCGAAGATGTTACGATGATCTCCCATGGAGGACTGTCGCTGGAGGAGTTGGTTGTCCCGTTCGTGGAGGTAGCGCGTGGCTCATAGCAGGCGTAAGCCAACCACGGAGGCGCGGAGAGCGCACAGATTTCCCAGATTGCCCAAGTCCGTTCTCCGTGTCCTCTGTGTCTCCGTGGTGGAGAAGGCTGTGGACGGAAGTCAACAATGATCGGCCTCGATTTTCCCATCAAGCCCGAGTGGATCCACGACGCCCATCGCCTCTGGCGACCACGGCAGCCCATCAGCGAGCTGGTACAGGCGGCCCTCACTCAGACTATGCAGGAACTTGGCGGCGAGAAGACCCGTCGCAACAGCCTGACCGTCATCCTGCGCTACTTTGTCAAAACGGAAGGCAGCGGCCAGTCTCGTGCCACGGCGGATCACGACGTGTGGGTCGCTTACTCCCGGCATTACTCAGCCCGTACACTAGCGCCCGCTTATCTGGCCCACGTGATTTCCCACAACGAGGTGGCCCAACAGGCCACACGTTTCATCACCCAACGTCATACCTCCGGCGAACAAGTCACCAGCAGCGCACTGCGCCGGCACATCATCAGCCAGTTTGGGGAACGCAAGGTGGTCATCAACGCCTCCAACGCTTTTCTACGCACGCTGTTGTACTTTGGCGTGCTGGAAGATGGCGGCAAACTGGGGGCGTATCGGTTCCGTGGACGGCTGGCCGTGCCGCGCGAGGTGTTCCCCCTGGCCGTATGGACGTTGTGGCAGCGACAACTCTCCCCACAGATCGGCTTGGAAGATTTCAGGACAGACCCTGCTCTTGCCTTTCTGAGTGCTGAGCAACTCGCATCTCACTGGCAGGCCTATCAGCCTCAACTCTGGGTGCTCGAGGAGCGCATCGAGGGACGCCGGGCGACACTCAAGTACGCCGATGCGGCCGGGTTTGAGCAAGCGTTGCTGCAACTAGTGAGCGATAAGTAGTGAAACATGGTTTCGGTGCTGGGACGCGAGGGGAAGATTCGCCCCGGACGGCAGTTCATCAAAACAGGCTCAACTGCTTCGCTGCGTCGGGCTGGTATGCCGTCATGCGCGTGGCGATGCCGTGCTGCCGGCACAGGTCGTCGAACACTCGCGCCAACCTCTCGGCATCCGGCACCGAGCAGTGATAGCGGTCGCCGTAGGCGCGCTCATACTTCTGCCTCAGGCCGGGGAACAGTTCGTCCAGCCGGTCGTAGTAGTAGGCGCGCTGGCGGTCGCGCAGCGTCACGCCGAAACTGGGGACGATGTACGCTACCCCGTGCGCGTGCGCCTGCTCCACGATCTGGCGCACGTTCTCCTCGTTGTCCTCGATGAAGGGCAGCACCGGCATCATGGTCAGCCCCGTGTGGAGGCCGTGTTCCGCCAGCACCTGCATGGCGCGCAAGCGGGCCGAGACGAGCGGCGAGTTCGGCTCCACCTTCTTCGCCAGGTCGTCGCCGGCGGCCGTGACGGTGAAACTGACCGCCGCGTAGACCCGGTTGATCTCGCATAGCGTGTCCAGGTCCCTGAGCACCAGGTCGCTCTTGGTGATGACGTGCACCGGGAAGCCAAAGCGGGCGATCACCCGGAGCGCCCGCCCGGTCAGGTTCACTTGCGCCTCCAGCGGCATGTAGGGGTCGTTCATCGAACCCAGGCCGATGGTGCCCACGACGCGCTTGCGGGCCAGTTCCTTCTGGAGCAGTTCGATGGCGTTAGCCTTGACCAGCACCTCGCGGTCAAAGTGCTCGATCTGGTAGCACTCGCTGCGCGAGTCGCAGTAGATACACTAATCTACAGCCTGATCAGCCTGTCCAGCCACGCCACGCCTTCGTGCTTCCAGCGCCAGAACAGGTCTTCCCACACGTAATGCACCGCCAGCCCCCGGTACCCGCCGAAACGCTCGTCGAACGTGCGCAAGAGCACGTCCACCGCAACCGGATCGTCCGGGTCCCGATCGAAGAACAGTTTGGAGTAGATCTTTTGCTCCCAGGGCGAGATGTGCTCTAACGGATATTCATCCGCCTCGTCCAGGTGGTGGAACACGTCCCCCAGGATGTAGCCGACGGAGGCGGGGCCGATGCCGTATAGGCCCAACAGCGCTTCCCGCTGCTCCGCCCTGGGCCTGGCCCGCAGGTCAAACTCGCCAATCTCTCCCCCGGCGAAGGCTGCGCTGACCCGCTTGAGCGACTTTGCGCGGT
>Ga0307380_10001729_pt1 | contig 31670 bp, 32 predicted proteins | sample UN3MG_FD_202239 | JGI IMG/M metagenome (GOLD analysis project Ga0307380, IMG submission 202239) | Soil microbial communities from Risofladan, Vaasa, Finland - UN-3 | ecosystem: Environmental > Terrestrial > Soil > Coastal area > Acid sulfate soil | place: Finland: Risofladan, Vaasa | collected...
TCGGTGCTGATTTCATCAACGACCCGACTAACCAGGGACTGGGGTACACTCAGATTAAGGTGTACGAAGAGATTGCGCGGCATCGCTTCAACAATATTGACCAGACCGTATACGGTTCGGGCTATCGTTCCTATTTCGATATTACGCCGGACCTGAAATTCATTCTCGGACCAGATCATCGCGTGCCGAATTTGGTCCACTGTCTTGGGGCTGGGCAGGCGTTCAAATACACGCCCGTCTTTGGAGAAATCATCGCCGACTTCGTGGTCGGCGGTACCGAATATGCAAAGCTCGCTGCCGACTTTTCTATCTCGCGCTTCGACGACGAGTACATGACGAATTTTTGGGAGCGTGTCGCAGGGAGCGACAACACACTCGAAGCCGAGACCACGTCACTCTAACCTTGCGACGGCCAGCAGTTGGTGAGTCACCGCGCCCCGCACCGGGAATGCTGGCTAGCCGAAGAAGCCCGACGTCTGGAGATAAGCACACAGCTGACATTTGCACCGGGTCAGCTCATGTCAGCTTCTCACCCATAGCGGTCATTAGCCACTTGCCGGGGTTATGTGACGCGTGAGTCGCGGCTCGTCACCCTGCTGTTGAGAACGAGCTGTCGGGCGCCAAAATCTTGTGCCATCGCGCCTGAAGAAGCTGATCGCGTCATCGGGGAGATGGAGAAGCATGGGCTCAAGCGTGGGCGGGCCGGGCTTCAGGTCTATGTGATGGCGGAGATTCCCTCGAACGTCGTCCTCGCCGAAGCGTTCGCCGAGCGCTTCGACGGCTTCTCGATCGGCTCCAACGACCTCACGCAGCTCGTCCTCGGCATCGACCGGGACAGCGACTGGTTGAGCGGCCTGTTCAATGAGCGCCACCCGGCCGTGACCGAAACCATCGCCCAGCTCTTGGCGTCCGCGAAAAAGACCGGCAGCCATACCGGCATCTGCGGTCAAGCCCCAAGTGACCATCCAGAGTTCGCGCGGTTTCTCGTCGAGCACGGCATCGACTCGATCTCCGTGACACCCGATAGCTTCTTGCGCGTCAAAACGCAGATTGCGCTCGCAGAGACGGCACTGTCGCAAGAGACGCCCGGGACCTAATCGCTTCCGCTTGATCGCCAAGGGCGGTGCAGGCCTATGGAACACGTACCGATGAATGTCTGCCTTAGGCCACTTGCGGCCCCACTGGTGACAGATCACGGCGTCTGATTGTGCCCCCAACAGCTGACATTGCCGACTGCGCGTTGTTGACGCCAATCAATGTGCCGAAGGCGAAATCGTTTCAGATGAAACTGCCGCGATGACGTGCCCGCGCAGGTGGCAAGCGCTTTTGGCCTCGGCCGGGCCATTGCCTGATGCCGAAGCACGAGCCTCTTTTTGATAAGGTAAATCGATGCGAGGCCTGCAGGACTTCGACTACGTCTTGGGCAAGCTCGCATGGATGCGGGGCGAATGTATTTGGCCGAACGGCTTGCGCTATCTGTGGACGGATGCATTCGGCGTTGTGCTTCTCGCATCGCTCTATGAGGCGCTCCAGGAACAGAAATATCTCGACGAAGCCGTCTGGGTGATTGCCGAGGTGAAGCGTGTCCTCGGGCGCAAGCGCGGGATACGTATCGGCGAAGCGCCCGACCGCGACGGCCAGTACTTTCATTATTTGGCGATGTGGCTCTACGCGCTTCACGTGATGGGCCGGTATGACCCAGCCTACCGTCAGGAGGCGATCGCGCTTGCACGTGACATTCATGGTCCATTCGTCGTGCCGGGGCGCGGTGTAATTTGGAAAATGAGAGAAGATCTGAGCGCTCCGTATCCCGGCTACGGCTTTGGCGCTCTCGATGCCTTCGACGGCTATGTTGCCTACCGGCTTCTCGACGACGTAGCGTTGGCGCCGGAGATCGCAGAGATGAAGGACCTCATCGATGCGACGGCCGAGGACCTAGCCATCACACAGGATCTCGGACTTGGCATGATGCTCTGGATGACCCAGTTCTTTCCCGGAGAAGCCTGGGCGCAAAGTCAGCGTCGCCGGTCTCTCGCCATGCTTGATCGTGTGTGGATGCCGGAGGGCTATTTCTGCCGCGAGCCAAATTTGCCCGATGTGCGTATCGCGTTCGCCAACTACGGCGTTTCCGTCGGCCTACAAGCAGTCAAGGCCATGCCGAAACACGTTGCTCGGCTCAATGCCTACTTCGACGCTTACCGTTCAGGGGATGAGTACGATCGGGAGGCCATCACGCACGTCATGTCCTGCAGCTCCCATTTTCCAGGGCTCCTGCTTCAGGACCAGCCAGGGCCTTAGCCTGACTAGCCCTGTGTGTACCGAAAAACCCATCCGCATCGTCCTGTAATTGGAAGGTGGTGCCGCTTGAGACGACACCGGTCATTGGACAAAGATGCGCGGGTCTCTCGGCTCGTTCAGCGGACCGGAACCGTTAAGTCACACGCCATCCTTGGCGGACTTCATCACCACTACGTCCGGATTTAGCTTTTAGGTACAGACAGGGCGTTGTTTGACCGTTTCTCAGCACGGCCTACGGCTCTCGTGACGCGGTTTCGCTCATGAGTCCGGTGCCAGCAAGCACGTCCCACGCCTCCTCTACGCCGTCGACTATCTGGAACAAGCGGGCATCATCCTTTTGAATTGTGCCGCGTTCTACCAGCGCGCCGAAGTCGAACAGCGTCGTCCAGTACGCACTGGAGAACAGGATCACAGGGATCGGGGCCATCTTCCTTGTTTGTTTCAGGGTGAGGATTTCGAAGAGCTCGTCCAAGGTCCCGAAGCCGCCCGGGAAAATAGCAAGCGCGCTGGCGCGCATGGCAAAGTGCATCTTGCGGATGGCGAAGTATCGGAACGAGAATCCGAGCCCTGGCGTGATGTAGGGATTGGGCAGCTGCTCCTGCGGCAAAGCAATATTGAAGCCGATGCTTGGCGCACCGGCCTCTGTTGCGCCTCGGTTGGCGGCCTCCATGATTCCGGGGCCGCCGCCGGTCGCCAGTACATTACGACGCGGGCCGTCTGAGGAGAGCGCGCCGCCACGTTCCGAGACAATTCTTCCAAATTGACGCGCTTCTTCATACCAGGCGGACATCGCTCGCTGCTGTTTGGCGCGGGCCAGGCTCTCTGCGTCCGTGGTTTGGCTCAAGACAGCATCGGCCACCTCGGGCGAAACGATCAGGTGACTGCCAAAGACGACCACGGTCGAAGCGATTCCCTTTTCAATCAGCGCTCGATCTGCCTTCATGAACTCGAGTGCCAGGCGCAAAGGACGCATCTCGTCGCCTTCGAGAGAGTCATTGTCGTCCAGTGCGAGGAGTTGAGCGAGCACCTGTTTCTGTTGGCTCTCGGCGTCGAAGGCGTTGTCGTCCATAGTGGCTTCCGAGCGGTTTCAAGGAGGCGCAATCCTATGCTAGCGGGGAGCCTTGACGCCAATCAATGCGCCAAGGTGATCTTGACGCCGCTCAATGACAGAAGGCGCAGTCGGTGATGATTTCTCCTACCCCAGTTCTGAGCAGGAGTAAGAGATGGCTGACAAATCATCCAAAGCTCTGGCAAAGCCGGAGCAAAGCCCCCGTCACGTCGGTGTATGGGATCCGCTATCGGCTCTACGGCGTGAGTTGACCGACTATTCGACGATTTCAGTGCCGCTTCGGGTCAGCGACCGGGCGGCATGTTGAGTGCGGAACCATTTTGGGGCGGCGAGTTCGGTCTTGGCCAGGCACCCGCCGTCGACATCGTCGAGCACGACAAGAGCTATCAAGTCACGGCCGAACTTCCCGGCATGGAAGAGAAGGACATTGACGTAAAGTTTGCCGACGGCGTGCTTACGATCAAAGGCGAGAAGAAGGAGGAGTCTGAAGAAAAGCAGAAAGACTACTATCGTTCCGAGCGTCGCTTCGGTGCCTTTCAACGTTCGTTCCGCGTGCCCAATGGCGTCGAGCCCGACAAGATCGAGGCAACTGTGAAGAATGGCGTCCTAAAAGTCCTTTTGCCCAAGTCAGACGACGCGCCGAAGCGCGAGAAGAAGATCGAGATCAAGAAGGGCTAAGACCCAAGCTCATCCCAAAACAGGACCCTCGGGAAGATGAGATCATTTTTATGAGTATCCACAAGCGCATCCTAGAGTGGCAGTTGGATCACCCGAACATCACTTGGATTGTTTGGGGCGTTATTTGGACGATTGTACTAGTGCTTCTCTTTTGGCCTCAATCTTCCGAATAATCATGATGCGTGGCCGAAGGAGCTCCGCCGCACTGAGTCTTGAGCTTAGTTCGAGCAACAAGGAGGAAGCACATGACCACAGGCCTCGATACTTTTGATGCTACCATTCAGGAGTCCAATCGCTGGCTCAAAGCTGTAATGGATCGGCTTAACAGCACAGATCGCCGTCGCGCCTACGCGTGCTTGCGGGCGGTGTTGCACGCTCTTCGTGATCGTATCGGTCCAGAGAGCGCGGCGCATCTCGGCGCACAGTTGCCTATGCTGTTGCGCGGACTCTACTATGAAGGCTGGGACCCGACGAACAAGCCGACCAAGGAGCGCCATAAAGAAGCATTCCTTGCGCACATCGCGCAGGAGTTGCCCCGTGCAACGGAAGACGAAGTAGAGCAGGGAGCGCTGGCCGTGCTCGACGTGCTGTCGAAGTATGTTGATCGCGGCGCGGCTATAAAAATTGCCGTGATGTTCCCGCGAGATTTGCGTAAGTTCTGGCCGACTTTTGTTCAGGAAGCGGCACAACAGCGCCAGCAAAGGGCGTCCTAGGCTTGGCTTCGCGAAAAATGTTCGAGTTAAAGATGGTCGAGCCGCAACGCCCCGGCTCGAGGACGGTATCATGAAGGTGTTCAAACGCTGGTTCGTCATCGTCGATGGCGGACGTGCTCGGTTTGTCGAACGCGATGAGGAAGGCCGTTTCAGGACCGTTTCGAGCTTCGAGGCAACAAGCTTGCAGATGCGAAGCCGTGACATTGGGAGAGACCGGCCGGGACGCGTTTATGAGAGCGCAGATTCGAGCAGGCACGTCACCGAACCACGTCACGATCCTCACGAGACCGAGAAAAGGAAATTCGTTGCGCTGGTAATTGGCGAGATCGAAAATGCGCTGAAGGGGGGCTCCTTCGATGAATTCGTTCTGGTAGCGCCGCCGAAGGTGCTAGGTGAGGTCAGGCAGGCGTTGCCGGCCACACTCGCCAAAGTCCTCACGGACACCTTCGCGAAGGATCTGACAAAGATCCCAGACCATGAGCTTCCAGGGCACTTGCTAGACTGAGGTCTGGTTAGCCGCGTCATCTCGCGTGTTTGTCTCCTATTGGCACTTAACAGACATCAATCTTCGGGCTGAGCATGTCGGTTTTGAGGGGTAAAGCAGACGTTCCCTATATGCTCGCCGATGTCCGTTAGTGACCCAAAGCGGACATAGGCTCGGAACTTTCCGACTTAGTTCAAAAGTGAAGCCAGCAGCTCATAAAAGCCGGACCGCAGACAGCCCGGCAACAAAGGTAACCGCCGTGGCCAAAAGTAACGGTTTACCCAATGGAGCACCGCCCAGGACAAAAGCAATCCCGCACTTAACTGTAGTATTGACCAGTGCTGCAATCACTATGGCTATGACAGCAACTTGAGTCGTACCGTCTTTGGCAACCTGCGCCATGGATAGAGTGATGGCGTCGACATCAGTCAGACCAGCAACGGCTGCGACCGCATAGGTCCCGCTCGGGGGAAAAGTCTCTTGCGCAATCTTGACCGCAACCAAAACCACGGCAAAGAGTGCCGCGAATCTCGCGGCTGCCGTGAGGCTAAAGGGATTAGAGACATTCAGTTCCTTGGCAGTGGCGGGGCGTTTATCAGCGCCGCTGCGGAAGTAAAAAAAAGCGGCAAAGCCGCCCACGACGAGCCCCATCAAGCCAAACGGCGCGAGCAGGGAGGCGAGTAGTGCTGGGTTAACCACCCCGACTAACACCAGCACACGCCCGAACATGACGGCCCAGGCCGTGAGAATGCCGGAAGCAAGGGCTGTCGCATTTTTCGGGTTTGAGCGGGTCTCACGTGAAAACGACAGCGTAACAGCCGTCGAGGATACCAGCCCGCCCGCGAGCCCGGTAATAAGCGCACCCTTCCGGGATCCCAACCAACGCGTCAAGGCGTAGCCCACGAGTGACAAGCCGGAGATCAGGACTACCAGCAGCCAAAGCGCGTAAGGATTGATAGCGCCCCATGGGTCGATCGCCCTGTCGGGAAGGAGTGGCAGCGCAATAAATGTTGCGATCAGGAGTCGCAATCCGGCGAATACGTCCTCCCAGCCGAGCTTTCCCACGAACTGGTGCAGCGGATCCTTGTAAGCAAGCGTCGCAGCCGTCAGGACGCCGAGTGCGATAGCGATCTCTGAAAAGCCTAACATCACCATGGCGCCAAGAACGAAGACTGTGAGTGCAGCGATCTCCGTGGTGAGGCCTGCCGCCTGAGGTGTTTCCCGCGTGGTGACGAGATAACCCACGCCCACATAGGCGCCGATGATCAATAGCGCGGCGGCAAGGATCCACGGCGTCGCAAGCTCACGCGACAGCCACCCCGCAACCGCCCCCAATAAGGCGAGTAAGATGAAGGTCCTGAGACCCGCAGTTTGGATCGTCTCTGTCTTTTCCGTCTTGTGCTTCTCGCGCTCGATACCGACCAGGGCGCCAAGCAGGATCGCGATCGCGTATTCGATGGCGAGGGCAAGTAGGTCGTCATCCTCCATCCGCGCACCTTTCAGTCCGACACAGCGCGAATGCTACCTCAGAATTGATGCCCACGATCGGGTCCTTGCACCTGTCCTTTCCGAAAATTCCATCCGGCCTGGATTCGCATCGTAAGGCAGAATCATCGCATCCTTGAGAGCGATGTTTGTGATCCTGCACGCGCTCGGAAGGTTCGTCGCCAACCTGTTTAAGTCGAGGCGCCGGCTTGAAGCCGAGAATTTGCTTCTCCGCCATCAGTTGGGCATCGCTTTACGACGCAAACCGCGGCGTATTCGAGTGCGCGGAAGCGATCGCGCTCTTCTCGTATGGATGACCCGGCTTTGGCCGAGTCTTCTTGATGCGGTGCAGGTGGTGCAGCCGGAGACCGTCCTGCGTTGGCATCGCGCTGGTTTCAAAATGTTTTGGCGTTGGAAATCGCGTCATAGGGCAGGGCGGCCAAGGATCGATCGTGGCCTTAGAGATCTGATCCGACGTATGAGCAGGGAAAACCCACTTTGGGGCGCATCCCGGATCCATGGCGAGTTGCTGATGCTTGGCTTCGAGGTGGCCCAGTCGACAGTCTCAAAATATATGTTGCGACGCGGGAGCCCGCCGTCGCAAAGCTGGAAGACGTTTCTACGGAATCACGCTGAGGCGATTGCCGCCATCGATATGTGCGTTGTGCCGACGCTGACCTTTGATCTCTTATTCGTGTTCTTCGTGCTGGATCACGGTCGGCGGCGGTTGTTATGGTTCGAGGTGCATCCGACAACCGAGTGGCTGGCTCGGCAGATCACCGAGGCGTTTCCCTGGGCCTCGGCGCCCACCTATCTGGTGCGCGACAACGACCGCGCCTACGGACATGTCTTCCCCAGCCAAGTGGCGTCAACTCGCGGCATGAGAGTCTTGACCGCCTCCGACTAGCCAGCTCATGAATAGTTAGTCTGACAATGCCTCCGCCCGGCCAAGGCCTTTAAATCTAGCGGCCGGCCGTGCTGCTGGGCCCAGCATCCGTGTCCGGCCGCGCGGAATGGATCATCATCATTTCGCCGAGATTCTCCACCGTGAGCAGGCCAACCAGGCGCTCCCTCCCATCCGTGACGCCGACCACAGGGCGGCCTCCTTGCATCAGTGAGCGCAGAGCCGTATCGAGCTTGGCCCGCGCAGATACCATCGGAATGTCGGCCTGCATCACTTCGAGCACGGGAGTGTCAGGGCCGCGCTGCTTCAGCGCCTTGATCATGGCTTCTCGGGTGAGCACGCCACGCAAGTGCCCGGCGCCGTCCACGACGGGAAACTCGGTCTGAGTGGTGCGGATTAGCGCATCGGCGGCGTCGGCGACGGTCGCCGAGGTGGGAAGCGATTGAAACTCGGTGATCATGGCGTCTGAGACGAGCGTGCCTTGGGCCACGGCGCGGAGCTGGGCTTGCGTCGCTTCGCCCGAGGCCGCCAGGAAGATGAAGGCAGCGATGATGATCAGCATCGGATTGTATAAGATGCCGAGGACGGCGAACACGATGGCAAAGCCCTGGCCGATATTGGCGGCCAGCTCGGTAGCGCGCGCGTTGCCCATGCGCATGGCAAGCAGCGCCCGTAATACACGGCCGCCATCCATGGGGAAAGCCGGCAGCATGTTGAACAATACCAGGATGATATTGATGCCGGCGAGCTTCACCGCGATGGATATCGCAGGGTCCTCGATCTTGGCGAGGTTCGCCGGATCGAAGCGGGAGCCAAGCCAGAGCAGCAGCACCCCGGCGATCGCAACGTTCACGGCGGGGCCAGCGAGCGCCACGATCAGCTCCTCACGGGGCTTCTCGGGCATGCGCTCCATGCTGGCGATTCCGCCGAACGGCCACAGCGTCACGTTGCTGGTCTTCACGCCGTAGCGCCGCCCGGCGAACACATGGCCGAGCTCGTGCAGCAGCACGCAGAGAAAGATCAACACGACGAAGATGGTGCCTTGCCAAGCGGCTTCGGCGCCGCCCTGGCGATAATAGACCGTGCCGAGCCAGACGAGAAACAGCAGAAAGGTGATGTGGATGCGGATCGCCGTGCCGGCGATCGACCCCACGGTCAGGGACCAGCGCATAATTGAAACCGCGGTTGAGGATGGTGTTCTCACCACCATATAGGCATTCCGGCCTCTCACGGAAACCAAGGCGGGCACTCACCTGACGTTGATGTTGGCTCCACGTCTGCTTAGCACACGAAGACCTACATCCCCGATGGCATCAAGGAAAAGTTCGCCTGCAGCCATGCTGGATCATCGCTCTCAATCTTGGCGCATACCCGTAGTCTGCTATGCTCCGCTTGGGTGGCCAGATAAGGGAGGCTTTGGTGCAAAAGCTCGACACTCTCAGCTTTGCCATAGCAGGGGCAGTCTACGGCGCTGCCCTAGTTGCGTTGGCGACAATCGCGGCACTCTTAGGCATTCCGGGCTTCCGACCCTTCGCCGACTTGCTCACACAGTTCTATGGTTTCTACGGCTATTCGGTTTCCGCCTTGGGTGTTGTGGTGGGAGCGTTCTGGGGCCTCATCGAGGGCTTCGTGCACTTCGGTATATTCGCTTGGCTTTACAACCTGGTGCTGAGCCGGCAGCGGTAAAGCACCACGCCGCTTCCCACCACCGTGGCAAGTCGAGCAGAAGCGGGGGACGCGGCACAGCGACAGAAGGGTTAGCGATCAATGGGCCGTTTCCTCCTGACCGTCACGCTTGCCGGTACGGCTTTCTTTTTAGGGTATCAACTTTTGGCGCCGCGCAGGCCGCAGCGAGCCGGTTTCGCGGCGATGCGGCGAAAGATGATGGAGCGAATGATGGATGCGATGCCAGAAAACTCGCCGCCTAAGCTCGTCACGACCATATTGCCCCGTCTGCAAAAGCAAAATGAGCAGATCCTAGTTTTGCTCAATGAGCAAAACGAGCTTCTGCGCAAAGTGTTGCTGAAGGATCAAGCCGGTTCACGCCAGCGATGACGCCCTCCGCACACTCCGGGTGTGTACCGAAAACCTCATCCGCTCTGTTCGCCTCCCTGCTATGAGACAGATTCTCCCTGCTCGTTAGGTTAGGGAGAGCGCTATTTAACACCCTGAGATGCTGAGGCTTTCTGTAGGGATGCGGCGACCCTGTCCCTGCAATTTGACGGAATCTCCCTGCATTTCGCAAATTTGCAGGGAGAGACGGGTTGGCCTCGGACTGCCAGCACAGCCACGCTAAGTCATTGTTATAGCACGAAAAATCGTGTTTCACGGAACCTGCCTTTTTCGGGCGGTTTCCGGCGCTTTTGCCCTCGTTCACGCCGCTAGTTTAGCTGCAGAGACGTGTTTGCGCGGAACGAGGGCCTGTGTGTACCGAAAACCTTATCCGCTCCGCTCGCCTCCCTGCTATGAAACCGGTTCTCCCTGCTCGTGAGGGTAGGGAGAGGGCTATCTAACGCCCTGAGATGCTGAGGCTTTCTGCAGCAATAGGCCGGCGCTTTCCCTGCAATTTTGCGAAATCTCCCTGCATTTCCCAGGTTTGCAGGGAGAGACGGGTTGGCAGCAGACTGCCAGCACAGCCACGCTCTAAGCAATTTATATGGAACAACAATAATCCTATCAGGGTCGCTCATTTTCCTACGGAATCCGCCCTTTTTTCCCTGGCTAACCGGTTCCGGAAAACACAGAGACGCTCTTGCGCCGAAACCGGACCACTCCGGACGCGAAAGTCTCTCGGGCGGCATTTGGGGGTCAACATTTTGTGGTGGGGGATCGTCGAAAAGGACGCTCCGTGGAGCGCAAAGGCCGGTAGTGCCCTGCCTATCCTTTAGCAAACCCAAGCAGCTTTCGCTGTTCAGTCCAATCGACGGGGATCTGGGGCGCTAATCGCATCAGCTTCTTGGCGGTCAGTTGAGGCGGATTCTTGCCATTGATGATGGCAGTGATGATATCGGGCGCGAGCGACGGAAGGCGTAGAAGGCGAGACAGGTAGCCGATGGTAAGTCGCTCGTGGCTGGCTATGGCCGGCACGGTCAGATTGGGGTCTTGCATCAACCGTCCCTGGTAGTCATGCGCTCGAGCAATGACGCGGAGCAGTCCTGGATCGGCTGCCGTCTGGTCATCGGCGTTCTCGACGAGCATTTTCATCTCGCCGCCGACGCGCTGCAATCGGGCCTTCACCGTCAACATCAGAGTGTCGTCGGACTCACTATCAGGCTTGCCGGCTGGTGTGCTCGAATTGATCGATTGCGCATGGAGCAGCTCGATCAGTCGCCGCCGGCGAACGTTGATCTCGACGCGATCGGGTTTGATGTCGACGCGGCTGAGGAGAGACATGAGCATCGCTCTAGTCTCGTCTAGCGCCAAGGTCGTGAGTTCCTCTGCGATCTGGCGTCCACGTCCGATCAGGCGCCTCTGTTCAGCTCCGTCAGCATGTTCGTCGTGGATGGCATCGAGGATCGCGCCTTGATCGGCGAAAAAGGTTCGAAGTTTTCCGGTCACGAGATCCTCTAGATTCCCGGCGGGGATACGTCGACCCGTTGGTTGGCCTTTGGCTTTTCCGGTGAGGAGAGGCCTCGATACGTAATAGCGGTATCGCGTGCCCTTCTTCACGGCATGGGTCGGGGTTAATCGCTCGCCGTTTTCGTCAAACACGATGCCGACAAGCAGGCTGGGATGTTTTGCATTCGACCCTGAGGCGCGCTTGACGCGATTCTCGGCAAGCATCGTCTGAACCTCATTCCACAATGCCTTGTCAACAATCGCCGGATGCTCTCCCGGATAGGCATCCCCTTTGTGGGTGATCTCGCCACGATAGATGCGGTTCTTCAGCATCAGATAGAGGGCGCCGCATGACAGCTTCTGACCTCCATATGGACTGCCATCGGACAAGGTGCGCTGTTTGCTCCTGATCCCAGCGGCATCAAGCTCTGCTTGAAGAGCTCGAACCGATCTGAGTTCCAGATATTGCCGGAAGATATGGAGGACGGTGAGAGATTCTTCGTCGTTGACGACCAGCTTTCGGTTCTGCACGTCGTAACCAAGCGACGGTAGGCCGCCCATCCACATGCCCTTCTTCTTGGAAGCGGCGATCTTGTCGCGGATGCGTTCCCCGGTTACCTCTCGTTCGAACTGAGCAAAGGAGAGCAACACGTTCAAGGTCAGCCGGCCCATGCTCGTGGTCGTGTTGAACTGCTGGGTTATCGAGACGAAGGAGACGCCCTTGGCATCGAAGGCTTCCACGATCTTGGCAAAGTCGAACAGAGAACGCGTCAGCCGGTCGATTTTGTAGACGACCACCACGTCGACCTTGCCGGTGCCAATATCGTCCAGGAGTTGTTTGAGGGCAGGGCGGTCCAGCGTACCGCCGGAAAATCCGCCATCGTCGTATAGGGTCGGCAAGACCGTCCAGCCTTCGTGTTTCTGGGAGAGAATGAAGGCGGCGCAAGCTTCTCGCTGAGCGTCGAGCGAGTTGAACGCCTGCTCCAGACCTTCCTCCGAAGACTTCCTTGTATAGATCGCGCAACGCAGCTTTCTGGCAGAGCGCCTCGATGCCCTCTGTGGCTCAGCCATTGTCATCTCCGTTGCTCGGGCGCAGTGCACTAACGGGCGTCAGCCCAAAGAAGCGCGGACCAGACCAATGGGCACCGGTGATCTTGTTGGCGACCTTGGTGAGCGATGGATAGCTCACCCCGGCATATTCAAATCCCTCTTCCGTTACCGTGACGGTATGGGTGCGGCCGCGCCATTCGCGCACCAGTCGGGCGCCCGGCTTCAAACTGAGGCCTGGATCGGGAGTCACCTGGCCAGTGGTTTGGAACATCTTCGCCAGCGTCTTCAGCTTGCGACGTGTGGACTTGCCGAACCCGCCATGTTGGAGCTCCTGGTGCCGGTAGCCGATCCCCCGGACCAGCAAGTCGCGACTAATCCTTGGGGGTTCATTGCGGTAAAGCCTTCGCCATTCGCGGCGGACTTCATCGAGGCTGGCGCCGTCCAGAGCCACGTTCGTTGCTTGGGCGGTGCCTCGCCCGTGCCGCCTAGGGCGCGGGCGAGCTGTCGAGGGCCGCGTCACGCCCTAAGCCTTGGACGACGCGACCGAGGCAATGTGGTAGCGGCCCAGGCCGCTGAAGAAGCCGCGTACAGAATGGGGCTGCCAACCGGTCTTGGCGATGATGTTGTCGATACTGACACCTGACTGCCGCCGTAGCATCTGGATCACCAGATCCTGTTTGGTCTGCGTGGGCGTAGATCGCCGCTTTGGGACGCCTGTTGAGGTTTTCTGAGGTTTGCGGCGAGGGTTTGCGGCCACCTTGCGTTTGCGCGGCATGGCTGCCGCCGCCACTGAGCATCGGTCCTTGTCAGCCTCGTCGATCCCGAGGGCCAGAAGGCCGCTCGTTGTGATGAACAGGCCATGGGGCCGGTTCTCGTTGTCGCGGCGCCATTCGGGCGCGCTGTCGACGATCCGCCGTTCCTCGATAAGGTTTCGTTTGCGCAAGGTCTCGATGACCTTGTTGAGGGCGGCGCGCTTCAACGTCAGGCTTTGCGGGAAGGGAAGAAGTGCATGGTCACCGCGTTGAGCGGCGGCGCTCAAAATGACGAGCTGCGTGTCGGTGAGTTTGGGGCTTGTCGATTGGCTCTTGGGCATGGCTGCCTCCATCATGGCGCGCCGGCCCGATGCCGGCGCTACCACCGCCTAGCAGGCTGTTGAAGAAGTCTCGCGGACGGCCTTGAGGGTGGCCTCATCGCCGAGGTGGTATGCGAACTCGATCTCAAGGGAGCCGTCTTCAAGCATTTCGGCCGAACCGGAGCCTCTGACGTCGTCCATCTCGTCGAAGCCTTCCCAGGTGAAGAACACCATGGAGCGGCCGTATTCGAGGTCGAGGCCGGCCTGCATGGCACCGAAGGCGATCTCGCCCCGGCCATCGGCGCCGATGGTGAGCGTGGCGGCTCCGATCAGGTCGAGATGGGTGCGATCCCATATATCGGCCTCGATGATCCGCCAGCGGCCGATGATCTGGCAGTTGGCCGGAGCGGTCATGGCGGCGAGGCCTCCAGCAGCCTCGGTATTCGAATCAGATTGTAGGCCGCGGCGGCGAAGGTGAAGGCGAAGCCCACCCGGTCGAGCCCCCTGAAGCGGGTCTTGTCCTGACCGGCCACCGTCTTGATCCAGCCGAAGGTCTCTTCGATGCGCTTGCGGATGCGCTGGCTCGTTCCATAGCCGCGATGCCGGGTCGTGCGACCGTCGATCGCGGATCTCCGGCCGCTGGTATTCTGGGCCACATGCGGCGTCACCCCCATAGAGCGCAACTCGTTTACGAAGTCCTGGGTGTCGTAGGCCTTGTCGGCGCCGAGCGTGATCGACCTCGGCCGGTCGGCATGACGCTCGATCATCACCAGCGCCGCCACCCGCTCGCCATGACCGTCCGCCGGCGTCAGGCAGGCATCGACCAGCAGCCCCGACCGGTTCTCCATCAGCCCATGGTCCATGAAGCACAGCTTCGCCTCCTTGCCCGCTCCCTTGCGGTAGAGCCTGGCATCCGGATCGGTGGTCGAGCCATGGGTATTGTTCGTCCGCGTCTGCCCGTGGAAGTCCGCTTGCCCGTTGCGCCCGCCACCCTCCGGCGGCTCGTCGGACCCGTCCTTCGCCCGGAAGCTCTTCATCGACGCCCACGCCTCGACCAGCGTGCCGTCGACCGAGAAGTGGTCGCTCGATAACAGTGTCTTGACCCGTGGTCCGGCCAGGATCGCCGACAGGAACTTCCCCGCGATATCGCCGTCCAGCAGCCGGTCGCGGTTCTTCGAGAACACCGAGTGATCCCAAACCGCATCGTCGATGCCGAGCCCGACGAACCACCGGAACAGCAGGTCGAACTCGAGCCGCTCCATCAAAAGCCGCTCCGACCGGATCGAGTAGAACGCCTGAAGCAGCATCGCCCGCAACAGCTTCTCCGGGGCGATCGAGGGGCGACCCGTCCACGAATACAGTGCCGCGAAGTCCGCCGCCAGCTCCCCCAAGCCCTCGCTCACGATCTCCCGGATCGCCCGCAACGGATGGTCCGGCCGAACCCGCGCCTCGAGGTCGACATAGCTGAACAGCGCACCGCTGCGTTCGTCCGCGCCCCGCACGATCCACCTCCGAATCCCAACACAGACTCCGAGTGAATCACGATCACAGCCGCTTCGCGACGGAGTTTTTCAACAGCCTGCTAGAGCCCGGCCAAAAGGCCAGGGGACGGCATGACGGAGGCGATATGCCCGTCACGGCATGACAGCATGCACGCTCTCTTCCGCGCGGAAGTCCAGTCGAATATCGAGGGTCAGCGCCGCCGGCATTGTCAGAGTAAATTGGCTTGAGCCACCTGGAGAGGTTCCTTAGCGTCCGGCGATGCGCAATCCCTTCCGATATTTCAACAGTTCGCCCGAGGTGATCCGCCTCGTGGTGATGATGTACGTCCGCTATCCGCTGTCGCTGCGACAGGTCGAGGATATTTTGTTCGAGCGGGGCACTGACTGCAACAACGCCAGGGCGAAGACTCTAGTGGTGAGGCGGCGTTGTCACATTAAGTCAGACTGGGCGGGATTTGCCGACAACCGCCAATGTTGATGCACGGGATTTCAGAGACTTAGCCTGTTGGTTGATCATCCAAACTGGGCCAATTTCACTTAATGCGACAATGCCGTTCGGGGGTGGTACTATAAATTTTGGAATTCTTAGGCCCGCGACTTCTTTGTAACTTTGTGTTTCGTATGCGAGGGGCGCCTTGGCCAATTTTGCGCAGGACTGAGTCCGCGTTAGGCTGAAAAAGGGCCGCGGGCGGCATTGTCAGAGCAAATTCGTTTACTTTGCCAAAACGTCAGAACCGGATTTCGCGGTCATTGATTTTCCTGCATTTTTCCGGGTCGATCTGGGCGGTTCGATAGCCGCTCCAAGTATTTAGAATTTTGCTCTGACAACGCCGACAGCTATGTTCAATGATCTTCCCAAGTTCGTGTTCTTCACCGGCAAGGGCGGTGTCGGCAAAACGTCGCTGGCCTGCGCCACCGCGCTGAGCCTTGCCGATAAGAGCAAGAAGGTGCTCTTGGTCAGCACCGATCCAGCCTCCAATGTCGGTCAAGTGTTCGAAACGGAGATCGGCAACCGCATCACATCGATCCCGCAGACTACGGGTCTCGATGCCATCGAAATCGATCCCGAGGAAGCGGCTGCCCAGTACCGTGAACGAATCGTCGGACCCATGCGCGACGTGTTGCCCGACAAGGCGCTTAAAGGCGTCGAGGAGCAGCTCTCGGGCGCCTGCACCACTGAGATCGCCGCTTTTGATGAATTCACCGCACTCCTGACCGATGATGATCTGATCGGACGCTACGATCATGTCGTCTTCGACACCGCGCCCACCGGGCACACTATCCGGCTTCTCAAGCTGCCGGGAGCCTGGTCCGGCTTCTTAGAGGCTGGTAGGGGCGACGCGTCCTGTCTCGGACCGCTGGCGGGTCTCGAAAAGCAGCGCACGCGTTACGCAGCCGCTGTCGAACAATTGTCGGATGGCGCGACTACTCGGCTCATTCTCGTTGCCCGGCCGCGCCGTTCGGCGCTGACGGAGGCTGCCCGGACATCCCGGGAGCTGGCCGCAATCGGCATCCGAAACCAGCACCTCGCCATCAACGGGCTAATGCCGGAAGAGGTCGAAGATGACCCGCTTGCTGCAGCACTGGCGGAGCGGGACCAAGCCGCCCTGGCGTCCATGGACCCGGAGGTTGCGCGCCTTCCCTGCGACACGTTCCCGCTGCGATCGGAAAATCTCGTCGGCGTCGATGCGCTCAGGCGGTTTGCCGCGGGCGCGCCGGACAGCACCATTACAGGATTTGCGAGCGCTAAGCGGGAGCCGCGTGAAGACCTTCCAGATCTCGGTTTTTTTGTCGATGAAATCGAGCGGCCCGGCAAGGGACTCCTCATGTTCATGGGCAAGGGTGGCGTCGGCAAGACAACGATCGCGGCGGCCGTTGCCGCCGAGCTTGCGGCCCGCGGACATGAGGTGCTGTTGACCACGACGGATCCCGCTGCTCATCTCGTAGATGCTCTGGGCGGCGAGGTGACTGGGCTGACCGTCAGCCGGATCGACCCAGCCGAGGAGACGGCCCGCTATCGCGATCACGTGCTGGAGACCAAGGGCAAGGATCTCGACCCGCAAGCACGCGCCATGCTGGAAGAGGATTTGCGCTCGCCGTGTACCGAGGAGATCGCCGTCTTTCAGGCGTTTTCGCGGGTGATCCGCGAAAGCAAGCGGCACTTCGTGGTGATGGACACCGCACCGACGGGCCACACGCTGCTCCTGCTTGATGCGACGGGATCTTACCACCGCGACATCGTCCGTCATGCGGTTCCAAGCACCCAGGGCCGCATCGTCACGCCGATGATGCGCCTGCAGGACCCCGAACAGACGAAGATCTTTATCGTCACGCTGCCGGAGACGACACCCGTGCTGGAGGCGGCGTACCTGCAGGACGACCTGCGCCGCGCCGGCATCGAGCCCTGGGCCTGGATTATCAATGCGAGCCTCGCGGCGGCAAAGACAACGCATCCTTTGCTGTCCCAGAGGGCCGCATCGGAAACCGCACAAATCGCAAAGGTTCGCGATGAGTTGGCGTTGCGATACGCCGTTGTGCCGATGCAGGCGGAAGAGCCGGTCGGCAGCGATCGCTTGATGGCTTTGTGCCGGGCTGTGCCAAAAGCAAGAATTGAAGGACGCCAACGTGTCGGTATTTGATCGTTTTCTCTCTCTCTCTGGGTCGCTCTGTGCATTGTTGCCGGAGTGCTCCTGGGAAATCTGTTCCCCGGCTTTTTCCAGATCGTCGCCGGCTGGGAATACGCCTCGGTCAACTTGGTCGTGGCGGTCCTCATCTGGGGGCATTGTCAGACGAACCTGAACGGGCCTGCGAAGGGTGCTGGTCTGAGGCGTTCAGGCCGCCAGCTGACGCCACTCGGCTAGGGCGGCAGACCGGTTCTGTTTGAAGATATTGCGGTGGTTGAGGTGACGGTCCTTGTTGAAGTGGTTGTGGATTGAGGCATGGGCGGCAGCAAACTTTTGGAGAGTTTGCATGTCCCTGAACTTCGCCATCGCTCGTTCTCGTCGTCGGAATGGTTGGTGTGAATTTTCAGCCCGATTGTTCAGCCAGCGACCACACTCCTGATCGGCAGCATTGCCGATTATTTTCATCGCAGCTCGGTACGACCGAAGCCGGTCGGTTACAATTGATCGCGGTTGGCCATAACGCTTCATCATCCTCTTGAGAAACTTCAGTGCCGCCTTGCGATCCCGGCGCTTCGTCACGAAGACCTCAAGCACTTCGCCTTCGTGATCTACCGCACGCCAAAGATAATGTCTCTCTCCATTGATCCTGACGAACACCTCGTCCAGGTGCCAGCGCCATTGCGAATACGACCGATGATGAGGGCGTCGTTTCCTGATCTCGTTGGCGAACATCGGACCGAAACGGTTCCACCAGAACCGCACTGTCTCGTGGCAGATGTCGATGCCCCGCTCGAACAGAATATCCTCGACCTGCCGTAGCGACAGCGGATAGCGGACGTACATCATCACCACGAGGCGGATCACCTCGGGCGAGCTATTGAAATAACGGAAGGGATTGCGCATCGCCGGAGGCTAAAAAACCTCGCCACGTGGCTCAAGCCAATTTACTCTGACAATGCCTCTGGGATGGCAAGAAGCTGCACCACGACATGCTCTACCATCTGGGCGTCGGGGTGGCCGACCGGGACAAGGTTATCGATGCCTACACCCGCGCTGTCGCGTTCGGCGCGCATGTCGAGAAGCCGCCCCGCACGACCTGGAAGGGCACGCCGCTCCATGAGCTGTGGCTCAAAGATTCCGATGGCAATCTGATCGAAATTTATGCGCGCCTGACCGACAACGAACTGGCCGCCAAGCCCGCGGACGAGATGCCCGTGTATTTGGTAGCAGGGATGGAGTCTAGGAATTGAGGAGACAAGAGATGTTCACAAGAGCCCTGGTCGGCATTGACCTCTCACCAGCCGAAAAATCACTTCTGTCCTGCCTGCCAGATCTGAGCCGTTGGGGTATCGAGTCCGTGGTTCTCGCCCATGTGATCCAGGTCGGTTACGCGCTAGGCGCCGGATTAGGACACGAGGACGAGTATCGTGAGTGGCTTGAAGAGCGCGCCGCCCCATTGCGTGATGCAGGGTTGGAGGTTGCGGTCTCGGTCAGAGCCAGTGGCGTTCCAGCCGAGGAATTGCTGGCGGTAGCCCGGGCGCAGAACGCCGACATCGTCGTCGTTGGATCACGCAGCCACAACTTCCTCTACGAAATTTTCCTGGGCAGCGTTGCAAAGGAGGTCATCCGCAAGTCGGATATCCCCGTTCTGATCGAGCGCCTTGAGCCAACACAATCTGGGGATGCCGAGACATGCGCCGCGATTTGCAGTCGGGCGTTGGAGCGGATTCTGCTCGCGACCGACCTCTCCGCGCAGTCCAGGTCGGCGGAGGACGCCGCCGTGCGTCTGGCAGCCAATGCCGGGCACATCGACTGCCTGACCGTGCTACCGGACGACGCCACGGACGATGACCGTAAAGCGGTACAAAGCAGACATCAGGAACTCATCCGGCGCGTCAAGGACGCTGGAGGTAATGTCGGTTCGCGGATCGAACGAGGCAAACCGTCAGATGCAATTGCCCGTGCCGGCCAGGACGGCTATTCGCTAATCGTCGTTGGCAAGCACGGCCAGAACTGGATCGAAAGCAAGACCATCGGCAGCACGGCCGCCAGGGTCTGCGAAATCGCACGGCTTTCGGTGCTGATGGTGCCCCTTGCTTGATGCGGTTCAATGCCGCGTCCATGCGATGGAAATATTTTGTCATTCTATAGGAGGGCATCCGACATGGCCGATCTCGAATACTTCGTCACATCGAAATTCTCAGGGCGGCGAGGGCCGCGCTTTCTGCAAGGAGGCTGAAATCCCACTGGATGCGGCCCTTGAAGGGCGCGTCGACGCCTTCAATCCGGCTGAACGGCATTGTCAGAGTAATTGGGCGTGAGCTGGTTGATCGGAGGTCGTATTTAGCGTGCCTCAACGCTGGATTGAGAGTGTTTCTTCGTAGTTCCTCGTGCTGAGATAAATCCTGGGTGAGCGCACTTTGGAGGGCGCTGCTGAATGGCGACGGAGCGGCCAAGCCCGATAGACGCAGCTAAGTACTATTTGACTCGAGGGTGGTCTGTTTTGCCCTTGCGCTCAGGAGGGCATTGTCAGAGCAAATTCGTTTACTTTGCCAAAATGTCAGTTCCCCTGCTCTAGGAACCCTAAGAGACAAAGTCTGCCCATCGCATCTGCCCGAACCCATCGACGGGTTGCTCCACTCTGTCTCCGACCTCATCGGCTCTGGCGCGCCCTCGCGTAGCAGTTTCACACCGCTAATCACGTCGTCGGCGATCTGCACGAAATCCTTGCTCATCGCGGCTCGAAGATCTCAATGTTGGGCTTGAGAAAGATCCAAGCTTGCTGCTTTGTCAGTTTGCCCGTGGCGACGTCTATTTTTACAAGGATGAATACCAAAAGGCCATCGAGGACTACACGAACGGCTTGAATCGGGTGTCGAACATCGAAGCACTCAGCCGACGTGCCGAGGCATATGAAAAACTTGGTCAGCGGGACAAAGCACTGGCAGATTTCAAGGCAGTGCTCGAGGAGGCTCCAGGGGATAAAGGCGCGGTTGAGGGCGTTGCACGACTGACTCCAGAGCGGCAGCAGTAGATGGTCTCCAGGGGGTGTGGGTGACCATCTCTCCGCTCTCCAGTGAGCGAAATTGAGTCCTTAGTTTTCAGGTTTCGCCTTGCGCCAAGGAGGAGGATACGGCGATACTGTCTCGTCGCCATATAGATTGGTCTTAGCCGATCAATTGCTGAAGTTCATCATCAGTAAATTGATCTTCCTGGCAAATGCGTGAGATCAGCCTCTCATATCTGATTTCCATCAGCGCCGTGCAGTGCGCACGACTGGCTCTTCCATCTCTTTCGCTAGCGTGCGCCGTGACCACCGTCCTGCCCACAGCAGTCGGCGCATCCGAAGCCGATGGAAGCCTCTACAATCCCGAGGCTGTCGTGCCGCCTCAGTGCTACACAAAGCACGAAGGGAAATTCAATCCCTGCTACGTCTGTCACCAGGATCATCGGGACGACGAGCGGCTGAACGCCATGAACGACCAGCGTCTGCAATCCGAGTATGACTTCCTTGAGCCGGCCCGCAAAAATCACTGGACCAATCTATTCGTCGATCGGCGACCGCTGATAGCCCAAATCGATGACCATCAAATCCTCGAATACGCTGGGCAGGACAACTACTCGTCACTCGCCGGACGCCTGGAGCAATCAGGGTGGCAAGGTTACATTCCGCGGATGAAGGATCTTCAGGAGGCCGGGGCAGCCTTCGACCGCTGGGGTCTCGCGCGCGACGGTAGCGGGTGGGTTGCTTTCAACTACAAGCCGCTGCCGAGCACGTTCTGGCCTACCAATGGCTCCACCGACGACGTGATGCTCCGTCTACCCGAGTCATTCCGAACCGATGCTCTCGGCCACTACGATCGAGGGATTTATCTACTCAATCTCAGTATCACAGAAGCGGCCATCAAAGACCTGGACGAGATCTCAATCCCGCCTACCGATGAGCAACGCATCGGCGTGGATTTGGATGGGGATGGCAGTCTGCGCACACGCGTCACGCGGCTGAAAAGGCCAGACAATTATCTAGGAGCTGCGGCTGATTTGCGGGTCCACCTCTTCCTGTACCCGCAGGGCACGGAGTTTCTGCACACTGTGCGGTACCTAGGAGTGGATGAAGAGGGCGTCATTCAACCCGCGCGTCGACTCAAGGAGCTGCGCTATATGCGCAAGGACATGTTTCTCTACCCTCAACAAATCCGAAATCTATATGAGCGCCTGGAGCATGAGGAGGAGGAAGACGTCGACTCCAACACGACCGGCGATCAGACCAAGGGCGGGGTACAGCCGGCCGGTGACCACGGCTACGACAACGGCTTCGGGTGGTATGTGCAGGGTTTCATCGAGGACGCCGAGGGCGAGCTTCGGCCTCAGAGCACTGAAGAAGGGCTGTTCTGCATGGGCTGCCACGCCAGCATTGGAGCTACCGTGGACAGCACCTTCGCGTTCGCTCGAAAAATGACCGGCACGTCAGGCTGGGGTTACATCGATCTGCACGAGATGCCGGATGCTCCCCTCGTCGGTGAGGAGGTCGGGGAGATCCTGCAGTATTTCCGCCGGGTGGGAGGCGGTGACGAGTTCCGCGAGAACGAAGAATTGCTCAAGCGCTTCTTCCGCGAGGGCGGAAGGGTGAATGCCGACAAGGTCCGATCCATGGACGTCTACGGGCTGATCAATCCGTCGCGCTCCAGAGCCATAGCGCTGAACAAAGCATACTGGACGATTGTGCGTGAGCAGAGCTTCATCCGTGGCCGCGACGCCAATTGGGCACCCATGGACAATGTGTATCGGCGGGTAGACCCGGATACAGCACCCACGCTGCCGAAGTCCAAACAGTTCGATAGCGATATCCGGCTCGATTGGAGTATGCGCCAATAGCTGAAACTCGCTAGCCTCTAAATCGGACCAGAAACGATGCCAAGCAACGCCTGCGAAAGCCTTGTCCGTGCTCGTTGCGAGCGTCCGCTATGGGTTGCCGATCCAACCGATGGCCGCAACACACTCGGCGAACTTCTCTGCTGGTGAGTGATACTGCAAGGTCTTTCTGGCGCTTCAGCCAGCCTGCGATTTGCTGCGGCGACCACTCGCGCTCAAGCCCGACTGATACTCTCCGGCAAAGCTGTGTGTACCGAAAACCTCATCCGGTTTGTCTAGTTGAAGGAATCGCCTAACGTCAGGGCACCATGTTGGAACTGCTCTGCTTCGTTCTGGCGCTCTTGGCCGCGCCATTCAAGTCGAGGCGTCGGCTTGAAGCCGAGACTGCGGTCCTCAGGCATCAGCTGATCATTTTGCGGCGTAAGGTGCCAGGCCAGGTCCGGCTCACCAATGGCGACCGCTGGTTTCTTGTCCAGCTGTACCGGTTATTTCCGTCTGTTCTGCAGGCTCTTACAGTTATCCGCCCCGAGACGCTGGTGCGTTGGCATCGGGCTGGCTTTCGCGGCTATTGGCGTTGGAAGTCCGGTTCGCGGGGAGGGCGGCCTAAGATCGAGTCGGACCTCCGTGCGTTGATCAAGAAGATGAGCATCGAGAACCCACTCTGGGGAGCGCCGCGCATCCATGGCGAACTGCTCAAGCTCGGGTTTGAAGTCGCACAGTCGAGCGTCGCCAAGTACATGGTGAAGCGACGCGGACCGCCAAGCCAGGGCTGGCGCACCTTTCTGCGTAACCACGCGCCGGACATTGCCGCCATGGACTTGTTCGTCGTCCCAACCATCAGCTTCAATCTTCTTTATGCGCTCGTCATCGTTCGCATGGACCGCAGAGACCTCGTCTGGGTCAACGTCACGACAAACCCGACAGCGGAATGGATTGCGCGTCAACTAACCGAAGCGTTTCCTTGGGATGATGCCCCGCAATATCTCATTCGGGACCGGGATCGGATCTACGGCACCATCGTCACACGCAGGCTGCGGTCCATGGGCATCCGGGACAAGCCTACTGCACCAGTCTCGCCTTGGCAGAACGGCTTTGCCGAACGGCTGATCGGATCCATCCGGCGCGAGTGCGTGGACCATTTCGTCGTCTTGGGCGAGGCGCATCTGCGCCGAATCCTGCGAGCCTATGCCCGCTATTACAACGACGTCCGAACGCACCGGGCGCTGGACAAAGATGCGCCGGTCTCTCGCCCCGTTCAGCGGACCGGAGCTATTAGTTCACATGCGATCCTTGGCGGACTTCATCACCACTACGTTCGGATTTAGGTTTTTGGTACACACAGGTCTTCAAACTCGCTATAGCCTTCGACGCCGATCCCCCATGTCTCGTTGAACTCGTGCTTCAAACGCCAATTGACCTTCAGCTCGAGGCTGTCGATGTCAGCGTAGTCGCCGACCTGACCAATGAAGAATGTGTTCACTGTTAAGGAATCTCGGCCCCAGACATATTTGGCAAGCGGCCCGAAGAGAATCTCATCAGGATCACCATCCTGGAGCGCAAACTCATAGAGAGACCGAAAGGCCAATCCCAAGCCATCTCCATGCCGCTCGATAATCTCGTACTGAGCGCCCAGCTCAAGCCGGTGCGCCTTTAGGCTTTCACCGATGTTCTGGCGAAACGCTCCCTCGACTATCCCTTCCCAGCGATCAGTGAAGCTGTATTTGGCCTCAAGTTCCATGCGACTGCCGACGCCGCTCGTCCTCACCGGGACCTAAATAGATTGCGCCATGTTCCTCGAATTTTAGCTCGCCCTTTTCAACATCTGGCGATCGCACATAAAACTGTGCCGCAGCAGGCCCAATTCCAAACCCCGCTGTCACGACGGTGACAATTAAGGCGATTAAGCGTGTGCCCGTCTGAGAAAATTTGGTGCCCATTCTCTAGCCCCCACGCTGGATACCCCTGCTCATAGGGAAAAGCCTATTCAAAGGAGCGCGCTTTATTCTCCCGTTTGACTGAGCCTCTTTAACCCATCCTGTGCGGGCTTATATGTCGGAGCCTTCGACAATACAGCCTTGAAATCGGCCAACGCCTTTTCGCGTTCACCAAGGCCTTCGTATGCTTTGGCGCGCTGGCTCAGAACTCCAATGTTTGGCGCTATCTTTAGGCCGCTTGTGTAATCGTCTACTGCCTTTTGATACTCCTCTATATGGAGATAGACGTCGCCACGAGCAAAATAGCACATCTCCGAGGTTGGGCTCTTCTCGAGGCCAGCATTGAGATCCTCTAGCGCCCTGTCGTAGGCGCCTTTGCGCACGAGAGCGAGGCCGCGATTGCAGTAGGCTCGAGCAAAATCTGGCTTCAGTCTCAGTGTCTCGCCGAAATCAGCTATTGCTCGCTCATATTTTCTAGCCGCCAAGTATCCGATGCCGCGATTGAACCAAGCGTCGGCAAGACTGGGTTTCAAGTTAATCAGGAAGCTCAGATCGGCGAGTCCCTGAGCTACCTGTCCCGACTGGATATATGCATTAGCCCGATTCAAATAGGCCGTCTCATTGTCGGGTTCGATGCTGATCATTTCGCTGAAGAGGTCAATCGCAAGATCCGGTTTGCCGGACCTTATGCACGACATGGCTTTGCGCAACAAACTATCGAGTTGCGTTTTCTTGGTGTCCCCCAGCTCGGCAAGCGGCGGTACTCTACCGCACGACAGATCTTCGGCGGCGAGCCGGCCTGGATTAAGCACGATAAGCAATCCAATAATGGCAATCCGCCACATCACAACCTCCTTCTGAACTTCAGTCCAGTTTGAAACGGGTCTGCTCGGGCTTGATGCCCCCGCATAGTCAAGTCAACTCTTTAATAGGCAGGACGAGCTCTACGCGCAGTCCCCCGAGGTTTGACTCTCCAAGCCTCACGTCACCCCCATAAAGGCGCGCCAGGTCGCGCACAATCCCAAGACCCAAGCCGGATCCTGCCGCACGGGAGTCCCAGCGCTCGCCGATGTTGAACACCACTTCTCGGGCTTCCGGAGGAAGGCCCGGCCCGTCGTCGTCGACCGTCAACGCCGCGGCCGCACCATCCGTCCAGGCGATCCTGACCGTCGATTTGGCATGCTTGCAGGCATTGTCGACCAAGTTGGCCAGCATCTCGTTGAGATCGGCGGGATCGCAGGCCAAGAGCGGCCCGTCAGGGACATCGACGTCGATCCTGATATTGTTGTGCGTATAGAGCCGGCTGAGGGCCGAGGCGACCTCGAGAGCCGCCTTGCGAGCCCCGGCGACGACACCGGGCATCGAGCGCATGGCGACGGCCCTCGCGCGGGTGATTTGGTAATCTATGTGCAATTGCATCTTCCGGCACTGATCGAGGATCGTCGAGGACGTTTGGATGAGCCCCTGGTCGCTCAGGCCATAGGCTTCATCAGTGATAATGGCGAGGGGTGTCTTCAAGCCGTGGGCCATATTCCCAGCCTGCGTCCGCGCTCGCTGGATGAGGTCGGCCGTTGATGTGAAAAGCGTATTAAGGTCATCCACCAAAGGCACGACCTCAGCCGGAAACTGCCCGGTAAGCTGTTTCTCTCTTCCGGAGCGGACGTTGAACAAGGCCGTTCGCAGCTGCCGCAATGGCTTCAGCGCATACAGAATCAGAAGCGTGGCAGCGGCGACAAGCGATAAGCCGAGGGCGGCCAAGTAAGCGGCGAGCGTCGTGTTGAAGCTCGCGACCACCGCGTCGAGATGGCGTTGATCTGTTCCAATGATGAATCTATCCGGTGCCGTGTTCGGTTTGGTCCAAACGGCCTTCTCCGCCACGATGAGAGGCCCGGTCGGTCCTTCAATCGTATGGGTGTGCACGCCGACGTCATTCGGGAGGTCAAGTGGCATGTGCAACGGTGGACCTTCGAGTGACTCTGACCTCGCCAGGACGTCAGCCTCCTTTTGGATTTCCCAATAGAAGCCTGAAAGGGCAACGTCATAGCGCGGGTCGCTGAGGGGCCGCTGCAAATGTAAGCTGCCATCATCATGAAATTCCGAAAGCCGTTGCAGCTCGTCGAGATGGACGTACAGTTCATCATAGAACTGCTCGGTGACGTGATGGTTGAAAATCGCCGACAGCGTCACGCCGGCGCCGATCATGCCAATCGCAATCCACAACGAGGCGGCCGTGATCAATCGGCTCTTGAGGCTGTTCCTAAGCATCCTGGTCCATCCGGTAGCCGAGACCGCGGACCGTTGTGATGAGGTCTGCACCCAGCTTTCGTCGGAGGCGGCTGACATAAACCTCGATGGTGTTCGACTCTCGACTTTCATCGAGAGCGTAAAGATGCTCGGTCAGCTCTGCCTGCGAGACGATGCGTCCGATACGATGCAGGAAGTGTGTCAGGATCTTCAGTTCGCTCGCCGTCAGTTCGACAGGCGTTCCGTTCAGCATGACGCGATTTGAGCCGGTATCGAGCTCAATGCCGCGATGCGTGAGCACCGCGCTCGCCAGGCCGGAGGAGCGGCGGATCAGTGCCTTAAGGCGTGCGGCGACCTCCGGCACGTGGAACGGCTTCGTGACGTAGTCGTCCGCGCCGGCATTCAACCCGTCGACTTTCTCCGCCCATGTGCCGCGCGCCGTCAGGATCAGGACGGGTAGCTTGCGACCGGCGGATCGCCAGCGCTTGAGTACGTCGATGCCCTGCATCTGTGGCAGTCCAAGATCGAGAACGGCCGCCGCGTAGGCCTCATCCAGGCCCATGGTGTAGCCGTCCGGACCGTTGTCGGCAGGCTCGACCGTAAAGCCAGCCTTGGTCAGGCCGGCCATCAGCCGTTGGGCAATATCCTCATCATCCTCGACGAGCAGGATACGCATGGGGGAGGTCCTCGCGCTTCTAAGTGCCCGCATTTAGCACGCGGCACCTGAAATGAACCTGAAGAGCCCGTCAGCCAATTTCAAGCTTCCGTTCAGGTTGGTTTCAGCTAGGGGGCCCATACTATCTTGGCTGACAGATTTGTTTTTGTCGCCCGGACGGAGCCAACCATGCGCGTGATCTCTTTGACCAGCATTCTGATCTTGGCTGCGGCGGCGTTCAGCCCCGCTTCAGCCGAAGCCGCCACCGTGACGCTGACGGCGGAGCAGGTGCGGCGCCTGGACATCAAAGTGGAGCCTGTGCGCCCGGCGGAGATCGAGGCCTTAGCGATCCTGCCGGGAACCGTGATTCCACCTTTGAACGCCCGCGTTGTCGCAACCGCGCCGTTCGCGGGGACCGTGACGCAGGTTCAAGTGCTGCCCGGGCAGCGGGTGAGCAAGGGCGCGCCCGTCGCCACCATCTCCAGCCGTGAGTTGCTCGACGTCCAGAGCCAGCTCTCGCAGGCTGAGGCCGAGCTGCAAATGGCCGATGCGGTCGCCCGGCGCAAACGCCTGCTGGCCGACAAGAAGTTTCAGAATCCGGTCGTGGCTGAAGAAGCCGAGGCGCAGGTCGCCAAGATCAAGGCCGTCATCGAACAGCACAAGAGAACATTGTCGCTTCACGCGATCTCGTTGTTGGGACCGTCCGGCGATTATTCGATTCCCGCGCCCGTCGATGGCACGATCGTCGAGGTCATTGCCATGCCCGGCGATACGATCGAGTCGATGGGCGCCGTGGTGACAGTGGATACGAGCGACGCGCTCTGGGTTGAAGCCCAAGTGCCCGCCAGCCTCGTCGCGGTCGTGAAACCGGGCAGCGCCATACAAATTGTCGGCGGCCCGACGGGTCGCGTCGTGTCGGTAGGCAAATCGCTGCAGGGGATGACGCGATCGGCCATTCTTTACGCGGCGCTCCCCGCCGCGAGCAGACTGCTGGCGGGCCAGCTGGTGTCGATCCAGCTTCAGCGGCCCGCGGTGCCCGGCGCCTTTTCCGTTCCCACCGAAGCTATCGCGCGCATTTCCGGCCAGAGCGCCGTGTTTGTACGAAACGACGCCGGCTTCACGATGAAGGCGGTGGAGCTGCGCGGCAAGTCCACGGACGCGGCCACGATTGTCGGCGACCTTTCACCGGATGCTCAGGTCGCAGTGAGCGGCCTCCCGGGACTCGAACAGATGCTGCAGGGGGAATAGGATCATGCTGCGCCGCCTGATTGAATTCTCGCTGACCCAGCGGGTCTTCATACTGCTCCTGTACGCGCTCGTGGCAGGGGCGGGCGTCTATGCCTTCCGTACCATTTCCATCGACGCATTTCCGGACATCTCGCCTGTGCAGGTGAAGATGATCCTAAAAGCCCCGGGCATGACGCCGGAGGAGGTCGAAACTCGCGTCATCACCCCGATAGAGATGGAGCTGCTCGGGATTCCTGGGCAGATCATCCTGCGGTCGGCCGCGAAATACGCCGTGACCGATATCACCCTGGATTTCGAAGAAGGCACCGACATTTATTGGGCGCGCCAGCAGGTGGCGGAGAGGCTTGCCGGCGTTCGCGGTGATCTGCCTGCGAGCGTGACCGGCGGCTTGGCGCCCGTCTCGACCCCGCTGTCCGACGTCTTCATGTTCACGATCGAAGGCGGCGACCTGTCGCTCGAAGAGCGGCGCAGCCTCTTGGATTGGACCATTCGGCCCGCGCTCCGCACTATACCGGGTGTGGCGGACGTGAATGCCCTCGGCGGCATGGTGCGCACCTTCGAGGTCACACCGAACGGTGCGGCGCTCGCCGCCGCAGGCCTTGGCGTCGCCGATCTGGCGCAAGCCATCGGGGCCAGCAACCGTAATGACGGCGCAGGCCGGCTCAGCGAGGGTGAGAAGGCGCTTGTCGTACGTTCGGAAGACGCCATCACGGCCCCGAGAGATCTGGAGCAGATCGTTCTCAAGATGGACGGCGAGCGCACGCTTCGCCTCGGCGACGTCGCCACGGTCAAAATCGGAAATCTGACGCGCTACGGTGCCGTGACTAAGGACGGGAAGGGCGAAGCCGTCGAGGGGCTGGTCCTGTCACTGCGCGGCGCCGATGCCAGCGCTATCGTTGAGGTGGTCCGCGCGAGGCTCGATGAGCTGAAGCCGAGTCTCCCTCCGGGCGTGAGCATCAACGTGTTCTACGACCGCTCCGACCTGATCTCCAGTGCGGTTTCAACGGTCAGCAAGGCGCTTCTCGAAGCAACGGTTCTGGTTGTCATCCTTCTGGTAGCCTTTCTCGGGAATCTGCGCGCGGCGTTTGTCGTTGCCGTGACTCTGCCGTTTGCGGCACTCGTGACGTTCGTCATGATGCAGCGGTTCGGCATGACTGCCAATCTCATGAGCTTGGGTGGGCTAGCCATCGCTGTCGGTCTCATCGTCGATGCAGCGGTGGTCGTTGTCGAGAACACTGTCGAGCGTCTCCAGCGCGTCAAGCCGGACTCAAGCGTACCGAAGCTTCATGAGGTCTATCGGGCGGCGAGCGAGGTGGCCACGCCCGTGACCGCCGGAATCGTCATCATCTGCCTGGTGTTCCTGCCGCTCCTGTCGCTCGATGGACTGGAAGGGAAGCTGTTCGGTCCCGTGGCGCTGACAATGATCATGGCGCTGAGCGGCTCGCTCATTCTGTCGCTGACTCTCATTCCCGTTCTGTCGTCGTTCGTCCTCAAGTCAGGCGCACACGCCGATCCGTGGCTGATGCGCGTGATGACACGCGGCTACCGTGCGCTGCTCAAGGGCTGCCTGCGGTTCCCCCTGCCGGTATACCTGCTCGCCGCGGCGGGGCTTGGACTGCTCGTCGTCGCCTATGGGGCGATTGGTAAGACGTTCATGCCGACGTTGGATGAGGGTGCCGTGATCATGCAGATCACCAAGCACCCCTCCATAAACCTGCAGGCGAGCATAGACGGCGACCTCCTTATCCAGCGAGCGCTCCAGGCTAAGGTTCCCGAGGTCGACCGCATCGTCGCGCGCGTGGGTTCTGACGAGCTCGGCCTCGATCCCATGGGTCTCAACGAAACCGACATGTTCCTGGTGCTGAAACCCAAAGACCAATGGCGCGTGCCGGATAAGGGATGGCTGGTCGAGCAGCTGCGAACGGCCATTGCCGACCTTCCAGGCTACGAGTTTGCCTTCACCCAACCGATCGAGATGCGCACCGCAGAAATGCTAACCGGCGCGCGGGGTGATCTGGCCATCAAGATCTTCGGTCCTGACCTGGGCGACCTGTCTGACATCGCCGCGAAGATTCAGGAGACGCTGCGCAACGTGCAGGGTGCCGCCGAGGTTTCGACGGTGGCCAACGACACCGTCGATTACATGCAGATCGATGTCGATCGTTTGGCCGCGGGACGCGCGGGCCTCACCGTCACTCGCCTACAAGACGAGTTGCGGTCGATCATCGAGGGTGCACCGGTTGGTCTGGTCGCAGAGCCCGGAAGGCGCACGAATATCGTCATTCGCGGTGCTCCGTCCGTCCGCGAAAACCCGGACGTGTTCGCCATGACGCAACTCGCGGCTGCTGACGGCGGTCTTGTGCGGGTGGGCGACGTCGCCAAGCTCGAGCGCGTCGAGGGACCGATCAAGATCAATCGCGAGAATGCGTCGCGGTTCGCGGTTGTGCAGGCCTACGTCACCGGCCGGGACCTCGTTGGCTTCGTCGAGGATGCGCAGCGTGCTGTCGCGGAGCAGGTGCCGCTTCCGCAAGGCTATCGCCTCGTCTGGGGCGGCCAGTTCGAGAACCAGCGTCGCGCGGCCACGCGCCTGTCGATCGTCGTTCCCATGGCGCTGGCTCTGATCTTCGGGGTTCTGTTTGCGACGCTCCGCTCCATCCGGCAGTCGCTGCTGATTCTTGCCAACGTGCCGTTTGCCCTGGTGGGCGGGATGCTCGCTCTGTGGCTGTCCGGCGAGTACCTGTCGGTGCCGGCCTCAGTCGGCTTCATCGCCCTGCTCGGCATCGCTGTGCTCAACGGCCTGGTGCTGGTCAGCCACTTCAACGAGCTTCTCGCGAATGGCCTAGCGATTCGCGACGTTGTGTTCGAAGGCGCGGTGCGTCGGCTGCGGCCTGTGATGATGACCGCCAGCATCGCCGCCTTCGGGCTTGTACCGCTGCTGTTTGCTACTGGCCCAGGCTCGGAGATTCAGAAGCCACTGGCGATTGTGGTGATCGGCGGGCTCGTGAGCTCGACAGCGCTCACCCTCATCCTGCTCCCCATCCTGTTCCGACGCTTTGGCGCTGCGGAACTCTCGTCTCAAACACCCAATGGGAAACTCGCATGGACCAATCCCTTTGCAAGATCACATTCATCTGCCCACCAGAAAGCGCCGATCACATCGCCGAGCTGATGTTGAGCTTCGACCCCCCGCTTCCGGGATTCACGACGTGGATGGCCGAGGGTCACGGCTTTGGCTTCGGCGATGCCACGGTCAGCGAACGCGTGCGTGGGCGCGTGAAAC
>Ga0307380_10001731_pt1 | contig 31663 bp, 28 predicted proteins | sample UN3MG_FD_202239 | JGI IMG/M metagenome (GOLD analysis project Ga0307380, IMG submission 202239) | Soil microbial communities from Risofladan, Vaasa, Finland - UN-3 | ecosystem: Environmental > Terrestrial > Soil > Coastal area > Acid sulfate soil | place: Finland: Risofladan, Vaasa | collected...
GCGGGCGTCGTGGCGAAAGTCGATCTCTTGCAGGCAGAGGTTCGGCTTGCGGAATCCCAGCAGGGAGTGATCAAGGTCAAGAACGCAGTTGAGATCGCAAAGTCTGCCTTCAACAATTCGTTGGGCCGGGACATTTCAACGCCAGTCAATCTAGCCGAGTCGCACCTGCCGATGCCGTCTGAGACGTCGTTTTCGGAGTGCATGGAGACGGCGCTTACTCAGCGGCCCGAGCTCCTGGCGATGCGGGAGTCGGTCGATGTGGCGGCGCTTTCGGAGAAGGTGGCACGCAGCACGTTTTTCCCACAGATAAGCGGGGTCTATGAGAAGAACCTCACCAAGGAGCGCTTGAGCTGGGACCGGGACGAGGACTGGAGCGTCTCGCTGGTTGCGAGCTGGGACTTTTGGCAGTGGGGCAAGCAGAAGTTCGACCTGGACTACGCTCGGGCCAAGACGGACGAGGCGCGGCATCAGACGAGCCTCTTAGAGGACAACGTGCTGCTTGAGGTGAAGCAGTCGTTTCTTTTCGTCCAGCAGGCTAAAAAACTCATAGCGGTAACCAATCGCGCGATAGAGCAGGCCGAGGAGAACGTCCGGATGAGCAACGAGCGGTATGCGCAAAACATCGTAACGATCACTGATGTGTTGGATGCCGAAGTCCTTCTGGCCAATGCGCGGATGAACTATTACGTCGCGCTTTATGACTATGACGTCGCGGTCGCGCAGTTATCGCGGTCGATGGGCAAGCGGATCGAGGGCCAGACGCTCACTGAGACAGCTGGTGGGAGAGGGAGCTGATGGTCAAAGATGTCGCAAAGCAGATACATGGAGCAGGAATTCACCTATCAGATGGGAGAAACTCGGTGAAGAAGATAACTCGGTGTCTGGCGGCCTTGAGCGTCTCGACGGCCCTGATGCTCGGCCTGGGCTGCGGCGACAAGGAGGTAACCAACCAGGCCGGAAACAACGCTGTCGCGCGGGTCAAGGTGAAGGTTGAGGCGGCGAGATTAGGACCGATTCGGACGACGATTCATGTTACGGGGACTGTTAAGGCCGCTCAAGAGGCCAAGCTCGGGACTAAGGTGTCCGGGCGTGTGGAGAGAGTAGAGGTTGGCGAGGGCGACAAGGTGAAGCAAGGCGATGCGCTCGTTGTCCTTGAGCAGACCGATTTCGAGCTCTCGGTCAAAGAGGCTGAGGCGGCGGTCAAGAATGCCAAAGCCTCTGTCGCGGTGGCCGGCGTCTCCTTGGACAAAGCGAATCGTGACTTCGTGCGGTTCGCGAAGCTGCACAAGCAAAGCGTCATATCTGAGCAGAGCTACGAAGACGTTGACACAGCAAAGCATGTTGCAGAGGGGAGTTTGGAGCTTGCTCGCGCGGGTCTGGCGCAAGCTCGGGTGCGGCTGGAAGCGGCGAGACTGCAGCTCTCGGACAGCGTGGTTCGAGCCCCATTTGCTGGGGTCGTTGTCGGCAAGATGACGAACGAGGGCGAGTTCGTGGGCGCTGGTGGCTCGCCGCTTGTCTGGCTGATGGACCTAAGCTCGGTCAAGATCGACGTTGGCGTGCCCGAGGAACATTCAGGAAGGGTGAGCGTGGGACAGGGCGCGAATATCTCTGTGGATGCGTTCCCAAATGAGACATTCGCGGGGAAGGTCATCAGGGTCAATCCCCGCGTGGACGCCAAGAGCAGGTCCTTCAACGTCCAGCTCGAGATAAACAACTCCGACCCAGACCATTTCCTCAACTCCGGGATGTTCACCCGCATAGCGCTCGTCACGGGCAGCAAGCCCAATGCCGTTATCGTTCCTGACAAGGCGCTTGTTACCGTCGAGGGCAAGCGTCTGCTTTATGTTGTTGAGGGCTCTTTGGCCAGGTCAAGGCAGATCGAGGTCGGCGCGTCTGATGACGGCAACGTGGAGATAGTCTCCGGGGTGAAGCCTGGTGAGCTTGTGATCGTCGAGGGCAACTGGGCGCTCACAGACGGTCAGGAAGTGACCATCGTGCGCACGCGGGGTGAGGGCCAATGAAGCTCGCCAACTTCTCTGTTGACCGCCCCGTCGCCATCACGATGTTCATTCTTATCGTCGTGTTGTTCGGCGCGGTAGCCTTCTTCCAGATCGGGCTCGATCTGCTGCCGGACATAGCCTACCCGCTGGTTGCGGTCCTGACGACATACGAGGGCGTCGCCTCAGAAGACATTGAGGAGACTATTACCAAGCGCATCGAGGAGGCGGCCAGCCGGGCTGAGAACGTGAAACGAGTCTTCTCCAGCTCCAGTGAGGGCAAGTCCAGAGTCATGGTCGAGTTCAACTGGGACGCGAACCTGGACTTCGCTGCGCAGGATGTCCGGGACAGGGTGAGTATGATATCAGGGTTCCTGCCTGATGACGCCGATGATCCGCTCGTCTTGAAGTATGATCCCAACGACTCTCCCATTCTGGTCTTTGGAGTCACTGGAATGGAGAACACAATGGAGCTTCACAAGTATCTTGAGGATGTGCTTTCACCTTACCTGGAGCGGCTCGAGGGCGTTGCCATAGCGTTTGTGATGGGCGGCTTGCAGCGCGAGATCAACATCACCGTCGATGAGCGCAAGCTGAGGTCATACAACCTCTCGCTGGACGACGTGATCGCGACAGTCAGAAGAGAGAACATCAACATCTCCGGCGGGCACGTATCCCGCGACTTCACCGAGTATCTGATAAGGACGCTGGGCGAATACAAGACGATTGAACCAATCAGGAGCACGGTCATTGCGGTCAGGGACGGCGTGCCGATAAGGATAGCCGATGTGGCGACCGTGCAGGATGCACACAAGGAAGTCCGCAACTACACCAGGCTCAACGGCAAAGACTGTGTCATGGTGGCGATACTCAAGCAATCAGGCGTGAACACTTACTCAGTGATCAAGCGGGTCTATGGTGCGCTTTCCGAGATGAAGGACATCATGCCGAAGGACCTCAAGATGAAGGCCCTTATGGACCAAGGGGTCTTCATAGAGCAAACGGTCAATCGAACGCTTCGCGATGCGCTGTTCGGGGCAGCGTTAGCGATCATATTCTTGCTCATATTCCTGAGAAGATGGCGTCCCACGTTCACGGTCGCGCTGGCGATGCCTATCTCAATCACGACCGCCTTCATCGGGATGTATTGGCTGGACTACACGTTCAATCTAATGACTTTGGTTGGGTTCGGGCTTGGTGTTGGGATGCTGGTTGACAACGCCGTAGTTGTGATTGAGAACATCTTTAGATACATCGAGCAGAAGAAGGGACCCAAGGACGCAGCTAAGCAGGGCGCCTCGCAGGTCACGTTGGCGATCACAGCCTCGACGTTTACGACGGTTGCAGTTTTCCTTCCGATGGCGCTTATCAAGGGCGTGGCTGGCCAGTATTCGAGGCCGATGGCGCTTACGGTCTGTCTTGCGCTTCTCTCTTCGCTTATCGTCGCTACTACGATTGTGCCGATGATTGCCTCGCTTCTGTTCAAAAGAGGCATCTCGGGTTACTCGGCCGGGAGCTTCGAGAGGCCCAAAGCCATTTATGAGAGTCTGCTGAGAAAAGTACTTCACAATCGCAAGAAGGTCCTCCTGGGGCTCATCGCCGTCTTCGGGCTAGCGATTCTTGGCGCCTTTGCCCTTGGCTTTGAGTTCATGCCGCCAAGCGATTACCCGATGTTAATCCTGAACTTCAAGCTGCCCGTGGGGACCACTCTTGAGCAGACCGGCAGAGTCTCGGAAGGGGTAGAGACGAGCATACACAACACCGAAGGTGTAGATAGTGTTCTGGCGTTTATAGGGCCGAACGAGGGTGGCCACGGCCCCGGCGGCGAAGACGTCAGTACAGGCATGGTCTTCACAAGGTTGCTCGATACAGACAAGCGAACGAAGACCAGCGACGAGATCCAGGACGAAATCCGGAAGAGTCTGCCCAAGATCGAGGGCGCCTCGTTCAGTTTTGCAGGCTTTGGCGCGGGCTCGACTCCCGGCAGCGCTGACCAAACGGACGTCGCGATTCGCGTATTCGGCAAGGACCTGGAGGTTCTCAAGGCTTATGGCGAGCGTATTCTGAGGGTCGTTGAACGTGTGTCCGGGACACGGGACGCTGACATCAGCCTTAAGGAGGGGAAGCCGGAGCTTGTCATAGAGCTCGACCGGGACAAGGCGTCTCAGCACGGACTTTCCGTCAGGCAGGTCGCCGACTATGTGAAGAACGCGGCCTTGGGCTACGTCGCGACGCAGTTCAGGGTTGGCGGAGACGAATACGACGTGCGCGTCCGATTCGCCGAGAGTGATAGGAATACGATCGAGAAGATTCTCAACATCGATATTCCCACGCCAGCCGGGGCTCATATCCCGCTCTACCAACTGGCTAAGACGGAGCTTGGCGCAGGCCCGATTGAGATAACGAGGGAGAATCAGGAGCGGAAGGTAACTGTAACTGCGGACGTGTCTGGTCGGGACCTCGGAAGCGTGCTGGCGGACATCAGGAAGGGGCTGGCCGACATGCAGCTGCCGAGGGGATACTTCATCGATTACGGCGGCGGCGCCGAGGACATGCGCGAGACCTTCACCGCGCTGCTCTACGCGTTTGCTGCGGCCATTCTTATCGTCTATATGATAATGGCAGCCCTGTTCGAGTCGTTTAGACAGCCGTTCGTCATCATATTCACCGTCCCGTTCGGACTGATCGGCGTCGTCATTGGGCTGACGGTGTTCGGCAAGACTGTCTCCACACCGGCCCTTATGGGCCTCATCATCCTTGTCGGAATCGCCGTCAATAACGCCATCGTGATGATCGACTACGTCAACCAGCTGAGAAGGCGAGGCGTGGATAAGGCCGAGGCGCTGATAAGGGGCGCTGTAACGCGGCTTCGGCCAATCCTGATAACCTCGCTCACAACGATAATGGCCATTCTGCCGATGGCCGTATCCACGTCCGAAGGCTCCGAGATGCGCTCACCGATGGCCGTCGCAATCGCGTTCGGACTCGGCGCTGCAATGCTGATGACCCTCTTCGTCATCCCCGTCATCTACAGCATAGTCGAACGCATCCGCTTCAAGCCCGAAAAAAGCACCGGGCACCAAAGGTCAACGTAAGGACGGCCGCTTTCAACCATTCCTGCGAAACCTAGCGCGATCTCGAATAGTGTGCGGAGGCGATCGCCTCTGCTCGAATCAGAGCTCGCTGGAGGTAGCTCAGGGAGGAGACTATTCGTCCATAAGCCTTAGGGCCGCCTTCATTAGCTCTGGCTTTATTCTGAAACCAAATCGTACCATCTGATCGAGGATCGTCGCAATCTGGGACAATCGCCCGTCTTTTTTGGCCAGCAAGATGATGCCGAGAGTCCCACGGACAGCGATACCCAAAGATAAGGCACATCTTCTGGCAGACCGATCGTCAATCACAGCCTCGTAGCCGGGTTTATTATGCGCAAATGAGAGGACTTGTGTTTCTCCTGATCCCAGGCTTTCACCACAGGTTCTACCAGGCCTGGGCATACAACAAATCTTTGCCCCTCTTCTCTTAACCACTTTCTGGCCGGATCATCCTTTGGGCCGCAATCGATTTCCTGAGCAACCCCATCGGGGATGACGATCTCACTGCACATATCGGTAATCAGGTGGAGGTGAGAGATTCTAGCAAGAACGATCAATGGAGATGAGTTAACAACCCACCTCCTATCCACGGGCAGATTCCTCTGCCAGCTCCTCATCAGTCGTCTGAAACGGAGAAACTCGGAAACGATTAAGCGCCGAAAGGAACTCCTGCCGACTGACGCCAGCCAGTTCCGCGGCTTTGGACTGTGAGACCATCTCCATCTCATACCATTTCACAGCAGCCGCCAGTCGCATCTCCTTCACAAACTCAGCTGGGCTTGCCCGCAACGCTGAAAAAACATCCTCGGGAAGCTCGATCGTTAATTGCACAGAAATGTCGATACCCTCCAAACAAGCGCTTCGTAGCGGTCTTATCTCCAACCATAAATCAGCACTTTGTGGCTGTGTGCAGACCTTACCTGATACACGCAATTATGCAAATAAAGATGGCACAGCGGCCGGCGTGTGAAGGACAAGCAGGCTGGCTCTACCCTAGCGCCGACAGGTCGATCGTCTTTCCGACGCCGGCCCGGATGTAACGGTCGCCAAACGCCTCCTCAAAGAGCTCCCTCGCCCGGTCGCCCGAGCAGTGCGTTGGGGCGGCCCACTCAACACCTAGACTCTTGAGGCGCTCGATCACCTCTCTTATGCTCTCGTCTCCCGACATGAAGAAATGGAAGCCCCCGATGGCGAGAAACCGCGTTCCGCCCGTCGTATCACGTGCCTTTGCGACCATCCTCTCGATGCCAGGGTGCGCGCAGCCGCTGATGACGACGCCTATGTCGTGCACCATCGCCACAAGCGACTGTTCCACCTTGAGGCGGCCCAGTTCGCCGGTCGTGAAGACGTTGTCGAAGAGCATCTGTGGCTGGCGCATCTCGACAACCTCGGCGCCGGCCTGCTCGATTCGGGACCTGAACTCTCCGGGAAAGGACGCCGGCAGATAGACCGTAACGTTCGCGTTGGCGGCCAGGAAGGCGGACAGCCCGCCTGTGTGGTCGCCGTCGATGTGAGAGAGAAAAACAACGTCGATGTCGGCCGGGTCAATCCGAAGGTCGCCGAGGTTTCCAAGCAGCGTCTTGCCGTCGCCGCCTGTGTCGAAGAGGATGGTTCTGTCAAGGCCCCGAACGACGCAGGAGAACCCCCAGCCGGTCTTGAGTCCCTGCCGGTGCTGATAGTTGTCATATACGATTGTCATCGTCACGCTGTCTGAGGGATTGTTCTTGCTCATACCTATCTCCTTCATTATGCTTTACATGCCCCAAACCAAGCGGCTACCTTTGTTATGCGCCAACGTGCCAACTCCCGCAGTCAGGAACCTGCCGGCTGCTCCGCCATCCTTGTCTTGAACTTTGATGGGCAATCTATCACTATTAGGGCACTTCACTATGACAGATGTTTCGGCGTACGAGGAAGGAATGACATAGGAGGCGGCATGATGGGCAAGATGTCAGTTACTGAAGCCCTGAGAAAGGTTATAGAGGATGAGCATTGGACACGGAAGACGCTTTTAGGCGGCCTTTTCTTGGGCATACCGGTTCTTTTCTTCTTCTCTAAGGGCTACTTGATGCAGCTGCTCAGAGCAGCTATTCGGCGGGAGACGGACAAGGGTCTGCCCACGTGGCGCGCCGGAGAGTCCTTCGTCCTCGGGGCAAAGGCCTTCGCGGTGTGGGTCCTTTATTATATCTTGCCGGCGCTTTTCTTATGGTTGGCAAGCATCAATCGCGGGAATCCTGCATATAGCACACTCCTCACGATAGGAATAGTGCTTGGGATCATCTCAACGCTGCTTATGCCATGGGCTGCAGCGGTCTGGCTGAGCACTGGCTCCGTGAGAAGCGCCTTCGATATTCGGCGGCTTCTCAAGGTGTTCGGCTTCTTTGGTGAATACCTTGACGTGTTTGTTCGCTGCCTTCTGCTTGTCGTGTTTTCGGCGGGCATGCCATTTGCTGGGTTCTTCGCTGCGATGGCCTGTATGCAGTTGCTCGGCGAGGTTACAGGGAAGTACGTCGAGCACCCGGCAGGCGAGAGGCCGGAGGTTTCACAGCGAGGATGAGTAACCTGACGAGGACCTGTGGCGATGCTCTGGCCGAGACGCAGGGCAGCCAACGTCGCCGCGTTGCCGGATTGGTTAGGCACTTGGATGATTGACACGGCGTTGGTTTTTTCGTCGAATGTGTAGGACCTGTTTGAGATTGAATAGAGGTATTAAAAATGGGTGAAGAGAGACAGGCAGCGCTCGTTACCGGGGCTGCTAGGGGGATCGGGAAGGCGATCGCTGAGCGCCTGGCGAGAGATGGACTGAACGTCGTGTTATGCGACCTGCTGGAGGATGAGATGGCCGAGACCAAGCGCGAGCTGGAGTCGCTTGGCTCGGACACGCTGACGTTCAACTGCGACGTAACCGATTCTGCGAGGGTGGACGCGATGGTCAAGGAGACGGAACAGCACTACGGGCGGCTTGACGTTCTGGTCAACAACGCTGGTATAACGCGCGATAATCTGTTGATGCGGATGTCGGACGAGGACTGGGAGAGAGTTCTCGCGGTCAATCTGAGGAGCGTCTTTAATTGCACTAGGAGCGTTATACGGGGCATGGTCTCGCGCCGAAGAGGGCGGGTAATCAGCATCAGTTCCGTGATAGGGATAATGGGCAATGCTGGTCAGGCCAACTACGGCGCCTCGAAAGCGGGGATTATAGGATTTAGCAGGAGCGTTGCGAGGGAGGTCGCATCTCGCGGTGTAACGGTCAATGTTATCGCGCCGGGCTACATCGACACGCCAATGACGCAGGACGTGCCAGAGAAGGCGAAGGAGCAGATGTTCAACATGATCCCTATGAAGCGACTCGGCCAGCCGGAAGATATTGCCAATGTGGTTGCATTCTTGGCCTCTGATGATGCAGGATACATCACGGGGCAAGTGATTAACGTAAATGGCGGAATATATATGTAGCGGCCTTTGGTGGCCGGCGCAGTTTCGGTAGTTTAACTCTGGTAACAGGAGGTATTGCTGGGATGGCTTTCGATAAGAGTGTTGTTCTGGACACCATTGTAAGCAAGCTGAACGTCAAGAAGGATCGGCTGTCCAACGATGCGTCTTTCAAGGACGATCTCGGAGCGGATTCGCTTGAGTTGGCGGACCTGATAATGGAATTTGAGGATAAGTTCGACATTAAGATCTCCGAGGAGGACGGCGAGAAGCTGTTGACCGTCGGGGATGCCCTAAACTACATCAAGCAGAAGGTTGAGACCGACAACTAGATATCCTTACTATCGAGTTCTTGACTTCCTCGAGACAGCAGCATGTCAGTGGGCTTTCGCGACTGTTCACGTGTGGAGGTGGGCTGGCGCATTGTAGTCTTATCTCTGGGCAAAGCGCGGGCACTTGCCATCGCGAGTCCCCGGACAGGCTGTCCGTCTGGTCAGGGATTGTACTTTTCTTGTCTCGAGGCTTGTTCCAAAAATGAGGCATCATGTTTTGCACAGACGAGTAGTGATAACGGGCCTGGGGGTGGTTACTCCTGTCGGGATCTGCGTTGATGCGTTTTGGGAGTCGCTGGTCTCGGGTCGGTCCGGCATAGGGCCTATAACTAAATTCGATGCGTCGGAGTTTACTTCGCGGATAGCCGGCGAGGTCAAAGGGTTTGACCCACTCGACTATCTAGATGCCAAGGAGGTTCGCAAGCTCGGGACCTTTATTCAGTTTGCGGTGGCCGCAGCTATGGAGGCGAAATCAGACGCCGGGCTTGAGATCAATGGCTCCAACGAAGAACGAGTTGGGGTTCACATAGGCGCTGGAATAGGCTGTCTGCCGACTATCGAGGAGCAGCATAAGAGGCTACTTGAGAAGGGTCCGAGGCGGATTTCGCCGTTTTTTATCCCGAAGCTGATCATAAACATGGCGTCGGGTTACGTTTCCATCATATTTGGGGCGAAAGGCCCCAACTCCGCCTCTGTTACCGCTTGCGCAACCGGCCTGCACTCTATCTCGGAGGCGTTCTTCTGCGTTCGTGATGGGCGGGCTGACGTGATGTTTGCCGGAGGGGCAGAGTCGGTGATTACGCCGCTTGCGGTTGGCGGTTTCTGTGCGATGCGAGCTCTTTCGACGCGTAATGACGAGCCCGAGAGGGCGAGTCGTCCATTTGAGGCTGAGCGAGATGGTTTCGTTATGGCGGAGGGCGCGGGCATCGTGGTTTTGGAGAGCCTTGCGCATGCGACGGCGCGTGGGGTGAGGATATATGCCGAGTTGCTTGGCGCTGGCATGAGCGCGGATGCCTATCACCTTGTGGCACCTGATCCGACTGCGAGCGGCGCGGTGCGCGCGATGAAGGCAGCGTTGGAGGATGCGGGGGTTGTCCCGGATGAGATTGAGCACATCAACGCTCACGGGACCTCGACTCAGTTGAATGACAAGGTCGAGACAATGGCCATTAAGTCCTTGTTCAAGGATCGTGCCCGCAAGATTCCCGTCACGGCCAACAAATCAATGGTGGGGCATTTGCTTGGCGGTGCTGGAGGCGTAGAGACGGTCGCAGCTGTTCTAACAATGGATAGAGGTGTGATACCGCCGACGATCAACTACGAACATCCTGACGAGGAGTGTGATCTCGACTACGTGCCTAACGTTGCCAGACGAACGCAGATTCGGATGACTTTGAGTAATTCGTTTGGCTTTGGTGGGACGAACGTCTCTATTGTGTTGAGGAAATTTGAGGAGTAGGCAGATGCGAGCGAATGTCCGGCCGCGGGGCGGATGGGCGTTCGCGCCGTCTGTGGGGAAATGACTTCCGACGCCCAGCGGGACATAATTGACGCCAAGGTATTTGCTCTGCAGAAGAAGCTGGGCGTAAAATTCAACGACCCGGCGATTCTAGAGCGAGCGATCACTCACACATCGTATTCGAATGAGATAAATGCCTCGGCGTGCGCTAACAACGAGCGGATGGAGTTTCTCGGGGACGCCGTGCTCAAGCTCGTTATCTGCGACTACCTTTACCGGCGATACCCCAATGTTCGCGAGGGGGACCTGACCAAGGTTCTGTCATACGTCGTCAGCGACGCTGTTCTGGCCGAGCACGCCTCGGAGGAGTGCTTGGGCGAGGCGGTCCTTCTAGGCAAGGGAGAGGAGATAACGGGTGGCCGAGAAAAGACGTCCATTCTGGCCGCAACGTTTGAGTCGCTGATCGCCGCGATATATTCTGATCAGGGTCTGCCGGAGGCGGCTCGGTTCATCATTGGCAAGCTCGGCAGCCAGATCACGTTCGCCGTGAGCCACAAGGACAAGCTGAACTACAAATCGCTTGTTCAGGAGTACTGCGTCCACAAGTTTAGTGTCAGCCCGACATATCGAGTTACCGCTGAAATCGGGCCACCGCACGACCGGACATTCGAGGTTGAGATACTCATCGAGGACAATGTGTGGGGCAAAGGCTCAGGCCGGTCGAAGCGGGACGCGGAGCAGCGGGCGGCCAAGGAAGCGGTTGATGCGCTAGAGAAGTCGGAGAGTAAGAAGTAGCGATGTTCGAAAGCCTGACGCTTAGGCTCCAGTCAGTTTTTCAGAAGCTCAGGGGCAGGGGGACACTCTCGAAGCAGGATGTCTCCCTGGCCATGCGCGAGATTCGGCGTGCGCTGCTTCAGGCCGACGTCAATTTCAAGGTGGTGAAGGATTTCGTCGCCCAGGTAGAGCAGGCTGCGATTGGGTCAGACATTCTGTCCGGCCTCGATCCGGGGCAACAGGTGGTGAAGCTCGTCCACCAGAACCTGATAAGTCTTCTGGGCGAGAAGGTTGCCAAACTCAAGGTCGCCAGCAAGCCGCCGACCATCATAATGCTTGTGGGGCTGCAAGGTTCCGGCAAGACGACTGCGTGTGCCAAGCTTGCAAGGCTGATCAAGCAGGCGCACAGATTCCCGCTCTTGGTTGCCGCGGACATTTATCGTCCTGCCGCGATAGACCAGCTGGAGAAGCTAGGCCAGCAGTTAGAGATCGAGGTCTTCTCTCGTGGCAAACAGGACCCGGTCAAGACCGCGCAGGAGGCGGTGCATTACGCTCAGTTGAAGGGCTGGGACACAATCATCATCGACACGGCAGGCCGGCTGCACATCAACAAGGAGCTGATGAGAGAGCTCAAGCAGATGAAGAAGAAAGTTCAGCCAACCGAGATACTGCTTATCGCAGATGCTATGACTGGGCAGGACGCCGTCAATATCGCCTCGTCATTTGACGAGCAGCTTGGCATCGACGGGGTGGTTCTGACAAAGATGGACGGCGACGCAAGAGGTGGGGCGGCGCTCTCGATACGGGCGGTAACGGGCAAGCCGATCAAGTTCGTTGGTCTGGGTGAGAAGCTGGAGATGATCGAGCAGTTTCATCCAGACCGCGTGGCGTCCCGGATACTCGGGATGGGGGACGTTCTGACGTTCATCGAAAAGGCCGAGCAGGCGATGTCGAAAAAGGAGGCGGAGGAGCTTGAACGGAAACTCAGGCGGGATGACTTCACGCTAGAGGACTTCATGGGTTCGCTCAAACAGCTGAAGAAGATGGGGCCGCTTGAGCAGCTGCTGGACATGATCCCGGGCATGGGCCGGCTGAAGGCCCTGAAGAACTTCGAGTTCGACGAGAGCGAGATAGTAAAAGTCGAGGCGATCATAAGCTCGATGACCACGGAGGAAAGGGTCAACAGCTCGATCCTAAACGGCAGCCGGCGCAGGCGGATCGCACTTGGTAGCGGCACGCTGATTCAGGACGTCAATGCGCTGTTGAAGCAGTTTGCCCAAGTGAGGAAAATGATGAAGCAGATGAAAGGGAGAAAAGGGAGCTTGCCCGCCGGCTTGAGGTTTCTTGGAGGTTGACTTTGCTCGGTTGTTGCTGTATTGTGTTATGTTTAGGGGCGAGTTTTAGTATTTTGTGAAGTTATTCAAGATTGGAGATCGAGGGAGTTCCCATTTTGGAGGATTTGGATGGCAGTTAAGATGCGGCTTACTCGTGTGGGTAAGAAAAAGAAGCCGTTCTACAGAGTGGTGGTTTGCGATTCTCGGGTGCCTCGGCAAGGCCGGTATCTCGATTTGGTGGGGACGTATGACCCTCTCAAGGAGCCTTCGGAGATAAAGCTGGACCACGACAAGATTCGCACTTGGCTATCTAAGGGCGTTCAGCCGACAGTTACTGTCAAGAGACTACTCAGGATTACTGGTTTTTACTCGGAGCCCAAGGAAGATTCAGTTAATGCGCAAAGTGAGGTTTGAGGGTTCGACCTTTTGAGTGATGTGTGCTTGCATCGATTGGGAGGAAGGCGAAGCCTCTTCAGAACCTAAGAGCGGAGGAGGCCAGATGAAGGAGCTAATAGAGCAGATAGCCAGAGCTCTGGTTGATGAGCCGGAGCAGGTTCAGGTAACCGAAATGGGTAGTGATAAGACTTTGGTTCTTGAGCTCCATGTGGCACAGAACGACCTGGGTAAGGTAATCGGAAGACAGGGGCGGACCGCCAGAGCGATGCGAACTATTCTGGACGCCGCATCCAAAAAAATGAGAAAAAGAGCAGTTCTGGAGATCGTAGAGTAGCGCACCCAAAACCAGGCACTAAAACAGGCCTCAACTCCATTATCGAACGTTAACCTTATCGTTCGGGAGTGGGTTTTTGCGCCTCTTTGTTACTCGATCGAGCAGATGGCGCTAGGACCAATGAACCCAAACTACTGCACAGTAGGAAAGATAGTGAAGCCTCACGGGCTCCGGGGAGAGGTCAAGGTTATCCCAATGACCGATTTCCCCGAGCGATTTGGATTGAGGCGGGAGGTTTTTCTTGAGCCGCCCGATGAGCCGACTCTGATGGTAGTAGAGTCGACAAGACCTCACAAGAACGCTTTTCTGGTGAAGTTCAAGGGGGTTGACACGATTTCCGATGCCGAGTCGCTGGTTGACAGGTTTGTCCGGGTCCCGGATGAGTGGCTTCCTGCACTGGAGGAGGGGACTTACTATTGGCACCAGCTCGAAGGACTCTCGGTTATAGATGACGGCGAGGGCGACATTGGCAAGGTTGATCATATCTTCCGGGCGGGGGAGTTTGGCAACGATGTGTTGGTCGTGGTCGGCGATGCGGGCGAGCGGCTGGTCCCTATGATCGATGAGGTCATTCTCAAGGTCGATCTTGACGGGGGAGTGATTCGCGTGCGCTTGCAGGAGGGGACGTAGGATGCTAACTGCGCACGTCATTACGCTATTCCCCGGCGCATTTGATTCATTTCTTGCTCATTCACTTGTGGCAAGAGCCCAAGAGTTCAACGCCATTTCAATTCATGTTCACGACTTGCGGGATTTCGCCCATGACAATCACCGGTCAGTTGATGATATGCCGTTCGGAGGCGGCCCGGGGATGGTTTTGATGCCCGGTCCGCTCTTCGAGGCGGTGGAGAGCATCAAACAAGAGGCGGACATTGACAGGGTGATACTGATGACCCCTCAAGGCCGGCTGATGAGGCAAAAGACGGTTTCGGAGCTGTCCAAGATGCGAGGCATAGTGGTCATCTGCGGACGTTATGAGGGCGTGGATGAGCGAGTCAGGGAGCATCTGGTAACGGATGAGCTGTCGGTTGGCGATTATGTCCTCGCAGGCGGAGAACTGCCTGCCATGGTGGTTCTTGAGGCGATAGCGAGATTGCTTCCGGGCGTTGTGGGGTGTTCCGAATCTACATTTGACGAATCGCACAGTTTTGCTATGCTCGAATATCCTCAATACACGAGGCCGTCCAAGTTTAGGGGCTGGAAGGTGCCCAAGGCCCTTCTTTCTGGCGATCACCAGAGGATTGAGCGGTGGCGGGCGCGGCAGTCACTTTTGCGGACGCTTTTGAGGCGGCCAGACCTGGTGGCCGGGTGGTGGAACGACCAGGGGGGAAGGGACGAGACCCAGAAGAGGCTCTTGGCTGCGCTGAACGATGACTAGAATTGATATGCGTGTTCATATTTTTAGGTTTGCGGGGGTGATTTGACTTGCAGAAAACAGACTTTGCGGAAGAAGCGTATCTAAAGAAAGATATACCGGAGTTTGCCGTCGGGGATACACTCCGGGTCTATGTGAAGGTCAGGGAGGGCGACAAGGAGCGACTCCAGCCGTTCGAGGGGCTCGTAATCAAGCGTCGGGGGTCCCGCCTGGGAGAAACCTTCACCGTCCGACGCGTTACGCACGGCGTCGGCGTGGAGCGGGTCTTTCCGCTCAACAGCCCGAACATCGGCCGGATCGATGTCAAGCGCATGGGCCATGTCCGGCGGGCGAAGCTCTACTACGTTAGGAAACTTCGAGGTAAGGCAGCCAGAGTCAAAGAGAAAAAAAGAACTCAAGCGACGAGTAAGCTCCAATAACAGCGCCTCAACATGACTACGCTCGCGCTGTATCCTGGAACATTCGACCCGATCACGCTCGGGCATCTTGATGTTGTTCGTCGCACGCTCGGCATATTCGATGAGGTCGTTGTGGGCATCGCACGAAACATGAGCAAGACAACGACATTCTCGGGGGAAGAGCGTCTAGCGATGGTGCAGGGGTCGCTTGCGGAGCTTGGTCTTGAGCCGGGCTCGCGGGCGCAGATGTTTGCTGGCCTGACGGTTGAATTCGCCGCGAGGGTGGGCGCGACCTCGATCATCCGAGGCATCAGGGCAATAGCGGATTTCGAGACGGAGTTCCAGATGACGCTGATGAACCGCAATCTTAGGCACAAGATTGAGACCGTATTCTTGATGCCGAGCGAGCGTTATTCTTACGTGAGTTCAAGCCTAGTCAAGGAGATATGCTCCCTGGGGGGGGACGTGAGTAACCTCGTGACCGGGTGTGTGCTTCGCGCGCTGGATGCGAAGCTTTCGAGGGACTGAAGATCGGATCATCATGCACACATATAATCGCTCTGATCGTATCGAGCACCAGGTCCAGAAAGAGGTCTGTGAGCTGTTGCTCAGGAAGGTTAAAGACCCCCGCATCAACTGCATCACGGTTACGGGAGTGAAGGTAACGCACGACTTGAGGCAGGCACGAATCTACTACACGCTGCCTCGGCGAGATAAGGAGCGTTCGGATGAGGTGGAAGAAGGGCTAAAGAGCGCAACCAGCTTCGTGCGGGCCGAGCTCGGCAAGAGACTGCGGCTAAGGAGGGTGCCGGAGATATGCTTCATTAAGGACGAGTTTTACGAGCAGGCGCTGCGTGTGTCCGAATCGATCGCTAGGCTTGAGAGAGAGGGTGAAAAAGGCTCTGACGATGAGCGATGATGCGCTTCAGCAGGCAGTGTCAGTCATTCGCAATGGCCGGACGTTCGGGGTAGTCTCCCACGTTGACCCGGATGGCGATGCGGTCGGAAGCATCATTGCGGCAATGCTGATGCTTCGCAGGCTGGGCAAGGAAGTCCGCTCGCTTCAGAATGACACGATCCCCGACATCTATAACTTTCTGCCCGGATACCCGCTTGCTGCAAAGGTTGATGCCGCGCCTCGCCGGCTGGGACCGGGCGAACTGGACTGTGTGATGATCTTTGACAGTTCCTCGTTCTCCCGTGTCGCGTGGGACTACGACGATAGAAGTGTCCCGGCCAAGAAAGTGATCAACACCGATCACCACAAGGACAATGCACTCTTCGGAGATGTGAACATTGTTGACGGCAAAGCCTCGAGCGCATCAGAGTTACTCTTTGGCATTATCGATGCGTTTGGCATGGGTGATGACGTCCAGATCGCCACGAACCTATTCACCGGTATCTCGACAGACACGGGCTCCTTCTCGTACTCGAACACGACTCCGGCGGCGCTTGTGATCACGTCGCGGCTGGTCGAAACGGGCATAGATGTGGCGGGCATAACGAAACATCTGGAATGCAACTTCACGTTGCCGAGACTCGTGTTTTTTGGCAAAGTTTTGGCTTCCGCTCAGTCCACTGAGGATGGCTCGCTCGTGTGGATCGTGGGGACAGAGAAGATGAGGCGCGAGTCGGCATTTGGGGGTTCAACGGAGCAGTTCACCAACTATGCGATGAAGGTTCGTGCGGCGGAGGTAGCGATCTTCTTTTCACAGGATGGCGCCGACCGATGCAAAGTTAGCATCCGTTCGAGAGGGCAGATTGATGCCCGGTTGCTGGCGGCGTCGTTTGGTGGAGGTGGCCACGAGCGGGCGGCAGGCTGCATTGTGCGCGGGAGCCTTGATAGTGTAATCTCCGATGTGGTCGAGGCTGCTCGCAGCGAATTGAAACAGGCGGCCAGTTCGCGCCGCAAAGCTTCATTGGATTAGGGTAAGGCCGGCATCGAGGGCCTCAGGATTCCTCCTGGGTTCTTGAATTGCCGGGATAAACAGGATCATCTTAGCTGAGAAGTGGGAGGCATGTGTTGAGCAATAGATCAGCTAACGTGAATGTGTTCGAGCCCTTTGGGCTACTGAACGTGTCAAAGCCGAGGAGCAAGACCTCTTTTGAGGTGGTAGGTCTGCTCAGGAAACTGCTGCACGTCAAGAAAGTGGGTCATACAGGGACATTGGACCCCATCGCAAGCGGCGTCCTGCTCTTGTGTGTTGGCAGGGCGACGAGGCTGCTTGACTATCTCATGGGGCTGCCGAAATCCTACGTTGCCTGGATGAAGTTGGGCGTGACAACTGACACGCTCGATTCAACCGGCAAAGTTCTGGAGGTCCGGGAGGTCCCGGAGTTTAGCTCTGAGGATATCGAGCCAGTTCTTAACCAGTTCAGGGAACACATTAAGCAGGTTCCCCCAATGTTTTCCGCGATCAAGCGGGACGGCAAGAAGCTGTATGTTTTGGCCCGGCAAGGCGTTCAAACAAGTGTAGAGCCGAGGGATGTCACGATTCACGAGCTTGAGCTTCAATCGCTCTCGAGATCAACGGTGCAGCTGGGAATAAGCTGTTCTAAGGGCACCTATATCAGGTCACTCTGTGCTGATATCGGTGAGAAACTCGGCTGTGGTGCTCACGTTTTCAGGCTGCACCGAACTAAGATCGGTGTCTGGGGCATTGACGATGCGCTGCCATACAGCCGCGTCTTCGCGCTCAGCAGGGACGAGATACTGGACAAGCTGGAGCCAATTGAGCACATCTTGCCCGAATTCGTGCGCGGTGAGGTCTCTCCCACGGCCGAGCACTATGCGCTCAACGGCCTTTCGATCGACATCGATCAGGTGAGACTGACAAGTGATGTTTCGGTGGGTGATCCTGTAATACTTCGCACCTGGCGTGGCGAGCTCATCGGCATATTTCGAGCTACGGAGCCATCTGCCGACGACCTAGTGCGTCGTCCGAGCTTGCCGATGGTTCTCAAGGCGGAGAAGGTCCTGCTGACATCGTCGCCTCCCAAGAGCTATCCAACTCGGGACACTAAACCAAGTTACCCAGCTCGCTCGAAACGACCCTACGACAAGAATCGGGGCTCGGGCAGGGGAGGCCGCTCACGGAGATATTCGGGCGGAAGACCACCGAGTACACACTCACAGTAATCGAGCACCAGAAAAAGGAAAGCATATATGCAGGAAGTCCAAAGCGTATCTTGGCTGGTAGCTTTTCTCGCGGGACTCGCGAGTTTCTTATCACCATGCGTTCTGCCTATCATCCCCTCTTATCTAGCCTTCATTACGGGGCTATCGCTCTCTGAACTGACCGGTGAGAAGAAGTATGGCAAGATAAGAAGGACGACTATCATCAGCACCTTATGCTTTATATTGGGCTTCAGCGTCGTTTTCATCTCGCTCGGCGCTGGGGCCAGCAAGATCGGCCTGTTGCTTCAGGAGCACATGGCGATCATCAGCAAGGTCGCCGGCGTCATCGTCGTGATCTTTGGCCTGTACATCATGGGCGTTTTGAAGATCCGCTTTCTCACCAAGTACAAGCAGGTGGAGATCAAGAGCAAACCAGCCGGATACATCGGCTCGTTTCTTATCGGTATCGCGTTCTCGCTGGGCTGGACGCCGTGCGTGGGGCCTATACTCGGCGCGATTTTGCTCTATGCGAGCCAGTCAAACACGGTCTGGCAGGGCGTCTATCTCTTGTCCTTCTACTCGCTGGGCATGGCCATCCCATTCTTCCTGACCTCGATCGCAGTCGATAGCGCACTGGGCTACTTCACCAAGATCAAAAAGCACATGCGCAAGATAAACATCGCAGCCGGCATTCTGCTGATACTGGTCGGGATCATGATCTTCACTGGCTCACTCTCGTCCATAGTGAATGAGTATCTCGCTCCGCTCTTCACCAGCGACGTATAAGACCATCTCTTGAGCGCCTCGGCGTATCTGCCAGAGCAGAGCGCGAAGTAACTTATTGGACAGCCTCATAGAGACAATGGCGGGGTCGACGGGGATCGAACCCGCGACCTCCGGCGTGACAGGCCGGCGTTCTAACCAAACTGAACTACGACCCCGGTCTCAGTGAACTATAGTGCACCCACTGCTGATTGCAACACCCTAATCCGGCCCAGATTCACAGGGAGCCTCAAGCACGTGTCCTCCGCTCGCTCATTTGCCTACAAACCTCCAACCTGCTGGCCGCCACATCTGCCGAGCCAAGCCGGGGGCGCTATGACGCCAGCTTGCCGAACCATGCTCCTATTCGGCCACAGGGCTGCAAGACAGTGCGATTGCCCGACTCTCCCATCAGCCCTATACTATTCCCAGCAAAACGGATATGACATACGAATGAAGACAACGCCAAGAGATACTGCCATATTCCTAACCTTTGTTATCCTTGCCCTAATAGCGAGGTTCGGCTACCTCGTTCAAACAGCCGATTCATTCATGGGACAGCTCGTTGTCTGCGACAGCAAACTATATCAGGCCCGAGCCGCAGAGATACTTCAGGGGCACATCGTCCCGAACGAGGCCTTTCGGCTCAGCCCACTCTATCCGTATCTCTTAGCGGCCGGATACTACGTATCGGGCATTATAAAGCCCTATGTCGTAAAGCTGTGGCAGGCGCTTCTGGGCGCGCTCTCGTGCGGCCTAACCTACCTTCTCGCGAGGCGCCTATTCGGCAGCAAAGCCGGCGTCGCTGCCGGCATCCTATACCTTCTGTTTGGCCCGCTCATGTTTACGGAGAGCCTCATCTTGCTGGAGAGCTCGATGTGCTTCTTGCACCTCTTGTTCCTTTTCCTGTTGGTTGCAGCGTTCGACAAACGCTCACCGCCTCTGGCCGGAGCAGCTGGCCTTGCGCTTGGCCTTACTGCTCTTCTGCGGGGGAACGTCCTGCTATACGTGCCGGCGATTATGCTGTTTGCACTGTGGCGACCGCACGATGGCCGGCGCCAGGCTGCTCGACGCCTCGTGCTCCCGCTCGTAATCGGTTTGTCGGTCCCGCTGTCGTTCTCCATCACGGCCAACTACTTGGCTGAACGCGACTTCGTCCTGCTGAGCTCGAATGCCGGATACAACTTCTATGTAGGAAACCGGCCCGGCGCGAGCGGGGTATATGACAGGATCAGGCAGTTCAGAAACGTCGCGTCCCACATAAACATCGATCCTGACGGCCGAGACTTCGCCCGGGCCGTGACCGGCAAGAGTCTCTCTCCGTCCGAGGCGTCTCAGTTCTGGTTCAGGACCACGCTCAGAAGCATTCAAGGCAAGTGGGGAGGGACTTCTCTGCTGTTTCTCAAGAAAGTCGGCCTCTTCTTCAACAGACACGAGCTGCCGCAGATGTATTGGTTCGGCGTGGCCCGTGAAAGCAGCACACTTCTGAAGCTTATGCCCATCTCTTTTGCCATCATCACGCCTCTTGCACTGTTCGGCCTCATCCTCGCCTTCGCCAGACCAGGTCCGCAGCGACTACTGGCCACCTTCGTCGTTCTCTACGTTCTCTCAATCGCCATTTTCTTCGTGGTCGCCCGATATCGAATCCCGATAGTTCCTCTCCTGCTCGTATTCTCAGGCGCAACCATAGCGTGGTGGCTGGACCGCCTCCGCCCAGGCTCGGTTATCAAAATGCTGAAACCGGCTCTCCTGCTCGCAGTTCTCGCCGTGCCCGCCTTCTTGCCAATCCAGGTCCACAGACCTGCCGTGGTCTATGCTGATTATGCCGCACACTGCCTCGCCCATGGCATCCTGGACCAAGCGTCCGCCTTCGCCCAAAAGGCGCACGAGCTTGCCCCGAAGGAGAGTTTCCCCATCTTCATCATGGCCCGGATAGCACACGTGAACGGCGACATCACCTCTGCAATCCAGCTATACCGCAAGGCGGTCCAGGCCAAGTCGCCACAGCCGGCCTACTTCTCGTCTCTCGCGGACGCGCTGCGCTCAACAGGCGATTTCGATGGGGCGCGGCAAGCCCTGGAAGCAGGACTAATCCTTGCGCCTAGCGATCTGTTATGTCTCGTGCAGCTGGGCCAGCTCCTCCAGAGCAGCGGCGACATCGCCGGCGCAAGGGCGGCCTACCAAAAGGCTGTCGCATCACATCCAGATTCGGCAATGGCTCTTTTCAACCTCGGACAACTCGAGGCCAAAACCGGAGATGTCGAACTAGCGAGGCGCCACCTAGACGAGGCCGCTCGCCTCGATCCGAACAGGCCGGAGATAAAGAAGGCCCAGGAGTCCCTGAGAAATGCGGCTCGCGACGACCGGGAATAACCGGTAACACATCGCCGCCTCTCTTTCCGCCTCCGGGCAAGTCCACACAACCCAGGAGTTTCCCCAGAACGGGGAGATGATTTGGTGGGTTGCTGGCTATGTAGCGGTGTTTTGTGCGAGAAGAAACTCGTGCTTCGTAGCCTTCGCAGAGTAGCAGTGGAATTAGGGTTGAGCTGATGCTGCGTTTTGGCTCCCCGAAGGGGGGCCACAATGGTAGCCGTAGGCGCTGGCCGCAGGCCCAGCCTACGGAATCTGGCCACACACACGTCCCCGACCCTGGAGGGGTCGAACAATTATGAGTCGCACGGATGTTGTGCAGCCCCTTCAGGGCTGGAAGGCGTTTTTCGCCGTTCCTGATCCGTGGGTTTACACCCACGGCTACTCACATTGTCCCCCTTCAGGGGATTCGAGGATTCGCAGCTGTTGCCAAGTGCCTGAACCGAAAACGGCGCCATGAACCACTCCAAGACAGAACGGGGCAACTCCGCACAACGAGCTTGCAGGCCGCGGCCGCAGATATACAATGATGCGGTGATGATACAGGACATTCTGAGATCAGCATTCGTAGATGCGCTCAACGCGGCCGCTAAGGAGCATGGCTGGCAGCTGCCAGAAGGCCTGCTGGTGACGTTCGGGGTCCCTAAGTCGGAAGACCTGGGCGATTACAGCTGCAACATCGCCATGGTTCTGGCCAAGCATCTGGGTGCAAATCCGAGGCGGCTTGCCGACGCGATTGCGGCCAACATCGGCGAGGAACAAGGGATCATCAAGCGGCTTCAGGTAGCCGGGCCCGGCTTCATCAACATCTTCCTTGAGGACGTGTGGTGGCAGGAGACCATCCGCGAGATACTGAACGACCGCGCTGAATACGGGAAACAGCAATCGGACGCGCCTCGAACAGTCCAGATCGAGTTCGTGAGCGCAAATCCCGTCGGACCGCTGAACGTCGTTAGCGCACGGGCTGCTGCGCTGGGCGATTCGATGGCGAACCTGCTTCAGGCCACGGGCCACACCGTTGAGCGGGAGTACTACGTCAACGACGCCGGCAATCAGGCCCTCCTTTTCGGGCAGTCCGTCGCCTCCCGATACATGGCTCTCATCGGTCGCGATTACCCCTTCCCAGAAAACGGCTACATGGGCGATTACATCGAGGACGTTGCGCGTTTGATATACGAGAAGAACGGGCGCGAGTTCGAGGACATGAACGACGAGGCGGTCTTCAATCGATTCAACGCGACCGCGCTTGGCAAGATGATAGCACTTCAACGGCGGACGCTCCTCGACTACGGCGTCGAGTTCGACGTCTGGTTCAGCGACCGCAATCTGCGTGAACATGGCGCCTTACAGCAGGTCATGGCCATTCTGGATGATGGCGGAAAGGCGTTTGAGTCCGAGGGCGCCAAGTGGTTCAGGGCGACTGACTATGGCGACAATCGCGACCGCGTCCTCGTCAAGAAGGACGGCGAGGCAACGTATCTGCTCGGCGATCTGGCGTATCACAGAGACAAGTACGAGCGCGGCTTCGACCTTCTGATCGACATTCTCGGCCCCGACCACCAGGGGCAAGTTGACGGCCTTTTGGGCGGGGTTGAGGCGATGGGCTACTATCCCAAGAGGCTGACGATAATCATCTCGGGCCACATCAGGCTGCTGAAGGATGGCGAGGCGCTCGCCATGTCGAAGCGGGCGGGCGAGTTCATCTCGATGGCCGAGCTCTTGGCGGACGTTGGCAAGGACGCCGCGCGGTTCTTCTTCCTTCTGCGAGGCGCCTCATCCCACCTCGACTTCGACATGGACCTCGCCAAGAAGGAGACGCCCGAAAATCCCGTCTATTACGTGCAGTACGCCCACGCCCGCGTGTGCAGCATCTTCAAGAAGGCCGCCGAGAAGGGCGTGGAATACAGCGAGGACCTCCTCGCCGCGGACCTCTCCTTGCTTGACGCGGACGAGGTCCGCATCGCCAAGCGGCTATGTCGGTTTCCCGAGTTAATCGAGCGTGCTGCCGCCAAGCTCGAGCCGCACAACGTCTGCTACTTTCTGATCGACCTCGCGTCCGATTTCCACAGCTACTACAACAAAACGAAGGTCCTGACCGACGACCCCGCACTGACAAGCGCCCGCCTCGCCCTCTCCGCCGCCGTCCGCCAGGTCATCGCCAACGGCCTCGCGCTGATCGGCGTCTCCGCCCCCCAGGCGATGTGACACGGCCGCGTAGAGTCATCTAGCTCAGGGGCGTGGTCTCAGAGCCCCTCTACTAAGCCATCGCGAGGGAGGAACGCGTGAGACCAGACCACAACACTGCGACTGTTGACGCCAATGGGAGCGCGGCCTAACTCGCTAACCGTCGTGGAGGGACTTCCATAACTCCTTCCCGATGTCTTGCTGTCGAGACATCAGGTCTTCAGTTCTGCACGGCACGGGTTTGTCAGTGTGGAACAGAACATTCAAGTGCGGGTACATTGCATACGTGTAGAGATTCGGGACCTGGAAGTACCCCTTATATCCGATTATCTCAAGAAGGATTCTGGCGACATGCAGTTGACAGAGCGAGAGCCAGGCCGTCTGATCTTTGAACCTCCCGACCTGCCCGTCGAGAGGAGGCTTGCCCTCATGAAGCACTAGCCCACGTTTCACACCCAGATCCCTTTCGAAATCTTCCCGTCCTGAGGCATCAGTCCGGATCCCTAGGGCGTCTTCCAGCAAGGTAACATCCCTACCGAATCCGCCCCTCGTCTTCTTTTTCTTCTTCGGCCCCTTCTTCAGTGACTCATAGCAGGTTCTGGCAGAGGCAAGGGACGCTTCCGTGTCATTGGGGAAGTTGTGCGTGATCGTATCCAATGCTATATACACGTAAGAGAACGCGCCGTGAAGATTGCCGACGCTCTGATCTTTTAAGCGGCATGACGCTATCAGGTGGGAAGCTGCGCAATACCACCACTTCCTATCGAAGACCCTGAATACGGCCATGACACTCAAGTAGTTTCTTAGGCTACGCCGGTCGGGAATCAAAGAGCAGTTGTCATTCCAATCGCAACTCGTAATGGATGAGACATGCACCCTGGCATACGGGAGATGGTGTTTGCTTTCCTGGTACTCCCAAAACCGTATCTCGACCGAATTGAGAGTTGCCAATCGCAAGGCAATCGCCAATCGCGCGAGCTCTTTTCTGAGATCCTTCCAGTTCTTTGCCTCAAGCTCAGCCCCTCCTCCTCGAATCTGAACGAACCCGGTGGGAACTCCCCTCCAACCCTTGAGAAGTGCCTCTTTGCGCGCTTTATGGTTCGGCAAGGCATAGAAGATCAAATCCCATCGCCCCCAACATGCTTCGAAGAGCCGTTGGGACCCCTCGGGCATTTCCTTCGATTCATCCCTCTGCACACAAGTGGAGTCGAATGGAATGGCGGGAAGGAATACATTGTAGAGATACGCACGGACTTGGTTGGTCACGCCAGTGAGTTCTTCAAGACTGTCAAAGCTCAGGCTCAGAACGATTAGCGCAGATGGGGCGATCTCGATGAGTCTGGCTCGCGGCTGAGATGAATCTAACGAATCGCGGAGAAAGGGGAGGTTTTCCGCAAAAAGGGATGACGCGTCTTTGCATTTTCCAACAAGATGGCGGAGCTCGGGCCGATCATCGGGAAGACACAGAGGCGGTGTGTCTCGCTCATTCTCGCGCCGATACAACCATGCCGTCACCCTGCACGATGCGTCGAGGATGGTCATGCCCTCACCATCTATGAGCACCTCATTGTCCCGACTCTTGATCTCACCCCAGAATTGATACCGGGGCTGGACGTCATCCTTCGGATTGTCCTCTTCACCGCGCGGGGACCAGCTGATCAAGGGCCTGATGAACTCATGACAATATGTTTCGCTCCTTAGAAGACTTGGTTTAAGCGGCGCTCCGGCGAGCTTTCCCTCATTTTTCTGAGTTTTGTCCATCACCGCCCCCGATCTCCTTTCTTTCTGGGCGCTTCCTGCCAGTTTCTTGATGACGACAACGAAGAGGTGTACCTTCTTGAAGCCTATCATAACATAAAGACCGCTTATGACGTGGCGAAACCTGCTTCGCCGCTTGACGCGAAGGATTCTCTTGATGGGCGTCAGTTGAATGCCCCCGAGGGGCATAACACGAATAGCCGTAGGTGCAACCTACGGATCGAAACGGACAGAGAGAGGAGGCTGTGCGGCTGCCCCAATTCCCCCGAATGAATTCGGGGGTTAGGACTATAGTAGCCGTCCGAATCGCCTCGGCTGAAGCCGGGCGATGATGTAACCCGGATGGCCTTCACGCACCGGGGAATGAGCTGCTCGGTATCGTGTCCCGTCCGGCGATGAGGTGCCCTGGGCCGGAGACTCCTTACTCTGAATCACCGTATTTCAATGCGGTGATATGGATGACTCTCATTATTCTAACACCCGAATTCATTCGGGTGACCTGAGTATGCCTCGGCGCCCCCTCCTCCTCCCCGGAATCCTCATCTGAAGGGGATATAGATGATGGCGTGCGGATACGCACCTGGCCGCCGTCAGAGCCTGGGGACATGCTATGGCAGTCCCCACCACATCTAAATAATCCGGAAGTAATCCACCAGCACGCAGCGCCGGCGCCTCGTGAAGGTGCGAGCCGTCGTTGGACCCTCGCCGGTCGGCCCCGCAATCGTGTATGACGTGGGACCCTCGCCGCCGAAGCCCAGCCCAGCGTATGAAGGGGCGTTCTTGACGAATATGCTCGTATTCATGCGCGAGGCCATTCTGCTCAGGTTGGCAATGTTTCGCGAGTACATCATCGCCGTGTGGAAGCAGTTCTGCTCGGCCAGGTAGGCCCAATCGATTGCATCATCAACGTTTCTCGCGCGGACGAGCGGCACAAGCGGCATCAGCATCTCGCGCATCACCAGCGGATGCTGCCGGTCGGTCTCGACGATGAGGAGCCGTTTGCCCTGGGCCAGCGAGAGGCCAGCGGCCTGCATAATCTTTGAGGCGTGGCGGCCGATGAGCTTGCGGTTGACGGTGAGGTTTTTAACATACTTGCTCGGCTCGTAGTCGGTATAGACGACCTTCAGGACTGCGGCGAGCTCATCCGGCGATAGCTCGTAGGCACCATTGGCGGCCATCCCGCGCTTCAGCTCGTCGGCCACGCTCCCGACAACGAATATCTCCTTCTCTGACACGCATAGCACGTTGTGGTCGAAGCTCGCTCCATTGACTATCTCCCGCGCCGCGAGCTCCAAATCAGCTGTCTCGTCAACCACAACCGGCGGATTGCCTGGGCCTGCGGCGATCACTTTCTTGCCCGAGGCCATCGCAACCTTGACGACGGCTGGCCCTCCGGTTACTACTAGAAGCCCGATCCCGTCGTGCTTCATCAGCGCCTTGCCCGTATCGATCGTGGGGTCAGCCATGCAGCAGAGAACATTCGCCGGCCCGCCTGCCGACACGATCGCCTCGTTCATCAGTTCTACCGCCCTGGCGCTGACACGTTTGGCTCCGGGATGGGCGTTGAAGACGACGGAATTGCCTGCCGCTATCATGCTGATCCCGTTGTTGATCACTGTCTCGGAGGGGTTGGTCGATGGCGTGATCGCGCAGATGACGCCGAACGGGGCGAGCTCCTCGATAGTAAGGCCGCGATCGCCCGAGAACGCCCTTGTCTCGATGTCCTCAACGCCGGGCGTCTTTTTTATCGCAAGCAGGTTTTTCTGAACCTTGTCCGGGACGTTCCCCATGCCCGTTTCGCTGACCGCGAGCTCGGAAAGCTCCTGCACGTGATCGGTGCAGACCGCTCGTATGGAGGCAACGATCTCCTTCCGCGTCTCCAGGGGAAGCGTTACCAGTACCAGCTGCGACTTTGTGGCCGCAGCGACCGCCTCGTCCACCGAGGCAAACGCCGGCCCCGATGCGGGCACCAGGGGTGCGGAGTGCTCCGGCACAGCCCTTGCGGTCCGGCCCTGGCCTAGCTCGGCCAGCGTCTCTCTGACAAGCCTCGCAATCTGCTCTTCGTCAATACTCACCGCTCACCCTCCTTGATTGAAGTTGCAAACAAGTTTCCCGCAAAGCGTCCGGCTTTTCAAGTAGCGAGCCCCCCAAACACTTGATTGAACATAGGACAATCACATTGAGATGGCCTCGGGCTCGACGAGGGTCTGTGTGGAGTGCGGCGGCTTGGCTTTTTTGCCCACATAGGAAAGTGTCCACAGATTACGCAGATTTCACAGATTGAAATGGCGCACCCTCCAACCGAACAACCGGCCCACGAAAAACACGAAGGAACACCAAGTCTCTGCCGCGCGTTCGTCACTAAGCGCGTCGCCTACTGGCCAGCCAAAGCGGGGTCGAGCCGCCGCAGTCCCAAAGGGTCCCCGCACACCTGCGTCAATCTGATTCTTTCGGGGCGTGTGCTACTTGCACAAGCGCGAGGCAGCCCGTATCATGCTGGCATGGGGATCGATAGGCGAGGGTACGATATGCTGTTGGACCAGGTTGGCTCTTTCGGGGCTATTGTGAAAGCTATGGGCGACGGCGAGTCCAACCTGCTCTTTGTTTCGGACGATTTCGGCGCTTTAGAGCTTCTGTGGCGAGGGCTGCGCAGCAGGACGCCCGAGATGCCAGTTGCTGGTGTGTTCGTCGATTTTGGCCGGGCGGCGCTCTCGCCCACTCTGCTATTGAGCGGGATTGCCCACGCAGTTGATGAGGCATTTGGCGGGGAACAAGCCAGCGCAGATGAGGCGCCAGCGTGGCTGACACCTCCGTCCGCTGAGAGGGCCAGACAAGCGCGCCCGCGGCTTCGCGCAGAATTGAGCGAAGTCCTTGACGGGTTTGTCGCGAAGTCGTCCGAGGAACGGCGGCGCCCTGTCCTTCTGCTCAAAGATGTGTGCTCTTTGAGAGCGCTAAAGAGCTACAAGGGGGTGGGTGACCCATTCCAGGCACTGGGCGAGGCGCTTAGAAAATTCCCAACGATACAGCTCGTCGCCCTTCAATATGGGCTCGGCCCTGCCGCTGTGTTCGAGACCGCGGGGGCCTTTCTTCACCGGGAGAGCACCGACACCAAAGTTATGCCGAGGCTCTCAGCAGATGAGGTCTCGACAATCGCCTCACACATCCTTGGCGATGTGCCTTCTGAAGAAGCGTCTGGTGCGCTCTGTTCGCTGTGCGACGGTCGGCTCTCGCACTTGATCGCGTTTTGCAGCCTTTTGGTAGCCAAACGCGTGCCGCTCCATGAGGAGCAGCTCGTTGACGCGATGGCCGAGTCGCTGCCCGACCCGGTGTCGGCGCTTTCGCTCATCGTGAGGTCGCGGATGAGAGATGCGATCTCGAGTGTTCGCGGCGATACGGTGCTGAGGCACATCTTGAGAGTGATGTCGTTTGATTCGGGGATGACCGCGTCCGAGGTTGCGTTGCGGATTGGGCGGAGCGTGCCGGCGGCATGCGACTATTTAAGCTGCCTCTTGCGTTCGCTTCTGCTTGAAAAGCTGGGCTCGAGATACATGTTTGGCGATCGGTTGCTGAGACTTTGGGTGAAGCTCGATACACTTGGGATCGGTGGGACGAGCGGTGTGCCGCGTGAGCTTTTGCGGCGCATGGTTCGCGAAGAGCTGCTCGAGCAGAGGTGGGAGGGCGAGCCGGCCGCCGTGGAGGTGAAGAGTGGAGAGCTAGAGCCGCCTGAGGCTGAGGAGCGCATCGAGGTCGTCGTGAAGCGCAGGGATGAAGACTTCCTTGAGTTTGATTAAGCAAACATCAGAATGTTGTCGCAGGGCGGACGGAGACGAGAAAGTTAAGGTTGTGAGCAGCGTGCTCGGACGCGCCTCAGAGGTTGTGGCGGGGTATTTCATGTCGAAAGATATGTTGAATACAGTTCATGATGATGATAATATGGTTGGGCGGCCGGTGCTCGGGATAGTTGCGAGTCGGGACATCCCCCGGGGGCGTTATCCGAAGCTCAGGTCGCAGATCGTTTCTGCTCTTTCGTCGGTGATGAGGATGCATGACCTTGATGTTATGGTGTTGAACGATGCCTCAGCGGCTCTCAAATACAATGTGTTACAGCACTCGGATGGCATATACGCTTCTTCTTCGGCAGAGCGAGTGTGGTTCGAGGACCGGGCGATGATGGAATACCTTGATTTCCAGATGGCAGAAGAGCTTATGAGGCAAGTTAGTGGGAACGGCTGATCCAAGCGGAGCTGGAGGAATGCAAGACAGAATTGACTACTATTTTGGACAGATCGACAAGAACAACTCACTTCTGCTTAGACTTTCTGAGACGGGTCTCGACAGATTCATCGAGGACGAGTTGAGCTTCAACGCGGGGTGTTTCCTGCTCCAGAGATCAATCGGTGCCTGCATCAATCTGGGGATTCACATCATCACCACGCACGGTTTCTCCAAACCGCAGAGCTATCACGACATCTTCGATACACTTGCGTCTCAGAAAGTGATTCCGGAAGATCTGGCCGAGAGGTTGAAGGACGTCTTGTCAATCCGCAACCAGCTGGTCAATCTCGACCCTGAGCTGGACGCCCTGTCCATCTTCAACACGATCAGGCATGATCTGGCCAACATAGTGGCCTTCGAGAAGCACGTTCTCAACTGGCTTCGCCCGCCCGGCCTGGAACGCGTTAAACATGAGGACCACGACCAGAATCGCTAGCCTGAATAGAGCCCGGAAGGCCATCTAATCGGGGCATCTTTATTCAAGACAAGACATGGGCCTCGCTCAACCGCCCGCCAACCAAGAGGCTGTCCAATAAGTCGGTTTCTACGGGGATGACGCAGCGGGGTATGCCACATGTAGGGGCAGGCCTTGTGTCTGCCCGAATATATAGATGGGCGGAGACAAGCCCCGCCCCTACACAACCTCGGACCCGACTTATTGGACAGCCAACCAAGTCTAAAGGTCGAAGTATAGCGCGACCTCGTATGGATGCGTCCTGCGCGCGACTGCCTTGACGTCGTTCTCATACTTGGCGTCGAGCCAGGCGTCCAGCGTATCCTTCGAAAACACACCGCCCTCCAAAAGATACGATTGATCGGCCTTCAGCGCCTCGAGCGCCTCTTCCAGGTTCTTGGGCACGGGCATTATCTTCGCAAGCACCTCGGCTGACATCTCAGTGATGTTCGCATCAAACGGGCCAAAGCCCTCCTTGACCGGGTCTGTCTTTTGCTTGATGCCGTCCAGACCCGCCATTAGCATTGCCGCCATCGCAAGGTATGGGTTTGCCGTCGCATCGCCCGGCCTGAACTCCATGCACTTCGTCTCCGGCGTATCAGCGTAGAGCGGTATCCTGATCGCGGCGGAGCGGTTGCCGGACGAGAAGAACAGATTCGTCGGCGCCTCGTAACCAGGAACCAGCCTCTTGTAGGAGTTGGTGCTAGGACTTGTGAGGGCCAGAAGCGACCGGCCGTGTTTGAGAATGCCGCCCAAATAGTGTAGGGCCTGGTCGCTGAGGTTTGCGTAATTGCCCTTCTTGTAGAACACAGGTTTTTTCTGTTTTGTGAGATACTGATGGAAGTGCATACCGTTGCCAGCCTCGCCAAAGAACGGCTTGGGGAGAAACACTGCAACCAGGCCGGCCCTTTGGGCGACGTTACGTATGATGTATTTGCTCAGCAGAATGGTGTCCGCAGTCCGCTGCAACTTGTCGAAGAATAGCTCTATCTCGAGCTGGCCGTCTGCCCCAACCTCGTGGTGGTGGTATTTGACGCCTATCCCAGCATCCTCGATCGCGCGAACCATGCGCATCCGAACATCGAGCAGCTGGTCCTGAGGCGGCAAGGCATGATAGCCGTCCTTGGGGCCAAGCCCCATCTCACCACCCTCCTCGTTCATGGACGAGAGTGCCCTTCGGGACTCCATCGAGCGGATGCTGTAACCGGAGCCGTAGCACTCGTCATAGAACGACACAGCCGAGACAAGGTTGAACTCAAGCTCCGGCAGCCAGAAGCTCTCGTCAGCTACACCGAAACTCTCAAGATAGCTCTCCGCTTTGCTCGCAATGTGCCGAGGATCACGCTGAAATGGCTGATGAGTGTCGCAGAGAAGACAGTCGCAGATAACGCTCAGCGTTGGCTCCTCGCAGAAGGGATCGACGAACGCAGTGCTCGGGTCTGGACGGAGCAGCATGTCCCCGCGTTCCAGCCTGGCAAAGCCCGCGACGCTTGACCCATCAAAGCCAACACCCTTTCTCAAAAGCTCAACGCCTCGCTCGCTAACTGGCACCGTAACGTGGCGCCACCTGCCCACCAGATCGCAGTGCTTCAAATCGCACGAGCGAAAGTCAGCCAACAGCTTCGAAATAAGATCATCGATTGTCTGAATCTCTGCAATAAGCATTTATCTCTCCTCGCTGCAAGAACGTGCCACGTCTATACTGTTGTTCATCTCAAGCCTGCCTCTCATCAACCGAAACCGGGGACTTCTGGCTGCCACAGAATCCCGATAAACGTTTTCTACAGGCGGCAGCGGGGCAATATATTCCCGCGAA